>Ga0265292_1001463_pt1 | contig 20732 bp, 21 predicted proteins | sample Munlanlewell296A_FD_189080 | JGI IMG/M metagenome (GOLD analysis project Ga0265292, IMG submission 189080) | Leachate microbial communities from a municipal landfill in Southern Ontario, Canada - Leachate well 296A | ecosystem: Engineered > Solid waste > Landfill > Unclassified | place: Canada... | reverse complement strand
ATTATGACTTTTTGGACAGAAATCTTTGTACTCGTGTAAATTCTGGAGGACAGAATAACTTTATTGGTTTTAGAGCTAATTTTGACAAAGACACAGGAAAGCTTACTAATATTGACACTAAAATGTGCGACAACGACGAAACAGGTTGGGCTCAAGTGGATTTGGTTTTCTATCTTAAAGAAGTGTGCACTGACATCCGCCAGGTGGTTCAAAACGACCCAACTGACCCAATCTTTGGCGCGGCAGTTAAGGCATCGCCATTGGGCTTTTTATCCAAACCAAGGACTGACAGAATCTGGCAGTATTCAAAATATACGGTTGGAGGAGATAAAGGAGGGACTCCTCCTGTTAATTTGGACTTACAATACAATCAACTTAATCCTCCTTTTGGTTCGTTCAGCCAAACCAAAGATCCTGAGATTGAATCGCTTGGCACAGTTTTAAAATCTTTAAAAACCTTGTCTGAAAAGAAAACTGCCTGGCGTAAATCCGGCTATTGGCCTATTTGGTTTAGCGATGGTGGAGCCACTCCTTTGAATTGCGCTGGGGAGAATGGAGGAGATTGCGGCGGGGTTGCGTTATGCGAGGATGGACCAAAGAAAGGAACGGTTTGCAGTCCAACACTTGCGTTAGGGGAAAATGGGTGTGAAGAAAATTTTCCAGATGGGAAATGTGTTGGAGTGCCAAATTATGTTTATACTGGAAAAATTAGAGGAATAGATTTTACTACGGATCAAAAATGTGAACAAAATGCTCCAGCAAAAACTTCTTTGAGGTTAGGAGCATGCGGAGAAACAGATCTTAATGGTGACGGTGTATGTTTGGATGACTTTAACAAAAAAATTATCCCTGAAATTAAGTGCAATAAGGTTGAATCCAAAAAGGCCAATTGTACGGCATATACATCAAGAGACGATCAAATTAATTGTACTATTGGGCCGGAGATTAAGAAATGTGATAAGAGCGGTCTCCCTTATAAAGAAGGTGATGTGTGTTCTGCTGATGGTGAATGTTCAGGTGTTCAACCTTATGCCTGTACTTCTCAAAATAACATCCGCGGCCTGTGCGTAGGCGGCTCCAATCACAACAAATATTGCGCTGGCAATTCTGATTGTCCTTCAAGAACATACACTGAAACGCAAGGAAACAAGGAAGTTGTTGAAAATGGAGTGTGCGTTGGCGCGGCATTGGATGATGGGAAGACGATACCTGTTGGGGGGAATAATTACAGAAATTATCCCAACCGATCTTACTGTCGCTTGGGTGAACTTTTTGCTCAAGTATTTAATACTTGGAGCTGGGATAACACAAATTCAAAGAATCAAGTCGCGGCAGGCGTGTCCACTGAAGATCAGTCCCCTGGTTCGTATAATCAACCCGGCTATGACTATGGCTGCTTAACAGATTTCACAGATCCAACAACTAAAATTGTTTATCCAGCTAATCCCGCCGCCGTCTTTACCCCTCATCCTCCTCAAATCTCATCTTTCACCATCAACAAATCCTCTTCTGGGCCAGTTCCTTTAAAAGGCGAACAGGTTGAAGTCACTCTGGAATTCTTTGCCTATGCTGACAACGACCAAATGCCTCTAACAAGAATCTCTGTGGATTGGGGAGATGGAACAACAGACGCGCCTGATGTTTATAGTGTTAAGGGGTGGTATAAGAATAGGAAGGGGAAGTGTGAGGTGAAGGGGTGGAAGGTGTGTGATTTTGGTAAAGATTTGAATAGACCTTGTAATGACGAAAAAGATTGTGATAGCACAAATCAAAAAGTATGTTCTAATCCTTTAGGAATAGACAACCGTCTCCACTTTGGCAATTCTCCTTCCGCCTGTGAAGAAAAACCCTTTGTCTTCAAGCATATTTATGAATGTAAAGCAGGCGCGCCTGGAAAGACCTGCTCCTTTATCCCCAAAGTTCAGGTGTTGGATAATTGGGGGTGGTGTAATTCAGGGATTGGTGGAGGGTTGTGGAATGATGAGGTTGACGCGAAAGGAAAAATTATAGAAGAGGAGAGTAGAGCTTGTTTTACAGGTCAATCAAATTCACAAAATCCTTGGACGAGTTTTGGCGGTTCAATAAATATTACTCCATAAATCAAAATGAAACTGGTTTTATTGCGTTTCATTTTTAATTCAAAATTATGGCTTTTGAAAATAAAATAATTGAATCTTTAAGAAAATATCAGTGGCCAAAAGGAATTGTATGTCCAGAATGTCGTTCCAAAAGGATTTATACCATTAAAGATAAAGCCAAGATTAAAAAATACACTTGTAAGGATTGTCTTCGTCGTTTTTCTGACATTTCCAGCACGGTTTTTCACAAAACCCGTCTCTCTCTTGACAAATGGTTAGATGGGTATGAGTTAATCCGTCTTAATCCTAATCTTAGCGCACGCAATTTTAAAAATCAGCTTCATATCAGCTATACTGCCGCTCGAAGAATAAAGCGGCTTCTTCAGGAGAAGGCAGATTTCTTTGAACATCTTTTAAAGATAGTTTATTAGACAGTATCTTTTAATAGAATTTCTCTAAAAGACCTTAAAAATTGTTGCTACTGGTTTTAGTAGCAACAGGAGAATTTTTTTCTAATTATCAACAAAAGGTAGACACTTATTGTCATGGTTCAATATAACGTGAGCATGTCCACGTCTGTCCATTCTTATACTCTTGCAGTAGTTGAGTATCATTATCAGTAAGCGTCATTTTTTTTGTTCCGCCACCAGTTGCAGTAGTAGTAAATGTTTTTGTTCCAGGAATGATTTTGTATGAAAAAGTGCCGTCGAAAAGACATACACTGCCGCCATCTCTAAACCATTCTAACTTATAACTGCTGAAATTATAAATGATGCCACCGTCGTCAAATGTATATTTGCATTTCCACTCTCCATCAATACCACACACATCCCAACACACGCACGGCGGGTATGGGTAGTATGGGTTATCAAGGACTTCTTGGGGGATGATTCTGCATTTCTCGTTCCCATCCCAGTAAAAATTACATTCAGCAGTGTAATTAAGTCCCTGATTACAAACTTCCCCCCAGCCAGGTGTTTCTTCGCATTTTGCTTCTTGGGTAAGTTTGATTAACTCGTCGTGATTTGGTATATGCTGGCACTCTGCGTCGGTAGTGCAAGGTTGGCCTTCTTGGAAATAAGGGATTTGGTATCTGCAAATCCTCGGTTCGGTAGGCATACAAAATGCTTCTTTCAGTATTTTGGGCATACACATCTCCGGCGGATTCTCCGGATCCGGACACACATACGCCGGCCCATAATCCGGCTGTGGCGGACTGTCCGCCCTGTCCAATGAGAAGTCGCCTGGCAGGTTGTCCTTGTTGTTGTCCGTGTCATGGCCAACCGCATCTGGCCCATCCACCACACAGTTGGCAACGCACTTGCCGTTGTCCAAATACACAGGCGGGTTGCCGTTCTCATTCCCGCCACCGCATCCGTTGGCAAAGAACGCCAGGTATGTGATGGCGAAGATCAACGCCGCATACACTGCCATTGCCCCAATCACATCGTACAAGTCCCTTGTTTTCTTTTCCATTTTCCTCTCCTTACTGTTAAAAGAACTTTTGTACCAGAGTGGCGCCCGCCACCCCAGTTATCTTCCTTAATAGTACATGAGAAAACCGACAATCCCAACAATAGCCAAACTCAGCGCAAGAGCCACCAGCACCGTGTTGTTCTTCATCACACACCTCCCTTAATTTTTGTCAAAGAACCAAGTCAATTCCGCCATTATGGCAGAAACATTCCTATCTTTATTGAACCATTATTTATACCGCCTTTCAACAATCTTGTCAAGGGGAGGATGGTGTGATAGGATGGGGATAGAGAATAATTTATTTTTTAAAATTAATATCTATGAAAAGCAATGCAACCAATAATCAACAGGATAAAGGTGATTATCAAGTTACAACTAATGAAATTATGGATTTTCTAATGAACAAATTCTAAAATTATGGACAATTACAAGTTCAATTTCAGAATCTAACTTACTTATATCCAAGTCATATGAAAGAAGTCATTAGAAAGTGGTTTAAGTTTGCCGAAAGCGATTTAGAGGCGGCAGAATATCTATTTCACAACCCTCGCGCCAACCAATGGACTTTTCTTTTAGTTGTTTGGCATTGTCATCAAGCAATTGAAAAAATACTAAAGGCGATGCTTATTCAGCAGAGCAAAGAATTATTGCATATTCATGATTTACCAAGATTATTAAAATTTGTCGGTTTTGCTGATTTTACAGCCGCTCAAACTGATTTTTTATTTGAATTGAACCAATATTATTTAATGCCCCGTTATCCTGATTTGCCGTTGAAGAAATCATATCCATTGATTACAAAAAATAAATCGGAGAGAGTATTAAATAAAACAAAGGATATATTTTTATGTCTCGTCAAAAATCTAAATTAAAAATTTTTCAAGTTAAAATTTTAGACGCATATTTTAAACATCTAAAATCAAAAATAAAAATAGATGGCATTTTGTTATTTGGTTCCTATGCCTATGGCAAACCGCATAAAGACAGCGATGTGGATTTAGTGGTCTTGTCAAAAGATTTTACTAATGTACCATTTATTGAACGATTGATTTTTCTTTCACAAATGCGTAAAGGGGTTGCTGAAGGTGTTGCGATGGATGTTTTTGGTTACACACCTTTTGAATTTCAGCGTGCGGATAATGAGTCGGCAATTTTATCTTACGCCAAAGAAAATGGATCATGGCTTTTAAAACCTTCTGTCGCTTAATGATCAGCCACAAATAACATAGTCATAGCTAAAGTATTTTCCATACAGCGAGTTTATAAGCGTTGATGGTGTTTGCGATGGCGGATATTTTGAAAACAACACACTTAAAAAAGGAACACCTTGCTCTAATGACACTGATTGCGGGGATGACCGTCCCAAAGTTCAAGGTAGTGCTGACAAAGGCATCTCTTTTGCCTCAACTTGCATAAAAAACAAGAAGGTTGTTAGAAGCGCTGGTTGGCAAGGGTATTGTTTATTTGAAGACCTTGACACAAAAGCTTGTTTGCAGTGGTATCCTTTAACCATTCCCTCCAATACCACCAACCTCTATGAGTTAAATATGACAGCAGGATACTTTCCACCCGAAGGTTCTGGAAAATACTGGTGTGTTCAGGCAAAGGGGAATAGTAATAGGGTAAGCAACTATAACAACAACCAAATTTCAAGCGCCAGTTATGCGTTAGTGACGAGTAAAGATGACGGTATCCTTCCCCAACTTAATCGTTTATTTCCTAATATGTCAGGTTGGGGAGACGTAAAATTAACTGAATTAAATGATGCAGAAAATACAATCAATCTTAGTGAAATCGCCGCGATTGGTTTAAAAATTATTGATGCGACAGATGTTCCAAAAGGAAAGGAATTATTAATTTTTCCTGAACAAACTTTATCAGGAATAAAAACCAGCGATGACAGTTTTTATTGGTCAGGCCCATTGAAATTTCTGCCTAATGGCTCTTTATCTTTGGACTTAGTTTGGGCAGGTGTTGTTCAAGGTAATAGATCATATTTTAATTCTTCTGATTATGACTTTTTGGACAGAAATCTTTGTACTCGTGTAAATTCTGGAGGACAGAATAACTTTATTGGTTTTAGAGCTAATTTTGACAAAGACACAGGAAAGCTTACTAATATTGACACTAAAATGTGTGACAACGCCCCTGGCATCAGCGACAACACAGGTTGGGCTAAAGTGGATTTGGTTTTCTATCTTAAAGAAGTGTGCACTGACATCCGCCAGGTGGTTGAAAACGACCCAACCAATCCTGTTTATGGCGCGGCAGTTAAGGCGTCGCCATTGGGCTTTTTATCAAAACCAAGAACTGACAGAATCTGGAAGGATTCTAAATACTTTCTTGGAGGAGATAACCCAAGTCCTAAATTAGATTTACAGTATAATCAACTTAATTCTCCTTTTGGTTCGTTTAGCCAAACCAAAGACCCTGAAATCAATCCGCTCGGCACGGTTTTAGCAAATTCAAAGACCTTGTCTGAAAAGAAAACTGCCTGGCGTAAATCCGGCTATTGGCCTATTTGGTTTAGCGATGGTGGAGCCACTCCTTTGAATTGCGCAGGGGAAAATGGAGGTGATTGCGGCGGGGTTGCGTTATGCGAGGATGGACCAAAGAAAGGAACGGTTTGCAATCCTACAGCTGCGTTAGAGGCAAATGGATGTGAAGAAAATTTTCCAGATGGGAAATGTGTTGGAGTGCCAAATTATGTTTATACTGGAAAAATTAGAGGAATAGAATATACTACGAATGAAAAATGTGTACTTGGTGAACCTATACCATCTTCTTTGATACTTGGAACATGTAAATCATCACAATACACAGTAGATGGTTTTTGTGTGAATGACGCGGATGTAGAATTTTCTCCTCAAATTAAGTGCAATAGCTCTAATACAAAAAACAGGTGTACGGCAATTATAGCAAATGGCGATCAAATTAATTGTACTCTTGGGCAACAGATCAAGAAATGTGATAAGAGCGGTCTCCCTTCTAAAGAAAATACTGTGTGTTCTCAAGATAGCGACTGTTCGGGTGTTCAACCTTATGCCTGCGCTTCTCAAAATAACATCCGCGGCCTATGCGTAGGCGGCTCCAATCACAACAAATATTGCGCTGGCAATTCTGATTGTCCTTCAAGAACATACACTGAAACGCAAGGAGGCAAGGAAGTTGTTGAAAATGGAGTGTGCGTTGGTTCGGCATTGGATGATGGGAAGACGATACCTGTTCAAAATTCAAATTTAGCGCGAGGCATAGAAAGAAGTTTTGAATTATTTACCAGTTGGTATGGCACTTGGGGGTGGTATAAACCAAATGCTGGCGGAACTGATAATAAATACACACAATATAACAATGATGATTCAAGAGGATGGTTTAGCTTTGATCAATCAGGCGCGGTCAAGGATTATGCAACAGCAGAGGATTGTAAAGAATATCCGGGCCATTCTTGTAATCCTAAAGCTAGTATTGAACCCAAACCACCTAAAATCTTCTCTGTTATAGAAGACAAAACCGCTCCTTCTGGTTACACTATGGGACCCTCTAATACATTCACCATTAATAAATCCTCTTCTGGGCCAGTTCCTTTAAAAGGCAAACAGGTTGAAGTCACTCTGGAATTTTTTGCTTTTGCTGACAATGACCAAATGCCTTTAACAAGAATCTCTGTGGATTGGGGAGATGGAACAGCAGTAGCGCCTGATGTCTACAGTGTTAAGGGGTGGTATAAGAATAGGAAGGCGAGGTGTAATACACCTGACTTTAAGGTTTGTGGTAATGGAACATTTTATAATATTCCTTGTTTAGATGATACTGATTGCGCTTCTATTGGTGGTGGTGATAAATGTCGGTCAGCTAAAGATAATCCTGCTACTACTATAATAGAGAGTAAGAGGCTTTATTTTGGCAATTCCTCTTCCGCCTGTGAAGAAAAACCCTTTGTATTCAAGCATATTTATGAGTGTAAAGCAGGCGCGCCTGGAAAGACCTGCTCCTTTATCCCCAAAGTTCAGGTGTTGGATAATTGGGGGTGGTGTAATTCAAAGGATGGGAAGGGGAGGTGGAATACTTCTGCTAATAATATAGAGGAAAAAGATAAAGCATGTTTTCTTGGAAAAATAGAACCTTGGACTAAATTCAGTGGTGCTATTGAAGTTAATCCGTAGTATTTTATTGTGTAAAGTTTTAAGTTTAAGTGTTAAGTAAATAAAAAAAGACCCCGTGGGATAGTTATTTGGAAGCGCGCTGGAAATTGTTCGCTCCAAATACTTATCTCACAGGGTTGATGTAATTTTACATCAAATTGCATGTTTTGTCTACTCCACCAAAGAGGTAGTTGATTTGTTTTTTGTCAGCGGTGAACTCTATTTTTTCCACAGGATTGATTTCAGTGGGAAAGAAAAGCGAGTTTCCTCCAGGTTTGTAGAATGCTTTGCCAGAGAGCCAATAACTTCCTTCCACCTTGCAGTAGCTACCACCGTCGGAGAATGTCATATAAGTGAAATTGTATGGAGTGAGATCACCTATGCACATCCACTCTGTTCCCGGCAGCCAGCAAATATCCCAACACACGCACGGCGGGTATGGATATTGTGGGTTATCAAGGACTTCTTGGGGGATGATTCTGCATTTCTCGTTCCCGTCCCAGTAAGAATCACATTCAGCAGTGTAATTAAGTCCCTGATTACACTTTTCACCCCACCCAGTTTGTTCGCATTCTGCTTCTTGGGTGAGTTTGATCAACTTGTTGCGAGACGTTGAAGTTATTTGGCACTCTGAGTCTGTGACGCATTGGGCAGAACCAAATATTCCGTCATCACAAACGAATGTCCCAATTTCCGTCTTGATGCATTTGCCATCCCATAATCCCTTTGGCTTACACATCTCCGGCGGATTCTCCGGATCCGGGCACACATACGGCGGCCCGTAATCCGGCTGTGGCGGATTGTCCGCCCTGTCAAATGAGAAGTCGCCCGACAGGTTGTCCCTGCCGTTGTCAGTGTCACCGCCAACCGCATCTGGCCCATCCCATTGGCAATTGGCAACGCACACTCCATCATCAGAATACACAGGCAGGTTGCCATTCTCACTCCCGCCACCGCATCCGCTGGCAAAGAACGCCATGTATGTGATGGCGAAGATCAACGCCGCATATACTGCCATTGCCCCAATCACATCGTACAAGTCCCTTGTTTTCTTTTCCATTTTCCTCTCCTTACTGTAAAAAAAACTTTTGTACCAGAGTGGCGCCCGCCACCCCAGTTATCTTCCTTAATAGTACATGAGAAAACCGACAATCCCAACAACAGCCAAACTTAACGCAAGAGCCACCAGCACCGTGTTGCTCTTCATCACACACCTCCTCGTTTTGTCAAAGAACCAAGTCATCCCGCCATTATGGCAGAACTGTTCCTACCTTTATTGAACCACCATTTATACCGCCTTTCAACAATCTTGTCAAGGGGAGGATGGTGTGATAGGATGGGGATAGAGATAAGGTAGGTTTAAATCAAATAATTTAAATTATGGAAAAACAAAAAATTCATTTTAATTTAATTTTTCGCTCTGAGCCGGAAGGTGGTTTTACGGTTTCAGTTCCTGCTTTGCCTGGTTGTATTTCTTATGGCAGGACATTGGATGAGGCTCGGGAAAAATCGGGTGATGCTATTGTCGGTTATATTAAGAGTCTTCAAAAACACGGTGAAGAAATTCCGCATGATGAAAAAAGTTATATTGCATCTTTTGATTTTGATTTAAATAGACACTATGCCTCGTCTTCCTAGATTGACTGCTAAACAGATAATTAAAGAATTGCGGCGTCATGGTTTTATTTTGGATCATGTAACAGGCAGTCATTATATTTTTTTTAATCCTTCTTCTAAAAGGAGAGTGACTGTTCCTTATCATACTAAAAATCTGCCAATTGGCACCTTAAAAAGTATTGTCCGGGAAGCTGGAATAGAAATCTAATAAGTTTTACTCATTTACTAAGGAGTGAATTCTTAATTTTCCCTGACCAAACTTTATCCGGAATAAAGACCAGTGATGATAGTTTTTATTGGTCAGGCCCATTGAAATTTCTGCCTAATGGCTCTTTATCTTTGGACTTAGTCTGGGCAGGTGTTGCTCAAGGTAACAGAGCATATTTTAATTCTTCTGATTATGACTTTTTAGACAGCAATCTTTGTACTCGTACTGCAAAGGCTGGAGGACAGAACAACTTTATTGGTTTTAGAGCTAATTTTGATAAAGACACAGGAAAACTTACTAATATTTACACTAAAATGTGTGACAACGACGAAACAGGTTGGGCTCAAGTGGATTTGGTTTTCTATCTTAAAGAAGTGTGCACTGACATCCGCCAGGTGGTTCAAAACGACCCAACTGACCCAATCTTTGGCGCGGCAGTTAAGGCATCGCCATTGGGCTTTTTATCCAAACCAAGGACTGACAGAATCTGGCAGTATTCAAAATATACGGTTGGAGGAGATAATCCAACGCCTAAGTTGGACTTACAGTATAATCAACTTAATTCTCCTTTTGGTTCGTTCAACAATCTTGTCAAGGGGAGGACGGTGTGATAAGATAGGGAAAGGTAATCTCAATTTTATTCACTTTATGAATTACACTACTATTAAAAAAGAAAAGGTAATTTCTGTGCCCGCTGTTTTTTTTAAACGTTTTTATGGCTTGGCTAAAACTTTTTCTGTCTTGAGCGAGGAAATGGAGGATTTTTTATCATCTTTTGATGAGAAAAAAATTAACCAATTGAAACGCGCGAGAAAAGAACATCTTCAAGGAAAAATTAAGCCCTTATCGACTTTATCTTAGATCTCTTTATGTATCAGGTGTTTTATACCATCACTTTTGAAAAAGCATTTAAAAAGTTGGATAAAACTATCCAAAACAGAATTTTCCAGAAGATACAACGATTGACTCATCATCCCGAACTCTTAATTCAGACAGTAAAATATGTACCGCCAGAATTAAATGATGTACGGAAGACAAAAAATAAAAATTGTATTTGAATCTACAGTATTGCAAAAGAATTTTTATATCAAAAATACTCATTCAAATATACGGAAGTTAAATAGATTATTTCCAGTTGCACCTCCTTTTATTGTGGTATATGTTTTTCGAAATAGAACCTCTTTTTTAAAAGTAATACATAAAAAGAAAGCTCCGGATTGGCTTGTCGCTTATGTGCCCACAAAAAGCGCTTCTATTATTTATGTATATAATAACAAAGAGAAATTAACAACGAATAAGGTAGTGAGTCAAATACTTCTGCATGAAATAGCACATATTTATACAAACACGTTAAACTCGAATCTGCCAGATTGGTTAAAAGAAGGGTTATCAGTTTATGTTGCATCTCAAATTCTTAGACATTCAATATCAGCCGTAGATTGGAAAAAAATTGCGCCAAAAGACAAACCATTCAGGCATGTATCTTGGAGATTTGCAGCAGAACATGATGGTTACAATATCGCTGGGTTAATAGTTATGTTCTTTGTAAGGCGGTATACATGGACGAAATTTATTGCTGCAATAAATCACCGTCGCTCAATACGTTTTTCTATTACAAGCGCCACGTTGTATTTAGGCGAGAAATTTGAATGCATGATAGCTGATTTTAAGAAACAGTTTGTAAAATAAAAAAAGGGGAAGTGTGGTTAACTTCCCCTTTATGTTATGAGATATGTGCATCAAGTAGTTCACTTGACGCCTGGATTCCCGTCGCAACTGAAGCAGCTGCAGTCACCGGTTTCGTCGCTGCCAGCAATCTCCGCATTGAACAGAGATACTTCAGCGAATACTTCGCGGTGTTCGTTCCGGTCAGTTGAGTCACCGTGAATCTCTTCTTCCTGTCGCACGTCTACAGGCGCATTGAGTTTGGCTACCATGATGAGACGCTCCTTTCTTGTTGGTTGTTAAAGTAACATAATTATTCATATCACCTTTCAATAATCTTGTCAAGGGGAGGATGGTGTGATAAGATAGGGATAGGTAATTTTAATTTTATTCACTTTATGAATTACACTACTAAATTATGCCGAATCGCTTTGACTTAAATACAATTAGAAATAAAATGTTACCGGTACTTAAAAAACACCATGTGTCTAAGTCCTCGTTGTTTGGTTCTTTTGTACGTGGCGAAGCCAAGAAGAATAGTGATGTTGATATTTTGGTAAAAATGCCTTCTGGGAGCAGTTTGTTAGATTTGGTTGGATTGAAATTGGAACTTGGGAGAAAATTAGGGAGAAAAATAGATGTTGTGACTTTTAATTCTGTCTCTCCTCTCCTTGAAAAAGAAATAAAAAAAAATCAACTGTCTATCTTATGAAAAAAGATTCTCAAATTTTTTTATCTCATATTTTAGAAAGCATTGATTGGATTGAAAAATATATTGCAGGACTGAAAAGAGATGATTTTTTTGAAGATAAAAAAATACAAGACGCGGTAATGCGTCGTTTGGAAATTATTGGGGAGGCAGTAAAAAATTTATCAGCCAATTTTAAAAAGAAATATAATTTCATACCTTGGCAGAAAATAGCTGGAATGAGAGATTTCTTAATTCATGAATATTTTGGAGTAGATGTGGATTTGGGAGGAGGATGTGGTAGGATAGGGATAGAGAATAATTTATTTTTTAAAATTAATATTTATGAAAAAACATGTAATCAATAATCAACAGGATAAAGGTGATTATCAAGTTACAACTAATGAAATTATGGATTTTCTAAAGGAGAATATGGTTGTAAAAACAGAGCTTCAAGAAGTAAAAATAGACCTGCAAGAAGTAAAGACAGAGCTTCAAGAAGGAACGAACCAATTAAGGAAAGAGATGAAGCAGGAGATAGGAAAGTTAAAGCAAGATATAGGAAAGTTAAAGTTAGATTTGATTGATGTTATCTCAGAAAAAAATGCCGAACTTCGAGGCGATATTATTTTACTGACGCGGAAAGAAGATAAAAAGGTTGTAAATCTGATAGAATTATTAAGGGAGAAAAAGTTGATTACTAAGAATGAGGCCAAATCTATCTTAATTTTAGAACCTTTCCCGCAGTTATTTTTGAAACAATAAATTTTGAGAGTAAAGATAAAGATTATGAAAAAGTAAATCCTGAAAAAAGAAACTGATTCTGCCAAACCTTCCGACCCAAATAAGTTCTGTTCATTTACCAAAGCAGTATAATGTACCCATCTACCGGACAACTGTATTTGGTGGATATGATAAAATGAAAGCATATGCCAAAACTATCATCCAAGTAGAAAGCGTTTGTCACTTTAGCCGCCCTGCGAGGCGAAAAGTTTTCCAAGTTGTCCAGCGATTATCAGGTGCATCCCAATCAGATCAGGAAATGGAAAAATCTAGCTGAAACCGAATTGGAAATTCTGTTCACTGACAAACGTCGGAAAGAAAATCATTTCTAGTGTTTGAACCATTTCCTCAACTATTTTTGAAACAATAGCCGCTGAAAAATTTTAAGAATTATATTGCTTAGATCCAAGTTTCTAACGCAACAGCGTTATGAATTAATTAATTTGTTAAACATCTCATATGGTGTGTGGTAACTGAGTGTTTTTCTCGGTCGTCCGTTCAGTTGGTTCTGTGCTTTTTTCACTTCGTATCTGGATACTTTATTAAACTCCGTTCCTTTGGGAAAATATTGTCTAATCAGTCCATTGGTGTTTTCGTTGGTTTATGGTGTACCCCTTGTCAAGACAGTAATATTAGGTGAATTAAGTGGAATTTAGATTAATTAATTTAGTTATGCACAGTTGATTTGGCAAAATATATTTGCGCCGGCGTCTGATAATTTAATGATTGATGTTTTCGTTTTTCATTGTAGAATTTAAAGTATTCTGCCAAGCCCTGATTCGCTTCGCCAATATTTTGATATTCATTCAGATAAATATTTTCATATTTGATTGTCCGCCACAGCCGTTCAGTAAAAATATTATCCATGCATCGCCCGCGTCCATCCATACTGATTTTAATTTTTTCTTTGCTGTTTAGAATATCTATATACTGCGTGCTGGTGAAATGGCTGCCTTGATCAGAGTTGTGAATTTCCGGCGCGCCGAAGGCAAGCGCCCGTCTCAGATTATTCAGACAAAACTCTATTTCCAATGTTTCGGATAATTCCCAATTCACGACATAGCGGGAAAACCAATCCATGATGGCGACTAAATAGACAAAACCTTTTGATAATTTAATGTAGGTGATATCTGTGCCCCAAACTTGGTTAGGACGGAGAATGGGCAGTCCGGACAAGAGATATGGAAACTTTTTCGTATTCTTGTCCGGATCGCTCAAATGCCATTTTTTCTTCGGAAATATGGCCTCAAGCCCCATATTTTTCATCAAGCTGATCGTTCGTTTTTTACCGATTTGGATTTCATAATCGCTCTGCAAATCTTTCCTGATTCTTCGGTGTCCGTAAAATGGATATTTGGTAAAAATTTCGTCAATGGCATTCATGATTCTGACGTCATCCTGATCAATCGCCGGTTCGTAGTAAATGCTGGAGCGGGAAATATTTAGAAGGTCTGCCTGGCGGGAAAGGGAAATGCCGCACAGTTCTTTACTCACCAAAGTTAATTTCTCGCGGTAACTCAAGTTTGTATTTTTTTTTCAACCACGAGATTTCAACTTCTCGCTGTCCAATAGTTTTGTAAAGTTCGTCGATAATTCTTTCTTGCAAATGATTTTCTTTTCTACGTTTGTCAGCGAACAAAATTTCTAATTCGTTTTCCACCAGCTTTTTCCATTTTCCGATTTGGTTGGAATGCACCTGATAATCGCTGGACAGCTTAGAAATTTTCTCGCCACGGATGGCGGCTAAAGCGATTGACGCTTTCTGCTTTGGCGATAGCTTTTTCATATATTTTCATTCTACCATTTCCACCTAATACAGTTGTCCAGTAGATGGGTACATTATAATCCCATAACTTAATCTAATTATTCGCATAGACCTTTGGACTTAAAAAAGTCCAAGATGTATGTGGCCTTGTATAATAAAAAAGGCTAGGAAGTTATTCCTAGCCGTTGCGTTGTTGGATAAAAGAACTTTATCATTCTTCTGTTTTCGTTTTTATCCTGACCCAACCAGAAATAGTATTTGTTCGATACCCACCTTCACTATATCGATGCAAAGGAATTTTTTTACCACATTGCCCTGTGAGCTTTTTAATATCTATAATTTCCGCGCCCATAATATCATCTTCCCGGATTTCATCACAAATCATTTCTGCTACCCCACAACCAATCCAACCAAAAATCGGAATATCGCAATACCACCCTCCGCCGGGCCAACTATCTTGACTGCATGTATCGCTTTCCCAAATTACAATTCCCACTCTATTAAACATTTCTTCACATTTTGATTTATCTTGTAAAAAAGGAAAGGCAGAGGCAAAAATTAAACACCCCTCATACTCTGCTTGAACTTCTGGTAGTGACTTCCAATTCTCCCAATTAAACAAAGATGAATTTGTATAAAGCAACCCCATGTTAGGAAACCACTCGCATTTATTTGGATGAGGACCAGCCAGATGACCTATTTCTGTTCCAGGAAGACAAAACCCTGAAGCAATAATACCCGGAGGTTGATTAGCAATCCACTGCGGAGGTTCATCATCAGGAATAAACAAGCAAAAATGCATATTTCCCGTTGGACCGTGAGGCCAACCCAATCCTTCGCCAGAATCTATAAAATAGCATTCAGTCATATATGCGTCACTGACAGAAATCTTGCCAAGTTCTTTACCTTTCCAAGCATCATCAGTCTTTTTAGCACTGTTATAAATTCCATACTCGTCAATGCCGCAACCTTTATTTGCCCAATCAGGACAAAAACTTGACAGATATTTTCCGCTATCCGGACAACCACAAACAGAAATTTGCGTACAAGTAGCACCGCTTGAAATATACATACATTCAAGTCCAGGAGCACATTCTTTGTCAAAAATACAGCGACATTTGTCTATAAAATCATTAGGGTTTTCCTCAAGACATTCAGCCCAGTATTCTCTGCCGCAAATGCCATTAATGCATGGTGTCCCTTTATATAATTTATCACAATCTTTATCATCGTCTTCATCCTTGTCATCGCAAAAACTTCCCTGTTTGACTTTCAAGCAGTATTTTTCTGCACTTCCAAGTTTTTTAGGCAAGCATGAAAGCCATGTTTGCCAACCGCCAGTTACACAATCACTATTTTTCTCGCACTTTGCACCCTGAAGGCATTCAGGATCACCAATCAAACAACACTTTGGCCCTTCGTTTTTGTTAAGACAAGTTTGCCCACTTAAACAATACCCGCCATTATTACATTCTTCTGCTCCTTCAGGAATGCATTGCTCTTTATTTATTTCTTTCTTTCCGCAATGAGATCCGAAAGAACACCATTTTGGTTTTCCATTAAAAATCCCACAATATTCAGCCCCGATCGGCAGACAGAAACTTAGACCTCCATCTTTAATGCATTTGTCTCCAATATAGCAACAAGTATCTTTGCAGAGCGTCGGCTGATCAGTGAGGCAACATTTTTTGTTAGCCCCGTCTTTGGAGCAAACTTTGTCCGGGCTGCATTTTAAACCATCTCCGCAATCAGTCCACATATAATGCATGCATTCGCCGTCGCTGGCGCAGATATATGGTGGCTGGCACCACTTGCCAGTTTTGATACAGAATTGGGCATCAGAGGGAATACAAGCAATCGCTTTTCCGTCTTTGTCTTTTTTACATATCCAGTAATCTGGACAGCATAAATTTCCGCAATTTTGAACTGTGGGAAATTCACAGCAAGTGCTTCCAGCGCATTGAAGGCCGGGAGGGCAAAGATGGCCGTCTGGACATTCTTTCCATCCTGAAGATAGGCAAGTTGTGCCCTTTAAGGCGCAGGATTCTCCTTGTTCGCAGACATTTCCAGTCTCAAAGCAATACTTCCAAGTAGGAGGATAACAGACTGGGCCCTTGGGCCCTGTGCTACATTCATAATAACCAGGATAACATTGACCCCCGACTTCTTTCTGACCCTGTAAACAGCAACCACCAGTTGGAGTACACTTTTTCCCTACTGAACAATATTTCACTTCGCCGCAATACTCGCCTTTGTCTGGATAACATATTTTTTTATCAGGAGAACATTTAAAACCCGGGGGGCACATTTGGCCATTGCACCATTCCCAATCTATTGGAAGACAAGCCTCACCTTCATTAATGCATTCTTCACCTAAATAGCAGCATTTTTCACCGCAACCAAATGGTGTTTTTTTGGGACAGCAGCCAGAAGAAGTGCAGACTGAATATTTGCTGTGACAGAATCCTTTTCCGCAAGGAATTTGATCTTTTAGCAAGCAATCAAATCCATTTTCTCCCTGATGACATTTTTCCCCTTTCTTGCAGATTACTTCTTCTCCACAATTAGTTTCTCCTTCCAAAAGACAAATACCTTTTTCTTCGTCTATACAGAAACAGCCGGTGGGAGCACATTTTTTTCCGCATTTTTGGGAAAGATTTTCAGGGCAGCAAATACCTTCTAGACAAACCTCATCAAAAAAACAGTAAGAAGAACCACAGGGTTTTAAAAACTCGGGCAGACACATTTCACCTTCATTGATACAATTAAATCCCTCGGGACAGCATAATTGGCCGCAGTTTTTACAGCACTGCTCTTTTGGAAAACAGAAAGCACTCTTGGGATTATCAGTTGTTGGTATGTATAAGCAACAGGCGCTTGCTCCAAATAATGTTTCACATAAACTTGGGATAGTCGGATCACATTCTTTTGTACAAAAGGGCTGATTTTTAACCGAAGGCAAGTCAATAATAAGACAGGCGTTGAATTCAGAACCACAACCACAAACTGCTGGATCTTCGACAATGATAGGTAACTTTGGCAAGATAATATCCCCAATTAGTCCTGTTTCCAGCTCCATTTGAATATCATTAATTTCAGTAATATCGGTAAATTCATGTGGAATTTCTGGAATAGAAAAAATTTGTATCGGAACCGTCGGTCCGTGGGGATACTCCTCAAGTATTATTACTATTTTGCCCAACGGGTCTAATTCTGATAATGTTTGGATGTCTTCTTGGGTATCTTTGATTATCCCAGAGATGTTAGGGCTTTCTGGAGATTCTCCAATACAAGCAAAAACACCTATGAAACTAAACACTAATAGTCCACAGACTATTCTAACTAATTTCAAGTTTTTCATCTTAAACCTCCATTTTGATTTTGTTGTTAAAGAACAATTCTTAAATGAACCGCTTGATATTCCACTCTGTGCAACCAAATGCTTAATTTAAAAAAGGTAGAGGAATCTTTGTCGAGACAAACAAAGATTCCTCTAATTTTGCGAGTATTTGTGTGAAGGTTATTTACAGCATGTATTACAATCAGAACATGGATTTGGATATTCTTTTTGACAACAGCCCAAATTTATTGGCTTTCCACTCACCGATGTTTTTCCACAAGAATCGGGACGATAAACGCATACAGGATATTGTGGTGAACAATGAAATGCCCAACCAGCATAACCTTGATTTCCACAGCAACTATATTTTTCTGGCATACACTTATCCCCACAGCACTCTTCCAATTCCTGACATCCCCAGTAAGTCTTTTTTGTATCTGTTGGTGAACAACATTTACCATCTACTGGCGCGCAAGAATTTCCACAACATTTTTTACTTTGAGAACATTTATGATGTCCTTGCCATTTTGTACAGGCCGTCTTAACACACCACTTTATAAACAACAATTCAATCCATTTTGTGCATTTCCACTCAACACAAGTCGGACAACATATATCCTTCAGACCTATACATTTTTTATCGCAACATTGCTGGTCAGAGCTACAGGCCCCTAAACCGCAACACGTACTATCTTGAGGATAACAATTCCCTTTACAGCATACCTGCTTTATTCCACATAACTTATTTTTACACTTTTTATATCCGTAAGTTATGCAGACATCGTCGCCATCATCATACTTGCCACAGGTGTCAGGATAAGAGCCGCTTGCTTTGCAACAGATGCTTCCGCATTTTTTTTGACCATTTTTACAGCACTTTTGAGGACCTTTAACGCAAAATTCTCCAAATCCGCAATAATTAGTAGAACCCGTGAAAAAAAGGCCGCAATCAACTTCATCATCCAAAATACACTGGCAAAGATTTTTCATGCACTTCTCTTCTGCTGGACAAATCTTTCCGCAGTCATAGCAAACCTCATCTTCATTGGGATCATAGCAAATCCCTATTGACTGATTCTTGGGCGGGACAAAACATTCCTCGCCGTAAAGACAGCACTTTCCCTTGCAAGCAACTGTTTCATTTTTGCAGCAAGACGGATTATCATGAGTGCAATAATATCCATCATCAAGGCAATATCCTTCGTTTGCTTCGCAACAATCTTCCAGGCCTATTTGTTTACAACCAGATTTGCATTTGTTACATTCCTGGCCCGGGGAGCAAATAATATCCCACTCGGGACAATAATTTCCTATGGCACAAACTTTTTCACCGTTGAGTTTGGTAATGCACTTTTCTTCTCCCAGGCAGCATTTATCTCCGCAAGGAACTGGTGTATTGGTAGAACAACAGTAGGGCGCTTCAGTAAGACATTTTTCTTCAGTAGCCAGACAATGGCCTTTAGGTGATGTAGGGCAACAATTTGCATCCCAGGGAACACAACATTTTTCCTGATCCCAATTTAAAAGACATTCATCTTCGGCACTAGAGGCGCAGTCGTTTTTATCTTTATCAAGAAGATTATTAAGGCATTTTTGAGCGGAAGAGCAAAAGCGATGTTCACTATTTATAAATCCGCAATAATCAGCACCAATAGGTTTGCAAAATCCGCCGTTTTCTTCCCCAACGCATTTCTCATTATTCGCGCAACATTCGTTCTTGCAATAAGTCGGTGCCGGTGGCGTGCATTTTGGTTCACAATTTTCCTCATCTTCTGCGCAAACTTGGTCTTCCGGACAGCAGGTATATTTGCAGGCGGTTTGGGTGACGAGATTGCAATCCGGCTTGGGAAGGCAAACTTTTTTTGTCTCATGACAGATAAAACCTTCTGAACAGCAAATATTGTTTTCTTGGCCGCAGATTTCCTGACCGATTTTACAGCATTTGTCTCCGCCCTTAAGGCATACGGAATCTTTCGGGCAAATTGTCCCGTCATCGCATTCAATCTCATCTGACTTAAGACATTTTTTGCCATCTTTGGTACATTGAGTCGCATCCTCTGGACAACATTCTTCACCACACTTTAAATAATTGTCATAACAGCAACTTTGGGGCGGTAAACAAAAATGCGCGTTAATATCACCGTAATAATCAGCTTCTTGAGCCATTCCACAGCAAGTAGCGCCATTATCTAACAATGAAACGCAATCTCCCTCAAGATTACCAAATTCAGTGAACACATATTGCTGGCCAGCATTTTCATCAATTCCACAAAACAGAGTGCAAAGCGATTTGTAGCCGGTAATTTCTGGATGGCTGCTTTTTAAGCAAACACTCCCAAAAATAATAGATTCGCATTCATCTCTATTTAGACATTCATCAATGTAGACGGGCTCTACCACTTCTGGCTCTTCGGCCATTTCATCAAATAAATCTTGTAAATCCTGGATAACATTTTCTTCCGGAATCACTTCTTCTCCAGTATTTTCTTCCAATTGAACATCAACCACTTCGGCAAAATCAGTAATGGGGTTTACTTTTTCTTCCTCTTGATTTTTCGAAGCAACGCTACAACTTACGCAAGTCAATAAAAAAACCGAAAAAAGGACATACTGGTACTTTTTCATCACACACCTCTTTGTTAAAGTTGTTAAAGAACAAAAGCTCCTCCTTCAGAGCTTAAAAGAACCAAACTAACCTTATCATACGTCTGCTAAAAAGGAAAGATAGGGAAAAAAAGACCATTGTCCCAACAGCGTTGCGCTGTTGAAACAGTGGTCAGAGAGTCAAGGGTTCAAAGAGTCAAAGAGTCAAAGAGCTGTAGGCCTAAGGGCAAAAGTGCCTACTGAAATACTCCATAAACATGGTATAATAATGGCAGGCATAACCCAGCCGCCATTATGAGAAACAACCAACAAAAGAATATTCAAATTCTCAAAAAAGCTTTACTGTCAAGTGGCATAACCCGCCAA
>Ga0265292_1001461_pt1 | contig 20742 bp, 6 predicted proteins | sample Munlanlewell296A_FD_189080 | JGI IMG/M metagenome (GOLD analysis project Ga0265292, IMG submission 189080) | Leachate microbial communities from a municipal landfill in Southern Ontario, Canada - Leachate well 296A | ecosystem: Engineered > Solid waste > Landfill > Unclassified | place: Canada... | reverse complement strand
GACGCGATGTCCTTCGTTACGAACTACGCGGAGCTTACCAAGCAGTCCCCTGAGGTACCGGTCCCGACATACCCCGCGAACGGCGCGACAGGCGTCAGCGTCGATGCGGTGCTGATGTGGGAGCATGACGGGATCGCCTCTGCGGACACCTACGATCTCGAGTGGAGCCTCATAGGCTCCTTGACCGGCAGCGTCCACAAGGTGTCAGGGATCGGCGCCAAGGCCTGCAACATCGCCGGTCTTCCGATAGGCGCCACGGTGTATTGGCATGTCAAGGCGGTCAACGCCTACGGCAACAGCGCATGGAGCGCGGTGAAGTCGTTCGTGACGACGGCCGATACTTTGATCTACTCCGACCCGGAGGAGCTCACCTTCAGCATGGCCGCCGATGACGCCACGCCCGACAAGAAGAGCCTGACCGTGTTCACGGGGCAGGATATGTCCGAGGAATGGACCGTCACGGTCAACGGCGACTGGATGACCGCCACGCCGGCCTCGGGCACTTTCGCGGATGCCAAGGTGTTCACGGTGGAGGTCTCGGTCAGCCCGCTCGGGCTCATCGTCGGGGAGAACTATGTGGGCGCCGTGGTCGTAGCCCTTGCGAGCGGGAGCAGTCAGATCGCGATACCGGTCTATCTCAAGGTCACCGAGCCGGTCGGCGGGGGCGACGGAGGGGACGGAGGGAGCACGGACCTGTTGCCGCCGAGCTTGGTCTCACCGGCGGACGGGCAGGGCGGGCTTGACATGGAGCCGTATCTGATATGGTCGGCAGCGACGAACGCCACCAGTTATGTGGTGCAGGTCGGGAGGGACTCGGCGTTCACGATGATATCCGTGAATTATGAGGTCACGGCCACGCAGTATCTGCCCCCGGCGCTCGAGAAGGGTGTGACATATTATTGGCGCGTGAAGTCGATCAACAGCGGAGGGGTGAGCGCGTGGTCGACGACGAGGTGGTTCGCGTTGAACCCGCAAGGGGACGATGCCGCGTCGAAGTGCTTCTTAGAGGTGCTGTTCGATTGACAGTTGATATAATAGGTTTTTTTTTCGGATTCATTCAGTGGAACATTGACTGCTTCGTTTTATACAGAACATTTCGATGACATTGACGCGAGGGCTCGGGAGGTGTATGCAGGAATGAAGTGGTATGCAGTTGGCGAGGTCCCTGAAGGCCTGTACCTGTATGGTGAGATGCAGTATTTATGGATGCATGTGACCGTGGAGCATGACGAAGTTTCTGAAAAGCTCTCAGACACAGGTTATGGCGCCGGAATTGGTTATGGCCTATATAAGATCAACGATGGACTTCCGTATTTCATAAGCTTTTCCTTTGGTGTTCTGGGAGGCGGCGAAGACAGGGAATGGGTATCCAGCTTTACATCGTCGTAAGCTGAGAGCTGAGGGCTGAGCGCTGAGAGCTCGTTACGAGTTCGCGAGTTGCGAGTTCGCGGGTTTGCGAGTTCGGCTATTTTTGCCACGAATGAACACGAATTAACACGAATTTCTTTTATTGTGGACGAACGATGACGGATGGTATGTGTTGTTGACTTACGACGCATTTGCCGCTCGTTGTCGTATTCGTGTTAGTCCGCCGTCATTTGCGGCCGTCGGCATGCGTCCGAGTTCATCGGCACACCGTTGGATGATGGAACATCTCCCCATAAATAGGGGGGCAGATGGTTGCTCCTTCGCGTTTTCATGGCGCGAATTGTATGGTAAATGCAAAAAGCTGTATGGTTTCCCATGCATACCCTTGTTGATCAATGATAGGGCGGTAAAACGGCAAGCGTAACAGATTGATATGGCTGATGTTATGTAATTCACCGTTTCCACCGCATAGCAGACAGTTGGCACTCAATTTGCATATATAAATAGACAAGGGAAATATGATTCCCTGTATACTTACGCTATAGTTACATTTATTGACCAAGAAGAAAGAGGCTGCCATGAGGAAAATTGTTTTGTTTGCGTTCATGGCCGCAATGGCGATTCCTGCATTGCTCGCAGGTTGCAACAAGGTCGGAGGAGGAGGTGGTGGTTCTTCCAATGACGGCGGTGGCGGATTGGACACAGGTGGCGGAGACGCCCTTGAGGATGGTTACATTGCACCCAACTTATGCTTCGACATTGCTTGCGGCGGCAGTCACACGATCGCATGCAAGCCCGACGGGACCGTATGGACATGGGGACGCAACCAATTCGGCCAATTGGGACTAAATACCACTGATGATAGCTTGATCCCGAAAAAAGTCCAGGGGTTGGCCAAAGTGATCGCCGTCGCCGCGGGTGACAATCACTCAGTCGCGCTCAGGGACAACGGATCGGTGTGGACGTGGGGGGCGAATTACGCGGGACAACTGGGAGTTCCCATCGAGGATTTTGCGCTCATTCCGGTCCAGGTGAACTTATTATCGAAGATCACCGAGATTGCCTGCGGTGCCAACATGACCCTGGCGCTGGCCGAGGACGGACTCGTATATTCCTGGGGCAATGACTGGTTCGGAGACCCATCCTCGTCGATAAACAGCAACACACCGAAGCAGATCCCGAATCCGCCTCCGTATTTTTTTACGGCAATAACCGCATCTGCCAAGACTTTCTATGCGTTAAGGGACGATGGCAAGTTGTTCGGATGGGGAGATGTGATCACGCCCCCAAACCCGCTGCCACCAACCGCAGGCTTGCCTGTGTATCCTCCGACGCAGATCAATGCGAGCGTTCCCATATACAGCATCTCCTGCGGCAATTACTTTTTGGCTGTGATCTCGTCAGGCAATAAACTTTACTGTCGAGGCTTGAACAATTTCGGGCAACTTGGCAACGGCACGACCGTGAATGGCGGGTTCGCAGAACTGGGGGATATGGAGAAGACTGCGATGGTAGCCTGCGGTAACGGATTCACGATAGCCGTAAAACTGGACGGCACATTCTGGGGGTGGGGAAGAAACAGTTATGGAATGTTACTGACATCGGCATAAGTTAGTTGACAAGATGGTCAAAATTGAGAGGCGTTGCGTGAAGAAAGGAACGAATTAGTTTTGGTCGATTCCGTATATTCCCCGTGCTTCGTTTTATCGCTTTGACAAGTTCTGATAAATTCCGCGGGCAGTAATTTGCTAACTCCTGCCATTTAATGTGGTTCCATATACCCTCAGCAGGATTCAAGTCCGGAGCATATGGCGGCAAATAGTAAACCTTTAGTCTTTGAGAGTTGCTTTTAATGAATTCTTTGACTATTGCCGATCTGTGCGTTTGTATCCTGTCCCAGACAAGAATTATCATTCCTTTAACGAGTTTCAACAAATGGCTGAGGAATGCGATTACATTATGACTCTTTACTGTTTTATTGAGCAACAGTTTCATATATATTCGTGATTGGGTTGAAACGGCTGAAATTGCTGACAGTTTCGGCCAGTTAAAGCAATGTCGTATTATTGGCGTTTGCCCTTCTACCGCCCACGTTCTTCTTATCAATGGGATAAGAGAAAATCCGCTTTCGTCAGCAAACACAAGTGTTGCGCGGTTTTTTATCGTTTTTTTTTACATATGGCCAGGTCGTTTTTACCCAGTTATTTATAATTCTATCGTTCCTTTCTATGGCGCGTTTTTGAGGCTTTTGACAGCTGAATCCAAGCTTGTGCAACAACTTCCTGATATGATCCCTATGATACTTTATCCCGAATTTCCTCCAAACTACTTCGCTAATATTAGCCGTGGTCCACATGTCAGTTGTATATCCAAATTCAACGGCTCCTTTCTTTAATATTTGTGGAAGCTCCTTAGAAAACACTATCATGTTGAATTTGGCTGGCCGTCCGGTTGCTTTCCGTTTCAATAATCCTTTTTTTCCAATGGTCTTATACTTTTTCAACCAAACGCTTACGGCTTGTCGACTTACATTAAGACTGGCAGCGATATCAATCGGTTTGATATCATTATTTTGCATCTCGACTGCCGCCAACCTTCTTTCTTCGAGAGCATTGAAATCTTTCTTTATCATATAAACTCCTCAATTTCAGTGCTCGCATTATATGATATTGTTGCTGGTTTGTCAACTAATTTTTGCCGAAGTCAGTAGGTCTGGGAAATTCGACAAACACATCCGTTCCCACCCAGATAAAGGAATTCAACAACTGCATAGCGGTCAGTGCAGGCGATTCGTTCGCCGCAGTTGTCAAGTCGGATGGTTCTGTATGGATGTGCGGTAATAATCTTTACGGACAACTCGGCATAGGCAACAACACAGACTCCAATGTGCCCGAGCAGATAAGCGGATTCAATATCATCAAATGATACCAGGAGTTCGCGAGTTACTGCGACAAGTTTCAAGATCCAAGCTCATTCGAGCTTTCAGCCATCAGCTCTCAGCTTACTATGAGCTTTCAGCAGTCAGCTATCAGCTTTCAGCTTACGACGTGGCGCGAGCTGAGTGCTGAGAGCTGAGTGCTGAGCGCTGAGGGCTGAGAGCTCGAAAAGCATTGACACGGGTCTGCATTTTGGTACAATACTGCCATGGAAACGGCTTGCTTTAAGAATCTGAAGTCAAGACCTGCCCCCGATACTCCTCCTGTCGTTGCCTTATGTCAGGGCACAGGCATCGGAGCTGTGAGGAGATTTGTGATCTGTTGCGCACTCATAGTTTCCCTCGTCATCGCCCTTGTCTTCGCCTGCCCGGTCTATTCCCAGCAGATTCCGTCAGAGGCCAAGCCCGATAATGGTAAAGCGACGGTTAAAGACGCGGATAACTTGTCCGTCGCATCCAAACTCATCAATGATTATTTCAAGGCAAAAGGGCTTGATGAGCGCGGCAAGATATTAGATGCCCTTGAAAAAACCGGCTTTATGCCGTCGGTCAAGGAACTTTCACGCATCATCAAAGAAACTGCGGTTTATCCGTCCATGGAGCCGTTGAAAAGAACGACCCGCAAAATCATGGTAAGCGGGAAGGAATATTCTTACGAATTGTCCCTACCTAAGGGTTACACGCCGAAGAAGGAAGAACCTTTGATCATCGCGCTCCATGGCTCCGGCGGGAACGGCTTGAACGCCCTCCATATCTGGCGCATATCTGAGGAAGACCAGGACGCGGAAAAAGAGAAGATGATCGACCTTATCAAACGGCAGGGGCAGAAGCCGCCGCCCAAAGGGAGCATGCGTGTCCGTTCGACACTTGAAACAGGGCAATACATCATAGCTGCGCCAACCTTGGAAAATGCGCCCGGCAAGGGTGTGTCTGCGGATCTGATGGAGCATCTGCTCCCCGTGTTGCTGGAGGACGTGGCGTCCGTCTGCAATATCGACACGAACCGTGTTGTGATCACCGGGTTTTCGATGGGCGGGCATTTCACCTGGGCCGAAACCCTGCATCAGCCGGATTGTTTCGCCGGCGCCGTCCCGATGATGGGCGCGTGCGACGACATGGGCGCGCTTTCCAACCTGCGATCGGTCCCGGTTTATGCCATACATGGCGATAAAGACAATATTGTGCCGGTGGAATTCTCAAGGAACGCGACCGCTGCGTTGACCGCGTTGAAATTCGACGTCACTTACCGCGAGATAAAAGGGCTGGGGCATACACTGTTCCCATGGGACAGCCCGGAATGCGCGAAATTGTTGGAATGGATAGGGTCCAGGACGCGCGATCCTTATCCAAAAAAGATAAGTTACAGATTCTCAGGACAATCCGCCGCGGTCAAGAAGATATACTGGCTCGAGGTTGTTCAGGGGCAGAAGAATGCTTTCACGGTTGAAGCCGAGGTCGTTGACAATGTCGTCAATATCAAATCCACCGGCGTGACGAAAGCGACGCTCTTGCTGAACTCGGAGCTCGTTGATTTCGCAAAAGACGTCATTGTCCGCGTGAACGGCCGCAAGGTTTTCAACGGCAGGGCAGATCCATCTTATAAATTCCTGCTTGAAAACTTCCAGGAATACAGTGATCCGAAGAGTCTGTTCACGGCCGGGATCACGCTGGACATGCGCTGATTTCGATGCGTTAGGGGTCAGACCCACTGATGTCCAAATTAGATATTCATTATTTATGAAATCTCCATGCAATAATTGGTATCTATGACCTTGTCATATATGGGGGATTTGAATTACGATACGACTTTTTTTGCCACGAATGAACACGAATTAACACGAATTACTTTTATTGTGCCCGAACGATGACGGATGGTATGTGTTGTTGACTTACGACGCATTTACCACTCATTGTCGTATTCGTGTTAGTCCGTCGTCATTTGCGGCCGTCGGAATGCGTCCGTCCCCCTCCGACATTTGTGTGAATTGGTGTTAATTCGTGGCTGAAATCCGTCAGCCGTTTGCGATAGTCGCTGCTATCAACACGAATACGCCATTAATTTGTCTAATTTGGACGGCAATGGGTCTGACCCCAACTCGTTTTTATTTGCTTTTATGGCCCATTTTATGCTATTATTGTGTACAATTCGGTGGAAGTTATAGTTGGGGTTAAGGAGCTTAAAATGCACTCGTCCGTAAGAAAAATCGCATTGCCTGTCTCGGCCCTCATGCTCTTCGCGTCGTTCATCTTCGCCGACACCTGGGAACAGACAACCACTGCGGATTTCAACACCGCCGGCAGTGCCGTCTCCGGCACGCAGGTGATCAGCGACTCCGTCAGGATGTCGCAGTCGTCAGGCTGGTGGCAGACCCCGGCCATTTGGTGGAACAGCGCCTGGCAGAACTCCAGGCCCATCACCGTCAACAACAACAGCGGCGGGGTTTTGACGGGCCATCAGGTGCTCGTCGAGCCGTTCAGGGACAGCGGGGATTCAATCGGGGATAATCTGAACTCCAACGGCCTGGTCGCAAGCTGGTCATTCTCAGAGGGCACTGGCGTTTCCACGGTCGACGCGTCCGGCAACAACTATAACGGCACGGTCGCCGGAGCGACCTGGAACGCCGCAGGCAGGTTCGGAAATTCCCTGAGTTTCTCGGCCGTGGGCGACAAGGTTCAGACCTCGGCGCCGATATTGACCGGCACCGGAGATTTCACGGTCGCGGCCTGGATATGTTCTACCACGGCCGGTGACGTTGATTACATCCAAGGGAATTACGGATTGACCAATTTCGGCGGCATCGAGTTCTACATTAACACGAATAAATTGAACGTCTATATCTCCAGTTCGGTCGTCGGCAGCTCGACCCTCAATGTCAATACCTGGTACTATGTGGCTGCAACGAGGAGCAGTGGCGCGATAAAGCTGTATGTCAATGGCGTGCAGGACGGCTCTGGGACGTTGAATGGCAACATAACCTCCTCGTTGAACTGGACGATCGGCAATGGGCCGGACTATACATCCGAGTCGTTCGAAGGGATGATCGATGAGCCCATGGTCTTCAATCGAGCCCTGTCAGCCGAGGAGATAGCAATGCGCTACGGCTCGGGCCTGGTCGGAAGCTGGCACTTCTCTGAGGCCTCCGGGACGGCGACCGGCGCTATCGCTGACATGAGCGGATATACGAACAATGGGACGCTCACCAACATGGCGGGTCCCAACGGTATCGTGAGCGGCGGTAAATTTGGTAACGCGATCAGCTTCGACGGCTCGAACGACTATGTCTCGATACCGAATGCGACGTCGTTGAACCTCGAGAGGACAAACGCCTTCGCATTCGAGACATGGGTGAAGCTCACGGACACGACCACGTGCGACATCCTCGGGAAGATGAATCTGAACGCCCCGTACAGGGGGATACAGTACACGGTGGTCAGCGGACAGGTGCACATCTATCTTGTGAGCACCTGGAGCACCAATACACTGGGCGTGAGGACAAACGAGACGGTCAACGATGACAGATGGCATCATATAGTGACCACCTATGACGGCAGCTCCAGCTCTACAGGCGTCCGAATATACATAGATGGAATACCGGCCACGACAGTGTCGCTGTACAATTCGCTCTCCGCAACAATATTGAACAGTGAAAACCTCACATTGGGCATGTACAACGCCGGTGCGTCCGCCACAAACGCCTACGCAGGCTTGCTGGATGAGGTCCGCATCTACAATCGGAACATCTCCGCCGCCGAGGTCTCCCTGCGCTACAACTCCGGCCTTCCCAAGGTCCGGCACGACTTCGCCGACGTCCGCTTTACCACATCCGACTCTGCTCAGGAGCTGAGCTTCTGGCAGGAGACCGACACGAGGTTCTGGGTGGAGACGGCCTCTCTGGGGATGGGCGACAGCCAGATCCGGATGTACTACGGCAACCCCGCGGCGACAGCCTCGTCCAGCGGCGCCGACACATTCTCCTTCTTCGATCATTTCGAAGGCACCTCCCTGGACACGGCGAACAGATGGGACGTGAACGCCAACATGCTCAGCTCCGTCTCCAACAGCGTGGCAAGCATATGGACGAGCGTGGCCAATTATTACGGGATGACCATGAAGAATGTCACCTTCGTCCCGTCCGACAAGGTGGTCATCGAGACCAAGTTCAAGAAGGACGGCGCGAGCGAGTCGTTCGGCAACAGTTTGTTCACGACCAACGGCTCGAACAGCGAAAGGTTCTGCTTGAAGGACAACCAGTCGCTGGGATGGGTCGTCCAGAACAAGAACAGCACTGACGGAGGCTGGCCGACCTCTCCCGTGCTTTTCACCATCTCCGCCAATACATGGTATATCGACAGGCTGGAGAAGCAGAGCGGCGACACCTTCAAAGGGATGATAATGGACTCGAATTACAACGCCTTGGGCACAAGTTTCAGCCGGACGGCTGCTGATTGGGGGGATGATAACTGGGGCTGGACCACATTCCCGTATAGCACGACCATAAAGACCCATTTTGATTGGATACGCGTCCGCAAGTACTCTTCTGTCGAGCTAACACACACCGCGCCCGGGGCCGAGTCGTCCTATTATCTCTCCAAAGCGAACGGCGGTACATGGAAGTACAACCGTTCGGTCGCCGTCAACAACAACAGCGGCGCCCTGACGGATTACCAGATGATGGTGGAACCGTTGCGCGACACTGGCGAGCCGCGCGGCGACAGCCTGTCCGGCTTCGGCGCGGGTCTTGTCGGTTCGTGGACGTTCTCAGAGGGGGCCGGCGGCACTACCGCCGATTCGTCCGGCAGTAACACCGGCACGCTCAATGGGCCGCCGACATGGACCAACGGCAGGTTCGGCAACGGGCTGAGCTTCGACGGCACCGGCGACTACGTCGCTCTCACTGCGACCAGCATCCCGACCGGGGCCAACCCGGTCATGTCTATCGAGGCCTGGGTGAACAACACCGGCACCACCGGAGTCCGCGGCATCGTCGGTATCGGCCAGGCGGCGACCAACGGGACGCACGTGTCGCTTTGTATCGGCGGGAGCGGTTCATTCGCCGGCGCGGGCAGCAACATCTGGGTGTCGCACTGGGGCGGCCCGTACGATTGGAACACCGGCTACGCGCTGTCTTCCGGCTGGCACCATATCGTCTATGTCTCCACAGGCGCGCAGGACAAGGTCTATGTGGATGGCGTGTTGGCCGCGACGCAGACCGTCGCCTTCACCGTGGGCGCGAGCCCGACCGTGCGCATAGGGAGTTGGGACGATAAGAGCGGGAGCTATTATTACTTCATCGGCACGATAGACGAGGTCAACGTGTATTCCCGCGTACTGACGGCCCCGGAGATCGGCATGCGCTACGGTTCCAGCCTCGTAGGCTCGTGGCACTTCTCCGAGGGTGTCGGGACCGCCGTGGCGGACACGTCAGGTTCGCTCAACAACGGGACTCTTTCCGGGGCCCCGACTTGGATCACCGGCCGTTTCGGGAGCGGCATGAGCTTCAGCGGCTCATCTGATGTCATGGCGATAACCTCCATCCCCTGCGGAAGCGAGTATGCCATAGAGACATGGTTCCTGTCACCTTTGCCCGCGTCAGTAAACGGGAACACGCTTACAAGAGGCGTCTCGTACGACCATCAGGTGTATATCGAGCCGGGCAGCAAGGAGCTCGGCGTCTTTGACAACCAGTACGGGACTGGATGGAGGACATCGGGTTATAACACCACCGCTTTGAGCGCGGGCTGGCACCATCTGGTCGCTTCGGCGTCAGGCACCTCGACGGTGTTCTACATCGACGGCGCCTATGTTTCCACATCTCCATTCAAGTCCAACGCCCAGATGTCCTATGTCGGCAACTACCAGGGCGGCAACCAGCAGTTTGGCACCATCGACGAGATGCGCATCTACAGCAGGGCGCTATCGGCGACGGAAGTGGCCGTACGCTACAACTCCGGAACGCCGAAGTACAGGCACGACCTCGCCGACATCAGGTTCACTAACTCCGACTCAACTCAGGAATATCATTACTGGCAGCAGACTGACACAAAATTCTGGGTAGAAATCCCGAGCCTCGTTTCAGGTGCATCGGCACTATGGTTGTTTTATGGCAATGTGTCGGCTTCTGGGGCATCATCGTGGAATAATACCTTCATGGATAGCGACATCTTCGCTGTTGAATTATCTGCTGGAACTAGTGCTAAGGGGTTATGGCCTTTTTCCGAAGGGAGTGGATCTTCTGTTTCTGATTCGAGCGGAAATGTGAATACCGGGACGACAGGCGGTCTGGTAACCTGGGCTACGAGCGGCAGATTCGGTAACAGCTTGAATTTCAGTGCCGGCGCCAGTCCTGGCGATGGCGGCAGTTCAGGGTCCTATGTTACGGTCAATAATAGCGCGTCTCTCAATATCACGGGTCCTATCACGTTGGAGGCGTGGATCAAACCAACAGCCACCGCCCTTTCCGGGGTGAGGTATATTGTCTGCAAATACGATGACTCCACAAATTGGGATGGGTATACCCTTTCTTTATCTAACGGTAAACCTGCCCTTACACTTTTGAAAACATACTCATCGGTCCAGTTCCAGACGGCTTCCAATGGAAGCGCCTTGGCAGCTAACCAGTGGTATCATGTTGCAGCCACATATGATGGAAGCACCGTTGTTTATTATGTAAATGGAGTTCAACACGGGTCTACTTTTTCATATACCGCCGGTTATGATCCCTGTACGGTGCAGATGCGAATTGGAGGACACAATTCCAACGCCACTTACTATAAATGGGATGGGCGTATTGACGAAGTACGGATTTCAAATGTTGCACTAAGTTCCGCACAAATAATGAATGACGCTGGAATTCGCCAATATTCGGCTATAGAGCCGACGCACTCAGCCCCGGGCGCCGAGGTTATGGGGTATTCCACTGCTGGAACATATACCTCGCCCGCCAAGACCACCGCCGTGAATGATTCCGAGATCGACGAGATATCCTGGACCACCTCAGGTCCCGGCATCATAACCATGCAGATTCGTGCGGGCAACACCGCGCCAGCTGGCTGGACCGATTCGGTTCCGGCATGGGAGGATGTGGACAACGGCGACACGACCATATCAGCGATAGGCAGATACATTCAGTACAGGGCGACCTTCACCGGCGGCGGCACCGCACCTGAGCCCGTGCTCGCCGACGTCACGATAGTCTACTATTCGCCGATCATACCGCCCGACAACTCCGTCTCGTGCGCGAGGCTCGCCAACACCTGGTACTCCACGCCAGGGTTCGTGTTCACAAACGACCTCGGCTTCAGCGCGAGCATATTGAAATACCATTACGTCTGGAACAACAGCGCGGCACATGTCTTCGATCTCAGCGAGAGCGTCTGGACGAACGGCGACCTCACGCTGAACGCCACGACGTCTGACACCTGGTATATGCACTCCATGGCAATTTCGTCAACCGGGGATCCGGCGACCTCCCAGGACCTCGGGCCGTTCAAGTTCGACGGCACCGCGCCGCCGACGGTGTCCCTGTCCGCGCCAGCAGCGGACGAGAACGTGACCGACCAGACCCCGTCCTTCTCATGGGGCGCTGTCGTCGACACGAGCGGCGTCACCTACACCCTTCAGATCGACAAATACACCTCGTTCATTGCGCCCGTCATCGAGGTCGATGCGATAGCCGCGACCTCCTACGGCCTGAGCGGAAGCGGCACGGAATTCCTGGTCGGCAACACCACATACTACTGGAGGGTCAAGGCCGTGGACGGCGCAGGCAACGCCTCCGCATCCTCCCTTAGGAAGCTCACCACTTCCACGGGAATCCCGCAGGTCGTCAATTCCACGACCGGCGTCGCATTTCCGGACGTCCAGTCGGCCATCGACGGCGCCGTCGCGGGCGACATGGTGGCCATAGGCGATTCTATAGCGCACGACATAAACCTGGTGATCGACACTGACATCACCGTCGAGAACGGCACCCTCGCGCCTTCCGCGGGTTTCGCAATGACAGGGCAGGGCCCGGCCGGCGGCGAGGTCCTCCGCAACTGCGTCATAACCGCGGGCGGCATCTCCGGCCTCGCGCTCGGCCAGAACCTCACCATCTACGGCACCGACCCGGACAATCCGGTGGTGCTGTTGAATTCGACGCTAGTCAACTGCGTCATCAAGCTCGGCACCACGATAACTGACTGCACCCTGGAGAACTGTTTCATCGAGGCCGCGGCGACGCACTTCGTCGACGTCACGGCAGGCGATTTCCATCTGTCCCCCGCCGCCACCGACATCATCGACAAGGGCGCGAACCTGTCATCCGATTTCACGACGGACAAGGACGGGGAGCCGCGCGGGATCAACCTGTTCGAGGTGGCGAATTTCGACGCCGCTTCGTGGGACATCGGCGCGTACGAGTTCCAGCTCGACAGCGCCTACTCGACCCCGGGCCCCGGCCCTGCCACGCCGCCGGACGCGCCGTCCGGGCTCTATCCGATCGACGGGACAGAATGGCTGCTGACGGACGTCACGGTGACCTGGTTCGGCACCGGCGCCTTGGCGACGGGTTACACCGTCGAATGGGGAACAGACCCTGCCTTTGCCAGCGGCGTCACGGCCGTCTCGTCCATCGTCGTGCAGTCGTACAACATCGAATCCATCCCGAAGGACGTCATTATATACTGGAGGGTCAAGGCCTCCAACACCTACGGCGACAGCGCGTGGAGCGACATCGCGTCGTTCTCCACGAACTACGGCGAGCTTTCCAAGCAGGCCCCGGCCACTCCGGCCGCCGTTTATCCGGCGGCGGACGCGACAGGCGTCAGCTCCGACACGGTGTTCATGTGGGAGTACGAGGGCGTCGCCCTCGCCACGTCGTACACCGTCGAATGGTCCATCGATCCGGATATGGCGGCAGGGCTGAACACGATAGCTGGGCTCGCCGATCCCGCGTATCAGGTGAACGACCTGCCTCTCGAGACGGCGGTCTATTGGCATGCCAAGGCGCTCAACGCCTACGGCGAGAGCGAATGGAGCGCGACGAGCTCGTTCACGACATCGGGCGAGGCGCTGTTCTTCGCGGATCCGGACGAGTTGTCGTTCAGCATGGCCGCGAACCACGTCACCCCCGAGAAGAAGAGCTTCAAAATCCTCTGCGGTCTCGCAGGCGGGGAGGACTGGACGGTCAGCGTCACAGACGGATGGATGACGGCGGACCCGGTTGCGGGTTCCTTCGCGGACGCCAAGGTTTCCACGATAGAGGTCTCCGTCAGTCCGCTCGGGCTCACCGTCGGACAGACATATGTCGGCGCGGTCACGGTCGCGCTCGACGACGGCTCCAACGAGATCGCCATCCCGGTGTATCTGGAGGTCACGGCCGCGGATGACGGAGGTGATGGAGGGGATGGAAGTGGCGGAGAGACCACGGATCTCCAGGCGCCGACGCTGGTATCGCCTGCGGACGGGCAGGGCGCGTTCGACGCGGAGCCGTATCTCGTATGGGCTTCATCGGCCGATGCGACGGGCTACATCGTGCAGGTCGCGCAGGACGCGGAGTTCACGATGATATCGGTGAGCCAGGAGGTGTCGCTGACGCAGTATCTGCCGCCGGCGCTGGAGAAGGGGGCGAATTACTATTGGCGCGTGAAGGCGCTGAACAGTTCGAATATAAGCGCGTGGTCCTCGACGAGATGGTTCACGCTGAACCCCGCGGACGAGAACCCGACGCCGAAGTGCTTCTTAGAGGCGCTCTTCGACTGACGACACACCCCCAACCCCCTCTTTATAGAGGGGAGCTCGGCGACGATGCGTACGCCATACCCTCTATTAAGAGGGGACAGGAGGGGTGTGTGCGTATAGTGTCTATGATTTCGTAATGACAAGGAGTCGGTCATGCATCCGTCATTGAAGAAGACCGCGCTGGGCCTGTCCGCGCTCGTACTGTTCGCCTCGTTTATCTTCGCCGACACCTGGGACCAGACCACCACCGCGGACTTCAACACCGCCGGCAGTTCCGCCTCCGGCACCCAGGTCATCAATGACTCCGTCCAGCTGGAACAGGCGTCCGGCGGGTGGCAGTACCCATCGACCTGGTGGAACATCCTGTGGCAGAACTCCCGTTCCATCACCGTCAACAATAACAGCGGCGTCTCCCTGGCCAACCAGCAGGTCCTCGTGGAGCCGTTCCGCGACAGCGGCGACTTCGTCGGCAACAACATAGCCAGCACCAACCTCTCCGGCAGCTGGTCGTTCTCCGAGGGCACCGGCACCTCGACCGCCGATGCCTCGGGCAACGGCATCAACGGCACCGTCGTCAACGGCAACTGGCACACGGGCAGGAACGGCAACGCCGTCTCGTTCAACGGCACCAACACCCGCGTCACCACCGCGGACAACGCCAATCTGGACTTCGGCACCGGCGACTTCACGATCGAGGGCTGGGTCAATTATAATTCCAACGGCGGCGTGATGCGCCTGATAAGCGCGGGGAGCCAGGCCGACGGCGCCAACAACATGTGGATTTTCGGGAACTGGATCTCCGGCTACCGCCTGAACTTCGCCTACTGGAACGGCGGCAGTTACACCGACCTCGCTTCCAACACCATAACCATGAGCACCGGCACCTGGTACCACATCGCCTGCGTCCGTTCCGGCACCACGGTGTACTTCTACTTCAACGGCGTCGGCGTTGGCAGCGCGTCCATCGGCGCGGTCAGCCTCACCGGAGGCAGCAGCGGCGCCATCATAGGTGCTCGGTACTCCGCGAACGCCTCGACCATCATCGAATACATGAACGGGTTCATCGACGACGTGCGTGTCCATAAGCGCGCCATGCTGGCCGATGAGATCTCCATGCGCTATGGCTCGGGCCTGGCGGGAAGCTGGCACTTTTCGGAGACGGCCGGCACCGCGACAGGCACCACCGCGGACATGAGCGGCAGTGCGAACAACGGGACGTTGACCAATATGACGGGCCCGAACGGAGTCGTGAGCGGTGGCAGGTTCGGGAACGCGATGAGCTTCGACGGGACCGATGATTATGTGAACGTCCCATATACGTCGACCCTCGCCCCGACCGGACAGGTCACCTTCGAGGCGTGGGCAAGTCGCAGCGACTGGGTTGGATATGCTTCGAACACTCGTATCCTTTCAAAGACGGAGGGCGGCGGATATCAGATAGGCGTGAACGAGGGGACGATCGGCGCCGGCTATGTCGGTATCCTGGTCTATCGCAACGCTTCATATGCGGCTGTGAAGACGCCCCGTTCCACCCTCTCTCCAGGCTGGCATCATTTTGTCGGCACCTATGACGGCAGATACACGAAGTTCTATGTGGACGGCATGCTGGTGGATACGAACGATGCCGGAGCGTCGTACCTCATTACCTATGCAAGTAGCAACTCGTTGATAATCGGGGCCGAGGCCGGCGCTGGCGCGGTGGCCGCAGGTTCGTATTTCAACGGCCTCATCGACGAGGTGCGCATCTACTCGCGTTCCTTGTCGTCAACTGAGATAGCCTTTCGATACAACTCCGGGACTCCCAAGGTCCGGCACGACCTCGCCGACGTCCGTTTCGCCACCTCCGACTCCTCTCAGGAGCTGAGTTACTGGCAGGAGACCGACACGAGGTTCTGGGTCAAGGTGCCCACGCTCTCGACCGGAAACAACACGATCAACATGTACTACGGCAACCCGTCCGCGGCGCCGGCGTCCAGCGGAACCGATACCTTCGTGTTCTTCGACGACTTCGAGGACGGTACGCTCGGCAAGTGGACCCAGACCGGCGCACCCGGCGTTGGCTCGGCGTACGCATACGCCGGGAGGAGCGGTGGTAGGTCGTGGGGCGACTATCAGGTGAACTATATCCGCAAGACCGGATTGACACTGAACACTGGCACGATCGAATGCAACGTCAAGTGGGTCGGCGGGTTCGAGTACGCCGGCGCCCTCGGCACCAACGCCAGGCTCATCGGCATCAGCAACGCCGGCGCCAATTACAACCTCTATGACGGCACCTATCCGCCCGGCACCGCCATAACCAACAAGTCCGGCTGGCACAAGTATATGATTAAGATCGGCCCCACGAACACTTCCTACCATGTCGACAACGCGCTCGCGATGTTCATCACCGGAGCGGCCACGAACTCCAATCAGGTCGCCGTATATACCGGCAACGACGGGACGACGGGAGACGTGTACGTGGACAACGTGATTCTCCGTGCGTTCGCGGCGGTGGAACCCACCCACACCGCGCCCGGTACAGAGAGCCAGTACGATCTGTCCAACCCCAACGGCGGTTCGTGGGGGTACAACCGCACGGTCGTCGTGGCGAACAACAGCGGCGGCGCGCTCTCCGATTATCAGATGGCAGTGGAGCCGTTCAGGGACACCGGCGATTTCAGGGGCGACAATCTGTCCGCCTTCGGCGCGGACCCGGTCGGCTCGTGGGCCTTCTCAGAGGGAACCGGGGCGTCTACCGCAGACGCGTCCTCCAGCGCCAACAACGGCACGCTCAACGGACCGCCGGCATGGAAGCCCGGCAGGTTCGGCAACGGGCTCAGCTTCGACGGCGCGGGCGACTACGTCGCTCTTGCTGCGACCAACATCCCGACAGGGGCCAATCCTGTCATGTCCATAGAAGCCTGGGTGAACAACACCGGTACCACGGGAGTCCGCGGGATCGTCGGCATCGGCCAGGCCGCGACGAACGGGACCCATGTGTCGCTCTGCATCGCCGGAAGCGCGACTTTCGCCGGAGCGGGCAGTAACATCTGGGTGTCGCACTGGGGCGGGGCGTACGACTGGAACACCGGCTACGCTCTAACATCGGGCTGGCATCATATTGCATACGTTTACAACGGCTCTCAGGATATCGTCTATGTGGACGGCAGGCAGGTCGCCTTGCAGATCGTGTCATTCACGATGGGGGCCGCGCCGACCGTGCGCATAGGGAGCTGGGACGACAAGAGCGGGAACAACTATTACTTCATTGGAATGATAGACGAGGTCAACATCTATTCGCGCGTCATGACCTTGGAAGAGGCCGGCATGCGCTACGGTTCCGGCCTCCTGGGCTCATGGCATCTCTCCGAGGGCGGTGGGCTTATAACGGTCGATCACTCCGGTTTCAATAACAGCGGCGCCGTCACCGGGGCGACATGGACGGACGGCAGGTTCGGCAAGGGCCTGTCCTTCAACGGCACGACCGACTACGTCAACATCCCGAATTCGCCGTCGCTCGACATCACCACCGGCGACTTCACGGTCGAGGCGTGGGTGAACTCCACCACGGTCCAGAACACGAACTGGCAGGTCATCGCGTCCAAGGAGGACGGCATCGCGACGAGGCAGGGATGGAACCTTCTGCTTTGCGGCACCTCCGGCAACACGGCCAATCCGTACTTCGAGATCATGAGCGGCGGGGTCAACGCCTCTGCCAACGGACAGATCAGCGTCAGGGACGGCCAGTGGCACCACATCGTGGGCACCAAGACCTCTACGCAGGTCAAAATTTACATAGACGGCGCGCTCAAGTCCACCGGCAACCACAGCCTGGGCACCATCTCCAAGGCCATACCCGTCTGCATCGGGCGCATGTCGAACAACGCCACCAACTACATGACCGGCGCCATCGACGAGGTGCGCGTGTACGGCAGGGCGCTGTCAGCGGGCGAGGTCACGGCGCGTTACAACTCGGGCACACCTAAGCTCAATCTCGATCTATCCGATATCAGGTTCACGGACTCCACAGGGGCCACGGAATACACCTGCTGGCAGGAGACTGACACGAGGTTCTGGGTCAAGGCGCTTTCGATAGCGTCCGGAAGCTCGTCGATCAAGATGTTTTATGGCAATAGTTCAGCGTTGTCATCCTCCAACGGCCCCGGCACCTTCAACTTCTACGACGATTTCAACTACAACGACGTGAGCACATGGATGTCCGTGACAGGCACGGGATTCGGCGGAAGCGCACCCAACGCGGTCAACGGAAGCGTGCACAACATCGATACCGGTGCGGGCGTGTCCACTGGCGTCAAGAAGCCGTTCACCATGGGCTCGGCGGTCTGGGAGACGTCGCTCAAGCTCGGCGTGGCCCTGATCAGCGGCCACTACGACCGCACCGGCTGGGCCCTCATGTGGGACGGCTCGGGCGGCTTCTTCCCGATAAACAGCTACTGGGTGTACCTGTCCGGGCAGACCGACAACCAGACCATAAAGCTCGTCCGCGCGACGGCGACACAGACCGAGGTGGGCGTCATCTCCGTGTCCTGGACGCCCGACACATTGGAACATAAGATCAAGGTGACGCGCAATTCGGCGAACCTCTTCGAACTCTTCGTTGACGGCGTGTCCAAGGGCACGGCGACAGACGCGACCTGGTCTTCCCAACCCAACATCGGTTTCTGGGGGCTCGGCGGAGGCGGCGGGTTCACGAGGGACTTCTACTCCAACGACATCCGCGTGCGCAAGTACTCCGCCATCGAACCGGTCACGGCGGTGCCGGGGACCGAGGTGGCCGCTTACGAGACCTCGGGGACGTTCATCTCCTCCGTCAAGGACACCGGAATGAACAGCTCGGGCATCGACCAGGTGGACTGGACTGATTCAGGTTCGGGCACGCTCGACATGCAGGTCCGCGCGTCGAACACCTCTTCCGCGGGCTGGACCGGCACGGTACCGGCCTGGGAGACGGTCGACAACGGCGACACTACGGTGAACGCCAAGGGCAGATACATACAGTACAAGGCCACCTTCACAGGATCCGGCACATCGGCGGACCCGGTGCTCCTCGACGTGACGTTGACTTACACGCCGGCGATCACGCCGCCGGGCAACTCGGTGTCCTGCGACAGGGTCGCCAACACCTGGTACTCCACGGCCGTCTTCACTTTCAGCAATGACACCGGCTTCGGCGCGAGCATCACCAAATATTATTACGCCTGGGACAAGGTCGCCACGCACAGCTTCGACCTGTCGGAGGGCCAATGGAATGTCGGGGACATATCCCTTTCCTCCACATCCGACGGTTCATGGTACATGCACTATATGCCGGTATCCTCCACGAACACCCCCGGCCCTGACCAGACGCTCGGGCCGTTCAAGTTCGACGGCACCGCGCCTCCGTCCGCGACCCTCATGACGCCGGCGTCGGACGCGAGCGTCTCCGACTCGACCGCGTCCTTCGTATGGGACGCCGTGACGGACACCAGCGGGGCAACTTACGCCCTGCAGATATCGAAGACCTCGTCGTTCCTTTATCTGGAGACGGACATCGACGGCATCGCCGCCAACTCCCACACCTTGAGCGGAAGCGGCACGGAATTCCTCGCCGGCAACTCGATTTACTATTGGAAGATCGTCACGACCGACGGGGCAGGCAACAGCGCGAGCTCCCCCTACAGGAAGCTCACCACGACATCCGACCTGCCGCAGATCTTTGACACGACCACTGGGATCTCGTACCCCGACATCCAGGCGGCCATCGACAGCCCATTCACCATGGCAGGTGACGTGATCAAAATCGGCGACGCCATCGAGCATGACGAGAACATCGTCATAACGAAGGACGTGACGATAGAGAACGCCATCCTCGCGCCCACGAGCGGGTTCGCCGTGACTGGCCAGGGCCCATCGGGCGGCGAGATATTGCGCAATTGCGTGATCACCGCCGGCGGCATCTCCGACCTCGCGCTCGGCGAGAACCTCACGATATACAACACCTCCACCGTCAACCCCGTGGTGCTCGAGGACTCCGGGCTCCTCAACTGCGCCGTCAAGCTCGGCACCACAGTCACGGACTGCACCTTCGAGAACTGCTTCATAGACGCGACCACTGCCCATTTCGTGAACGCGTTGGTCGGGGATTTCAACCTGTCAACGGGCGAGACCGATCTGATCGACGGCGCGAAGGACCTGTCGATGGAGTTCACCGTCGACAAGGCGGGCGAGGCGAGGGGCGCGAACATACTGGACGTTCCGAACTTCGATTCTGGCGCGTGGGATATCGGCGCGTACGAGCTCAAGATAGACAGCGGCTATCTCACGCCCGGCGCGGTCACTGCCGAGGCGCCCGACAAGCCGACAGGGGTGTACCCGGCCGCCAGCGCCGAAGGGCTCTTGACCGATGTCACTGTGTCCTGGACTTACACGGGCGCGGCGGTCGCGGCGAGCTTCACCCTCGAGTGGAGTCCAGATGCGGCATTTGCCTCGGGCATCAGCGTCGTTACAGGAATAATAGCCGAGTCTTACTTGATAGAGGGACTGGACGAGGATATCGAGTTCCACTGGAGGGTCAAGGGCGTCAACGAGTTCGGCGAGAGCGCATGGAGCGACGCGATGTCCTTCGTTACGAACTACGCGGAGCTTACCAAGCAGTCCCCTGAGGTACCGGTCCCGACATACCCCGCGAACGGCGCGACAGGCGTCAGCGTCGATGCGGTGCTGATGTGGGAGCATG
>Ga0265292_1001460_pt1 | contig 20746 bp, 16 predicted proteins | sample Munlanlewell296A_FD_189080 | JGI IMG/M metagenome (GOLD analysis project Ga0265292, IMG submission 189080) | Leachate microbial communities from a municipal landfill in Southern Ontario, Canada - Leachate well 296A | ecosystem: Engineered > Solid waste > Landfill > Unclassified | place: Canada... | reverse complement strand
GCAAAATAATGATCTATGGAAAGCAAAAAGAATAAAGTACTTGGAAAAACAGCTCAATCATCTAAAAAGTGCTTCATGAATTGCGTTGACTATCTGTATTATACAAAGAGTTATATAGTAGACGCATGATATGCGTCTATAAATCGGGCCGGGCATAATGCTTGTAGAGACGCATGATATGCGTCTCTACTAATCCCTTATCTTTGCAGCCATGCAAATTACCATTCACACTGATGGAGCCGCCCGTGGTAATCCCGGACCGGGAGGGTACGGAGCTGTTTTGCAGGTACCGGGACAACGCAAGGAACTTTCGGCCGGATACCGGATGACTACCAACAACCGGATGGAACTGCTGGCAGTAATCGTTGCCCTTGAAGCGCTTAAAATACCGGGAAGCCAGGTTACCGTTTATACTGATTCGCGTTACGTGGCCGATGCCATAGAAAAAGATTGGCTTAAAAGCTGGGAATCAAAGAATTTTAAAAAGAAAAAGAATCCGGATCTCTGGATCCGGTTCCTCGAAATCTATAGAAAACACCGGGTTTCCTTCATCTGGATCAAGGGCCATGCAAATCATCCCGAGAATGAACGGTGCGATCAGCTGGCCGTGGAAGCGTCTTTTGGGAAAGAACTCCTGATTGATAGCGTTTATGAAACCACACAGGCTTTGGATGAGGGAAATCTTTTTTAACTTTCGCCCCGCAACAACACAAATCTGAAACAATAAAAAGATAAGCTATGAATTTCAACCGGCTCAATATCATCACTGGATGGATTGTATTTGCAATCGCCTCCGTGGTTTATCTCCTCACTATTGAACCCACTGCATCGTTCTGGGATTGCGGGGAGTTTATCGCAACAGCCAAGAATATGGAAATCGGTCATCCCCCGGGAGCCTCTTTCTGGATGCTAATAAGCAAGTTCTTCTCCCTTTTTGCTTTCGGAAACATAACCGCCATCGCAAAAAGTATGAATGTAATGTCGGCACTGGCTTCAGGGTTTACCGTCCTGTTCCTGTTCTGGTCAATAACCCACCTGGCGCGTAAAATCGTTGGCAAAAACAATGAACCGGGAAAAGGGGAACTGTTTGCCATTATGGGCGCCGGAGTGGTTGGAGCACTTGCTTATACTTTTTCTGATTCATTCTGGTTTAGTGCTGTTGAGGCCGAAGTGTACGCCATGTCGTCGCTGTTTACTGCCGCAGTTTTCTGGGCAATTCTCAAATGGGAAAGTGTGGCCGATGAGCCGCGCAGCGACAGGTGGCTGATCCTGATCGCCTACCTGATGGGGATTTCTATCGGGGTACATATCCTTAACCTTCTGGCGATCCCGGCAATTGTTCTGGTGTATTACTTCAAGAAATACCCGGTCACCAGGAAGGGAGTTGTTTATGCGATCTTTGGTTCCTTCATCCTTCTCGCAGTTCTCCTGTACGTGGTTATCCAGTTTACACTCAAGGCTGCATCCTGGTTTGAACTCTTCTTTATCAATGTTGTCGGACTGCCCTTTAATTTCGGAGTCTTTATTTTCATGCTGATGCTTGGCGGAGGCCTTGTTTACGCCATCTGGTGGAGCCAGAGAAAAGGGAAGATATTACTGAACACCGTTTTCCTGATGCTCACCTTCATCATGATCGGCTACTCATCCATTCTGATTCTCCCGATTCGTTCCGCAGCCAATCCACCGCTGGATGAAAACAACCCCGATAATACATTGAGCCTCCTGTCTTATGTCAACCGCGAAGTTTATGGACAGCGGCCTTTGTTACGTGGTGAATATTATAACGCTCCGATCACCGATTACAAGGACGGCAAGAATTTTTACTATAAAAAAGACGGGAAATACGCGGTATCAGATACCCGTACCGAATATGTGTATGACAGCCGCTTTACCACCTTTTTCCCAAGGATGTATAATGCCCAGGAGCCCAAGTACGAACAGGCTTACAAAGTTTGGGGAAAGATCAAAGGCCGCGCAGTAACCGTGCAGGGCCAGGATGGGAAGGATGAAGTGCGAATGGTTCCCACTTTCGTCGAAAATATGCGGTTCTTCTTCCGGTATCAACTCGGGCACATGTATTTCCGGTATTTTATGTGGAACTTCTCGGGTCGGCAGAGCGATGAACAGGGTTATGGCGATATAAAAAGCGGCAATTGGATCACGGGTATCAAATTTTTGGATGAAATGCGGCTTGGACCTCAGGATAATATTCCCAAATCAGTAACTGAAAACAAAGGGCATAATCGCTATTTCGCACTGCCACTGATACTTGGTTTGCTCGGAGCCTGGTTCTATTACCAGAAGCACCGGAAAGATTTCTGGATCGTGACCCTCCTGTTTGTGATGACAGGCGCTGCCATCATCATTTATCTGAATGAGGTGCCCGTTACCCCAAGAGAGAGGGATTACGTATATGTGGGCTCATTCTATGCCTTTGCGATCTTGATTGGAATAGGAGTCCTTTATCTGTATGACCTGCTGAAGAAAAAGCTCGACCCAAAGATGGCAGCAATAGCCGTATCGGGCGTCTGCCTTTTAGCAGTTCCTGTTGTAATGGCTTCACAGAACTGGGACGATCACGACCGGTCGGGCCGGAATACTGCTCATGATTTTGCCTATAATTATCTGATCGGGCTGGATAAAAATGCCTTGATTTTCACGAATGGGGATAACGATACCTTCCCTCTCTGGTATATTCAGGAGGTTGAAGGTATTCGTACCGATGTGCGGGTTTGCTGCATGCCTTTCCTCCCGCAGGACTGGTACATCGACCAGCTCAAGCGCACCTATTATGATTCAAAGGCCTTGCCGATCTCCATGGGGTTCGAACAATACCGCCAGGGTAAACGAGGCTATGTCCCGATCCAGAATAAAATAAATACTCCGACAGACCTGAAACAGTTGATTGAATTTGTCAGTAGTGATGACCCGAGAGCAATGCTCCCATCTACAACCGGACGACAATTTAATTATTTCCCATCAGCAACGTTCAGTTTGCCTGTTGATAAAAACAAAGTGCTGCAAACCGGCACTGTTGCAGCCAGCCGGGCAGCACAGATCGATTCAGCTATCGTTTGGACCATGGGTCAGGACGTGATCTATAAAGATGAACTGGTTGTATTGGATATACTTGCCCATAACAACTGGGAACGGCCGATGTATTATACAACACCCCGGCAAACCGGCTCAGTAAAGCTCGATAACTACCTCGAACTCCAGGGCCTCAGCTATCGCCTGATCCCGGTTAAGGGTGAGACGCAGACCGGCATGTCAGGGATGGTCAATACCGATATCATGTATGACAATGTGATGAATAAATTCCGCTACACCAATCTGAATAATCCAAAAGTGTACCAGGATGAAACCTGCCGCCGGATGATGCAGAACATGAAAAATAATTTCAACCGCCTGGCTGCAGCTCTGATCAATGAGGGAAAACCTGAAAAAGCAGCCGAGGTTCTGGCAAAACTGGAGAAATCAATGCCGATGAAGATTATGGGATATACCTCCACGGATGTTGAAAATGCCAATCTCTGGTTCCGTGCCGGCAATAAGGAAAAAGGCCGCGAAGTGGCAAAATTTGCCTTCGATGGTATCCGGGATAATGTCGATTATTACCTCAGCCTTCCGGCAAAATATTTCCCATCGGTCAGCAATGATTTTCTGTCTGCCGTGGGTTATGAAATGAAGACCCTGCTGGATAACCTTACCAAGAATAAGGAAGAGGATCTGGTTAAAGAGATTGAAGCTAAATATAACGAGTACTATGCCCGCTATATGAGCAAGACAGGCGGTCCAAGGTAGCCGGTATTATGAAGCGAATAGCTCTTTCGTTGATACTGGCAGCAGGTTTGATCACTGGCTGTCAGAAACCCGGAATAAAACCGGGCGAAGCCAGGATTTCAGGCACCATTACACCAGCAGTACCGGGCTATCTGAATATTACGGCCGGACCAGTGCTGGATAGTGCCAGGATAAATAAAACTGGTGAATTCAGTATAACTATTCCTTTAACCGCACCGTTAAGGGCAATGCTCTTTTTTGGCAACCGGTTGACGGACATTTACCTGGAGCCGGGAAAAGAGGTATCGCTGACCATCAATTCCATCGTATTTCCCGAAAATATTTCTTATAGCGGTGAACTTGGGCCGGTTAACCATTATCTCACCCTGGCCCGAAAGCTCGATCAGCAGACTTCCATCTCCGCTACCGAGCTTTTTTCTAAGGAACCAGAACAGTTCATCCGGTTTTCGGATTCTGTTAAACAACTGAAAATCAAACTTTTGGATGAATATGAAGCCAAATATAAAAAAATTGATCCTGGTTTTGTAACCCGAACACATTCGGAAATTGAATTCTCGTGGGCGGATCAGCACCTTCAGTATCCGGGGAAATATCAATTATTGAAGGGAACCCAACCGGCAATTCCGGCCGGGTATCATTTTGATTATCTCAACCGTTTGAACCTGAACTCACCATCGAACCTCAGCAGCACTGTTTACAAGGAGTTTGTCCAGAATTATCTCGATTACCGCCAATCCGTTTACCTGGTTGAACATCCGAATACCGCTACATTGATTTTTCCTGAATCTGTAGCGCGATTCCGGGTGATCCATGAGGAATTCTCCAATCCTGATGTGCTTGATTATCTTTTGTTTACCTCCATGGATGATCATCTGGCCAATTTCGGTACCACACGGGTCGAGAGTTTTCTCACCGATTTCAGGGTAACCTGCAAGAATAAGGAATATGTTAAGGCGATAGAAACCATGGTGGCCAATATGGAAAAAGTAGGGATGGGCAAACCTGCTCCTGATTTCACTGCCTATACACCTGACGGGAAAAAGGTAAATCTCAGTGATTATTTCGGCCAGCTGCTTTATATCGGTTTCTGGGCTTCATGGTCGGACTGGAGTTTGCAGGAGATTCCGTATTTCGAGCAGCTCCGCAAAGATTTTGAGGGCAAACCGGTGAAGTTCATTATGGTCTCCCTTGATTTTGAAAAGGATAAGAATCGCTGGGCCGCTATCATTAAAAAGAATAATTTCGGCAGCGTTCAACTCATTCAGGATCCAAAATCCAATATCTTAAAAGAAAATTATTATCTGAACGATTTTCCAAGGTATTTCCTCATCGATAAAGACGGGAAAATCATCTCGGTATATGCTCCGCGTCCTACTGAAAATATCGCAGAAACATTAACACGGGTGATCACCGCTGCTCTTTAAATGTAATTCGTAAATTCCAGATGCACGAGCCCGTTGGCATTTTGGATTTCACGGGCGATCTGGAGGGTGTCGGTGAAAAAGTGTATTTCGCTGTAAACGGAGATTCCCGTTAAACCCCTTAAACTCTCATTGGCCGGATCATCCTGATGAATCTGGACCTGAATCAGGGAGTATTCACCGCCGATATGCAGATTATTGATATGACGGAAAAGTGTTGCGAGAGCATGGGTGGAGTGATCATGAGCATAGAGAACCAGGGTGAGCTGCTTTAAGGGTTCATTGATCCGGATCGGCTCGGGCATCCGTCCAAACAAGGATAGAAATTTCACCATGCCGGATATTAGCTTAACCCTGAAATTCGATTGCGTAACCATATACCTTTTAATAGATTCTGCATCCCAGGCGGCCAAAACGGCTTTGATCGCATTGCCTTCGCAGGCCACATAGAACCGGTCGAGGCTCAACCCGTTGATCTGCGTGGTATAATGGCGGAAAGTTTCTTCGGTCATCCTCGGTGCCAGCCGGTAAGAACTGTAGAAACGGTTATACAGCTTTACCAGATCGGGTATATCCGACTCAACTGCCTGTCTGATAATAAAACGGCTATCGGTTTTCAGGTGCCGGATTGGAACGAAATTATAAATACGGTTATCCCCGAGGTATAAAGAGGCTGGAAAGCCTCCCCTGCCTTTCGTGAAAACCATCGGGGCTTCGTTGTTTTTTAATAAGGTAGCCAGGGCCATCCGGGTTCCCGATTCGCGCTCAAATTCTATAGTCCGTTTGACCATCCTGTAGGCTGTCAATCCCATACGAAAATCAGGATCAACCCTGAAATCCATAAAATATGCCGTGCGGATCGGCTTATCCTGAAAATAAAAATCGGTATGCAGCGTTCCTAGCAATCCCACAACCTTGGTGCCGTTAATCGCAACTGAATGATAAGAATCGGGGTCTAAGAGGCGATGAATCCTGTTAAAAACCGGGGAGCGATCGGGATACATGGTGACCATTCCGATCTGGACACAACGGGGCGATAGCTCGAGAACAGATTGATTATCTCCATCTTCCGCCCATCTGACTAAAACCCTCTTACCAATTGGGAACTCTGACATTATTTCTTTGCCAAAAATTCATGAAAAATAGTAAATCAAATCCGTATTTTAGTAAAAAATCCGCACCATGAAACGATCAGTCTTAACGTCCTTAACGTCCTTAACGCTCTTCACATTCTTAACGTCCTTAACGTCCTTAACTCCCTCACGTTTATTCGGACAGAGTGCGGGTGTCCGCGAATACACCCGTTCCTTCTTAACGTACCCGTTCGGCGATCCGAACCCGGTAGCCCGGACCGGCAAGATCTATCCTTATTTTCGGTTTGACGGATATGCCACCAAAGGGATTAACCGTGACTGGAAAATCGTGGAACTTGAGAATGAGTGGATTAAGGTGATGATCGCACCGGAGATGGGTGGAAAGATCCTTGGAGCGATTGAAAAATCGACTGGCCAGGAATTCATCTACTTCAATAAGGTAGTCAAATTCAGAGATATATCCATGCGAGGTGCCTGGACATCCGGGGGTATCGAGTTTAATTTCGGTTCAATCGGACATGCCCCAACCACTGCTTCGCCGGTGGATTATTTAACCCGGACCAACCCGGATGGCAGTGTATCCTGCTTTATCGGAGCCATGGATCTTACCTCGAGAACCGAATGGCGGGTTGAGATCAGGCTACCCAAAGATAAGGCATGGATTGAGACTAACTTGTTCTGGTACAACCCGATGGATCTGAGTACTTCGAAATATCACTGGGCTACTGCAGCAGCCGATGCTGCACCGGATCTGACCTATTACTTCCCGGGCGATCATTACATCGGTCATGCCGGTGAAGAATCCCCCTGGCCCATTTTGCCGGATAGCCGGAACATATCCAATTATGCGGAAAACAATTATGGCAGTGATCATAGTTATCACGTGCTGGGCACCTGTACCGATTTCTTTGCCGGTTATTATGCCTCCCGAAACTTTGGATTCGGTCACTGGAACGATTTCACCGAAAAGCCCGGAAAGAAGATATGGATTTGGGCACTGAGTCCACAGGGAGCACTATGGACGGATCTGCTTACCGATCAGCCCGGAAATATGCAATACACTGAAATCCAGACTGGTTTACTATTCAACCAGGAAGCCTCAGGCAGTACCTTCACCCCATTCAAGCACATGGGATTCCCGGGCAACAGCTGCGAGCGGTTCAGCGAGTACTGGTTTCCCATCGTAGGAACAGGAGGAGTGACAGAGATTGGGGAAGCGGGCATACTGTATATTAATGATGGAAAACAACCGGCTGCAGACCCTAAAAAAGTCGGGGAAATTAGGTTCTGTGCGTTGGAGTACGTTAATGATACCTTGATCATGGAAAACGGTAACGACCCGGCTGTTAAAATTCCGATACAACTTAAACCCCTTGAATTATTTGTTTATCCTTCAGTAGCCGGACGTCAGCCGTCAGCGGTCTCTTTGTCCAACGGCCGACTGAACTGGTCAGTCAACGGACAGGCTGCCCGCAACTCCGACCGGCCGCTGGTTTCGCCGCCTTTCGACTGGAATTCTTTACAGGGATTGTACCTGAAAGCCATTGAATTCAGCCGGCAGCGCGAGTATTCACAGGCACGCGACTTCTATCGCAAATGCCTGGCTAAAGATCCTCATTACCTGCCGGCCTTATCCGGATTGGCTGAGGAATACATACGGATATTAAAACCAAAACTGGCTGAGGAGCTGCTGATGACGGCATTATCGTACGACACGTATGATCCGAAGGCAAATTACCTGCTCGGCGTAGTGAAGCGTGCGGGCGTTACGGGCGTTACGGACGTTAAGAGCGAGAAGAGCGTTAAGAACGAAAAGAAAGAAAAGAGCAATAAGGAGTTGTATGAGGCGAAGGAGGCGTTTGGGTTAGCGTTGAGATCGATGGAGTACCGGTCGGCTGCTTATACCGGGATGGCTGAGATTGCTTTGATTGAGAACAAATTGGATCAGGCTTTCAAGTATTCCCGGCTGGCACAGGACTACAACCGGTACGATATCAAGGCTATTCAATTTGAGGTTATCGCTAACCGATTGGCCGGTTTTCCGGCACAGGCTACCGAGGTATTGAACCGTTTAATCCGGATTGATCCCCTGAACCATTTTGCCCATTTCGAGCAATATCTGGGCAATCCGTCGCCCGAAAATCTCAACGCATTCAAGAGCCTGATCCGTAATGAATTTCCGGAGCAAACCTACCTTGAACTGGCCATATTCTACCACAACCTGAACCTGAACCAAGAGGCCATCACGCTGTTAATCGCAGCTCCTGATCAGGTGGAAGTTCAATATTGGCGGGATTATTTAGGCGGGACAAGTCAGGAAACCACCATAGACGGGAGTACCTTTGAGTCCTCCCCGACAAAATTCATTTTTCCATATCGTCCGGAAACCCTTCGTGTTTTGGAATGGGCGGAATCGGTGAAACCCGCCTGGCAAAACCGCTATTACATGGGATTGATCCGGTTGAACCTGGATGATTCATTGAAAGCGAAAGAGCTGTTCAAATCCTGCCGTGATGAACCGGCCGAAGCACATTTCTATCTGACCCGGGCAAAACTTTTTGAAGGATCGGAGGAGGAGCTTGTGCTTCGCGATCTTACCCGGGCGAGTACCCTGCAGCCCGATGATTGGCGCACCTGGCACGCGCTTGGTGGTTTTTTCGTTAGAAACCGGGCTTGGACTCAGTACCTTGAAATATCCCGCAAGGCTACCGCAAAGATTCCGGGTCACATGATCCTCGATTTCGATCAGGCAAAGGCAGAAATGTATAATCACAATTATGATCAATCCATTGAAATCCTGAACAAGCTGATTTTGTTGCCTGCCGAAGGGGCGCGCGAAGGTCATGAGATATATCGCTCTGCCCTGATTTTAAGGGCATTGGATTACTTCAGGCATCAACGATATCTGAAGGCAATCAAGGATCTGGAGGATGCCCGTAAATGGCCGGAAACTCTGGGTGTGGGTAAGCCTTACATCACTGACGAAAGGGTTGAGGACTATCTTACCGGATTGTGCTATATGCAATTGAATCTGGCAGATGAAGCAGCGAAACACCTCAGGAAGGTTCTGACCTATACCAGTTATCAAAAACCGGGATGGGACAGTCCGTATTTGTTGGCCGCCCTGAGTTACAAACTGCTCAACCGTGAAAGCGAAGGAGACCGGTTATTGACATCATGGATGAAATCGCAACCCGCCAACCCCTTAATGATTTGGGCCGCAGCCCTCTATACCGGCAACCTGGCGGCTGGCCAGAAAGCCCTCCAACGCCTCGGATGGAAACCCGAAGAGACCCCTTGGGGCATCGGCGATGGCCAGCTGGCGCTTGTATATGAGATCATGAATAAGGTAGAGGTGAAATGACGATTGACAATTTTTACGTAAATTAGTCAATCTAACAGGATTAACGATTAATTCGTCAGCCATGAAACACTTAAATCACTACTGGGTTTGGTTGTTGTTGATCAGTTTTTCACTGCCTGCCGGTGCACAGGATGACCAATCCCAACCGGAGCGGGGCAGCGTTCTGCCCGGATTCATTATTACTCTGCAGGGAGATACCCTAAAAGGGTACCTGCTGAATATCAACCTCTGGATGAATCAGCAGATGACCTTTTTCTATAAAACTCCGGACGACAAGGAGGGCAGGATCAAGTATAAACCCAAAGAGATCAGAGCCTACCAGGTGGGTAACCGGTTTTATGAGAGCATGAAGTATCCGTTCTCATACAGTATTTATCCGCAAAACTTCATTCTGCGGAAGATCCACGGCTCGATCCGCTATTATGTGTGGTATTATAATGAGGACCGCGCCAAACTGATGTCGCCCGACATTTCACTCGCCGAACTCACCAAGGCATTCGTTTTTGTTGAGGACGAACTTTGGACCGACGAGTTCGGTAAAAAGGGCGACGGAGAGTTTACGAAGCTGTCTGACTTTAAATTCCTGATGAAATTTGCCAAGAATATGTCGGCGTATGTGGCGGATGATACAGAACTGGCTCAGAAAATCCTCAATAAAACTAAGGGATACCAGAATATTGATATTGAGAAGATTGTGAGGGAATACAATTCTTGGAAGTTGAAATGAAGGAGGAGCAATTAGAAGTTGTAAGTCAGAGATCTGAATTGAGAATTCCGAATGCCGAAGGATGGCAGATCCTGCTCAACCATGCCTTTGAGATTGAGGATGCGGTTGGGTTTTATAGGAAAATTCTATCTGAGTTGTTTTCTGAAAAATACAAAAATAGCAGATATATCTGCTGCAGGGAGTGAAAAGGAATGATCATCCGATCTTGTCTGTAAACCTTAAAAATTCTACCTTCGGAGATTAAACCAGAACTATAAAATAAACTTTTCTGAGATGAAAGATAAACAGACTTTCGACCGGAGGAAATTCCTGAAGGCGGGATTGGCAGGAGCTGCAGCTTTCACAATTGTACCTCGTCATGTGCTTGGTGGACAGGGTTATATTACTCCCAGTGATCAGCTGACCAAGGGGATCATTGGCGTTGGAGGCATGGGCCGCGGGCATATTGATTATGAAGGACGGCTGCTCGCCGTGTGCGATGTTGACCGTCTGCACATGGAGCAGGCAATCAAGCAGGCGGGACCGGGAGTGCAGGGTTATCACGATTTCCGTGAACTGCTGGCCAGGCCCGATATCGATGTGGTGCACATTGCCACCCCGCCGCATTGGCATGCATTGATGGCCATGGCCGCCGCTGAAGCTGGTAAGGATATATGGTGTGAAAAGCCCATGACCCGCACCATCGGTGAAGGAATCAAAGTAGTGGAAGCGGTTAACCGCCACGGCCGGATGTTCCGGTTGAATACCTGGTTCCGCTTTAAGGATACTTTTTATGGTTTGGGTACCGATGTTAAGCCGCTCAAAAAGGTGATCGACAGCGGGATACTGGGCTGGCCGCTGAAAGTTACCGTTAGCGGAATCACCGGCTACGACTGGAAATTCTACTGGAGCGGCAAAACTAACCTCAAGCCGATGCCGGTTCCTGAAGAGCTGGATTATGATATGTGGTTAGGGCCGGCCCCTTACAAACCCTACAATCCCGAGCGCGTACATACCGTTTTCCGTGGATATTGGGATTATGACGGCGGCGGTCTCGGCGATATGGGCCAGCACTACCTCGATCCGGTTCAGTACATGCTGGGCAAGGACGATACCAGTCCGGTTCTGGTGGAAGTTGACGCTCCCCAGCAACATCCGGATGCTGTTGGCTCCTGGAGAAGAATCGAATATACTTATGCCGATGGATGCAAGATCATCCTCGACGGCGAGAACCGCGATAAAAATGCAGCCTATATTGAAGGTCCGCGTGGTAAGATCTATAAAGGATTCCGTTCGGATATCCCAAATCTTCAAAGCTTTATTGAAACTTTGCCCGATCCTGAGCCTCAGATCATGACCTTCAGCGATTCGGTGAAAACCCGGACCAAGTTTGCCCTGAACGAAATGAACGGCCACCGCTCCAGCACAATCGTCAATATGGGGGTTGTTGCGGCACGATTAGGACGATCACTGAAATATGATCCTGTGAAACAGGAGTTCATCGACGACGAAGGAGCTAACCGGATGACCAATCAACCGATGCGGAGCCCATGGGCAATTTGACCTCCCCCAACCCCCTCCTTAAGAAGGAGGGGGTAAGAGAGCCAGAGGGGGCAAGAAAACCAACGATTAAACCATTAACAATGAGAGCAATAAAATATATTACGATAATTATCGCCTGCGTGCTGGGTTCAGTTTTGCAGGCGCAGGACGTACGGTTGTTATCAACCAAGGTGGCTGATATACTGGCCCAGATGCCGGCGAAGGACCTGGTTCAGCGGGATAAAGTGGTTCAAAGTATGATCGGACTCGGAGAGCCGGGGATTGCTGAGTTTACGAAACTGATTGTTCCGGCTGGCACTGGTGATGACACCAATGCCCGTTTTGCCCTGAATGCCCTGGCAATGGTGCTGGGCGACGGCAACAGGGAAGCCGATCGTAAAATGGTTTCCGATGCATTTGTGAAAGCATTGGACAAAGCCACTGATCCGGATGTGAAATCGTTCTTCCTCTATCATCTGAAATTTTTTGCTAAAGAGGAAGCTATTGAATCAGTCAGTAAGTATTTATCAGACCCTCAGCTGGTTGAGTTTGCCGCTGCTGTTCTGGTCAATATGAAGAACCATCCGGCCATGCATGCTTTAAAAATTGCTCTGCCCGAATTGAAAGGCAAGAGCCAGATGGTGGTAGTCAAAGGGTTGGGCGATTACGGAGCCTTATGCGCTGAAGCGGATATCCACGCTCTGGCCACAACCACCGATCCCGATCTGAAGAAAATGGTATTGTATGCCTTGTCCCAGATCGGATCGAAAGAGTCGGCCGAGGTGATGATCAATGCTGCCCAACAAGTCAAATTTGCCTATGAACCTACTGAAGCCACACGATCTTTGGTAAGATATGCTGATAATCTCGCCAAGACCGGTGATGCTAACATGACAAAACGGATTTGCTCTATGCTCGTGAAGGAGTGTAAGGATCCGGATAATATTTTCAATGGAATGGCAGCTCTTGGGGTGATGACTAAAAACTTCGGATTTGAAGCCCTGGATATGTTGATCGCAGCAGTTGATAGCCCGGATCCGAAATACCGGGCCGGAGCCCTTCGTCATGCTCTTGCGATTAAAGATATCGCAGCTGTCCGTAAATGGATGGATAAGGCTAAAACAGCTCAGCCTGAGGTTGCCGCTGAAATTCTGACCATGCTCAGCCAGATTGGTGATCCTCTGGCTGAGCCCCTGTTCCGTGAATCTGCCGGCTCCGAAAATCCGGTTTTACGGACTGCTGCCTTGCAGGCCCTGGTTGCCATGGAAGGCAAGTCCGTTTTACCAATGGTTCTGGAAGATCTGAAAAAAGCATCAGGCGCTGAGCTCGATGCCTGTCAGTCTATGCTGAATACGATCGTTGGAATCAAGGAGATCGAAACAGTTGCAGCCGCAATTGATGAAGTGCCTCCAACGGCAAAGCCGGTTCTCATAAACCTGATCGGAGCCCGCAAAGCAACGGGTCAGTTCGACCGGATCCTTAAACTTACCGGCGATGCCGATCCTGCCGTATCTGCTGCAGCCTATAAGGTGCTTCCGATGGTTTCCGCAGCACCAAATACCCCTGCGCTGATCAGTCTGCTGGAAACCACCAAAAATCCGGTTGCCATAGCCAATGTTCAGGATGCTTTCGTGGCAACTTCTTTGACCGTTGAAAACCCGGCTAATCGCACCAAGGCTTTGATTGAAGCTTATCAAACGAAGAAAGCACTGAAAGAAAAGCTGTTGGTTGTATTTCCGCGCATCGGCGGTGATGAAGCGCTGAAACTGGTGACCACTGAATTCAATACCCAAAAAGGTGCATCCAAGGATCAGGCTTTTGCTGCCTTTATAAAATGGAAAGATTACCGTGCCTGCGATCAACTGTATGCCATAGCATCAGCCGGTCCGGAAAAGTATAAGGCAGATGCATTCTCAGCTTATGTCACCAAAATATCAAAATCCCGTATCAATCCCGATCAGAAATTGCTTCTGCTCCGCAAGGTGCTGGATCTGGCTAAAACCCCGGATCAAAAGAAGATGGTCATTCAGGGCCTCGATGGTAACCGCACCTTCCTGACGCTCGTTTTTGTGGCTAAATATCTGGATGATAAAGATATACAAAATGCCGCATCGAGAGTGGCCATGGGTATCGCTCTGCCACCTTCCGGAACGAAGGAAGGGATATACGGCGAAACGGTCAGGCAGATACTGACGAAATGTATCACCGTGATCAGTGGCGAGGAGAGCGATTACGCCAAGGAAAATATGCGCAACTGGCTGGTCGCCATGCCAAAAGACCCCGGTTTTGTTCCGATGTTCAACGGGAAAGATCTTACCGGATGGCAGGGTCTCGTGGAAAACCCGATCGCCCGCGCTAAAATGACCAAAGAAGAATTGGCCCAGAAACAAAAGGCTGTTGATGCAACCATCGGCGAAAGCTGGACGGTTAAGGACGGCATGATCGTATTCAACGGCAAGGGGAACAACCTTTGCTCGGTTAGGCAATATGGCGATTTTGAAATGTGGCTCGATTGGCGGATCACCAAAAGCGGCGACAGTGGCATTTACCTGCGCGGATCGCCACAGGTTCAGATCTGGGATACCAGTCGTATCGATGTGGGTGCCCAAGTAGGATCAGGCGGATTGTACAACAACCAGAAGAACCCTTCGAAACCCACCAAGGTTGCAGATAACCCGATTAATGACTGGAATACATTCTACATCAAAATGATCGGTGAAAGAGTAACCGTTATTCTCAATGGGATTACGGTAGTTGATAATGTGACTCTGGAAAATTACTGGGATCGCAGCATTCCGATTTTCCCGAAGGGCGCTATTGAATTACAGGCCCACGGTACCGACCTGGGATTCCGGGATATTTATGTCAGGGAGATTAAAAGCGAAAGCTATAACCTCACCGTTTCCGAGCAGGCCGAAGGTTTTACATCACTTTTCAACGGCAAGAACCTGGATGGCTGGGTAGGGAACAAGACTGATTATAAGGTGGATAATGGTGAGATACTGGTTGAGCCAACCGGAGGCGGCGGTTCAGGAAATCTTTATACTGAAAAGGAATACGCTGATTTTGCGTTCCGGTTTGAATTTCAGCTGACCCCGGGTGCCAACAACGGCATAGGGATCCGTGCGCCACTCGAAGGAGACGCTGCTTATGTTGGGATGGAAATACAGGTGCTCGACAATACGGCGCCTATCTATGCCAACTTGCAGAAATACCAGTACCATGGCTCGGTGTACGGGGTAATCCCGGCACGGCGCGAGTTTCTGAAACCGGTGGGCGAATGGAACGAGGAGGAGATCTGGATTCAGGGAACCCGTATCAAGGTGACCCTGAACGGAACGGTCATTGTAGATGGTGATATTTACGAAGCCAGTATAAACGGCACCATCGACCATAACGATCATCCGGGTTTGAAAAGGACCACCGGCCATATCGGATTCCTGGGGCACGGGTCAATCCTCCGTTTCCGCAATATCCGCATAAAGGTACTGTAGGGGCGATCCGCGGTCGCCCATTAATGGAGGGAGGACATAAAAGTCCTCCCGTACTGAAATCCCCCGCCAATGCAATATTCTGATTATGAAAACAATTATCGGTTTATTAATTCTCGGGGGACTTTTTTTATCCGGTTGCGAGGAGGATCCTGTAATTCAGGTTGATGGGTTTCAAAGCCATCCAGTTATTTATTCCATGATCAATGTGAATGATACTGAGCATTACATCCGGGTCGAGCGATTTTATAGCGGGAATGCTGCGGCAGAAGTAACCGGAAAGAATCCTGATTCTTTGTATTACAAGGATCCGAAAATAACAGTCGTGCTAATCGGACCAACAAAGTATGTTACACTCACACCGGTACCGGTTTTAATAACTGACAAAGAAGAAGGATTTTTTCAAGCACCTGATTATCAGGTTTATAAATTCAACCAGATTTTGAAAAACACCAGGGATCTGATTTATTCTACAATCACGATAAAGGTGGAGGTTCCCGGACTTCCTATCAGTATCGCCACAACAGCCTTGCAGGTTTCACCGGTCATCTGGAACCCTTATAAGGCACAGGAGACATTCTATATCGTACCCGACAGCCCCATCAGGATACAATGGTCGGGCGGCGACTGGAATGAAGTGGACATGAGCTTCGAAATCATGGAACAATATCCCGATAGCCTGGCAAAGAAGGTCGTCAGGATTCAGCGATCGAATGATAACTTTATCACCGGACACTACTATGAGGTCGCCTTCAGTTTCGAATTGCTGGTTGAATTGATCAACAAACAACTCAAGCCAAACAGGAACCTGGTACGCAGATACTTTGGCTATGTGCACACCCAGGTGCATACCGGAAATAGAGATTTTGCCCAATATATGCAGTGGCTTAACGGGATCAATGATTTTAATGATCTCAGTTACACGAATGTGGTTAATGGCCATGGCCTGGTAGCCAGCCGGTCGACCACTGTTCGCGATTCCCTGCTCCTGGATTACTGGTCGCGGATGGGGCTTGCTGACGAACCACGACTAGAGGCCCTAGGTTTTATAGAATATTAGAATGATGACTGACAGCATGCATATCAGGAATGAATTGTTACCTGGCGACATTGAAAGAATTGTCCGTTATCATGATGAGTATTATGCTGAACGATACGGGTTTAATCATGATTTCGGCAAGTATGTGGAGGGTCCTTTAAAGGAGTTTTATACCCGGAATTCACCTAAAGAAAGGATCTGGTTGCTGGATAATGAGGACGAATTGAAGGGTTGCATTGCACTCGCCAGGGTTTCAGATGAGGAGGCTCAGTTGCGATGGTTCTATGTCGACGAATCATTGCATGGCCAAGGTTATGGGCAGAAATTGATCAACCTGTTGATCGGTTTTGCCGTAGAAAAGAATTATCAAAGGATCATCTTGTGGACGGTTAGCCTGCTCGAAGAGGCCCGGAGAGTTTACGAGAGGAATGGGTTCGTGCTGGAGCAGGAGCACCGGGTCAATATGTGGGGCAGGGAACTGGTCGAGCAGAAGTACGCAAAAAGGTTAGAGGTGATAAGGTTAGAAGGTGAGAAGACGTTAGAACAATAGGCTAAATGGTTATGGAAATTAAAGAATTTATTATCAGGTTATTGGTGGCTATGGCTGCCGGGGCACTGATTGGGTTGGAGCGGCAGATTCATCATAAAAGTGCTGGCATACGGACGAATGCGCTGGTTTCAATGGGATCGGCGATCTTTGTTTTGATTTCACTGCAGATTACCCAGGAAAAGGGAGGTGATGCAACCCGAATTATCGGACAGATTGTAACCGGTATCGGATTCCTTGGAGCGGGTGTGATCCTCCATCAGGGAATCAATGTACAGGGACTCACCACTGCTGCTACCATCTGGTGCAGTTCGGGTATAGGCTGCCTGGCTGCAGCCGGCTATTTTGCTGAAGCCGCAATCTCGACGATAGCTGTAGTTTTTGTCAATTTTTTTCTGCGGTGGATTGATGACCTGATCAAGAAGCCAGACGATCATGATCAGTAAGCGTGAAACCCCATATTTTGTACAACGAGGAATCATAATTTTGATTGCCATCTTCCTGACCATTGGTTTACACGGTCAAAATTCCCGATTCAAACCTGTGGATTATTCCGATTCAGTTTATCGGTTTAGTGTGAAAAAAGTGATTATCCCTTCTGTTTTAGTTGGGTATGGTTTTGCGGGGCTGATGATCGATCCGATCAAGAATCTGAATCTGAAAATCAGGAGCGAAATTACCAGCAGGGTTACCACTCATCGCCACATCGACAACTTTACCCAATATGCTCCGGCGGGTGCCGTTTATGGATTAAATCTGCTGGGAATCAAAGGAAAACATAATTTCCTGGATCGGTCAATTATCCTCGGTACCTCACTGGCTGTCATGGGAATTTCTGTCACCGGAATTAAACAGTTAACGCATATTCAGCGTCCTGATGGAACTTCATATAATTCCTTTCCTTCCGGCCATACGGCAACTGCTTTTGCCTGTGCTGAATTTTTGTACCAGGAATATAAGGATGTGTCGGTTTGGTATGGTATTGCAGGATATACGATTGCAGCCGGAACCGGGTTTATGCGGATGTATAATAACCGTCATTGGCTGACGGATGTGGTGGCAGGTGCAGGATTTGGAATCCTCAGCACAAAGATTGCCTATTGGGTTTTTCCGAAAATCAAAAAGCTGTTTTTCAAAGATATACAGATAAGTTTTTCATTGGTCCCCTCGTTTGACCCCCGCTATGGACCGGTTCGATAAGCTTTTCAGTCCTTTCAGGGCCCTTCAGGTGAAATTATTCGCCGTTGCTTTGGTATATCCTTCTTATAAATTTCTTCTCGACCGTATAATAAAAGGTAAATATCAAAATTTGGTTTATCGCTGCAGCAATCAGGCCGGTTGCCGATCCATACCATATTGCAAATGCATAAGCCTGAAGCTGACCAATTCCGTACATAGGATTATTCAGAAATTTGTATGGCCCGGTTTCAACAAACTCTGTGATTTTTTTTTCAAGGAACATGTCTTTCCAATAATAAATGTCGATCGATACTACTTTTGCAGACCAGATTTTAATAATAAAGCCTGTTAAAGCTATCAAAATCACTGTAATAAATAATAATTCCTTGTTAATAAAATCAAACAAACTTCCCGGAGAGGAAGACGCGACAAATCCCAGACTGGCGGCATTATGAAAAAACACAAATCCAAGTATTGCTTCGAATGTAAGATACCCCTCTTCTTCATTTTTCCACCTTTTAATAAACCAGTGACGGTATCCATTTTCTGAAAGGACTGAAAAAATAAAGCCTAAATAGAGAATTTCACTAATGATAAAATAAGTCACTCCAAAAGTCGCGTTATCCGGATAATAATAGGCTAAACCCATTGAAAAAGCAATGGAAGAAGCAATTGCAATGATTCTGGGTACTGTCGCATGTTTTGGCACAAAACCTGCCATTGAAATTAAAAGAATACAATAATCGTAAATAGTTGCCGGAATACTTGTAACTCTGTTTCGGAATGTCATATTACTAATTTTTGGTAAATTATATACAAAACACCTTGCGATTTAAAAATAAAATCCTTAATTTGCAAAATAATAAAGCAAGTTTATATCAACAATTTTGCGAAACTTGACCAGAAAGAATACTGTTTAAAATTAAGAATCATGTCTTCACAAAGTATAATTACCAAGCTTACAGCAATAATAGTTGATGATGAACTTCACGGAAGAGAAAACCTTATGAAAATCATTGAAAATTATTGTCATGAGATTGAAATTCTGGGATGTGCGGATTCTGTGGTTAGTGCAAAGGAACTTGTAAATGTTCATAAGCCAGATGTAGTGTTCCTCGATATTAATATGCCGGTACTTGACGGGTTTGATTTTCTTGATGAATACGACGATCGGAACTTTATGGTTGTACTCGTCAGCGCTCATGAGGAATTTGGAATCAATGCCGTCAAAGCGGGTGCCGTGGATTATCTCCTTAAACCGGTAAATATTAAGGAGCTTAAGCAGACTGTTAAAAAACTTCTACTTTTAAAAAATAAGCCTATAAAAGTTGAGACGGTTCATAAAACAGATAAGCTGGTTCTTCCTGCATCCCACGGTTTTGATGTACTGATATTTGACGATATAATCCGTCTTGAAGCAGATGGAGGTTATACAAGAGTCATTCTTAAAGATCAAAAGCAAAAGATGGTTTCCCATACTCTAAAGGATTTTGAGGATGCACTGCCCAAAGAAATATTTTATAGAATTCACAAATCTCATATGATTAATCTGAAGTATATTAAAGCCTATTCAAACATCAGCGGCAACTATGTGACGATGATTGATGGGAGCAGGATTGAGATTTCGCGACGTAAGGCACCGGAATTTATCCAGAAGATAAAAGCAGCTCTCAACACAGTTTGAATATGTTAAAAAAAATCCTTTTACTCGCCGCGATCAGTTTCATCTATTTTGCTCAACTTTCTTCACAGACACCTTCCTATTATCATTACACTTCCTCTGACGGACTGGCTTCTTCAACCGTTTTCTCGATCATTCAGGACAGGAATGGGTTTATCTGGTTTGCTACTTTAAACGGATTGAGCAAGTTCGACGGAAAGCACTTTACTACATTCAGAACCGGTGACGGCCTGAATTCCAATTCGATTACCTCTATGGTAGAAGGAAAACATGGCGAATTGTTTATTGGCACCTATGAAAATGGAATTAATGTTCTAAAAGACGGAAGAATTGAGAACTATTGCCCGGAGATTGATGGGAAAACATTTGCTACGTCCTATTTATTACTGGTCCCTTTGGGAAAAGACGGACAAAAATTATACGCTTATCGCGCATGGGGGACAATAAATGTTATTCATGAAAAACCATCTGCCGGCCATTCAGACTATAGTTTCACCACCAATCCGGAACGAATTGTAAAACTGGAAAAGTTATGGAATGAAGAGGTAATTGCTGTGACTCTAAGCGGTTTATTTCATTTCAGAAATGATTCCCTAAAAAAAATGATCATCGGCGGCTTGCCTGATAATAATTTACATTGTCTGGCACATGGTAATGATGGCAGTTACTGTGTTGGTTCGAAAGGAATGATTTTCAGGATAAAAAACAATACAATAATCAATAGATATAAGATGAACTTACGCGCGGCTAATAATGATGTTACCGCCATCTTAATAGACAAAAATAATAATCTTTGGTTCTCGATTATGAACAAAGGTTTCTACTTAATTCCGAACGGTTCAGATAACATCATCGATATCGGAAATAAAATGGATCTG
>Ga0265292_1001459_pt1 | contig 20775 bp, 32 predicted proteins | sample Munlanlewell296A_FD_189080 | JGI IMG/M metagenome (GOLD analysis project Ga0265292, IMG submission 189080) | Leachate microbial communities from a municipal landfill in Southern Ontario, Canada - Leachate well 296A | ecosystem: Engineered > Solid waste > Landfill > Unclassified | place: Canada... | reverse complement strand
ACACACAATTACCGATGAGTGATCTCATAATAAAGATGAGTGATAGATTAAATAGTCTGCCCCCCCCCCCACACACACACACACACACATGGAAAATAAAAATTCGCGGATTTCCGCGAACTTCACCAAACTTAATTTTTCGGAAAAGCTAAGGTATGCCTTTATACAGCCTTGGTTTTTTTCTTTATTTATGACTATAAAATCAACCCGGAAATTGGAAAATGGGAATGTTTAAGTGGTTGCGGAAACTTTTAGGCATTCTTGGCCTGTCCCCTCGACTTCGCTCGGGACAAGTAAAAACAGCCATAAAAGAAACAGAATCCCAAATTTATGATGATTATTGATCCAGGGGGGGTCGATAATCCCGAGCGATCGGGGTTACCCTATACATTAATATAAAAGGAGGTGAAAAAACATGGCAGTTGAAAAAGCAATTGGAAGTTCCAGCTTGGTAGAAGTCATCGATCGCATTCTCGATAAGGGATTAGTGATTGATGCTTGGGTTAGAGTTTCATTGGTCGGTATCGAAATTTTGGCGATTGAAGCCAGAGTGGTCGTAGCGTCAGTAGAAACATATCTGAAATACGCTGAAGCAATCGGTTTAACCGCGACCGCGGCTTAAGGCTCGGTCGGTCATTAGGCCCGCCAAAGGCCCGCATATCGGCGGGCAAGCGGGCAGGGGACCTGCCGGCGTATCCTCCGACCTGCCTGACGGCAGGCAGGAAAATCGGGGCATACTTCGCCAGGAACTCTCCTAAAGTGTGAAGGAAAATATGGAAGCAACAACTATCCCGGCAACTAAAATAGAAGAAGTCAAGAATTTTGTAGATGACCTCCTCTCTTCTTATGAGCAGAGGATCCATAGTTTAAGCTTTGTTTTTGAACTTCGCGAAAACCTGGCCCGCAATGGCTCTCTGCGTAGAAAGGATTTTGACCAGATGATGCGGGAGAGCCTTTCTACCCAGGATAAAAATGAAAAAGAAGTAAAGATCCTGGTCAACGGCTATTTTGATGAACAAAAACAAATTACGCAAACTTTAAAAGAAAAATTAGAGGGATTTAAAGACTCACTGGCCAATGGGGACGCGCAAAGAGTTCAGGAATTCCAAATTTTTATTAAAGAAATTCTGGCCCAGCAGGAGCAGCGCAAGGCCGAAGTTGCCGTCAAATTGAAGGAATTTCAAAATGAACAGGAGGTGATGTCGGGAAAATTGAAGGAGCTTTTGGCCAGAGGCCGGGAGCTGCGCGCCGAGGATCTTAAGTCTCTGCTTAAAGAATTGGGTAGCCGGAAAGCAGCCAGAGCGGCCCGGCTGAAAGAGCGAAGCGAAGAAGTGCGTGGTATTTTGAATTGCGCGCGCCACAAATAACTAGGAGGGGAATAAACATGGGCATAGCAGATGAGATGAAAAAGATCGCCGAAGATATCGTGGTCGCACATGATTTGAGGGTCAAGGGGGTTGGGGAAATAGTCACGGACGTCCACAAGACTTTAAAGGGCTTTACCGGCGACAGGAAAAAGATGAGCGCGGAACAAAGTAAGGAACTGGCGGATTTCGTCGCCGAGCTAGCCAAGAGCGTGGGCGGCTTGATTAAAGGATTTGCCAAAGAGCGCAAAGCCATGGCTGGTGAATTAAAGGAAACGCTGGCAAAAGCAGCCAAAGACATTGAGACCTATGTGGCAAAGAAACTAAAGGAGTTTTCCGATAGCCATGCGGCCATGAGTGAGGAACTCAAAAAAGAGCTGGATAAGTATGTCGCAGGAATCGCTGCCGATGTCAAAAAGCTCCTGGCTGGCTATTCTAAAGATAGAAAAGAGGTTGCTGCCGAACTGGAGAAAATGGCTGCCAATTGGCAGGAGGGGATTAAAGGTCTGGCCAAGAAAAAAGGAGCCAAACACAAAGTTAAACACGGCACCAGTGTAAAATCCGTAGAAGAAGTGCTTGGCCGATAGGAAAAGAAGAGTAAAAAACTCTTCGAGGGAGCAGAGATGCCGGAGAAAAAGCTTTTAACCTGTGCTTTTTGTAAAGGCACTGGGAAGGATTCCTTTGATCTTCTTTCCCGGCTGGCTTCTTGTCAGGTCTGTGGCGGCAAAGGAGAAGTAGCGGTTTATGAACCCATTCTCAAATGTGCCTACTGCCAGGGACGAGGAGTCCAGCCCCATGCCCGGCTTTCCTGTCCGGTTTGCAAAGGTAGGGGGAGCTTAACCCAAAGGGGGATGAAGGAAGAATGCCCGAATTGCGAAGGAAGCGGCCGGCTGATAGACGCGGGGCTTCCCTGCAGTGTTTGTGGCGGTAGAGGGGTCGTTTAAAAAGTTCATAAAGGAAAGGAGATTAAAAACTATGTTCGATGAAATGAGCACCGTCCTTGAACCAAGCCCGATGTCTGATTTTGTGGAAACCCCCTATGTGAAGGGGGTCTGCGACCGAGCGCTGACTTATATCGAGGCGGGCTTTCCCGTCCATTTAAGGGGACCCGCGGGAGTCGGCAAAACAACGCTCGCCATGCACATCGCCAGCAAGGTCGGCCGGCCGGTCATGATAATCCACGGGGATGAAGAGTTTTCCACCTCTAATTTAGTTGGGGGTGAACACGGCTACCGGGTCAGAAAACTTGTTGACCGTTTTATTTCGCGGGTGGTAAAAACCGAAGAAGATATGATAAAACGCTGGGTTGACAACCGCCTGACCGTCGCCTGCCGATATGGCTTAACCTTGATCTATGATGAATTCACCCGTTCCCGGCCCGAAGCAAATAATATACTTCTTTCCATTTTGCAGGAAAAAATAATGGATCTGCCGGCGAGCCGCGGCGGAGATGAATCTTATTTGAAAGTCGATCCGAATTTTACCGCTATCTTTACCTCAAATCCGGAAGAGTACGCGGGCGTGCACAGAAGCCAGGATGCTCTGCGCGACCGGATGATAACGATGGACCTGGACCATTTTGACTATGAAACGGAAGTCGCCGTGACCCAGGCAAAATCCCTGCTTTCGAAAAGGAATTCGGAAAAGATCGTGAGGATCGTCAGAGGCCTTAGAGAATCAGGGAAATGTGAATTTCCGCCGACTGTCCGCGGCTGCATCATGATCGCCAAAACCCTTAGCGTTATGAAACTTACTCCGGCCAGCTCTAACGGCGCTTTTCTGCAGATGTGCCAGGATATTTTGGCTTCGGAAACAAGCCGAGTCGGCTCCAAGACAAATCAGAATAAAGTGAAAGAGATAGTTAAGGAGCTGGTTATGAATAATGTGACAGGAGGTGCAAAGTGAATAAGAGACCTCACCCCACGAGTCTTAGGGATATAAAGAGCATTAGTTCCGCGGGTATCCGTTCCATCCCAAAAGTCCAGCGATCGCCTTATCTGGATTTATATATGCTAAAAAGGGAAGAAAATAAAGTGGAGCAGGCGATGTTATATCTGGAGAAGAGAAGAAGTTCCCTGTGCCGGCAGCTGCAAAGCATAAAACAGCGGGTCGCCAGACTGCAAAAGCAAATGCTGCAGGAGCAACAGGTAGTCAAACATTCTGAAAGCATAGCGACCAGACCGCTAAAAAGATTAACTATAAAATACTAAAATACGGATCGTTCAGGAGTGAATAGATGCAATGGAAGACATATGATTTTAAGAGTAAAAAACCCGGCCGCAGGTGTGAGGTCTTAACGAAGAATATTTATCGCTGCGGGTTCTGCTCCGGTTCCGGCTTTGTTCCCTCAAAAAAGAATTTCAATTGTCCTGTTTGTTCGGGTGATGGCACGGTTAAGGTTGCGCCGCCCGCCGTCTTGTGTGCTTATTGCAACGGATCAGGCCGGTCGCATTTAAACGCGGACATCAGCTGTCTTGTTTGCGGCGGCCGGGGGGTGATCAGCGTCCGGAGCGCCAAAGTTGAGCCCTGTTCAAAATGCGGGGGTATGGGCAGGGAGAAAGGGACAAGTCTTTCCTGTTTAGTATGTAAGGGAAAAGGAGTTGTAGAAAAATGACTGAAGAAAAAAAACGGCGCGCAGAAAATATCGATCTTGGCCTGGGAGAATTAAGTTTGGGAGGATTATTTAAAGGCTTGGGAAAGCTGATCGAATTAGCCAGTCAGGTAAAAGAAGCGGGCGGCGAGATCAATAAAGAAGGAGAAATAGACCTGGGCCATCTTAGAAAAGGGATGAAGGGGGTTTTTGGGGTTTCCGTAAGGACCGCGGGCAGCGGGAAAACTGTTGTTGAGCCGTTCGGCAACATCAAAAATACCCCTCAAGGGCCGAAAGTCGAGGCAGAGAGAGAGCCGATCACCGACGTGTTTGATGAAAAAGAGGAGATCCGTATTTATGCCGAGATGCCGGGCGTGAATGCCAAAGATATCAAGGTCGACCTTAAAGGCGATATTCTGGAGATCAGCGCGCAAACCAATGACCGGAAATATCATAAAGAAGTTTTGCTCCCTGTTAAATTATCCGCCAAAGGCGGATCCGCCTCCGGCGGAAAAGAAGAAAATTTAACTTTTAGCTATAAAAACGGGATTTTGGAAGTCAAGATCAGGAAATGAAAGATTCACTGACTTTAAAGGTAAAAGAGTCCTTACCAAAAGATGCGGGCAGGGCTATTGTGCGCCTTGATCCGGAGGATATGAAAGAACTTTCCTTAGCGGTGGGTGATATTATCGAGATCGAGGGGAAAAGAAAAACTCCGGGGAAAGTAATGCCCTGTTACGCGGAGGATAGAGGAAAAAAGATCGTTCAAATGGACGGCATCTCGAGAGCCAATGCCCAAACCGGACTGGCGGAAAAGGTCAAGATCCGCAAAGTCGACGGCCAGAGCGCGGGCAAGATCATTCTTACCCCTTTAACTTCATCAACCACGCTTGCGCAGGAGAGAGACGCTAAATATATCGGCTCGCTTATTGAAGGAGTCCCTGTGGTCGCGGGCGACCGGGTCAGAGCGACCCTGTTTGGTTCGAAGTGGAGTGATTTTACGGTAAAAGAGACTGTTCCCGGCGGGATTGTTTTGATCGGTCCGGCCACTTTGATCAAGATGGATGAAAAAAGATCGGGGGAGATCCGTTCGGCTAAAATAGCTTACGAAGATATCGGGGGGCTGGGCGGCCAGATACAAAGGATCAGGGAAATGATCGAACTTCCCCTAAAGTATCCGCAGATATTTGAAAGATTGGGGATCGATCCCCCGAAAGGCGTGCTTCTCTACGGGCCGCCCGGGACCGGGAAAACCCTGATCGCGAAAGCCGTGGCCAATGAAACCGACGCTTATTTCATCAGTATCTCCGGCCCGGAAATTATGGGGAAATTTTATGGCGAATCCGAAGCCAGGCTGCGCTCTGTTTTTGAAGACGCGCAGAAACATGCTCCAGCCATTGTCTTTATTGATGAGATAGACTCTATCGCGCCAAAAAGAGAAGATATGGGCGGAGAAAAACAGGTGGAAAGGCGCGTGGTCGCCCAGCTTTTAGCGCTGCTGGACGGACTGCAGTCCAGAGGTCAAATTATTGTCATTGGCGCCACCAACATTCCGAACACTTTAGACCCCGCCTTGCGCCGGCCCGGACGTTTTGACCGGGAAATATCGATCCCCATTCCGGACAAAAACGGCCGGCTGGAGATCTTACAGATTCACACCCGGGGCATGCCCCTGGCCAAGGACGTCAGTGTTGAAAAACTGGCCGAGATTACGCATGGGTTTGTGGGGGCTGATCTGGCGGCGCTGGCCAGAGAAGCCGCGATGTCCGCGCTCCGCGGTATCCTGCCAAAAATCGATTTTGAAATTTCCGAGATCCCTTATGAAACTCTGCTTAAGCTGGAAGTGACGATGGATAATTTCTTTGAGGCCATGAAAGAGATCGAGCCCTCCGCGATCAGGGAAGTCTTTGTGGAAGTGCCGGACGTATCCTGGGAGGATGTCGGCGGGCTGGAGAATATTAAGGAAGAGCTGAAAGAAGCCGTGGAATGGCCGCTCAAATACGCGGATGTTTTTAAGAAAGTAAGCACCAACCCGCCCAAAGGTATTTTGCTCTATGGAGAACCAGGCACAGGCAAGACCCTTTTAGCCAAAGCCGTGGCGCGCGAAAGCGGCGTGAATTTTATCTCGATTAAAGGACCGCAACTGATCAGCCAGTATGTTGGAGAATCCGAGCGGGGAGTCAGAGAAGTCTTTAAGAAAGCAAAACAAGCGGCGCCAACTATCCTTTTTCTGGATGAAATTGACAGCCTGGTCCCCAAAAGAGGGTCGAGTTCAACCGATGCGCATGTGACGGAGCGGGTAATCAGTCAATTCTTAACGGAAATGGACGGGATTGAAGAACTTAAAGGCGTGTTGGTTTTAGCCGCGACTAACCGGTTGGATTTGGTCGACCCGGCGCTTTTGCGCAGCGGCCGGTTTGACCTTTTGTTCGAATTACCTAAGCCCGACGCCAAAGCGCGATTGGATATCTTTCGAATTCATTCCAAAAATAAACCATTAGAAAAGGATGTTGACTTGAGAGACCTGGCAAAAAGAAGCGAAGGTAAATCAGGCGCTGATGTTGAATTCATCTGCCGCCGGGCAGCGATACTGGCCATAAGAGAATTTATCGGAAGTGAAGAAAAGAAGGAAGGGCCCATAATAAAGCTGAAGCATTTTGAAGAAGCACTGCTGTTACTAGAAGGCCAAGCCCAGGGGGTAAAAGGATGAAGTGCCTTTATGGCATCATAAATTCTAGGGGCCAAAATCATTTTGATTTGAATGGTTTCGGCGTCGACACCATTTCTTTTCAGGGCCTATCCGCGGTAGTCAGCGATTCGGAAGAAACCGAGCTAAACCTCATGCCTAAACAAGCTTTAGCACAATATTTACTTAAGCATCAGCAGGTAATTGAAAAAGTTATGGAAAGTTTTTCAATTATTCCCATACGGCTGGGAACTTATGCCGCTGATGAAGAAGCGGTGAGACGGATTTTAGCTAAAGGTTTTCCGCTGATAATTGATATGTTAAGCCAGGTTGCCAACACGATAGAAATAGATACAGTGGCAACCTGGAGTAATTTTGAGCAGCAGCTTAAAGAAATCGGCCAAGAGCCGGCAATTAATGAATTTAAACAAAACCTGCGCGCTGGTCCCAAAGGCGTGACGATCGATGATCAGCTGAAAATAGGGCTGATGGTTAAAAAGGCCTTAGAGGAAAAGAGAAAAACGATTTCCGCCCGCTTACAAGCAGACTTAATGAGTATCAGCCAGGACTGCCGGTCGCATGAAGTTATGGATGACAAAATGGTAATGAATTGCGCTTTATTGATTGCCAAAGACGGGCGGGAAGAATTTGACAAAAAGATCGAGGACTTAGATGCGGAATATGCCGGGAAATTAAATTTTCGCTGCGTCGGGCCACTCCCCCCCTATAGCTTTTATACCCTTGAGGTATCCGAGCTGAAATTAGATGAAATAGCCTGGGCAAAAACGAGGCTAAACCTTCCCAAGGATCGGATCAGCCAAGATCAAGTAAAACAAGCTTATAGAAGATCTGCCCAATTGGCTCATCCGGACATAAAACCAGGCGCGGAAAAGGAGTTTCAGGCTCTAAATAAAGCGTATAAGCTTTTGCTGGATTATGCCCAGGCAGGAAATGATACGTTGCTGGTTAAAGCAAGAGAATTCTGATGGAGGAAGGCAAGTATATCTATTGTATTATCGAAACAAAGGATCAGCGCAATTATGGCGCTATCGGGGTGGGAGAAGGAGGGGCTGAAGTCTTAACCATTGGTTACGACGACCTGAGCATGGTAGTAAGCAATCATCCTCTCCATAAGCTTTCCGTCAGCCGTGAGAATATGCTGGCGCATGAAAGAGTTGTAGAAAAAGTTATGGAAGAATATGAGGCGGTCCTGCCGGTCAGATTTGGCACGATTGCCGCTTCGGCGGAGGAGATAAGAAATCTCCTGGATCGAAGACGCCGGGAATTCACGGGCGCCTTGCGAGCGATGGACCATAAGGTTGAATTGGGGGTCAAGGGTCTGTGGCAAGACCTGAACGCCATTTTTCAGGAAATAGTGAAAGAAAATAAAAATATCGAAAAATTAAAGACAGAACTTCAAACCCATAAAGAGAAAAAGAATATCCAGGCAAAAATGGATGTTGGAAAGATGGTGGCGGGGAAACTGGAAGAAAAAAAGGCCAACGAAGTCCAAGCTATAGTTAAAGAGCTCAAAGGAGCAGCCATTGATTATAAACTTAATAAAACCATTGGTGATGAAATGTTTATGAACGCGGCTTTTCTTGTCGATAAAGGGCGAGAAAAAGAATTTGACAATATTATGGAGGAGCTGGGCAATAAGCATAAGGATCGAGTTAGATTTATGTATGCCGGCCCCCTGCCGCCGTATAACTTTGTCAATCTGGCGATTTATCCTGAAAGTTGGGAGGTGTGAAATGAGTTTAAGCGGCACAGAGGCCGAGATCGTAAATGTTGTTGCTAACTTAAAAGGGACGAGCAAAAGCGAGATAAATAAAAGGACCGGGCTTTCTTTGGATTATATAGGTTATCTCTGCCGTTTTTTGACTAAAAAAGGTTGTTTGGCATTTTCTAACGGCCGTTATCATTTGGCCGGCGCTCCGCTTGAGCCTGTGAGCAAGGAGCCAAATTTGAGGCAGGAGCCAAAGATAGATAAAAGTTTTATCAGAGAGATCGCCGAGGCAGTGGCCCAGAGAATAGGTGTCAGTCGTGGGGGCGGGGCGGAGGAGAAGCCGGAAGGAGTAAAAATAAAAACCGATTTTGAACTTCCGATACGGGATGAAAGCTTGAAATTAGAAAGCAATATCAATAAGGTTGGCGCAAAATCGGAGATAGAAAAGTTTAATCTTAACAAGTTGATCGAATCGCTGATCAAAGTACGAAAGGGAGGGAAATAAGATGGAAGAAAGCAAAGCGGCAGATCTGAAAGGCGAGATAAACAGCGGCAAGGGGATGGATATCGGCACCATGTTCGTTAAATGTGCCCAGAAAGAAGGCGATAAAATTGTTTTTCGCTCCCAGCGTAACGCTTTTTTTGAGATAGAGAATAACGATTTTACCAAAAAAATCCTCGATAATTCCAAGGTGAGGTATCTGGTGAAGGAAGGCAAGCTTTTTGTGGTCGGGGATGAAGCGATGCAATTTGCCAACATGTTTAACCGGGAGGTCAGGAGGCCATTGGCTAAAGGGGTTATCAGCCCTTCAGAAAAAGAAGCCCTGCCGATGGTGGAGCTGCTCATAAAAAGTGTTATCGGCAGTCCCGATCATGAAGGCGAGATCGTTTATTTTTCCGTTCCCGGCGAACCCTTGGATGCGGAATTTAATATTATTTACCACAGCAAGGTGTTGGAGGGTTTTTTGCGCACTCTGGGTTATGCCCCAAAATCGATCAATGAAGCCCATGCTGTCGTGCTTTCCGAATTGGCCGAGGAAGATTTTACCGGTATCGGACTTTCTTTCGGCGGCGGCATGGTCAATGTCTGTTTCAGTTTCATGTCCGTGCCGATCTTCAAGTTTTCAGTCACCAAGGCGGGTGATTGGATTGATCAGCAGGTCGCTATGGCTGTGGATGAAACCGCCAGCCGTGTGTCCGCCATAAAAGAAGCCTCGCTTGATCTAATGAAAAAAGATGGCATGAATAAAATTGAAGCCGCCTTGTCGATCTATTATAACCATTTGATTGAATATGTGATCGAGAATATAAAACAGGAACTTAGCCGGACCAAAAAACTGCCGCAGATCGATAATCCCATAACCATTGTTCTGTCCGGCGGAACTTCCTTGCCCAAAGGGTTTGAACAAAGATTCAGGGAAATATTGGATCAATTGAAATTGCCGATCCCGGTCGGCAAGGTAAGAATGGCTTCCCAGCCGCTGCGCTCGCCGGCTAAAGGGGCCTTGGTTGCCGCCAGCGCGGATGAAGCGAGGAGGGGATAAAAATGGCAAGCGGAGGAACGGAAGCAAAGGTACTGGAGGCGATTAAACGCTTAAAGTTCCCGTATAAAAGGCAAATTAGCCTGGCTTTAGGGATTTCGATGGAATACGTAGATTATTTGTTGAATTATCTACGCAGAAAAGGCCTCTTGCTTTACAGCAAGGGGAGATATTTCCTGCCCGGCGCAAGGAAGAGGAAGATCGGGGTTTTAAAAGAGACAAAGAAAAAAAGAAAGTCAGGCAGAAAAAAGAAAAGATAATATTGATGGAACAAACAGTTAAAGAAGGCAAATATATCTATTGCATTATAGAGGAAGCGGGCCCTAAGAATTTTGGGCCATTGGGCATTGGGGCGCGCGGAGACGTGTTATATACCATTTCTTGCGGCGGCGTTTCGGCCGTGGTCAGTAACGCCCTGATTAAAAAGTATGCCGTTTCCAGGGATAATACCCTGGCGCATGAAAAGGCCATTGAAGAAGTGATGAAGGAATACACGGTTTTGCCGGTCCGTTTTTGCACTATTGCGGAAAGTGAAGACGCGGTCAGGAAGATTTTAGAATATGAGAAGGATAAACTTATGCCTCTTTTTATTAAGGTGGAAGGTAAAAGAGAGTTGGGATTAATGGCGCATTTTAAAGAAGAAGCTATTTATGCGGAAATTTTAGAAAAATATCAAGATATCAAGCGGCTAAAAATGGAGATTAAAGGGTTGCCCCCCCTCAAAACCCATGGTCAACGCATGGAAATCGGGAAAATGGTAGAAACTGCCCTGCGCGAAGAAAACGAGACCTATAAGGGGCTTATTTTAGAATCTTTAATTCCTTTAGCAGAGGAGGTAAAGGAAAATAGTTGCTATGGCGAGATCATGCTTCTTAATGCCGCCTTTTTGGTAAAAATGGAAAAAGAGGCGGAGTTTGATGCGAAAGTTAATGAGCTGGATGACAAATACGGCAGGTTCATAAGATTTAAGTATACCGGCAACCTGCCGCCTTTTAATTTTGTTAACTTGAAAATTGATACAGGGAAGTATTCGTGTTCATAATCGATGACATCTTGCTTTTGCCTTTGCAACCAGTACTGATGGTGGCGGAAAAGATTGATGAACTGATTCAAAAAGAGTTGTACAACGAGGATCGCATCAAGGAGAATCTAATGCAGTTGCAGCTTAAACTGGATCTGGATCAGATCAGCCTGGAGGAATATGAAAGACAAGAAGAAGAACTTTTAGCGCGTTTAAATCAGGTTTTAGCACAAAAGGGGGAGTAAAAATGGCAAATGTTGAGTCAGTTGGCAAAAAAGTTTCTGATTTCTTAAAAAGGAACCTTAATGTTAAAGACGTGAAAGTCATTAAGGTTGCCGCGGCTGAAAGTGGCTGGGAGTGTGAGGCCGAAGTATATGAAGAGAGTTCATTTATTAAGTCTTTGGGGCTTCCGACCAAAACCCAGGATAGAAACTTCTACACTGTCAAACTGGATGCGGCCTTGGAAGTAGTGTCCTACGAAAGAACTAGGGAAGGGAAAGGAAGCGAATAGCAGCGCCAATGCTTATCTATGTATATTGTATAACCAAGATAGAGCCAAATCTAAACGGCTCTAAAGAACTGGTGCCAGGCCTTTATTTGATCAGTGAACAGGGACTTTATGCCGTGGTCAGTGAAGAGACGGAAGGAGAATTTGATCGGGAAAATCTGGAACGGAACCTCTCTAATCTGGAGTGGATCAAGCAGCGGGCTGTTTTGCATGAGAAAGTAATTGAACAAATCATGGAACAGGCCGGGGTAATCCCTTTTAAGTTCGGGACCCTGTTTAACAATGAACAAAACTTAAAAGCGATGCTGGTTGAGCATGGGGATGAGTTTAAATCTGATCTGGACCAGCTGGCGGATAAAGAGGAATGGGGGGTAAAAGTCTACTGTGATAAAGAAAAACTTAAACATAATCTCAACATTGAGAGTGAGGAGTTTAAGAATATTGACGAGGAAATTAGCGCTGCCTCTCCCGGGAAAGCCTTTATTTTAAAGAAGAAAAGAGAAGAATTGCTGGATGTTGTTTTGAGTAAAACTCTTGATACTTATGTTCAAGGAAGCTTTAACCAGTTGAGTCGGTATTGCCGGGAAGGGCGCCTTAATCGGATATTGCAAAGAGAAGCCACGGGCAGAGATGAAGATATGATTTTAAATGCCGCTTATTTGGTGGCTAAAGATAAAGTTGCCCAGTTTAATCAAGAGGCGGATCGTCTTAATTCCGAGGGGAAAGGAAAAGGGGTCAGCTTTGAGGCGAGCGGGCCCTGGCCGCCGTATAACTTTTGCCTGCCCCGAGCGGAGTCGAGGGGCCTGCCTGCAAATAAGAAGATTAATAATGAATAATGTTTATAATAAATCAAAAGAGGTTTCTCTGTTGGAAATCCTGGATCGGGTCTTGGAAGCCGGAGTGGTTATATCCGGGGATATTGTTATTTCTGTCGCGAATGTGGATCTTGTTTATTTGGGCCTCCGCGCTTTGTTAAGTTCCGTGGAGACCATGGAACACTTAAGAGGGGCACCTCTGGCCGGACCGCTGCAGGAGCCAACTTAAAATGGAATTGAAGGGCGCTTTGCCTAACCGGCTCAATGTCGATCCCAAAAATGTTGAGAAAGGTTTAGCTAAGTTAGTCTTAACTGTGGTCGAGTTAATCAGGAAATTGCTGGAAAAACAAGCTTTGCGCCGTATTGACGGCGGTTCTCTTTCTGACCCTGAAATTGAAAATGTCGGCGAAGCCTTGATGAAGCTGGAAATTAAAATGGGAGAATTAAAGGAGATCTTCGGGCTTAAAGATGAGGATTTGAATTTAAATCTTGGCCCTTTAGGGGATTTGATGTGAGACATGAACAGGCCACTAAAATAACTTGTTCCATATTTAAAAAACAAGAAGTAGTAATAAGAGATATTACGGATAAACTTAATGCGGCTCAAGGAATTGAGAAAAAGGCGGCCTTGGCTGTCGAATTGAAAAAAGAAGTCGAGGCGCTTATTTCTTGCCCGGATTTCGACAGCGAAAAGTTAGATTGCCAGAATTGCGATTTTATTGCAAATATGCGGAAGAAAACGGCAGATTTGATTATAAAAGCAAAAAAGTTAGTTTAAAAAAAGGAGTAAAAATATGACCCAACAAATGATGCATGCCAACCAAGCGACTAATCTGGCGGATATTTTAGAGCGGGTTTTGGATAAGGGCATTGTGATTGCCGGGGATATCAAAATTCAGCTGGCGGATGTCGATCTGCTTAATATCAAGATCAGGCTCTTGATCGCCTCGGTTGATAAGGCCCTGGAAATGGGGATCAACTGGTGGCAGCAGGATTCCTATTTATCAACCAAAGCTAAAGACAAGACCATGGTCAAAGAAAACAAGGCGTTAAAAAAGAGATTAGAGCGATTGGAAGCAAGAGCAAAATAGGAGGGGTAAGATGAGACAAAAAGAAAACAAGCTAAAAAGAAGAAAGATCAAAGGAGAAAAAGTTGGTCAAAAAATACTAAAAGGGCGCAAAATAGAAAAACCGCCGGAGGTTGAAACAGGATTAGTCTTGGCAATGGAAAAAACCGAGGGGAATGAGGACCTAGGTGGCGGTCGGGAAAAAAGAAGAGAGGGGCTTAAGCGGTTTTTCGTGGACTTAAAAAGGCAGAGTGCCGAGAGAAAAGAAGAAGTCCAAAAACTATTGCGGGGTATCCGTTTGCAAAGGATCCAGAGAAAAACATCAATAACTAAGGCCAGGGTATAAATAATGTACGAAATAGATCGATGGTCTAATCTAAAATCTTCCTTTTATATGTTGGTAAGCATTTTAGCCTTTTTGACTGTTCTATTGATAGCCGGGGGGTGCGCCACACCTAAAAAGAATGTTTCTCCCCCGCGGGGGAAGTCGGAAATCACTTCTAACAGCCAGGCAAAGGGCCACAGCAGCCTTTTTTTATATCGCTTGGTATTATTGGGTGGAGTGGGCTATATTATTTATCTTTTGCTGAAGCCCAAAAATAGTAAGATTAATAACTTTAATCTTAGCGAGTTAAAAAGTGAAAATCAAAAGGTCAAAATCCAAAATGAATTCTTAAGCAAGCAAATCGGGCTCCAAGACGCTGAAAAAACGAGGATACTTGGCGCGTTGCGGGAAAAAGAGACAAATATAAAATCCATGCTGGAGAATGAAGGGTTTTTAAGTAAAAGCTTTTCCGAGTTCAAGAAGCATGCAGATAAACTGCAGAACGATAAGGATCATTTAGAAAAGCAATTGGGTGAAAAAGAAAAAGAACTAGAATCCTGCAGGCAACAATTGAAGAAAAACTCAGGTCGAGTTGAATCTTTGGGGAGTGTCGCTCGCAAAAAATCGAGGCTGGCGGCAGAATGAGAGCGCTTATTTATGTGCCGATTATTCACACCAGCGCAGACCTGGGATCGTTGGCGGAAGACGTAAATAAAAGAGGGATAAAGGAACTGGGTGAAAAAAACTGGAAAGAACACCTGAATACCGTTGATGCTTTCTGGAGGACGCTAGCAGATTATTTTGATCACCTTGATGTGGCCGGAATGAAAATATACCAGGATGGACTGATGGCCGAAGATGAAATTGGCCGGGTAATAATTGAGACCGGAGCGATCTGCGGGAGTAAAAATCACGAACTTGTTTTAAGCCTTATGAAGCGGGGGGCTACTCTGGTTAAAACCGAAGATTATAAATTGGTTAAAGAGGAAAGAGACAGATTGCTTTTTATGGCCGAGGCTAAGTCTCTTGTCCAAAAATTGATCGCCTTTTCAAAATACAAAATGGTTAAAAATCGGCTTTTAAAGCAAAGAGACGAATATATCGCCAGGAGAATAGACGAAACTTTGGGTCCGGATGAGAAAGGCATCCTTTTTATTGGCGCCTACCATAATCTTAAATGTCGTTTACCGAAAGATATTAGAATTACGGAAATAAAAGATGTTGATAAAGTTAGAGAATACCATCAGCTTCTCCCCTATTGTAATAATAAAAAGGAGAGGTTTGAGAAATTGAGCAAATATCTCATTTCTAAGGTGGCGATCTAGATGAAAGATGGGAAAGTCTCGGATGTCGGGAAAGAATTGCTGGGATTATATCTTAGCAGATTTCAACGGGAAGCTTTTCGCCGATCAGACGAATCGCGAAAAGTAGATCTTTCTTGGCCGTTTAAATTTGTTTGGTCTATTTTAGCGGGTCTGTGGGGATTCTTCCCCCCGAAGAGAGAACGGCCCCCCATGAATTCAAAACTTAAAAATCAGCCATAGATATAGAGGAGGTGATTTGAAATTAGTGAGCCGTCTTTTTTGTATTAAGGAGGTATTAGTATGAATTTGCAGATTAATTTAGGTGTTTTGAAACCGATTACTGATGTCTTGGCAACGGTTGGCCCGCCGCTTTTAAATTTGTTATATGCTCTTGTTCTCCTGTTCATCGGCTTATTAATCGCCAAAGGCTTGCAATGGCTGGCGGTTCATGCCTTTGAAGCCCTTGGTTTGGATAAAGGATCCAAGCAAATTGGCTTTACTGAGATCTTAGCTAAAGGCGGAACAACTAAACAGCCCACGGATCTTTTGGGGGATCTGATTTACTGGTTGACCATTTTTGTGGCCGTCACCGCGGTAGCAAATTTTTTAGGATTGGTCTCCGGAAAAGTACTGCTTGGGAGTTTGCTTGCCTATTTGCCGGCAGTGCTGTCCGCGGCCTATATTTTGGGGGTAGGCATTTTTACGGCCATTCTTATCGCTACTACAGTTTTAATCGTTGCCAATAACATTGGTTTGGCAAAGGCAAGTAGTCTTGCTAAGATTGTTCAGTCTGCCATTATTGTCTTTGCTTTTCTGGCCGCCTTGGAGCAGCTAGGCATCGCCATGAGCTGGATTGTCTCCTCTATCCAACTGGTTGTTGGTGCGGTTGCCCTGGCCTTTGCGATCGCTTTCGGCTTGGGAGCCAAGGATAAGGCAGCAGAATTTTTGGATAAGTTTTTTGGATAAGTCTTGATTTTTTGCTGTGAGGAGCTGGGGGGGGGGCAGGCAGCCCCCCCTAAAAATATCTTATGAAATTGCGAAAAAATCTCTATAAAATCATTATTATCATTTTGCTCCTGGTGTTTTGGGGCTACCTTTTGTATCCGCTTATTTCTGAAGTTAATATTCGCCCTAATTTTTCCGAAATCTTAAGCATGGGCCAATTCATGGCTAAATTTACCAAATACTTACAGGTTTTTCTCATTGCTCTGGCAGGACTTTTGACGGCTGCGGCTACCATTAAAGTATGCGATCTTTATGTTACTCGACTCCGCTTAGCCAGAGAAAATAAATACATAGCCGAACAAATTAGACGGTATAAGCAAGCCCACCAAGATCTTTCTTCTTTTGGAGATATGGCCTCGGATCCCTTTGATCTGGTTGTGTTATAATATTTGATAAATGTCAGCTAATATCCGCGTCCTGCCGGAAGACCTCGTCAATAAGATCGCCGCGGGGGAAAAATTTGTTGAAATGAATACTCGCACCGGCTTCAGGATCAAGGGGTTCAGGCGGAAAAATCTGGGCCGAATCAGAGCTAGGCCGGGGGTCGAAGTTCACGTTTACTGTTCCTAAGGCGGGAATGTAGCGATATTGACAAAAACCATAGTTTTAACTATACTTAAAACATATGAAAAATAACGGGGAGTTTTACGTATGAATAAGAGGATCATTAAGCGCCAGCGGTATCTCGACAAGGTTGCCCCCTTTATAGATAAGGCCGTGATCAAGGTCCTGGTCGGCCAGCGGCGCGTGGGCAAGAGCTACCTGCTGCTGCAGATAATGGACGAGCTGGTTAAACAAGGAATAAAGAGAAAAAATATTGTTTATATCAATAAGGAAATGCACGAATTTGATCAGATCGCCAATTATGCCGATCTGCTTTCGTTTATCAGGAAACAAACTGCCGGCCGGGGCAAAAAATATCTTTTCCTGGACGAGATCCAGGAAATTGACCGGTTTGAAAAAGCCTTAAGCAGTCTGCAAGCAAAGGGCGGGTACGACATTTACTGCACCGGCAGTAATGCCGACCTGCTCTCCGGTGAGCTGGCCTCGCGCCTTAGCGGCAGATATATTGAGATCAAGGTTTATGGCCTTTCCTTCCTTGAATTCCTCGATTTCCATGGATTAGCTAATGGCGATGACGCTTTTGAGAAATACGTCAAATACGGCGGCCTGCCTTATTTAGTTAATTTGCGGTTAGACGACGAGGTGGTTTACGATTATTTGAGGAGCATTTACAACACCATTCTTTTTAAAGACGTGGTCGCGAGGTATCACGTCAGAAACGTAGCTTTTTTGGAAAACCTGGTTGAATACCTGGCGGATAATACCGGCAGCCTGGTCTCGGCTAAAAAAATAAGCGATTTCCTTAAATCGCAAAAGATCAAAATCTCTCCGAATGTCGTGCTTAATTATCTGGCGCATCTTACTGCCGCTTTTTTTGTTTTTCGGGTTCCCCGTTCGGGAATTATCGGTAAAAAGATATTTGAGATCGGTGAAAAATACTATTTTGAAGATCTTGGTCTGCGGCACACCCTGATCGGGTACAAACAGCCCGATATCAATAAAGTGTTGGAAAACCTGGTCTTTCTGCATTTAAAAATATTGGGATATGATGTGACGGTTGGGAAACTTGGCGACAGGGAGGTGGATTTTGTCTGCGCGAAGGGCGGGGAAAGATTATATGTTCAGGTGGCTTACCTTATCACGGATCAGAAAACCCGTGACCGGGAATTTGGCAACTTGTTGCAAATCGAAGATAACTACCCAAAAGTAGTGGTTTCAATGGATAAGCTGGTTGGAGCGAATTATAAGGGAATTGAACAAGTTAACATTAGGGATTTTTTAAGCAGAGATTGGGGAAGCTAGTAAGAACATGGATCGGGGATCGAGCAACGAATCACGCCGTGCCTGCCGGCTTCGCCCTGACGGGCAGCCTTCGGACCGACGTCCTTCAGGACGAGGTCAGCCCGAAGGGCAGGCAGGAACCACGAAACCCGAACAACGAAAAAGGAGAGGCTGATCTAAACATTTATATTAAGCGGAGTCAGCGAACTATTTAAGGAAATAAGCGAAAAGACCGCCAAGAGGGACATTAAGGCAATGGTCTAATATGGATTAATTAGAAAAATCAGGCAAGACCAAGGGCGCCTATTTTAAGGCAAAAACGGGTACTACCGAAATAGCCCGAAAATTACCGAAATAATTACCGAAATGATTTTGAGGCGGTTGAACATGTCCTTAAAAAGTAAGAAATGTCCCTAAAAATATGAGTTGGTGGGGGCTAATCGGCAGATGGGCCTATTATTGCTTGAAGCGTTAACGAAGCGTTGATGAAGCGTTGCCGAGATGATTTCGAAATATTCTTTGGAACATTTGTCATTGGAAAAATCATACCGAATGGTATCCTTTGATTATCAAGGCACCTTCTAGGCTAAAAATCATTAATACTTGACATTTAAGCGGCGTTTTGGTAAATTAGCATAAAGTGCTAATTATATGAAATGGTCTGAATTTGAGCGTGAAATAAGGAAAAAGAATATCAAGCTTTTTACCCCTCTTGATATTCAACGTTTTTTGGGCCGATCTAATATTGCGGTTAGATTCTTGGTCCATCGGCTTAAAAAGCAAGGTCATATCCAAAGAGTAAAAAGAGGGCTCTATAAATTGACTGATGAACAGATCTCCGAGCTTTATTTGGCTAATAAAATTTACGAGCCTTCATATATTTCCCTGGAATTAGCTTTATCATATCATCGAGTGATCCCGGAAACAGTCTACGAAATAACTTCGATCACGCCGAAAACAACCAGGCGCTTTGAGACGCTTGGTAAGGTGTTTTCGTATCGACGCCTTAAAAAAGCGGCTTTCACCGGGTACATGGCTGCTAAGCAAGGGGGGATGAGTTATTTGATCGCCGATCCGGAAAAAGCTTTTGTCGACTTGAGTTATTTCCGTATGCTTGATGGCCTTAAGCCGGTTTCCCGCTTTGACAAGGAAAGGATCAACCCGGCGAAAGCCCTACGTTACGCGGCGTTATTTGGTAACCCCAAACTGACGGGCCTTATTAAAACTACGTTACAATGATTACCATAGAAACATTAGAAGAATTGGCGCGGAAAAATCAGACGGGTGTTTTCCCTAACATTGTCCGCGAATATTTCCAGCATGAGTTTTTAGGGGAATTGTATAAACTGCCAGGGGCGGAAAAGTTGATGTTTAAAGGCGGAACGGCTCTGCGGATCATTTATGGCAGCCCGCGTTTTTCCGAAGACCTCGATTTTTCTCTTTTTGGCATAGCCCATCATCAGATAAAAACTTTTGTGGAAGAATTGTTTGTCAAGGTGCTGGCCGAGATCGAGAGGGTAGGGATAAAAGTGGAACTTGGGGCTAAATCAGATGCTACCACCGGTGGATATTTTGGAGTGGCGTCATTCTCAATGTTCGAATATCAACCGGTCAATGTCGAGCTTAACATCTCGTCGCGTAATGACCGGAAGATGCGGGGCGAATTGGACAGCATAGTCAGTGATTTCGCGCCGGTTTTTAATATTATCCACCTGCCGCAAAATGAGCTGGTGGATGAAAAGATCTTCGGCGCACTGCGCGAGCGCAAAAAACCGCGCGATTTTTATGACCTATATTTTATGATGCGCAAAGGGATGCTTTCGCTCGAGCAGAAGAAGCGGTTAGCAGGCATTAAGGATGAAATAGCCGCAAACGCCAACAAAATAGATTTTCGCGGTGAGCTGGGCGCGTTCCTGCCTGCCGACCAGCAGGCTATTATCCGTGATTTTACCAGAGCGCTGGAAGCGGAGATCAATAGGCAAATAGCGTAGATCCAGTCGCGGCAGGATCATTAACTGGATGTTGGGACAGTAGTGAATATAACCATGGGTGAAAACCGGATCAAAGTTCTCCCCGACGAGCTGATCAATAAGATCGCCGCGGGGGAAGTGGTCGAGCGGCCCGCCTCGGTCGTTAAAGAGCTGGTCGAGAACGCGATCGATGCTGGTGCGAGCCAGATCATTATCGAAGTCGATGAAGCGGGGAAGAAATTGATCCGGGTGGCCGATAACGGCCGCGGTTTGACCGAAGCCGAGATCAAGCTAGCCCTGCAACGCCACGCGACCTCCAAACTGGCCGAGTACGACGACCTTTTCAATCTCCACACTCTCGGTTTTCGGGGAGAAGCGCTCCCTTCGATCGCAGCGGTGTCGAAAATGAAGATCGAGCGGAACCCGGCCGGCCGCGGGTTGACGGTCACGGTCAAGGACCTCTTCCACAACACTCCGGCCCGGAGAAAATTCCTGAAAGCCAACTCGACCGAGCTCGGCCATTGCGGCCAGGTCGTCGCCAAATACGCCCTGGCTTATCCCGGGATCGCCTTCCGCTTCAGCTCCGACGGCAAGCCGCTCCTCACCACCGGCGGAACCGGCCAGTTAGCCGACGCGATCCTCTCGGTCTACGGCCCAGAGATCCTGAAAGGATTGGTTGAGGTCAGCGGCGAATTCAAGGGCGGCCAGGTCACCGGTTTTGTCAGCCGGCCGACGCTGACCCGGATCGACAAAAATTATGAAGACTTTTTCGTCAACGGACGGTTCATCAAGAATTTCCTCCTCAACCGAGCGCTGGAAGAGGCTTACCGGACCCTGATCCCGCACGGCCGTTATCCGGTAGCGGTCATTTTCCTCGCAATCGACCCGCAGCAGGTCGATGTCAATATCCACCCGGCTAAACGGGAAGTGAAGTTCGTCCGCAATCAGTTGGTGATGGATGGGGTAAGGGAGGCGGTTAAAAAAGCCCTGGGGGACCAGGCTATC
>Ga0265292_1001458_pt1 | contig 20800 bp, 22 predicted proteins | sample Munlanlewell296A_FD_189080 | JGI IMG/M metagenome (GOLD analysis project Ga0265292, IMG submission 189080) | Leachate microbial communities from a municipal landfill in Southern Ontario, Canada - Leachate well 296A | ecosystem: Engineered > Solid waste > Landfill > Unclassified | place: Canada... | reverse complement strand
TATTCCCAGCCGATTTGTAGGACTTATGGATTGATTTTATTACTACTGCATATTTTTCATTGTTCACTATATATATTATACAGTTATAAAAGTAAGTTCGTACTTCTATTAGAAATACATTATCAATACATTATCATTTATTTTTTTGAGTTTTGATCTTTTTCAATCTTTGAAAGTGTATCTATAGTTTTTGAAAATAGGAATAAAGTGGTCGCAATAGAAACTATAAATATCCCTATTCCAATAGGTGAACCCCAACCTAAGCTTGAATATAATAAATCCATTTCTCCTCCTTTTTTATAACATCTATATTATCATGAATTATTTATTGTTTAATAATAATAAAGTGTTATAATATATTCATTCTACAGAACCGTTTACTTACGAAAACTGACTCCGGGAGGTGATTCATATTTTGTTGAGTCAGATCAAGTAAATGGGAGCGAAGTAGAAGTTTGGATTTTGGGCTATCGTTTTTCGATAGCAAAACTTCAACGCAAGGAGTACCTTGAAAACCAAAGAAGTTGCTGCTGATCCAAGCAGCGCGGAGATCTGTAGCGTCGTCCATAAGTTTGGTGCCGACACTATCGGTGTCAAGCATGTGGAAGGTTCGATGATCGTCATCTTCCACCGTCAAGGTGGGTGCGGACGCATCTATAAGGCTGTCTGCACTTACTTGCTGGGGCGATTCAGGCACATCGAGATTGTCATTCTGCCATCGCCCAAGCCGAATTGCGTGTGTCACAATGCACGCATTCGTGGTCCTGGGGAGAACTTCTTTTCCAGGATTTCATATCCGGTGACGGAAGACATCTTGGGCCGCTGATCTCACGATCGGGTACTTCGTGTAGATTTTGGGGTGGGGTCACACACGTGATCCCACCCCTAATTAATTTTTCACTATTTTAATATTTAATTGACAACTTTGAATAATCGGTATACAACTATGACTAGGTACAAAAAATGGAGACTCAAACAAAAAAAGAAGAACAAAGCCTCGATGCTTTAGTTGATGTTGTAAAAGCACCTGAGTCACTTTATGATCATTCTGAAATTGAAAGAATAGAGTTACTGGCCACAGTTACTCACGATAGTTTTAAGGATGCAATAGCGATGTGTGGTGTAAATACACTAGAAACTGGCAAGGCTAACGCTTTTGCAATATATAAAACCCCAGAATGTATTACTGTGAGTAATCCAATATTATCAGATCCTGAACCAGTGTGCAGATATGGCGAAGACAAAAAAGGTAGCTGGGGCGAATCAACAAAAGTAAATGATTTTATGAAAACTGATAGTCTAAAACAACAAAAATTGCTATATGAACGGGACGAAGAATTAGATGTAGTTGTTCCCAGGAAAGATGTCTGGGCGTATGTAATGAGTTTTCCAATGGGGGATTTAAAGGGTCAAGGCTTAAAAGCCAAAGATATGCAAAGACCAACCAGAGATATGATTGATTTTTTTCTACATCAAGATCAATTGAGGCCTGGATTCATTTGTGGAATATTAACAAATGATGGTGAAAAATCTGGTCTTATGTTATTTAAAAAAAGTGAGAAAGTTGAATCAGTCGATTGTCACAATTTATGTTACGTTGGTTACGGCGAAAATGTAGGTAGAGAGATAATGTTAGGCGTTATGAGAGATAGCGGAATGGTATACGCAGACATCGATTTAACTTGTAAAAAAGGCTCAGATGCATGTAAATTGTATGATAAAAGAGCGAAACAAGCAGTAGAAGCTATTTATTAATGTATTTCACAATATAACTAAATTGACAAAGAATAAAACTTATGCTATACTGATAGTATAGAGTAATTAAATAAATAAAAAAAGAAAATTATATGACCGAAACACTTACAAAAAAAGAGATGCCAGTTATGAATAAAGGCTATAAAGAATTAGCACTTATTGCCTTAGAACTTGCATTAAAAGAAGAACCAATCGACATCAAAATTCCCGGTGATAGGTATGTTATTGGTAGTGATACCTTGACTGATAAAGATAAACGAATATTAGGTGTTAATTATAGACAAGAATCTCAAAAGTTATAAATGACATGATAGAAGAAAAGCAACCAAAACCACCTACAGGTAATGTTTTTGTGGATAGATTTAATAGATTAATCTCTGGTAGCGAAGGTGATCAAACTCAACCTACTGATCAAGAAAGCCCAGACATAGTTTTTAGCCAAAGCATAAGTGATTCAGAAATTGATGATGCTTTATCTGGATTAGAGGAAGTGCCTACTGGAGCAGAGATTTTGAATGAGGTTGAAAGAAAAAATTCTGGAAGAGTGCCCATCAAAGTCAGAAATAAGTTTTTTGATGCTGCAAGAGGCGATTTAAGAGATCCTAGTGGACAAGATTTAGATGCTAGTACTGTTATAACATCAGACCAACACTCAGAAGATCCAAAAACAGACAAACCTTCATTAGATGCTGAGGTTGATGGTCAGTATTTTTAAATTTAATATTAGCTAGCTTTTAGTGCTGATTCAAACCTTGGTCTATCAAAACCAAGGATTTTTTCTTGTTTTCCGTCGTCGTATTCGATAGTGCTAAAGGGGACGCCCATTTGTCCGCTTAGTCTGACCATGTTTTGGGCTGCTATTGGGTTTTCGTCGACAAGGTATTCAGTATATTTTACCGACTTTTCATCAAGCCAACGTTTTAGCGAAACGCAGTAAGCGCAGGTTTTTGTACTATATATTGTTATTTTCATTATTTTTCTCCTTTGTTAATGCAATTATTGCATTTTCCATTAATTAATAATTGTCCCGAAATAATGCAGTTGCTTATATTTGATTCCAAAACAGGAATAACTTTATTTTTAACGTTAACGTCTTTTATTAATCCGCACATCGTACATTGGAAATGATCGTGAGGTTCTATGTTTGCATCATATCGCATCGAACCATCACAACATGATGGGGCAATTGTGATACAGCCTCTTGATTCTAATCTGGCAGTTGCACGATGGATTGTCGTTGCGCTAAGCTCTGGAAATTCTTTACGCAAATCAGATAACAATTCGGCATTTGTTGCATGTCCCATTGATTTTAGTCGTTGTTTTATAGCTAAACAATACTTTGTTTGCCTCTGATTTATTGGTTTTGTATCCATAAGGCTTAATTATAGAGCAATATATTGTTAATGTAAATAGTTTACAATAAGAATATCAACTTTTGTACATTTTTTTGCTAAAACTGATAGAATAGAAAGCAGATTCGATTTTGCTACTTGATTGCATGGTCAAGATTAAATTATGGGAGTAAATTATGTATATTATTGAACAATTTCTAAAGACGATAATCGATTTTTTGCCTAAATTACCTTTTATTGTAATCGGTTTATTAGTCGGTTGGTTGATAATAAAAGTGATAATTTCTATTTTGAAAAGATCATTTAAAATTGCCAAAGTCAAAAAAGATATTTCTGGGCTTATTGTAACAACTATTAGGTTTATATTATGGGTAATTCTTGTTGCTGTTATTTTAGAAGCAATGGGCTTTGGGGGCATAGTAATTGCTATATCTGGTTCAGCAGCTATCGTAGCTATCTTTTTGTCATCTAGTATTGGGCCAACATTATCAAACATTTTTTCTGGCATATTTTTAGCTGGCGACCCTGATATTAAAGTTGGTATGAAAATTACCACTAATTCAGGTGATACAAAAGGTGTTATAAAAGCGATAGACATGAGGAAGGTTAGAATTGAGGATAGTAAAGGTTTGTTGCACATAGTGCCGAATTCAGTTGTTGAAAATGGGGAATGGATTGTTATCGATAGGAATAAAAAAACAACTGATAAAAATTTGTTAAAATCGTGAATACATATAATTGGTATTCGAAATTAAATAAGCCATTTTGGTCTCCTCCGCCATGGGTTTTTGGGCCAGTTTGGTTAGTTCTATATCTAATAATTGCAATTTCATTTGGTACCGTTTTTTACATGTTTTTCAAAAGTGAAATCGGTATTTTAATATTAGTCCCATTTATTTTAAACATAATTTTTAATATTGCTTTTACGCCTCTTCAGTTTGGACTTAAAAACAATTGGCTAGCATCAGTCGATATTATATTAGTACTTGGTACATTAATTTGGTCAATGATAGTAATTTTTCCGCATACACAATGGATTGCGTATATTCAAATCCCGTATCTATTGTGGGTTTCATTTGCTACTATTTTGCAATTAAATATTACCTATTTGAACAGGTAATATGTCATTCGTTTTGATTGTTTTGATAGCGTAGAATAAACAACATAGCACGCTAGATGTAGCGCGTAACTTTGTTGACGTGTTACAATGAAATCCCATGGGGGAGACCAAAAAAATGGGGAAAAAACAAAAATATATATTTGTAACTGGGGGTGTTTTATCTGGGGTAGGAAAAGGTGTCACTGCAGCTAGTATCGGTGCTGTATTACAGGCTAAAGGTGCTACCGTTTCAATCCAAAAATGTGATCCGTATCTGAATGTAGATGCGGGTCTTTTGAATCCGCGTGAACATGGCGAATGTTTTGTTACGCGCGATGGTGCCGAAACTGATCTAGATCTGGGGCACTACGAAAGGTTTTTGGATATTGAACTGACACAAAAAAGCGCTACATTATCGGGTAAACTATTATTTGATTTAATTGCTGATGAACGAGCTGGTAAATTTGGTGGCAAAACAGTTCAACTTGTCCCACATTTAACTCAATCCATCCAACGAGCCATATTAGCAGCTGCTGATGGTAGTAATATTCATATTGTTGAAATTGGTGGTACAGTGGGTGATTACGAAGGGCTTAGTTTTGTCGAGGCAATCAGAGAATTTTCACAACGAGTTGGACGAGCAAATTGTTTGTTCGTTCATGTTGTGTATGTTCCGTTTATAAATACTAGCAAAGAGTTTAAGAGTAAACCTGCTCAAAATGCTTTAAACGATTTACGTGGATTTGGTATTGTCCCAGATGCAGTTGTGGTTAGGTCTGATAATCCAGCGCCAAATAGTATTGTTCAAAAAATTAGTTTATTTAGTGGTGTACCAGAAGAAAACGTGCTGTTGATGTCCAATGCAGATACAGTATATCGTGTACCGATATTACTGGCTAAAAGTAGTATTAGCAAATTGTTATCTGATTTTTCCGGATTAAAAAATGAACCAAATTTGTCGGCATGGAAGAATATTGTTAATCAACAAACATCTAATCCAAAACAATCGATTACTGTTGGCTTAGTAGCAAAATATACTGATAACGAGGATACCTATATGTCAGTTATCGAAGCGTTAAAGTCAGCTGCTTGGCACGAAAAAGTTGGTTTAAATATTCTATGGATAAACGCCGAAAAAGCAACTAATAAAGATTTTGAAAAAGTTGATGCTATTGTTGTGCCAGGTGGTTTTGGAGAACGTGGATTTGAAGGTAAAATTGCAGCAGCTCGTTATGCACTAGACAATAATGTGCCATATCTTGGCCTTTGTTTAGGTCTACAAGTTGCGGTTATTGCTGCAGTTCGAAAGTCAGGCAGTAAAGACGCAAATAGTACCGAAGCTAACCCAAAATGTAAACATAACGTTGTGTACATTATGGATGGTCAGGCAGGTAAAGAATCAACTGGTGGAACTCTTAGGCTTGGCGATTATCCTGCAAAACTAGTAAAAGATTCACTAGTTGCAAAAACCTATGGCAAAACTGAAATTGTTGAACGTCATCGTCATCGATATGAAGTAAATCAAAAGTTTCTGTCGGAAATAAAACAGGGAGGCCTAGAAGTAAGCGGACTATCACCGAATGGTAAATTGGTAGAGTTTATAGAAGCACCTAAAAATGACTATTTTATTGCTACTCAGGCTCATCCAGAATTTCGATCTCGCCCGTTAAGGCCGCACCCATTATTTGTTGGTATAATAAAAGCAAGTCGTGCAAATAAAAAATAAGTGAAAGGTAAAGGTATATTAACGTGCAAGATCCATTTTCTAATGCAATGAATCAACTAGACAAAGTTGCAAAAATAAATAATTTTGGTGATGAAATTATTTCCAGATTGAGACAACCAGATCGTGACATCAAAGTATCTATTCCAGTCAAAATGGACGACGGAAAACTGAGGATTTTTGAAGGATATAGAGTTGAATATAATAATGCACTAGGACCGTATAAAGGTGGGATTAGATATCACCAAAATACAGATATCAGTGAGGTCAAAGCTTTGGCATTTTGGATGGCATTAAAATGCTCGGTTGTAGGTATCCCAATGGGAGGTGGTAAAGGAGGAATTACAGTTGATCCAAAGCTACTTTCAAAAGGTGAATTAGAAAGATTATCACGAGTTTGGGTTGATAAATTATCGGATATTTTAGGTCCTCATAAAGACGTACCAGCACCAGATGTAAATACTACCGCTGAAATAATGGCATGGATGGCGGATGAATTTGAAAAAATAACTGGCGACAAAACCGGTGCAGTTATAACTGGTAAACCTGTTGATTTGGGCGGTTCGTTGGGTCGTGATACAGCTACTGCGCAAGGTGGTTTCTATGTATTTGAAGCATTAAAAAATAAATTGAATATAAAAGATAATATTGAAGTAGTAATTCAGGGTTTTGGAAATGCTGGTGCGAATGCTGCCGAAATTTGGCAATCAGCCGGTTATAAAATTATTGCAGTATCAGATTCTAAAAGTGGAGTATGTAATCCTGATGGACTTGATATTGAAAAGTTAATAAAGTACAAAAAAGACACAGGTTCAGTATTAGGTTTTAACCAAGAAAGCGTCGGTTGTAAGGAAATTTCAAACGAAGAATTGCTAGAAATGAATTGTGATTTATTAATACCTGCAGCTTTTGAAAACATCATAACAGAATCAAATGTTAATAAAATTAAGGCCAAAGTAATTCTAGAACTGGCTAATGGCCCTGTAACTTCAGCTGCAGACGAAATACTTTTCAAAAAAAATATTACTGTAATTCCTGATGTTTTGGCTAACTCTGGTGGAGTTGTCGTATCATATTTTGAATGGGATCAGAATCTAAAAAATGAACATTGGACTAAAAAACAAGTTTTTGAAAAACTTCAACCAATAATGACAATCTCAGCTGAAAATGTTTATTCAAAAGCCCAAGAATCAAACTCTGATTTACGTATGGGTGCATTTATTCTAGCAATTGAAAATATCAAAAAGCACTACTAGATTGTAAATAATTGACATCAATATATATTGTAGAAATTCATTTAGATAGGAGCGTATAATTAATATTGAAATGAAAACAAAACTACTTATTTTTGGTATTACTGGTGATCTTGCGACTAGAAAATTATTACCTGCATTAGAACAAATTATTAGTACGGGCAATTTTGATGAATTATCGGTTATTGGTGTTTCTAGACACGCTGTAAACGAGGCTGATTTATTTATTAATTGCTCCGACAAGTCTTTTTTAAAAGATAAACTATCTATATTCTCAATGAACCTAAGCAATCTTGATGATTATGGCAAACTAAAAGAATATATTTCATTAAAAGACGATGAACAATTGTTATTGTATATGGCAGTGCCACCGCAGAATACTGCTGAAATTGTAGATATGATGGGTGTATCTGGTATTAATACTCCAAATGTAAAAATATTGTTTGAAAAACCGTTTGGAGTTGATTTTACATCTGCTGAAAAACTGATAGAACGAACTTCTTGTCATTATAAGGAAGAACAGATTTATCGAATTGATCATTATTTAGCAAAAGAAATGGCACAAAATATAGTAGCATTTCGTGGTCGAAATGCACTATTCAATAATATTTGGAATAAAGATTATATTAAGTCGATAGATATAATTGCATCTCAAAAAATTGGTATCGAGAATAGAGTACATTTTTATGAACAAACTGGTGCCTTGCGTGATATTGTACAAGGTCATCTGACTCAATTGTTAGTGTTGACAATTATGGATATACCACGCGACTTTGAATGGAATGAAATGCCTAAACTTCGTTTGTCTGCAATTGAACAAGTTAATCCAGTTAATCCAAGTAATGCTATTCGAGCACAATATGATGACTACAGAGATGAAGTAAATAATCCAAATAGTAATGTTGAAACATTCGTATCACTAGAGATTACTTCTAATGACCCGCGTTGGTCTGGTGTGCCTATTACAATGACTACAGGCAAAGCATTAGCTGACGAAACAACTGAAATAAGGATTAATTTAAAAAAGAATAATGACGCTGAAGGTAATTGTCTTATTTTTAAGATTCAACCCAATGAAGGTATTTGCATAGAATTGTTTATCAAGAAACCTGGCTATGGCCACAAATTTGAAACAAGTTTTCTAAGTTTTGATTATCCTGAACATATAAAACTACCGGATGCATATGAACAAGTAATTGTTGACGCAATATCATCTCAAAAAAGTTTATTTACAAGTAGCGAGGAAGTACTTCGAAGTTGGCAGATTCTAAAACCTGTTCAAGAAGCTTGGGAATCATCCGAAAAATCGCCTAAATTGTACCCGATTGGTTCTGATATAGACTCAATTATTGTTGGCCATTAATATTATGTCCGCCAAATTTATTGCGCATTGCAGCTAATAGTTTGGTAGCAAAATTAATATCGCCATTTTGTGATGCTAAGCGTACATCAAATGATGATTTGATTGATGGAAGGGAAATGCCAAGTTTTTCGGCAGTTTCTAGCGTCCATCGAGCTTCACCCGATTCGGCAACAACACCACTGATATTATCTAAGTTTGGGTTCTCATGAAGAGCTTGTCTGGTCAAATCATTCAACCAAGAAGTTACAACACTACTTTGTTGCCAAATATCACCAGCTCTTGCCAAATCTAAATTAATATATGGGCCTTCTTTGAGCATACGATAACCTTCGGCAAGTGATTCCATCATACCGTATTCGATAGCGTTATGGACCATTTTTACATAGTGACCACTACCGTGATCACCAAAAAATTGGTGTCCGCCTTTTGGCGTAGCTAAAGTATCAAGTATCGGAATAATTGTACTATATGATTTTTCATCACCACCAATCATCATTGAAAATCCATTGGTTATTCCCCAAATACCACCACTCGTACCAATATCAATTAGATTGCTGCCAGCGGCAACAACCTTGTTTGCTCGTGCTTTGTCTCCTCGATAATCACTATTGCCACCATCGATTATAATGCTATTTTTTGGCAAAATATTTAACCAATCATCAAGTTCACTATCAATTGCTTCAGCTGGAATCATTATCCATAGAATTACTGGCTGACCATTAAAAGCACTAATAGTTGAGGGTTTATCATATGCAGCAATAGCGCCATATTTTGCTGCCTCATCAACAGGTTCACGACTGCGGTTGTGGGCAATTACTTCATGTCCATTTTCAACCAATTTTTTTGCAATTTGGTTACCCATGCGTCCCAATCCCGAGATAGCAATTTTCATTTAATATACTTCCTTTTTAATATCCGTATATAAAGTTATATTTGGAATTTTTTTTAATATTTGGACCGGTTGTCTAATTATTGGATATTTATTATATATAAAATCACGAACAACCGAGGCTTTATTATCACCCGAGGCTTGAATTATTGCTTCATTCATTTGCTCAATAGCAAAAAAACTTATCGTTATACGTTCGAAATCATTGCTGGTATATGAAGTGGCAAGATCTATTGATTCTGTGGCGCTACTTTGGGCTTTTATTCCTGCAGTATGGCCATCAGCTCCTATCCCAAAAATACCTAATTTATAATTAGCAGTTTTAAATTGTGTCTCGAGCCAATCGTTAAAGGCTGAAGTTGTTTTTTCTATATCTCGTCCAATTAATGGACGATATAAATTAGCGCCAGGCATATCAAAACCAGCATCGAGTAATTGTTGCCAATTCTCATTTTTGTGTCCAACCGGACCATATCTTTCATCTGTCATACTGATATATAGTTTAGATAAATCAATATTTTTAAGTCTTTTACTTTTGCTGACGATAACAGCAATTTCTAAACTAGATCCACCTGATAATAACCATAGGACATGTTCGCCTTTGTATAAATGTTCTCTGAGGATTCCTACAGTGGAAAATGCAGCTTGTTCGGTAGGTTTTTTATTATAAATATAATTCATTTGTAGCTATTCCTTACTTTACAAATTATAGCATTAATCTTTGTTATACTAGTCAGTAATGGATTCAATAATTTTAACTATAAAAACAGCAATTCAACAACTTTATAATGTTGAACAGAACGTATCTTTAACTCGTCCAGATTCTCAATTTGGTGATTATGCGACAAATATTGCAATGCAAATTGCAAAACCAATGGGTAAAAACCCGCGTGAAATAGCAGAACAGTTGGCTGAAAAACTGCGCGAAACTAGTGATTTTTCAGAAGTATCGGTGGCTGGACAAGGTTTTATAAATTTACAAATTAAAGATAGTAGTTTGACAAATGAACTAAAGAAAATAATTGAAAACCCGTTAGATTATGGTAAATCACAGCTTTATAAAGATAAAATTGTTGTAACGGAATATTCTGATCCAAACCCATTCAAGGTTTTACATGTTGGGCATTTTTATACTAGCGTCATTGGTGATGCTATTTCAAATCTTGTTGAATATTCTGGCGGAATTGTTCATCGTGTAAATTTTGGTGGTGATGTTGGTCTACATGTTGGTAAAACCATGTGGGCAATTATTAATAATATTGGTGGCGAATATCCTGAAAAATTGACTGAAATAAACGACAATGACCGTTCTGAATGGATGGCAAATTGCTATGTTGAAGGAACGCGAGCATATGAAGATAATGAAAAAGCTAAAAATGAAATTATTGTATTGAACAAAAAAGTTTATCAGTTTCACATTGATAACGATCACGAATCAGCACTTGCGCAAATATATTGGACATGTCGGCAGTGGAGTTATGATTATTTTGATGCATTTTATGCCAGGATTGGTACGAAATTTGAGAAATATTATCCTGAAAGTGAGACTTCACAGATTGGTTTATCAACAGTATTATCGCAAAAAGACAAAGGTGTCTATAAAGACAGTGATGGGGCAGTAATTTTTGAAGGTGAGCCATACGGATTACACACGCGAGTATTTGTTAATAAAGAAGGACTTCCAACGTATGAGGCTAAAGACGTCGGACTTAGCATAAAAAAATGGGATGATTATCATTTTGATGAATCAATTATTATTACAGGCAACGACATTATTGACTATATGAAAGTTGTTTTAAAAAGTATTGAACAATTTATGCCCGAACTATCATCTCGTACAAAGCACATTACGCATGGAAATGTAAAATTGGCCGGCAATATCAAGATGAGTAGCCGAAAAGGAAACTTTTTACGTGCGGCGGATGTCCTTGATATTACAGCCGACGAAAACCAGAAGGTTCAAGGCAATCGTAATGATGAGCCAGTTCTGGGTGCAATAAAATATTCGTTTTTAAAGTTTAGGATTGGAGCGGACAGCATATATGAGCCTAACGAATCTGTCAGTCTACATGGTAATAGCGGTCCATATTTACAATATGCTCTTGCTAGGGCCAGGTCAATTATTCAAAAATCAACATTTAAAAAATCTGAATTTAATATTACAGTAGATAATTATTCGCAATACGAAAGGTTACTAATATTTAAAATTACCGAATATCCTTACATTGTGGCACAGGCAACACTAGAGTTCGCACCTCATCATTTGTGTACCTATTTGTATGAACTTGCCCAAACTTTCAACCGATTTTATGAAAATAATAAAGTTATTGGTGATGAAAGAGAACAAATACGTCTTTACCTTGTGATGGCATATGCATCAGTTCTATATAATGGATTGAATGTATTAGGAATCCCAGCTCCTGATAGAATGTAACTATAATTAACATAAGAATAATGATATTATGTATATTAATCTATGTTACTATTTGAAAAATCAAAAATTTTTTCTACTAAACAGGCTTTTACTATTGTTGAGCTTTTAGTGGTGATAGTAGTAGTCGGTATATTAGCCGCTATCACCATTGTTTCTTATACGGGTATCAATAGTAAAGCTATTGCAGCCTCATTGCAATCCGATTTAAATGGAGCCTCTAAAAATCTAAAATTATATTATGTTGAACATGGCTCATATCCAACTGGTCTTGATGCCTCTAACTGCCCAACAGGTTCTGATCCATCACCTGACCCAAAATACTGTTTTAAAATTAGTTCAGGCAATACATTCGAATATACTCCAGCAGTAGGAGCTAGTCCTCAGACGTTCATACTAGATGCTACTAATACAAATACAACTAAATACCGTGTTACAAATAACACTGCACCAGCACTAGTAATAGTAGCCAGTATTACTTGTCCATCAGGATTTATTGGTGTACCTGGCAGTGCTACCTATGGGACATCCAATTTTTGTGTTATGAAATATGAGGCCAAACAAGTCGGAGCCACGAACGTTCCGATTTCTGAAGCTGCTAATACACCATGGACTGCAATTACTCAAGCTAATGCCGCGACGTATAGTGCTAATGTTGTAGGTTGTACAGGCTGTCATCTCATTACCGAAGCCGAATGGCTAACTATCGCTCAAAACGTTTTAGGTGTAGCCAGTAACTGGAGTGGCGGCTCTGTTGGTAGTGGGTATATATATAGTGGCAATAATGATGCTACTCCGAATACAAAGCTTGCTGCAGACACAGACGATAACAATGGTTATTTTGGAACTGGTGAAAGCGCACCATCCAATCAAAGGCGTACCTTGACTCTATCCAATGGTGGGGTCATTTGGGACATGGCTGGTAACGTATTTGATAGGACAGCAGGGACTTGTACTGGTGGTCAACCAGGCTTAGTCCCAGGAGAAGCTTCCTATGCATGGAAAGAATGGCCAACCTTAGTAGTACCAGGAACTTTGTCACCTAACGTATTCCCATCTGGTACTGGAATTGCTGGGGCAGGCGCATGGACTAGCGCCAATGGTATCGGTGAATTATACAGTCAGACTGGCGATTTGGCGATTAAAGGATATCTGCGCGGTGCTTCTTATGGCCGTACAATCCAAGCCGGTGTTATGTCATTATATTTGATGCTTGATCCTTCTGGTACTCCAGCTACAGCCGGATTCCGTGTCGCTGGATCTCCAAACTAATAATAAAATGGTATAATACACCTTAGAAAATAAGGAATTATAAAGGCCAATAATGGATAGTATGGATAGCAAACTTCGAAATTTACATATCGATAAGATTTTGTGGATTGATTTAGAAATGACCGGTCTATCGCCAGACGATGATTTAGTTTTAGAAGTTGCTGCAATTGTAACAGATTGGAATTTTAAAGAAATTGCGACTTATGATGGTATTGTAAAAAATAAAGTATCGGCAATGAAAAATCGAATGACTTTAAACTCGTCATTTTGGGATATTAATCCAGAATCAAAAACTGGATTACTAAAACAGAATCAGAATGGAAAATCAGTTAAAAAAATCGAAAAAGAACTTCTAGATTTTGTTGATAAAAATTTCAAATCAGGTGTTCCGGTTTTACTTGCTGGTAACTCAATCCATGTCGATAGGCGATTCATCAAAACTAAATGGCCGAAATTTGATGACAGGTTACATTACCGAATGTTGGATGTTAGTGCCTGGAAGGTTGTTTTCGAAGGTAAATTTAGAAATAAGTTTGCTAAACAAGGTGCACACCGTGCGCTTGATGATATTCGTGGTAGTATTGCTGAATTACAATATTATCTAACAAAACTTAAATAGTGCTACAATAAATCTACAATGCAAAGTGTGAAACGTCGAAGTAATCGACAAAAATGGTTGGTGATATTAGGGTCTATATTGATTGTTTTGGTATCAGGAACGCTAGCTTTAATTTGGTCTGCTAAAATTAGCGCACCGTCTACGAATAGTCATCTTTCAGTAGTCAAGATAACACCACAACCTAAATCAATATCATCAAATGTTTTATTTTTAGGGAACACTTTCTGGGGTAGATATATTAATGATTGGTCTATGGCTAGTCCGCTTAAATATCAATATCCTTTTTCGCGGTTAAGTGAATTTAATCGTGATCAATATGACGCATGGATATCAGGCTTAGAATGTCCAACTGTGGCAGGTGTAAATATGACATCAGCGCAGCAAGAACAAGCCTTACAATTTAATTGTTCACCAGATTATTTACCAGAAGCTGCCAAATGGTTTACGGCATTTACACTTGCTAATAACCATACTGACAATCAAGGCGTTGAAGGATTTACCGAAACTCAACAACAGTTAGAAAAAAATGGTATTCAATATTTTGGAAATTATGATCCAAAAGTAATTGATGACGCATGCGAAATCATCAGTTTGCCGGTTACGGTTCTAAAAGATAATGAATCAACATCAAAAGGCAAACTTCCAGTTGCAATGTGTGCATATCACGGAGTATTTCAAATTCCACCGACTGAATCAGTTGATGAAATTCAAAAATATAATAAATACATGCCAGTGATTACCATGCCTCACATGGGAGCGGAATATAAATCGGAACCAGATCAAATTAAAACTGATTTTTATCGAAGTCTAATTGATAGTGGCGCTGATATGGTTATTGGGGATCATCCTCACTGGATTCAAACTACAGAAAGTTACAAAGGCCACCTAATTGTATATTCGATGGGTAATTTTATGTTTGATCAACAAGACACACCAGAAGTAATTCGGTCAGCTGGTATAAAAATAGTAATGAAAACTAATGGTTCGAAATCAGAAATGTTGCAAAAATGGCTAACAATAGGTGATAAATGTAGTAAATATAAAGACGATTGCTTGAATCAAATCGAAAAACAAAAATTAACAAAACTAAATATTGACTATCAATTCGGAGTTGTTGGCACAAATGATGGCGACAAAATTACAAAACCCGCCACAACTGATCAGCAAAATAGTATTTTGGAACGGTTAAGATGGCAATCTACGATTGACCAGTTACAACCACCATATAGTGGTTTGGAGATATAATTATGACTCACAATGAAATACACGAATATATATTAAGTTTTCCAAATACCTGGTTGGATTTTCCATTTGGTGAGGAAACTTCAGTTTACAAAATTGGCCATCCTAAAACAGGTGGTGGTAAAATGTTTGCTTTAATTGCCGAAAATTCTAATCCACTACGTATTAGTTTAAAATGTGACCCACTTCTAGCAGAAAAACTGCGCGAAACATATGAGACTGTTTTGCCAGGATATCATTTGAACAAAAAACATTGGAACACAATTATCTGTACTGGCCAGGTACCTGACGATGAGCTAAAAGGATTTATTACGCATAGTTACAATTTAGTTAACGATGAAAAGTCCAAAACTAACTGATTGGTGAATTATAATCTTCAAATTGTTTTTGAATTGGTTCTAGGTTTTTTAAAGCACTGTCTAGGAATAGTTTTGTCTTGGCATTTTTTGAGCTGACTTTAATTTGGCGCATTAGCGCTGCTATTTTTTCTAGTTGAGTATTTATTTCTATTGCGTATACACGATCATATATTGCATTTAATCGAGCATCTTCAAGACTGGCTAGTGTTTTCGTGTTTGATTCGGCAGCTAATATATTTTTGTCTATTTTTTTAATATCTATTTTATTTATAACTAAAACTGGTGCAAAATCACGGGCGGTATTAGCCAAGTATATACTTAAACTGCTGTTTAATGCTCGAAGTTTTGTATTTCTAATATTTTTCTTTGCTAATGTTGCTGTTTTTGTTGTGCTGTCGATCCGAGCAGATAGAGTCTTGAATGGTTTTGTTCCGCTAGAAGATAAATTACCTACAAACGTAGCTAACATAATAAATACAATAATAACTACTAATCCTATTCCAACAAGTAGTATTGGTTTTTTTAATATTAAATCAACACCAGTTTTTTTTGTATTTGGTGCAATCTCGTTTAGATATTCAGGAGATTCTGGTTTTGTATTGTCGTTTGTATTTTCTGGATTCATATACTGTTAATTTAACCATAATCAGCAAGAATATCAAAATCCATATACCTCATTATAGATTGTGTTATACAAGATTAATGTAATACAATAAACATATTGATTATGCATAAACTTATAGATAAAACATTTACTAGACCTGCCTTCACTATAGTCGAACTTCTGATTGTCATAGTAATTATTGGCATTTTAGCTACTATTACCATAATTTCATATAATGGTATCCAATCTAGAGCCCAAATTGCGAAAATGAATACCGACATTAACTTGCTTTCAGATGCTATCCAGTCTGCAAGTATCACCAGTCAACAAACTCTTATGCAAATATCAGGCTCTGGGTGGACTGCAGGGGGATGTTATGTTAAGGCTGACGGTACAAATTTGGCTACATTATCTCGTGCTGACAGCTGCTGGGTCCAATATTTATCTACACTAAATTTAATTAGTGCCGCAAGTGGTATTAACGTTAGCAACATGACAGATCCGTGGGGCAGACCATATTCTATTGATGAAAACGAAGGAGAAGCCGGTGGTTGTGGCCAAGATAGTATAGGTGTATATTCGCAACCTTTTATTTCGATGGCAGGTTACCCAGGGGTTGCTAAACCAGTGCCTCTTAGCGGTTTTTCGGGATGTGCAATATAATGAAACACAAACACAAATACTATTTCACTCCTTCGACTTCGCTCAGGGCTTTCACCATAGTAGAACTCCTCGTAGTAATTGTAGTCATCGGTATTCTAGCCGCCATAACCATAGTTTCCTACACAGGTCTATCATCTAAAGCCACCTTAGCCTCATTACAATCCGATCTAATTAATTCTTCTAAACAACTAAAGATCTTCCAAACGGTAAATGGTAACTATCCAACTACCATTTCCCTTGATTGTTCTGCCGCTCCAGACTCTATAACTAACAAATGCCTTAAGCTAAGTTCCGGTAATACCATAACCTCACTAACTAATGACTACTTTGTTAATAACAACACTAACCCTCAAACCTTTAGTCTAACTATCAAAAACAGCTCTACTAACATCATTAGTCTAGTCACTGAAAGCTCTAAACCATCCATCTTAGTCCCAGCCCCACTTAACCCAGTAGCTGACTGGATAGCTGTACCAAGAGATACTAACAACACAAACTATGATCACTATGGTAATTACTACGATACTGTATCTAAAACCTACGCTACTGTATCAAGAGCTACAACTAAAACCATCTATGACCCAAACACCCAACACATCTATGACGTCCCAGCAAACAAACTAGCCATTAACCCCAGAAGTGATGGTAAGAGTGGCTATGAGGGGGTTGTTGAGGAGGGGAGGACGAATGGACTATTAAATTCAGATTTTGAGCTAGATAGTAATAGTGATGGAATACCAGATTATTGGAATGGTACTGTGGTATACGGGGGAGGTACAGGGACCTCTGGGATATACAACTCTGCATCAACACACGGTAGCAGATCATACTTCGTTGATAAATCAAACTCTGCTGGGCAAGTCTTTACAGTACAGAACTTTACGACCACACCTGGGAACACATACACATACAGTTGTTGGGTGAATTCAACTACGACCAGTGCTTTAATCGACATGAGCCATGATTCTTTATGGGCACAGACTTATGTGCCAAGTGACAAATTGAATCAATGGATCAAACTTACTAATACATTCACAAACACTACTACGACAGCTAGCTCGGTACGAGTTGGTATATATGGCGGTCCTGGAACGGCGTATTTTGACTCCTGTCAGTTAGAAGTTGGAACATTTGCGACATCATATATTCCAACAACAACTACAACAGCAAATCGAAACGCAGACGTAGTTACAGTACCAACGACAAACTGGAGTGCAACTAATGGAACGTTAATAGCCGTCGCTGAACCGGACACTGGTGGGCGATATATTTCGTGGATAGGTGGCACGAATTACATCAGCTTATACCGTGCATCCGGAAACCAAGTACAGGGGGTTTTAGGTGGAACACCATCATATACTGCAGCCAAAGTAGGAACATTTGCGTCAACAGCAGCAATGACCTGGGCAAACGGGGGTTTGTTATATGGATATATGGATGGAGTACAGGGAACAGCCACATCCGGTGTTGCAACCTCGTCATATAACGCAACTGCAAATATTGGTGGTTATGTTGGGTATGACTATATAAATGGCGCTATGCAACGACTTATTGTCTATTCTTCTCCTCTATCATCAGGTAATATTACAACTGTTACAAATGCGGTCAAAGACGGACCATAACCTTTAAACACATCGTAGTTAGTATGTATATGTTTTGAGTTATTCTTTAACAGAGGTATAATAAATACGACATGCAGGATGCTAAAGAGGAAGTGCGAGCCCGTCTAAATATCGAGGACGTTATTGGTGAATACGTTCAACTTAAGCGTGCAGGACGAAACTTTAAAGGTATGAGTCCTTTTACTAGTGAAAAAACAGCCAGTTTTTACGTTAGTCCCGATAAACATATTTGGCATGATTTTTCATCGAATAAAGGTGGCGATGTATTCACTTTTGTTATGGAAGTTGAGGGAATGGACTTTCGGGCTAGTTTGGAACATTTGGCACGAAAAGCTGGTGTTGATTTGTCGATGTACGATACCAAAGGCTCTCAAGAAATTGCCAAGCGTAAAAAACGTCTACTTTTAGCAAATGAATTAGCTGCAAATTATTATCAACAAAGTTTAATCAAAAACCAGCATGCCGTGCAATATGTGTTTGGTAAACGTGGTCTGAGTAAACAAATTGTTCGTGATTTCAAGATTGGCTATGCCCCAACTAGTGGTGATGCCTTGACTAAATTTTTAATAAAAAATGGTTTTACAAATACTGAATTATCACAAGCAGGATTGGTAAATCGATATAATACCGATTTATTTCGCGGACGAATGACGATTCCACTTATGGATGGCACTGGTCAAGTAATTGGATTTACTGGACGAATAATTATTGATGACCCCAAGGCCCCGAAATATTTAAATACACCTCAGACACTAATATATGACAAAGGTCGTCACGTTTTTGGACTTTCGCTGGCAAAAGAGGCGATTAGAGCAGGCGATTATGCCGTAATTGTAGAAGGTAATCTGGATGTTATTAGTAGTCATCAGGTTGGTGTCTCGCAAGTTGTTGCAACTGCGGGTACAGCCATGACCGAAAACCATTTGCGGGCATTAATCCGACTTACCAGTCATGTTCGGTTGGCATTTGACGGCGATAAAGCCGGCCTGGCCGCGACAGAACGAGCCATCCCAATTGCACAAAGTGTTGGAATTGATTTATCTATCATATCAATGCCAGACAGTGCCAAAGATCCAGATGAATTAATCAAACAAGACGTTAAACTTTGGCTAGGTGCTATTAAAAATGCTGAACCTGCCGTCGAATGGGTCTTAAAACAATATTCTATCCGAGAAGATTTAAAAACAGCGGCTGGAAAACGTCGATTTACGACAGCGGCCCTAGACGTAGTTAGAGTTTTACATGATTCGGTCGAAAGAGAACATTACATTACTAAAATTGCAAAACTCAGTGATTCTTCGATTGATGCATTAAAAGAAAAACTAGATAGTGATAGCCAAAATACTATAAAAACCTACAAAGATTCTGCTACTCAATCCGAAATTATTCAGGATCCAGCATATTATCAAGATAATTTACTAGCTGTAGCGTTAATTGATAGTGCGACACACGATTTATTTCGTGCTGTCGATATAGAAACATTCAGTGGCGAGGAAAGGCGAGCAGTAGTTAAATACATATTAGAAAACAGTGATAAAACAATCAAAGATACTCCGCAGGAGTTGCAAAAATATGATATGTATGTAAAAATATTACTATTAAAGGCCGACGCTCGATATGCCGATTGGAACGATCAAGATCGTTACTTTGAAACGGCACGATTGCTCCGCCAAGTTGCCAATGAGCACAAAAAAAAGCAAAAAGACATCTTAACTGAACATCTGCGTGACGCAGAAACTTTAGGTGATGACATATTAGCAAACGAAATTCGTAAAAAACTCAATAAACTCATTAAGGAGATTAAAAGTGGCCAAAAGTAAAGTTGATAAAGAAGATATTGTTGTAAGTTCTGGTTTGGTTGACATCAGCGGATTTCCACTAAGTGATATCGATGAACCGGCTCCTGATGAGCTAAAAGAAGAAGAGGAAGAAGAGGATGACGAGGATACCCTAAATAAGGGACAATACTTTGATGATGCCAGCGATGACAGCGTTCGTTTGTATTTACGCGAAATTGGCAAAATTCCTCTACTTAATTCAGCCGAAGAACTAGCATTGGCACAACGTGTAGTTGCCGGCGAGAAAAAAGCCAAAGACAAAATGGCAGAGGCAAATATGCGTCTGGTTGTTTCTATTGCCAAACGTTACAGTGGTCGTGGACTTGATTTTTTGGATCTAATCCAAGAAGGAAATACTGGCTTATTGCGCGCTGTAGAAAAATTCGATCCTGACAAAGGCTTTAAATTTTCGACATATGCCACCTGGTGGATTCGTCAGGCGATTACTCGGGCAATTGCTGACCAAGCCAGAACAATTCGTATTCCAGTGCATATGGTTGAAACGATTAACAAATTGCTTCGCACACAACGTCGTATGACTCAGGAATTAAATCGTGAACCAACCATCGAAGAATTAGGTATCGAACTAGAAATGGAACCTGATAAAGTTGAATACGTCATTAAAATTAAACAAGACATTACATCACTTGATGCAGGTGTTGGACGTGATGGTGAAGACGAAGATTCAGTCCTAGGTGATTTTATCGAAGACGGTG
>Ga0265292_1001457_pt1 | contig 20805 bp, 28 predicted proteins | sample Munlanlewell296A_FD_189080 | JGI IMG/M metagenome (GOLD analysis project Ga0265292, IMG submission 189080) | Leachate microbial communities from a municipal landfill in Southern Ontario, Canada - Leachate well 296A | ecosystem: Engineered > Solid waste > Landfill > Unclassified | place: Canada... | reverse complement strand
TTTACATTTCTTGATATGGGTTGTGGTTCGTGCATACAATCTCAAACAGCAAAAAAATTAGGAATAAAAAAAATAACTTGCGTAGATATAGATGATGAAGCAATAAAACAAGCAAGAAAATTAAAGTTCAAGGCAATAAAATCAGATTTATTTATAAAAGTTAAGGGAAAGTTTGACACCAAGAAAATCTTCATAAATTCGGATTTTCAGGGTGCTCAAAAACCTATGGTTTTTGACATAATTGCGTTTAATCCCCCATATCTTTCAGAGCATAAATATGACAAAAAAGCGGATACATCTGGAGGCAAGTTCGGAGACGAAACTATTATTAGATTTCTAAAACAAGCAAAATTTCATTTAAACAAAGGGGGAAAAATCTTTTTATTATTCTCATCTTATACTCCTCAATCAAGAATAAAAAACTTAATAAAAAAATCCTACAAAATAGAAAATATCTTTGAAAAGCGATTGTTTATGGAGAAATTGTTTGTATACGAACTTATTGTTCCTTCTTTTTTGCGTACCAAAATGTAATTCCAGCACCAGAAATAGCAGTTAATATTATTATAATCATATTGATGGTTGTCTTATCCTGATTTATCATTGCGGTTTTAAATGCAAAAATAATAAAAACATACAAAATAAAATAAAATATTATCCTGCTAAGCACTTTAGCATCTTCAATTTTTGCATCTTCAACAATATCTCTCAAATATAAAGCTAAAATAAATCCTATTGCTATTAAAATTAAAGCACCTACCAAGGCAGGAAGCATAGTTAATATAGGGATAAGCCAGTCTGTTAATTCAGGAAGGTCTAACTTGAGTAAGGCAATATTCAAAAATAAGATATATATGCTCCATCTTATTACTGTAGAAAACAGATGAACAGCATTTTTAGGTACTAGTTTATCAACACCATTTCTTTTAATAAATTTTCTCAATGTAGAAATAACAACCTGAGCAATAACAATTCCTAGGATAAAGATTAGTGCTCCTAGGACTATGTTAAAAAAAACTAGATTATCCTTAATAAACGGAATGCTAGTAATAGTAGACATTAATCCTGCCATATAATCTGTAATCTTGCAAACTATTTAAAATTATCCCTAGATACTATTATAAACCATCACAAATTCCTTGTCTGCTTAATATGGAATTTGGGAGACAGAAAATATACATTTTCTGTAACACAATAATCATTTTAAACTAAAAAAGAGGTTGAATATCATGAAGTTCGCACATATAGCAGATTGTCATTTAGGGAGCTGGAGACAGCCGGAATTACAAGCTTTGAACATGGAAAGCTTCAAAAAAGCCATAGACAAGAGCATAGAAGAGAATATTGATTTTGTTTTAATTACAGGAGACCTATTTGATTCTGCATATCCACCTATTGAGATTTTAGCAGAAACATTTTTTCAGTTAAAAAGATTCAAGGAAAAAGAAATAGAATGTTATATTATCTCAGGGAGTCATGATTATTCAGCATCAGGAAAAACCTTCTTGTCTGTATTAGAAAAAGCAGGATTCTGCAAATCTTGCTATCGTTTTGAAGAAAAGAACGATAAGATAATACTAAACCCAATCATGCATAAAAATATTGCAATATATGGATATCCTGGAAAAAAATCCAGCTTAGAAATCCAAGAATTAAGAAAAATAGAAATTAATGATACTCCTGGCTTGTTCAAGATTTTTGCTCTACACACTTCAATAAAAGATGCTGTTAAGAATTTGCCAATAGATTCTGTAGATGAAAATGAACTTCCAACAGCAGATTATTATGCCCTAGGTCATCTTCATATTCATTATGAAAAAGGAAAATTTGTCTATGCAGGCCCAACATTTCCAAATAATTTTCAAGAATTAGAAGAACTAAAATACGGAAGTTTTGTTATTGTAAAAACAGACCCCCTGCAGATAGAAAGAAAACTAATAAAAATAAAAGATGTAGAATTAATAAAAATAGAGATAGATAGTGCCTTAATGGCAACAGATAAAATTTTGAGAGAAATCGATAATAGAGATATAAAAGATAAAATAATTCTTTTAAAACTAGAAGGAACAATTAAAACAGGAAAAATTGCAGATATCAATTTTAAAGAAATAGATGCAGCTGTAAAAAGGAAAAATGGTTATGTTTTACTAAAGAGTATTTCAAAATTAAAAATAGAAGAGCCACAAGTTCAAATAGAAGTAGAAGACATGGATAAATTAGAAGAAGAAGTAATAAAAAATTATAATACACAAGGCGGAAAATTTCAGAACATGCTCCCTTTGGTGATAAATTCCTTGGCTTTGGAAAAAAACGAAGGAGAAACAAATACGGTTTTCTCTGATAGATTATTCACAGATATAAATAAATTATTGAATATAAAATCTTAAAATGGAAGAAAACCGATATGTAAAATTTTTCTATATAGGAACAGAACAAGAAGCTCTAAAAAGAGAAATAAATCTTTTCCCCATAACTCTTGAATCTACAGAAGAAACACAAATTGAAATAAAATATGCTGACCAATCAGGCATGGATAGAAACAGAATAATGATAAAACCAAAGATGGGAAAATTGGAGAAATATCTTTCAATAGATCCAAGAATAAGCATTAATGATAAAGGAAATTTATGGGATTTCTATTGGGGAGAAAAACAAGTAACAGTCTACAAAACAAAATGATTATAAAAAAACTGAAACTGGAAAATATAAGAAGCTATGAAAAAGCAGAATTAGATTTCTCAAAAGGTTCAACCTTGTTAGCAGGAGACATAGGCGCAGGAAAAACAACAATCCTGCTTGCTATTGAATTTGCTTTGTTTGGACTACAACCAGGCCAAAGAGGAGCTTCATTGTTAAGAAATGGAGAAAATGAAGGAAAAGTAATCTTAGAAATAGAAGTTGATAATAAAAGTGTAGTTATCGAAAGAGGATTGAAAGCTTCTAGCAAAGGGATAAGTCAAAGCGATTCTTCAATTATGATAGACAATAATAGAGAAGAACTATCAACAACAGAATTAAAAAACAGGGTTATAAAAATTTTAAATTATCCAAAAGAATTTGTAAAAAAAACAAATATTCTGTATAGATTTACAGTTTATACTCCTCAAGAAGAAATGAAGCAGATTATTCTTGAAGCTTCTGAACTAAGGCTTGATACCTTAAGGCATATCTTTGGAATAGACAAATACAAAAGAATAAAAGAAAATTCACAGATAGTCACTTTGAAATTAAGAGAGATAATCAGAAATTATGAAGGTCAATTATTCAAGTTAGAAGAAGATAAAGTAAGAAAGGACATGAAAAAAGGAGATGTGGAAAGATTGAAAATTAACTTAAGAAAAGAAGAACTAATTTTTGAATCAAAAAAAGAAATGAGGAAAAAATTAGAGACTGAGATAGCTGAACTGGAAAAAAACATAAAAGAAAAAGAAAAATATGAAAGAGAAGCAGATAAAATAAAAGTAATGATTATAGGAAAAAACGAATTAATTAACTCATTAAACAGAGAAAAAATAACAATAGATAAAGAGATACAAGAACTAAGCAAGGTAAAATTTTCAGAATCTCAATTAAAAGACTTAGAAAAAAATAAACAATATTTAGAAGAAGAAAAGCAAGAAGCAAATAAAAAGTATATGGAAATTTCTGCCTCTATTTCAGTTATAAGAAATAAAGACCAGGAAATAAAAAAACAAAGAGAACAAATTTCTTGTTTAAGAGTCTGCCCAACCTGCCTGCAAGATGTAAAAGAAGACTACAAAGTTTATGTTCTTAATACATTTGACGATAATTTAATTGCATTAAACAAGAAAAAAGAAGAAATTGAAATAGAAAAGAAAAAGCAAGAAAAATTATTAGATGAACTTAATGAAAAGATTAGCCAATTAGATAAGCAAATAAGAGATTTAAATATGGTAAGTTTAAGACTAAAAAGTCTAGAAGAAAAACAAGAAAGAATAAAAAATACAGATAAAGAAATTCTCTTAACAAGCAAAGATGTGGAAATGTTAAGTTCTCAAATAAAAATTCTCCTTGAAGCATCATCGGAATTCAAAAAATATGAATTATTGTATGAACAAAGAAATAGGGAATTAAAACAAGGATTTCAGGAGGAAAAAAATTCTGAAATCTTGATAGCAGAAATAAAAAAAGAAGTTCAATTCACCTTAGGTTTAATTCAAGAAATAGAAAAAGAAATAGAAGCAAAAGAGAAATTAAAAGAAAAACTAAATTACATAAAAGACATTGAGAATTGGATGTCAACTGATTTTATTGAGCTGATTAATTTTACAGAAAAGAATATCATGCTAAAATTAATAGATGAATTTTCTAAACTATTTAACGAATGGTTTAATATACTTGTTCCTGAAAACTTTGCAACAAGACTTGATGAAACATTCACACCGATAATAGAACAGAATGGTTATCAATTAGATTATGAGTACATGTCAGGGGGAGAAAGAACAGCTGTAGCTTTGGCATACAGGCTTGCTTTAAATCAAATAATAAACTCTCTGCATAGCAAGATAAAAACAAAAGAAGTTATCATATTAGATGAGCCTACAGATGGGTTTAGTGAGCAACAACTTGATAAAATGAGAAGTGTGTTTGAACAATTAAAAGCAGAACAATTGATAATAGTCAGCCATGAAGTAAAAATGGAAGACTTTGTTGAGAATATTATTAATTTCAAGAAAGAGAATGGATTAAGTGTGATTGAAAAAAAGAGTTAATCATTTACAAGATATCTTTGTATGAGTTCAGGAGTTCCCCCAACTTCCCATTTTGCAACAGCTTCTTTATCTAATCCTTCAGCAAATTGTCCTTTTGAAGAAAGTAAATATTCTTTAATTATTTTTTCTCCCTCGCCCAGTTCAAAACTCGATTTATTATAAAAAGGAAGCCCTAATTTAAAAGCAGGACCTATTGCCCCATAAGACATAGAATAAACAATTGTTCTTTTTTCTTTTAAAAATTCTCTATGAAATCTTATGAAGTTGTCATAAATTTGTCTGTCAGATACAAACTCTAATCTCCCCCCGCTCCCTTTTTTTGTTTCTTCTAAAAATCTTTGTATTTCTCTTGCTCTTCTAGGCAGTACATCATTTGGAAAATCAGCATCAAGGATATGTAAATCAAATTGTGTTCCTTTTTCAATTATATCTTTTCCATGATTAAAAGAAAAAGCAAACTCGGTTCTTGATAACAAATCTTGAGTATTTAATTTCAAACCATAAGATAATGCAAGCTCAGAAAAACATTGTAAAAAATCAGGATTGTCTTCTAACCAAAAAATTTTCTCAAACATAATTAGATAGCAATATGATATTTTATAAATATAATTATAATTAAAAGTATATATTCAAAACTCACCCAATTTTTTCTGTTTTTTCTGACCGCAAACATTTTTCCAGGTCTGCCATGTTTCTCGAAATATTCCTTCTTTCTTGAATTTATGAGCGTGTTCTTTTAAAAATTTGCAAGTTACAGGGTCAGAAGGATAACCAGAACCAAAATCAATCTTAACTAATTTCTTTATTTTCTCAATTTCATTATCTCTTGTTGTTTTTGCAAGAATAGATGCAGCAGAAGCAGCAACATGATTAACATCTGCTTTCCATTCAGCATGAATTTCAAGAATCCCCTTATTATCAACATATTTTTCAAGATATTGTTGCCATGCTCCTATATTATTAGAAGGGCAATCGATAATTATTTTTATTTTCCCTTTCTGGTCTTCTTTCTTTTTGTGTCTGCTTATAATTTTATTTACAATATCAGCCATCTTTATTGCCTCAATCTGATTAAGATTAATTCCTAGATCTCCTCTTGAATCAATTTCTGTAGGAGAAATTTGGATTATTTCATAATCAACAGCAATTTTCTTTATTTTCTCAGCAAGAAATTCTCTTCTTTTAGCAGTAAGCATCTTGCTATCTTTTACTCCTAATTCCTTGAGTTTTGGTTCATCACTCAAATTAATAAGAACTCCTGCTACCACCATAGGCCCAATAACAGGTCCACGTCCAGCATCATCTATTCCTAGGATTAACATAAATATTACAATAAGATTATGCTTTTAATATTTTGCTAAAAAGAAATACTTAAATAATCATAAATTATGTATATAATATGCATAAAGACTTACCAAAACCTAAAAAAGGAACAATTTTCTATGAAGATAATAGCTTATATGCAAGTTTAGCAGATTATCCTATAACCAAAGGACATGTTGTAGTTGTTTGGAAGAAAAAAGTTACAGATTTGCATTTGCTCAAGAAAGAAGATTACGAACATTTAATGGATGTAGTTGATATTGTTAGAGATGCTATGCTTAAGACACTCAAAATTAAAAAAGTTTATTTGATTTACATGGATGAAACAAAGCATGTTCATTGGCATCTTATACCAAGATATAATCAGAAAGGATTTAATGTGCTTGAAGAAAAACCAAAAAAATTAGTAGATGTAAGTTTAGCTAAGTTATTCAAGAAAAATCTATCTGCTTTCAAGAAGTTTATAGACTAAATTTGTTACCCTTTCTGTTGCTTTTCCATCTGTTTTAAATCCAGATGCTTGTTTAATTAATTCTTTTTCTCTGTATTCTCTATTAGTAAATGCTCTTCTTACTAAAGATTTACAATCTTCAGGGGTATACCCAACAGGGATTATTTTATTTTTTGTTAGGATTGCCAGATAATCTTCACCTTGTAAATTTGGTTGCATACTAATACATGGTTTTCCCATATAAATTGCTTCTATTGATAATGTTGAAAATGGTGTTAATGTAAGATCAGAAGCAAGAACTAAATCTTGGGAGTCAAAATCAGAAACTAATCCAATCCTTCTTCTAGATTCTGTTTCAATATATTTTTTTATTTCATCTAAATCTTCTTTTGGAGTACGAGGATGTAATTTAACAACAAGACCTTTTTCTTTTGGAGATTCTTTTATAACCTCATTAACAAGTTTGATATTGTCTAAATCCCAGAATCCATACTCAGATTTTGTTGTTTGCCAAGCACCAGCAGCATAAAATAATAAAACCCCACTTTCTAATCCTATTCTATGCCTTAAAGATGTTTTTTCTTCTTTTGTGAACTTTTTTGCTTTTGATTCTAGGCCATCAAAATGTGGATTTCCTGTTATTACTAATCTATTTTTGTCAAATCCCTCTGCTAACATATCTTTTTCAGCATACCTGTCTATAATTGCAATTTTGTCAGGTAAAAATCTGAAATGTTCTCCTGAAAAAATATCATTAAATCTTAAAGAATAATTCATCCAAACATCAAGAACAGCCAATGTAGGAATTTTCATTTGTCTTCCTGCTAGGGTTATTGTTTGTTCTAATACGTCTCTTGTTTTTTCATCTTGAATACTTGTTCCTGTTAAAACTAAATTAGGCAATTCTTTTTCTAATAATTTTTCCATAGATTGAATAGAAACATCTTCTAATTTATAATCGTTAATTTTTTTATAACTAATTCCATTTTTATCAAGAATTGCTTCCGAATATCCATGCCCTATTGTAACAACATCTACTTTTCCTTCTTGATTTAATCTCTGTATGACTGGAATTACTGCATTCATTCCTCCAGGGTGCCAAGATGTGGCTAATATTTTTAGTTTCATTGTTTATCCTATCTAATATCACCAGAACTCTTCCCCTTAGGTTAATATTCTAATCAAGTTAATGCTTTTAAACCTTTTTGAAATATATCTAAAATATAAAGTAGCAGCGATTGGATTTGAACCAATGACCTCAGGGTTATGGGCCATTCGCTTTGTTTTCAGTGTTTAGCTTAAAACAAATCTGCGAGCTAACCAGGCTGCTCCACGCTGCTATACCTGGAAACCTAAGAGGTTTCCGCTGCTACGTTAATAAGAAGGATTATTACTTTTAAACCTTATTGTTCAAGAAAGGTTTTGCTCTTTTAATATAAAGTTGATTAGAACTTCCAATGATATTAAACCATTTGTTTAATTCTTTAACTCCGCTTAGTCTAATTTTAATTTTTCCTCTTTCTAATTTTTGAATTTTATAATTAAGATTAGATTTATCTAAAATTTTGATTACTTGCTTTTGAGCAGGGCAAGGGCAAATCCTTATCTCAATTCTAGGATATACAATCCCATTATTTTTGAAAATAGTAACAGAACCATCTGTATCAAATAACCCTCTTAAAACAAGCAAATCTAATTTATTTTTCATATATTTTTCAGGAATTTTCATATTATCCCATTTAGGAGAGATTTTTAATTTTAAATTGTTTAATAAAAAATAAACTTTTTCTTTTCTGTATATGCCAATGTCAACCGCATTTTCTTTTTTCTTAAAGAAAATTTTTGGTTCGAGATTTAAAACATCTTTCATTAAATTTGAGACATAATTAATGTATTCTTTGTTTCTAGAATCAAGAGTAACTTTCAATTGTAGTGCTTCTTTATTCTACCCTCACATTTACAATCATAGATCCCTATATTCCCATCACCCAACATTATTCCAATAAATTCAGCAATTTTCTCCTCTTTTTTCATATTAATCTTACAACAAATAAATATATAAATTCTATCTTATTAATGTAATCATGTCAGAAATGCTCATAAAATTCGCATTTCTGAACATCCCAAAAATAGGAGATTTTTGATATGTCAGGAAAAGGTGAAGGAAAATATGAATTGAAAGGAGCTAAAGTTTACATTCATGAGCAAGGAAAATCAGGAGCAAGAATAACCCATATAGATATTGAACATCCTTTGCTTAACGAGATAATAGAACCAAAAGAAGCAACCTATGTTGCAGGAAAAGAAGGTGGTGTTTTTATTGGCTTAAAAAAAGAAATGTTAATCAGGATAAAAAAAGTTCTAGAGAAATTAAAGAAATAGCAAGCTCGCTGTCGCTCGCTTGAAATAAATAATAGTTAATATAACTAATCTGAGAAGATAGGAAAGTCATTATAAATCTTAAGATGCAGTTCCTACAATTGAATCGTTGTGATTATTAACTCTTATTCAAGAAAAACTTTATAAGTTGTCCTTATTTCTAATAATCATGCCCAGATGGCACAATGGTACTGCGCAAGGTTGCTAACCTTGTTTCCTTCGGGATTTGCAGGTTCGATTCCTGCTCTGGGCGTTTAACATGAAAAAAACAAAAAAAAGACTTGGAGAATATTGGGATGGTATGATTTTGAAAAGAATCCCCCCTAATGCTAATTTTAAAAAGGTTGAAGAAGAAGTAAAAGGGCATTTTGGTTTTATTGGTATTATTATTAAAAGAACAATATTGCCCCTAATATTGTTGTATATTGTTCTTGGACTAATATTTAATATAAATATTTTTAGCTCATTATTTATTTCTATGATTATATTCATATATAGTAATTTTCTTCCAGACGTTGATTTTTTAATTAAAAGAACAGAAAGGCCAGTTAAAGAATCTCTTTGGTATGAAAAATACTTCTTGCTATTTTTTGCTCCAATAGCAGTTTATTATATTATAAATGGAAGAGCAAGACCAGTTTACTCATTACAAGATAGATGCTTTCATAATATTAAGACTGCAGTAATATATACTATTTTTTTGATAGTATTGGGTTATGTTTTTTGGGATCAAAACCTGAAAATAATAATGTTTGCGATATTTGGAACTTCAGGATATTTATTTCATCTTATAGTTGATGATGTTGTTATAGGTAGTAAATTTATAAAGAAAAAGATAAAAAAGAGATAAGATGGAAATATCAGCATTATCGTCAGGGTCAACAGGAAATTGTTATTATGTTAAAGAAAACAGAACTTCAATTTTAATAGATGCTGGAATATCTTGCAAGCAGATAGTAGAAAGATTAAACATAATAAAACAAAAACCTGAAAGTATTCAAGCAATATTTATAACTCATGAGCATTCAGATCATATCAGAGGAGCTGATGTCTTATCAAGAAATTTTAATATTCCAATATTCTTAACAAAGAAAACCTCAAAAAGCAGATTTATCTGCTCGAATGAAGAGAATATAAATCTAATAAAAAATAATGAAAGAGTAAAAATAGGAAATTTAAGTATAGAATCTCTTTCAAAATCTCATAAGGCAGAAGACCCTGTTTTTTACAAAATTGAAAGCAATAAAAAATTATCGATAATAACAGATTTAGGAATTCCATGTCAAAATACTATGGATGCTATTTCAGATTCTGATTTTTTATGTATGGAGTCTAATCATGATGTAAATATGCTTGAAGATGGGCCATATCCTTATTTTTTAAAAAATTGGATAAAAAGTGATTCAGGACATCTATCTAATTTACAATCTTCTTTAGCAGTTCTTGAATATGGAAGGAGCAGACTGAAAAACTTAATGTTATGTCATCTAAGTCAAACAAATAATACACCTCAAATAGCATTATCAAATTTTAAATTATTAAAAGAAAGAGCAGATTTGCATCCCCACATCAGTATTTCATCATTTTCTAGACCAACACAATTGTTTAAGATATGATTTTAAACTCCAAATTACTAATGTTTCTATGAGAATTAGATATAGTTTTTCTTCAAGAAGAACAGGACTTATAGAAGGTAGAAACGATCATAAACAACCATTTCCAAAAATAGTAAGAGATGTCATAAGAATGTCAGATATTATTCTTGAAATTGTAGATATAAGATATATAGAGAAAACAAGAAATCTAGAATTAGAAAAGATGGTTAAAGATGAAAAAAAAGCCTTAATTTATGTTTTAAACAAAGCAGATTTAATAGATATAACCAAATTTAAAAAAACTAAAGAGGTTAACCTAGAACCCTATGCTATTTTTTCATGCAAAAACAAAACAGGAAAAGGAAAAATTTTAGAAATAATAAAAATAGCAGCCAGAAGACTTAAATTGAAAAGAGCAGTCTATGTAGGAGTTATAGGATATCCTAATACTGGGAAAAGTTCTGTTATTAATCTTATAGTTGGAAGAAAATCAGCAAGAACCTCAGCAGAGGCAGGGTTTACAAAAGGAATACAAAAAATAAAATTAAATAAAGATATTTTTATTTTAGACACCCCAGGGGTTATTCCTGACAGAGAAGAATCGGTTTTTAATCCTGCTCTTTTGAAAAAAAATACAGAGATAGGCGCGGTTCAATATGCTCAAGTTAAAGAGCCAGATTTTATTATTTTTAAACTTATGAAGGAAAATCCTGATGTATTTGAAAAATATTATAAAATAAACGCAAAAGGAGATTCTGAAATCTTAATAGAAGAATATGGAAGGAGAAACAATCTTTTAAGAAAAGGGAATAAAGTAGACCTAGATAGAGCTTCAAGGTTTATACTAAAAGACTGGCAAGAAGGAAAAATAACACAAGAATCTCTTTCATAAACTTTATTAGTCTTCACTATTTAATTTATAATGGCATTTTGGAATTTTTTTAAAGGAAAAGAGAAGCAAGAGATTGAAGAGGAAAGTATTTCCTTAAATGAGTTAGATTCTTTAATAAAAAAACAAAGAGTTAAGTACGAATCTGATATCGAAGAGATAAGAACAACAATTAATCAAAGTATAGAATCTTTAATTTCTGATTTAAAATCCAAAAAAGAAGCTCTTAAAGCAGTTAATTTAAACAATAGAAAAGAAGATGAAAGATTAAAAAGAATAGTTATTGAAAATATTCATATTTACATAACCCACTTGGACAAATTAATAAATGAGTTACAAGATTTAGAAAAAAGTTTAGTAATTAATGAATACGTAATAAAGATACAGCATATTTTTAATAGTTTTAAAAAAAATTCTGTAAAAAGTCTTGAAAAAGCAACTATCTTCGTAGGAAGAGAATTTGAACAAATTCTTGAAATAATAAAACTATTCTCTAAAAATTTCAATCAAGTAATAACTGAAAATAATGAAAAGTTTGAACAAATCCCAAGATTAGACAAATTAAGTGATATAAAACAAGAATATGACCATTTAATAAAAATAGAAGATGAATTTAAAAAATCAATAAAACTTCAAGAAAAAAGAGAAGAAGAATTAATACAAAAAAAAGCAACTTTAGAAAAAGAACATGAAATCTTTGTGCAAGGCTACAAATTTAAAGAATATTTAGAAGAGTTAAAAAAACAAAAGCAAGAAACTGATAAATTTACTCAGAGGATATTTAATTTAAAAGAAAAAACCAATCTCAAATTTTTATCAAAGCATTTTCATTCTGATGAGAAGAAAAGTAAAATAATACTGAACTATCAGGAAAACTTTATAGAAGCATTAGAAAAAGACCATAATTTAGAAATTTCAAAACTAGTAAAAGAAGCATCTAATATTGACTTGGAAAATGAGATTACAAGCATCAAAAAAGAGAGCATATTACTAAAAAAAGCAAAAGAACACGTAGCTGAAAAAGAGAAAAGAGATTTAGAAGATAGAATAAGCAAGGCAAAACATGAACTTTTAGAAATCCAAGAACAAATTAAAGAAGAGAATAAAAAGGTTCTCAGATTTGAGGAAAAGAAAAAAGAAATTTTATCTGAGATTGAAAATAACCTTAATAGATTCTCTGTAAAACTGATTAAATAAATTTAAAAACTAAAACAACACATTATCAAAATGGTAAATAAAATTAAAGTTGGAATCTTAGGGGCAACAGGTGCTGTTGGGCAAAATTATACTTTACTTCTAGAATCTCACCCATGGTTTGAGGTTACATATCTTGCTGCTTCTGCAAATAGTGCTGGAAAAACTTACAAAGAAGCTACAAAAGAAAAATGGTTTATGGATAAGGATATTCCAAAAAGATTAGAGGGATTTATTGTAGGAGATGCTTCAAAGATAACAGATGCATTAGGAAAATGCGATTTTGTTTTTTCCTCTTATGAAGGGAGCAAAGAAGATATACAAAAAACAGAAATAGCTTATGCTACTGCTGGTATTCCTGTTATCTCAAATAATTCTGCATATAGATGGACATCTGATGTCCCTATGATAATTCCAGAAATAAATCATGAGCATATAAAAATAATTGATATCCAAAGAAAAAATAGAGGTTTTGGAAAGGGTTTTATAATAACAAAGCCAAACTGCTCTATTCAAAGTTATATGACTCCTGTGTATGCATTAATGGAAAAAGGATATTTTCCAAAGAGCATTATTGTTTCAACAGAGCAAGCTTCATCTGGAGCAGGATATCCTGGGGTTCCTTCTATGGATTTGATAGATAATACTATCCCATATATTGTAGGAGAAGCTGAAAAAACAGAAAGAGAACCATTAAAGATTTTTGGAGAATTTAAAAATGGAAAATTTCAGGATTATGATAAATTAAAAATATCTGCAACATGCACAAGAGTTCCTGTAACTAATGGACATACTGCAATAGTAAATCTTGGATTTTTAGATAATAAGCCATCAAGTTTAGATGAAATAATAGGAATCTGGAATAGTTTTAGAAGTGAACCGCAAAGATTGAAATTGCCGTCTGCTCCTGTACATCCAATAATTTACAGATATGAGGAAAATCGCCCTCAACCAAGAAAAGATAGAGATGCTGAAAAGGGTATGGCTGTTTCAGTAGGAAGATTAAGAAAATGTGATGTTCTTGATATAAAATTTGTCGGACTTTCACACAACACCATTCGTGGAGCAGCAGGTGGAGCAATTCTAACAGCAGAGCTCTTGAAAGTACAAGGATATTTGTAATATGACAAGCAAAGTAAACGCATCACATATTCTAGTCAAAACAGAAACCGAAGCCTTAGCATGTTTAACATACATGCGACAGGGCAAATCATTTGAAGATTTAGCAAAAGAAAAATCTTTTTGTCCTTCAGGAAAAAAAGGTGGAAGTTTAGGCTGGTTTGGAAGAGGACAAATGGTAAAAGAATTTGAAAATGCAGCATTTTCAGGTAAAAAGGGGCAAATAGTTGGGCCTGTAAAAACACAATTTGGATACCATATAATAAAAATAAATGATTTAGAATAAACACAATTCGGTTATGTCAGAGAAATCAGATATTTCTCTGAACACCCAGAAAATCCAATATGTAAATCAAGAGGATTTTCTTGGTCAGCTTATAAAAGTTAATGATACAGAATGAAAACCTATGTAAAATATCTTACAATCTGCACTGAAAAAGAGAAAGATTTTGTAAATATCACTAAAGAAGTCCAAAAAGCAGTTTATGAATCTGAAGTTGAAGATGGATTATGTTTAGTTAATAGCATGCATATAACTTCAAGTGTGTTTATCAATGATGAAGAATCAGGATTAAAAAAAGATTTTTCAAAATGGCTTGAAAAAATTGCACCTGAAGGAAATTATGAACATCACAGAACAGGAGAAACAAATGCAGATGCTCATTTGAAAAGAACAATAATGGGCAGAGAAGTTGTAATTGCAATAACAGATAGCAAATTAGATTTTGGGCCATGGGAGCAAGTCTTTTATGGAGAATTCGATGGCAAAAGAAATAAAAAAGTTTTAATTAAAATTATAGGCGAGTGAATCTTATTCTTTAACAAGAGGAACAAAGACAAATCCTTCATATCTCTCAATTTTATTTCCTTTTTTTGTTTTTTTCAATTTTATAATATCATTATTAATAGGAATGACAAGTATTCCATTATATTCCAATCTTTCAATCAATTCATCAGGAATTTTATCAGCGGATGCACTTACAAGAATTCTGTCAAAATTTTCAAATTTTCTTATTTCATGTAAACCATTTCCCTCTGTAATCTTAATATTTTTATAATTTTTCAATTTTTTTCTAGATTGTTCAACTAATTCATGAACTTTTTCAATACCATAAATTTCTGAATTTTTGCACATATTTGCGATAAGAGCAAGAGCATAACCACTCCCAGAGCCTATTTCTAATATATTTATATTATTTTTCAAATCAAGCAAACTTAACATAAAAGCAATTGTATATGGTTGGCTTATAGTCTGTCCATAGCCTATAGAGAATGCATTATCTTCATAAGCATGTTCTTTAATTTCTTCAAAAAAAAATCTTCTCTTCTAACTTTTTCAAATGCCGAGATTATTTTTTCATTAAAACTTTTTGTTCTTAAACTCCCCAAAAGTTGTTTTTTGTTCATAATAACTAAAGAAAGTAATATATTTAAATAATGTTGTATACAAAAATATAGGAGAGGTAAAATGACACATGCAGTATTTCACATAATTTTTGCATTATTAGTCGCAGAATTCATAAGAGAATATTGTGTAAAAAATAAATATAAATTCTCAATATTTTATGTTTTTATAGCAGGACTTGCAGGGGCTTTGCCAGACATAGATGTTGCAGCCTATTGGATATTATATTTTTTTGGCTTTACTCTGAATGAAGTTCATAGAACATTTACCCATACTTTGTTTATCCCAATAATTTTTATTTTACTTGCTATTTTTACATGGAATTTAAAATATAAAGAATTAGGGAGACATCATCTAAAGATCCATACTATTTTTCTAATGATAGCATTAGGAACATTTACTCATTTATTCTTAGATGCAACCACCGCAGGAAGCATTATGCCTTTCTATCCTTTTTCAACCTATAGATTTGGATTAAACCTATTGGGATTTCTTCCTGATCCATTATTACAATTAGCCCTGCCTTCTTTAGATGCTGCGATATTTATCTTATGGATTATATGGTTAGAAAAGAAACATAAGATAAGTAATTTCATTTGATATATTCTTTATAGCACAACAATACTTAAAAATGAATTATTTCTATACCTTTGATGGCAACACATCTAACAACAATTCCAGGACCAGTTAGCATGCTTTTAAAATTAGATAGTCACACTCATATTTATACAAATTATAGGCCTATAGCAAACAGAAGAGGATTAGAATTAGGACCAAGGACCTTGGAATGGTTAACACAAACAGTAATAAAAAATGGCGTAAATGCAGTAGGGATAACAAATTTTAATGATAAAAATTATGAATTCTGGACATCTCAAACAAAAGATCTTCCAAAAGGTTGGGGATTTTATCAAGATGATAGATTGACAGCAGTTGATAATCCAGGAGCACAAGATGTTGTTTATTTTTTTAAATCAGAAGAAATAGCAACACAAGAAGGGCATATTTTATTATTTGGGACAAAAAGAGGGTCAAATATTCCTCATGGATTAAGTTTAGAAGAAACATTAAATATCGCACATGAAGACCCTATTTCAATAAAAATAGCAGATCATCCATTTTCTAAGTTTGCTCCAAGTTTGAATGAAAAAATAGAAAAATATAGCAATTTATTTGATGCTTATGAATTTAATGCAGCAACAGACGGAAATGATGAAACAGAGGCACAAGCAGTTTATGATCGAGGACGATTACAAGATACAAAACCCCTAATTGCGTCTTCAGATTCTCATTCTCCTGGAGAGATAGGCCGATCTTATATTAATTTATTATCCGCAATGTTTAGTCACAAAAGTGGAAAAGAAGTTGTATGTTCAATAAGAGACCTTGTAAGACAAAATGCTTTTGAAGCAGAAAAACAACAGTCTCCTATAGGGTTTTCAATAAAACATATGGGTTTAAATTTATTTTATAATATTGTTCTAAAAAGAATAAATCCAGCATATGTTGATCCAAATTGTGACAACTAATTTTATATAAACGCCTGAATACCACCATAACATTTCTCACATTGTTCTATTGCCATTCTATGAGTATTAAACCAAACAGCTTGTAATCCAGAGTTTTTCATAACCTTAGCATAACTTTTTTCATTTCCTTGTTTTACTTTATGATGCTTATACGTTTTTTTGGAGAATTTTCCAAGGTTCTTGGGAAAAATATATAAATAGTGCATGTTTGATTTATTTATGAACCTAATCATGCTCTCATTACTTGTTTATCTTGCTTTAATTTTGTTTGTAGCTTGGTATTTTTCAAGAAAAGAAAGTCTTGAAACATATTTTATTAATAAAAGAAAAACAAGTTTATGGTTATTAACATTTTCAAATGTTGCTACAATTATAGGAGCAGGAGCAACAGTAGCTATAGTTTCAGAGATTTATAATTCAGGGATTTCTTATGGATTTGCTCTTCCCTTGTCTTTGGTAATTGGAGCAGTTGTAATTGGTATAATGGCTAAAAAAATAAAACAAGCAGGAGACAAATATAAAGCATATACAATTGTTGATTTTTTTGGAAAAAGATTTGATAGAAAAAATAAGATTTTAGTTGGAATATCTCAAATATTTTTATTAATTATTTGGATAGCTGTCCAAGCAATAGCCATAGCTTCTCTTACTTCTGTTTTAACAGGATTAGAATACAATATAGCCTTAATACTTGCAGGATTTATAACTATTCTTTATACAACAATGGGCGGTTTAAAGATAGACATAATCACTGATTTTATACAATTTTGGGTAATGTTTATTATGTTTGCTTTAATAACAATTCTAGGTTATATTCAAATTGGGGGGATAAATAATTTGTTAACTCAGCTTCCAAAAGGGCATCTTAATCCTTTTGCTTTCGGAGGAATCTCATGGTTTCTAGGAGTTATTTTTTTAAGTGGATTTTTATTTTTAGGGAATACCACACATTGGCAGAGAATATTTTCTGCAAAAAATGAGAGAACAGCGAGAAATTCTTTTTTCTTCTCAATTCCTTTTATGATTTTATTTGGTTTATTTATAGTGTTTATGGGGTTAGCAGCTGTTGTTTTGCTGCCTGCAGGAATGAAACAAGAATATGCTATCTTTTATCTTATGAATAAAATTTTACCCTCACAATTATTAATTGGAGTAGGGTATGCTGCGATACTTGCAACAATTATGTCTTCTATAGACAGTTTATTGATAGGGGGCTCTACAATAATTTACAAAGCAATAGCAAGAAAAAAGAAAACAGAAACAAAAAGAAATATGGTGTATGCGAGATTAATAACATTATTATTTGGGTTGTTAGCTTTTGGATTAGCTTTTATTATCCCAAATATAATAACTTTATCTTTGTTTGTTAGTTATTTTGCCTTAATTTTTGTCCCACCAATTTTTGCTGCTTTTTTTTCAAAAAGAGTTTCAGCAAATGCAAGTTTTTATTCAATTTTAATTCCAACAATAATTTTATTTGCTCTTTTTAGTGTTATTGGAAAAAATATTTTTGTTATCACAGTATTTGTGGGTGTTTTAATTATTATTTTTTATGACAAGATTTTCAGAAAAAGATAAGTTTTAATCAAACAAGAAATCAGCATCAATCTCTTCTGAGTTTGCTAATAAGTCTGTTGCGGTTATTATCCCTACTAATTTTTCTTTACTTATGACAGGAAGTCTTTTTATCTTATTTTTTGACATGATTATTGCTGCTGTATCTAAAGATTGATCAGAGTCTATGGTAATTATTTTTCCTTTTATGACAGAAGTAACTTTTTTTTCTAGACTTGAAGCATTATCTACAATATCTCTTTCTGTTATTATTCCTAGAATATTATCATCTTTTAATACAACTAAACTCCCGATATTTTTATCAGACATTATTTTTGCAGCTTCTCTTAAAGAAATATTATTTTCTGTTGCAACAACTTTATTCATGATATCTTTAACTTTCATCTTCGTTTGTATTCATATTTTTTATATCTCTTAATGCTTTTGCTTTTTCTTTTAGTCCTGTACTTCCAAATCCTTTATCATATCTTTCACTTATTGGCAAGCTTTCAACCTGTTTTACTTTTGCTCTTGTTACAGGAATAATAACTAATTGAGCAATTCTCATTCCTTTTTCAACTTCAACTGTATCTTCTCCAAAATTTATTAGAACTATTGAAACCTCGCCCCTGTATGCAGGATCAAAAGTTCCTGCTGCTGTGTGAACATTCATTTTTGAAACAATTCCAGCTCTATCTCTTATTAATCCAACATGTCCATCTGGAATTTTGATTGCAATTCCTGTATGAATTGTTTTTTGTTCTAAGGGCCTTAAAATCATATTTTCATTTGCTTTAATATCTAAACCAACATCAGTTGACATCATGTATTCAGGAAGACAAGCATCTGAAGAAAATTTCTTAACTAATAAAGAATTTTTATCTTCTGGCATAGATTTCTTAATAGACTTTACCCTCTTTTTCATATCTACTTAAGGTTTTTATCATTTTTAAATATTTCACTATCTATTGTTAATATAGACCCTAAAATTATACAGGCTTTTCAAATCTTTTTTAAATTTTTTACTAAAAATCAAATATTCTTATTATTGCTTCTCTTTTTACAGGATAAAGATCTATTTTGTATCCACAATTATTTATAATTCTTAAAATCCGGTTATATTTTCTTTCTGCTTTTTCCATAATTTTTTCTCTTGGTTTATCTTCGAAAAGATAAGTTTCAAGAATTTGTGCTGGATAATGTTCAATCTTTGCAGAAATAACCACAGTTTTCTTTTTCTCTAAAAGCCTTAACTCTAAATCTCTAGGAAAGCCGTCGTGAGTAGTTATAAAACCAATTTCTAATGGTATTTTTCTTGTCTTTGTTTTTGTCATAATAGAAGCAAGGAACCTAATTTATAAATTTAATTAGCCTTCAAAATACATCTCATTATTTATGTCAGAGAAATCAGATATTTCTCTGAGCCAAGGAAAAACTAGAAGTTTTTCTGGGTCCAAAAAATAGAAATTTTTTAGGCATCCAAAAAACCCAACGAATAAAATTAAGGGTTTTTTTGATAATTAAATACCCTGACAAAATTCTTCCAGAGAATTAGTTCTGTTTCTTTTTCTGAAATTTTCCAAATTTCAGCTATAATCTTAATAGTTTCATGAACAAAAGCAGGCTCGTTTTTCTTATCATGAAAAGGAGATAAGTAAGGAGAATCTGTTTCTGTTAAAATTCTATTCTTAGGGATTTCAGCAACCATTCTTTTGAAATGTTCTGACCTAACTATGTTTGTAGGGATAGAAAAATAACATCCATATTCAATTGCTTTTTTTATAAGCTTAAAATTTCCACTAAAACAATGCAGTATTCTTTTGCATTTGTAATCTTTTATGAATTCAACAACTTTTTCCTCTGCTTTTCTGGAATGAATAATAATAGGAACATTCAGTTCTTCTGCTAATTTTAATTCTTTTTTTAATAATTCAGTTTGGCTAGTAATATCTTTTCCATTATGTAAATCAAGTCCTGATTCTCCTATAGCAAAAACATATTTCTTATTAGTAAGTGCAAATTCTTTCAAATCTGAAAACTTCTCATATTCTCCTTCTTTTTTAGCCACTAATTCATTTTTCTCTCTGGATAAGGCGTCTTGAGGATAAAATCCAACAGCGAGTTTAACAATATCATTATATTTCTCAGCGAATTCTAGATTTTTCTTACAAGAATTCATATCAACAGAATTTGTTATAATTAGTCTAACATTATTCTCACGAGCATTTTTAATTACCCCTGAAACTTCTTTTTCAGCATATAAGTCAAGATGAGCGTGTATGTCATAAATCATAAAATCTTACAGATTTTAAGCTTCTTAAAATTTACTAAACATTTTAAGAATCATAACCTTTAAAAATAACAGTGTTTTAAATAGGTTTTGTTAGACTGGGTGATTCTAATATAAATTTAAGATGAATAAAAAATCAAATTTATGCCATATTTTGATAGCAGATGATAGAGCAGAAAGAAGAATAGACACAGGTCTTCTTTTATCTAGATCTCTTAGAGCAATTGGAGTTCCATGTGAAATAGCATTAAGAAAAGATGGCCAAGAAGTTTACGAAGATATAGATTTATTCAAGAATATTTATGACCTACTTGTTTTAGATTATGGCATGCCTAGATTAGATG
>Ga0265292_1001456_pt1 | contig 20826 bp, 18 predicted proteins | sample Munlanlewell296A_FD_189080 | JGI IMG/M metagenome (GOLD analysis project Ga0265292, IMG submission 189080) | Leachate microbial communities from a municipal landfill in Southern Ontario, Canada - Leachate well 296A | ecosystem: Engineered > Solid waste > Landfill > Unclassified | place: Canada... | reverse complement strand
GTTCTCTCCGGCCTTCTTCAGAAAGATAACAGCGGGTATGTATCTGCAATAAGAGATAAGTATAAAAAGATGAGGGAAGACCATAGTTCCCGACAGGCTGATAAGAACCTTCTTTCAATAAACGAAACAAGAAAGAATAAATATGTTACCGACTGGCAGACTATTGAGCTTTTTGAACCGGAAAAACCCGGCCTTCATGTTTTACATGAAATAGATATTAACGAGCTTGTGGGGTATATCGACTGGACCTTCTTTTTCTTTTCGTGGAAATTATCGGGCAAATACCCGGCAATCTTCAGTGATCCTGTGAAAGGTGTAGAGGCAAAGAAATTGTTTGATGATGCTCAGATGTATCTGAAGAAAATTATTGACCAGAAGCTTCTGACAGCAAAGGCTGTGTTTGGATTATTCCCTGCGGTTTCGGATGGTGATGATGTAAAGGTCTTTTCGGATAAGAGTAAAACGGAAATAAAATCGGTCTTCAGGTTTTTAAGGAACCAGGAGACAAAAGAGAAGGGTGTCCCCAATCTCTCACTTTCCGATTATATTGCCCCTGAAACTACAGGATTAACTGATAACATCGGAGCCTTTGTTGTGACTGCAGCTCTTGATAATGTGGCGCTGGGCAGATACAAAGATGATGATTATGCAACAATAATGATCAGGATTCTGAGCGACCGTCTGGCTGAAGCTATAGCTGAATGGCTTCATGAAAAGATACGAAGGGAATACTGGGGTTATGCAGTTCAAGAGAATTTTCCGATTGAAGAGCTTCTGAAACAGAAGTATAGGGGGATAAGACCGGCACCGGGCTATCCCGCATGTCCGGATCATACCGAAAAACGGGTTCTCTTTGACCTTCTCGGAGCAGAAAAACTGATTGGGGCAGAACTCACCGAAAACTTTGCAATGGTACCCCCGGCATCAGTGAGCGGCTACTTTTTTTCACATCCCGGATCAACCTATTTTAATATTGGGAAGATAGGCCATGACCAGCTGAAAGATTATGCTTTACGGAAAAATATGACTATTGACGAGGCAGCCAGATGGCTTGCTCCTAACTTATGATTTTTAAATAATGAGTGTAATAGATAAGATTAAAAACGGCTCTGGGTCGTTGTTCACTTTTGAATTACTTCCACCGCTTAAAGGGCATAGCATTGAAAGAATTTATACTACCATTGACAGGCTGATTGAATTTAATCCGGCATATATAAATTTTACTTCGCATCGTAATGAGACAACATATTATGAAAGACCCGACGGTCTCCTTGAGAAAAGGGTAGTCCGTATCAGGCCGGGAACAATTGCATTGGCTGCTGCAGTAAAATACAAATACAATATTACTGTAGTTCCGCATATCCTCTGCGGCGGTTTTTCGAAAGAAGAGACTGAGAATGTGCTTATTGAAATGAATTTTCTTGGTATTGATGATGTCCTGGCACTTCGGGGCGACCCTCAAAAGGGGAACCGCCGGTTTATTGCGGAGAAGGATGGCCATACGAATGCTGATGAGCTGGTCAGACAGATAACCAATATGAATAATGGAAAGTACCTTGAAGAGTCGCTTGAAGATACCTCCCCGACAAATTTTTGTATAGGAGTTGCCGGTTACCCGGAAAAGCATTTTGAGGCGCCGAACAGGCAGGTGGATATTGAAAATCTTAAGCATAAGGTTGAATCGGGAGCAAGCTACATCGTTACCCAGATGTTTTTTGATAACCGTAAGTTTTGCAGGTTCAGGGATGAGTGCAGAAAGGTAGGGATCACTGTCCCGATTATTGCCGGGATAAAACCGATATCTGCCATGAACGACATCAAATTATTACCCCAGGCTTTTCATATTGATCTGCCAAATGACCTTGTGACAGCAGTACAAAAATGTAAAACTGACAAAGAAGCCCGTGAAGTAGGAATTGAATGGGCAACCATGCAATCGAAAGAGCTTATAAAAGAGGGTATTCCGGGTATTCACTATTACACCCTGGGCCGTTCCGATAATGTCGCAAGGATCGTTAAGGCGTCATTCTAAAAGCTTTCTTAATTTTATCTACATAATCCAGTTTTTCCCATGCAAAGAATTCAACTTTTTTGAGATAAACTTTTTTGCCATTATCATTCACAACTTTTGGTTTGCTGCCGGGTACTTCATAATATACCTCAACATTTTTAACAGCATAATCGCGACCAAAATGTCCGTATGAGGCAGTTAGAAGGAACACCGGATTTTTCAGTCCGAAACGCTGAACAATAGAATAGGGACGCATATCGAACAATGAATTGATCTTTAATGCAATCTCTCCGTCGGAGAGCAATTTGCCTTTACTGTCTTTTACTTTAGCTGTTCCGTACGTATTAATGTATAAACCAACGGGTTGGGCAACTCCAATGGCATAAGCTACCTGTATCAATGCCTGATCGCAAACGCCGGCTGCCACAAGGTTTTTGGCAATATGACGGGCGGCATATGCTGCAGACCTGTCGACTTTTGAAGAATCCTTACCTGAAAATGCCCCTCCTCCGTGAGCACCATGTCCGCCGTAAGTGTCAACAATGATTTTACGGCCGGTAAGGCCTGTATCTCCATGAGGACCTCCGATGACAAATTTGCCTGTGGGATTGACAAGAAGTTTAAAATCGCTGTTAAACAGCTTCTGAATTCTTGCAGGAAGTGTTTTCTTAACCCTTGGTATAAGGATTTTCTGAAGATCGTCGCTGATCTTCTTTTGCATTGCTTTTTCTGCCTCAAGTTCAGCTTTGTGTGATTTGTCTTTTGGCAGAACAAATTCATCGTGTTGGGTGCTGATAACTATTGTGTCGATGCGGAGAGGTTTACTGTTGTCGTCATACTCAATAGTAACCTGCGATTTAGCATCGGGTCTAAGGTATTTCATCTGTTTGCCTTCATGCCTTATGGCTGCCAACTCCCGGAGAAGGATATGCGCCAGTTCACTGCTGAGAGGCATGTAATTATCCATTTCACGGCATGCATAACCGAACATCATTCCCTGGTCGCCGGCTCCCTGTTCTTCAGGCTTTTCCCGAACAACACCCTGGTTAATATCGCTCGATTGCTCATGAATGGTAGAGATAACACCACACGAATCGCAATCAAAACGGTATTCCGCTTTTGTATAGCCAATGTTGCGAATTACTTTTCGGGCAGTCTCCTGTACATCCACCCATCCTGTTGTACGGACTTCACCGCCGCAAACAACGAGTCCTGTTGTTACAAATGTCTCGCAGGCAACCTTTGATTCAGAATCCCAGCGAAGGAATTCATCAAGTAAAGCGTCTGATATCTGATCGGCTACCTTATCGGGGTGGCCTTCGGAAACTGATTCGGAAGTAAATAAATATCCCATAACACTATTATTAATTTATTATTAAACAACAGAGTGGAAGTTTGGTTGATTGGGGAAAAGGAATTATCCGCGGTTTAGCATTTTTTTCCTGTGGTTGCAATCAGCACAAATTTTTCCACCAAAATATAATGACACAAAGCAAATAAAAATATTCAGGAAAAGCAAAATTATTATCCGTTAGTCAGATGTCTGAAAACATCTTCAAGATTACTCTCCTGCTTCTGGAGAGAAAGAACCGTAAGATTATTGTTTACAGCAAAAGAGAAAAGCGCGGGTCGGATATCCTCATCACCTTCAGCCTCCAGGAGCCATAGATTGTTCTTAATTTGTTTTACAGTGGTGACATTGGCAATCGCCGCCAGCAATGACTCCTTTATATCTTTATCGAACTCAACCTGAATAATTTGTTTCGGACGCCTGATTATTGAATAGATGTTACTTTTTTCTTCATTTGCTACAATGACACCTTTATCAATGATTATTACCCTGTCGCAGATTGCTTCAACCTCCTGCATAATATGTGTCGAAAGCATTACGGTCTTTTCCTTTCCGGCCTCTTTGATGAGCTTCCGTATCTCAACGATCTGGTTTGGGTCGAGGCCTGTGGTTGCCTCATCGAGTATCAGCACACCGGGATTATGGATAAGTGCCTGGGCAAGTCCGACTCTTTGTCTGTATCCTTTAGAGAGCGAACCAATCTTTTTTTTCTGTTCCGGGATCAGTCCTGTTACCTCGATTATATTATCGATCTGTTTTTTCTTTGGTGTGCCTGTATTATATATTGATGCTACAAATCCAAGATATTCCCTCACATACATTTCAGGATATAGCGGGTTGTTTTCGGGAAGATAGCCTATTTGCTTTTTAACTTCCGGATTGCCAGTTCCCACTTCCAGACCATTTACAAACACTTGTCCCGAAGATGCAGGGATGAAACCGGTAATGATCTTCATCATAGTCGATTTACCGGCACCATTTGGGCCCAGAAACCCTACGATCTCTCCTGTCTTTACCTGGAAGGATACATTATCCAGTGCTTTCTGTTCGCCATAAAGTTTTGTAACGCCCTGAATTACAATTGACATAAGCCGATTATTGTTTCAGCCATTGTTCTTAACAATTTTCAATTTAATATCCAAAGTTATTCAGATTTTACCAATTTTCAAACCGATAAATAATTGGGTGCTTTACCTTACTGATAATAACTGTAATATTAGGTAAATATTATTTATTATTTTTACGCTACTATTTTTGTTGATTTTGACTGACTATGATGAAAAGAATTAAGGTAAAAAAATTGTTATCCTCCCCTGGGTTAGGATCAAATGTGCTTGTTAAAGGTTGGGTAAGAACAAAAAGGGAGAATAAAAACATTGTATTCATTGCTCTGAACGACGGATCAACTATCAAAAACATCCAGATAGTTGTTGATACTGCATTATTTAAAGTGGATATGTTAAAGGATATCACAACCGGCGCTTGCCTGGCAGTAACAGGAAAACTGGTCGAATCACAGGGTCAGGGACAAAGCTTTGAGATAAATGCAAAATCTATTGAGATATATGGCAAAAGCGATCCTGAAACATATCCACTTCAGAAGAAGGGTCATTCAATGGAGTTCCTCAGGGAAATTGCTCACCTCCGTTTCAGAACAAATACATTTGGTGCCGTCTTCAGAATAAGGCATGCAATGGCTTTTGCTATTCACAAGTACTTTAATGATAAAGGGTTCTTTTATCTGCATACTCCTATTATAACAGGAAGTGACTGTGAAGGGGCAGGCGAAATGTTCCATGTTACAACTATGGATCTGAAAAATATGCCTCGTAATGAGGACGGATCTGTAGATTTCAGAAACGATTTCTTCGGAAAGGAGACAAACCTTACAGTTTCCGGTCAGCTCGAAGGAGAACTTGGTGCCCTGGCACTGGGTGATATCTATACCTTTGGTCCAACTTTCAGGGCAGAAAACTCAAATACTCCACGTCATCTTGCAGAGTTCTGGATGATAGAGCCGGAGATGTCATTCTATGACCTTAACGACAATATGGATCTTGCAGAAGAGTTTGTAAAATACCTCATCAGATATGCGCTTGATAACTGCCACGAAGATATTGAGTTCCTCAATAATATGATTGATAAGGCACTTATTGAAAGGCTTAATTTTGTTCTTGAAAATGAATTCGTAAGAATAACTTATACTGAAGCTGTGTCAATTCTCTCTGCTTCAGGGAAAAAGTGGGAATACCAGGTTGGCTGGGGCAGCGACCTGCAGGCTGAACATGAAAGGTATCTTGTTGAAGAGCACTTCAAACGGCCTGTGATACTTACCGATTATCCAAAAGAGATAAAGGCTTTTTATATGAAGCAGAACGATGATGGCAAAACGGTAAGAGCCATGGATGTTCTGTTCCCGGGAATCGGTGAAATAATCGGTGGATCGCAAAGAGAAGAGCAATATGACAGGTTGCTTGCCAGAATAAAGGAGATGAAATTGCCTGAGAAGGATCTCGGGTGGTACCTGGATGCAAGAAAATTCGGGACAGCACCTCACAGCGGATTCGGACTGGGATTTGAAAGGTTGATATTGTTTGTTACCGGGATGTCAAATATAAGGGATGTGATACCCTTTCCAAGAACCCCAAAGAATGCTGAATTTTAGAAAAACTCATTCCGGAATACTTTTGTTGAAGAGAAGAGGATGTTAAATCAAAGGTTACAGCAGAAGTTGCTTCAGAAGCTTTCCCCGCAGCAGATCCAGATGATCAAACTGCTGGAGGTTCCTACTTTGCAGATGGAGCAGCGGATAAAAAAAGAACTGGAGGAAAACCCTGCCCTTGAAGAGGGACAGGAGGAAGAAGATATCCCTTCAGAAGCTGAAGAGGAAGAACAATTCGAGGAGACAGACAAAGATCAGGAGGAATTCACTCTGGATGATTATATTGAAGAGGACGATATTCCTGATTATCGTCTGCAGGCAAAAAACTACAGCAAAGATGAAGATAAAAGAACCGAGATCCCCTTTTCGGTAGGATTTTCATTTCATGAGCATCTCGAGTCGCAACTCGGTCTCAGAGACCTTTCCGATAAACAGAAAATTCTTGGAGAATACATTCTCGGCAATATCGATGATGATGGATATCTGAGAAGAGAACTTATTAATATTGTTGATGATCTTGCTTTCCTTCAGAATGTTGAAACAACAGAGAGCGAACTTGAAGAAGTACTTAAAATAATTCAGGATCTTGATCCGACAGGAGTAGGGGCAAGAACCCTCAGGGAATGCCTTCTGCTTCAGATTGAAAAACGAGACAATTCGCAACCTTCTATGAATCTTGCACATACAATTCTCGATTCGCATTTTGAAGAATTCACCAAAAGGCATTATGATAAAATTATCGCAAGACTGGTAATCACCGAAAATGAACTTAAAGCAGCAATTGATGAGGTGCTGAAACTCAACCCCAAACCGGGTGGTGTTTACAGCGATCCTTTTAATAAAACATCGCAGCCAATAATTCCGGATTTTATTCTGGAGCTTTCTGAGGAGGGTTTCGACTTGCATCTTAATTCACGAAACCTTCCGGAGCTCAGGTTAAGCGCCGCATATAACAAAATGCTTCATGCTTACAGCAGAGATAAAAGCCAGAGAAAAGAGATGAAGGATGCCGCCCTGTTTGTAAAGCAGAAAATTGATTCAGCTAAATGGTTTATCGATGCAATAAGGCAGCGGCAGAACACTCTTCTTCTGACCATGAATGCAATCCTGGAATACCAGCAGGAATATTTCATTGACGGGGATGAAACAAAACTAAAACCGATGATCCTGAAAGATGTTGCTGAAATGACCGGACTCGACATTTCAACAGTCTCAAGGGTCGCCAACAGCAAATATATACAAACACACTTTGGAATATTTCCTCTGAAGTTTTTCTTTTCAGAAGGGCTTCAGACAGATAGCGGAGAAGAAGTTTCAACAAGGGAGATCAAAAGGATTTTGCAGGACTGTATCGAAAACGAACAAAAACGCAAACCATTAACCGATGAGAGACTTACTGAAATCCTCCAGGAAAAGGGGTACCAGATAGCACGACGGACTGTCGCAAAATACCGTGAACAATTTAATATTCCGGTTGCCAGGCTGAGGAGGGAGATTTAATCTTAACCCGAAACCTGTGTTTTAATACCCAGCTTTTCAACCAATGCAGCTATTCCCCTGAGTTCTTTAACAGGTACTTTATTTAGTTGCCCGTCTTCCGGTGTATCCCTCGATATCGTATAGATCATCACTTCCGAAGGCTTTATTCTTTCAATTGCCTGAAGCCATGCATTAATTTCTGCAGGAGTTGTATTGTCGATAACTTTGTTGTTGTATATCCCGCGGATAAAAAGTGTCTGTATGATAAGCTTCCCATTAAATCCGGCCAGGTTATTAATAAGTTCTTTCACATTAATATTAACACGTGGCTGGTTATGTATCTTCACGGTTGACTCAATAGCAGAGTCGAGTTTAAGGATGTTCATATCGACTTTTAACAAAGCTGCTTTTACAAGAGGATTTGTTATTGTAGTGGAGTTTGACAGTACCGAGATTTTAGCTTTTGGGAAGTACTTGTCTCTTAAAATTATACTGTCATCAATTATTCCTGGGAATTCGGGGTGAAGAGTGGGCTCTCCGTTGCCTGCATATGTAATTACATCGGGCGACTCGCTCTTTGCTTTCATCCCGGAGAGTTTGAGATCGAGTGCCTCATATACCTCTTCGCGGCGGGGAAGATGGCTGACCGCTTTTTCAATATCCCGGGTCCAGCCACATTCGCAGTAGATGCAATTGAAATTACAGATCTTTCTTTTGGTGGGTAACAGATTTATTCCAAGCGATACTCCCAGTCTTCTGCTTTTCACAGGGCCGAATATTATCTCATCAAAAAGAAATGTGGCCATTTTCGCTCCCTTTTACCGGATTCAAAATTAACATAAATTGCAGAATACTCTATCTAAATTAGCCGGGTGACAAAACTTCCGGGGAGGAGTTTCATATTATTAAGGTCAACATTCTGAAGAAGAAGCAGCCCTGGCTTTTTACCGGATTCAATCTTCCCAAACCGGCCCTCCTCTCCTAGCGCTTTAGCACCGTTTATAGTCGCCCAGCGGACTAATTCTTCAATTGATACAGCAGGGAAATTTAACTGAAGGGTTTTAAGTTCTTCGAGGATGCTAAGCTTATTATTCGAAGCCAGGCTGTCGGTCCCGATAACGATTTCACAATCCTCCTTAATAAGCAAATCAAGAGGCGGCATTTCATTCTCGATGTAAATATTTGAATTAGGACAAAGGCACCAGAATAAATTCTTTCTCTCCTTAATCTTTTTAATGGTCTCCCTGTCGGCAAAGGTATTATGGACAAGGATCAGGTTGCCGGAAAGGGTTATTTCATTCAAAACAGCATCAACATGGCTTTTAACTGTTTCCAGCCTGGAGGGGATTAATCCGGATAGTTTGTATGAAGCCATAAAAGGGCCGGAATGATTTTCAAGGAAAGCCTTTTCTCCGTATGTCTCCATAAAATGAATAGAGGTAACCTTGTTGTTATCACTTTTTTCCCTGAGAAGCCGTAATAGAGAAAGCGACATTGAATAAGCAGAGTGGGGGACCATCGAGAAAGGAAGGTTCATATCCTCAGCTGTTTCTGCGACTTTGATTATTTCATCCATACGCCGGCTGGCCTTTTCCGCGTCAATCCCAAAAACTTCAAGAAGGTTAATGTAACAGATCCTGCTTTCTTTTTTTATGTTGAAGGAGAGGGAAGTGTTACAAATATCTGCGCATAGAACTATTCCTTCACTATACATTTCATTATCTGCAGAGCATGCAGATGCAATGATGCTTTCACTATTATTATCCCTGGTGTTTCTGACCTGTTCAATAAAACCTCCTAAACAACTGCCCTGAGCGATAGAGCCTTTCATATGTGACAGCTCAAGATGACAATGGCAATTCACAAAACCGGGAATGATAATACCATTATAAAATTCTACAGAATGCTTTTCTTCCAGATCACCACCCGTATCCTCAATACTTAAAATAGTACCATCATCCTCAGTCGTTATCATTGCTCTTTTAAGCGGAGGACCGGAATTTGTAATAATGTACTGGGCTGAAAAGCGCTTCATACCGCCGCAGAGGTATAGGTAATTGAGATATTTTCTATTCTCACATGTTTTCCCCACTCATCAGGTTTGTTGTCAAAATCATAGAGCCAGCCTCTTAGATGAAGAGTTCTTTTTTCCGGGACACGAAAAATAAAGGTATAGGTATGGGACTGGCCATCTTTTATATATTTCATTGTTTTTATATAATCCCTCTTTCCTGTTTCAATACTGTCGGAGTGGCACGAATAAGCGGTTATTCGCGGGTTCACCGACTGGTCATCGGGGAAAAGAATGGCAGAAAATGTCAGGGTATAAATGCCCGGATTATTAAGTGTTATATCGAACCGGGTCGAATCGTTTCCTGCCAGATCGGGGAAGCAATAAAACTCCTTCCCTGTCCAGAGGTTTTTAATACGTCCTTCTGCCAGTATAACTTCTCTTTCAAGAAGTGATTCCATCTCGCTTAATTTTCCAAGAACCTGGTCATAAATCACAATTAGTTGCTTGGGTTTTTTGATGAAATAATATTTCATTGTTTTGTACATGGTTTCTTTTGAGTAACCATGTTTTTCAAAGATGTTGTTATATGCTGTAAGAGAGTCAAGGGAAGAAAACCAGTAACGAATGTTTGGAAGAGAAAGAAGTCCGTCGGCAATATGGACATCAGTTAAAATAGAAACCAGCTCCTTTTCAGGTATCAGGTTATTGTGATCCAGTTTATTCTTTCTGCTGGAACAAGAGCTGGCTGTTAATGAAAACAGTATCATTATGAGAAGCGTAAACCGGATCATAGTACTTCATTATTAGGGTTTATTCTCATTTTTTGGTGTATAACAGGTTTATCCGGACTTTATGTGTAAATATAGTAATTGATTATTATACGTTCTTATTCAGGAATTTCTTTGTAAGAAATCTTACAGGGTACCACGCAGCCCAATAGCCGATCAGCAGGACTGTTCCGGGAACAATAATAAAATCTTTAACCTTCATTACTACCGGGTAAGAATCCATGATAAGAGATTCACTCTGAAGTTTTATAAGTCCAAATGTTTGCTGAAGCCAGCAAATAGCAAAACCCAGGATAATACCGGCAACTGCCCCGATTATAGAGATCAGCCATCCTTCAAAAATAAAAATCTTTCTGATAAGGTCGTTATCAGCGCCAAGGCTCTTAAGAATTTCTATATCACGCTCTTTTTCAATTATCAGCATGGTAAGTGAACCTATTATATTGAAAGAAGCAATAATAAGGATCAGTGTAAGGATGAAGAAGATGGCCAGCCTTTCGGACCGCATCACCTTATAAAATATCTCTTGTTGTTCATACCTGTTCTGAACGACGAAACCCTTACCAAAAATTTTCACAATATTTTTTTGTGCAAACCGGGGATCGGCCTGGTCTGTGAATTTGATCTCAACTGCACTTACACCATCTTCAATTTCAGTCAGTTCACGGGCAAATTCAATCGGGATGTAAACATATTTTGAATCGTACTCTTTTTCAACCTCAAAGATTCCGGATGGGAAAATAAACTTCTCTTTTAATGCATTTTCGGAATTGATATTGGTACTTCCTGTATTTCTTATGACGATTATATTTAATGGAGTGATGAAATTAACCCTGATCCCCAGGTATTGGGCAACTCCGACTCCGGGAATAGCATACGACCGACCTTTATCGTTTCTCAGTATGAAATCACCCTCCCACATCGAGCTGTCGATATTTGTAACCATTGCATAGTTATCGTCAACACCTTTTATTGTTGCAATAAATTGTCTGTCGCCATATTTAAGAAGTGCATTTTCCTCAATAGTAAGCGAATAACAGGATAGCCCATCAACATTTGCCAGCAGTTTCAGACGCGATGTGTCGGCAATAAAGGTTTTACCCTCTTCGGCAGTTATCTTAATGTCAGGGTCAAATGTGTTGAAAATAGCACTTACCATTGTTTCAAGTCCGTTAAAAACGGAAAGAACAATTATCAGAGCCATAGTGCCAACAGCAACACCGGCAACTGAGACTGCCGATATTATATTTATTGCATTTCGCGATTTTTTTGCGAACAGGTACCTTTTTGCTATGTATAATGAGAGTTTCACTATTCTTATTTTCTGGCGGTAACAAGTAATCCGGTACCGGTTTTATGGGTTAAACGGAGATCAAAAATGTTAAGTATTACTGAAACAGGGAAAAAAATCAAATAATAAAAAGGGAGAATAATGAAAAAGAGATAAGAGACATTGAGCATCTTTATCGGGTATTTCATCGACAACAGCCATGAGATATTCCCTGGTTTTCCGTATGTATAGCCTGCCTCAATATCCCTGAAGCCTGCCAGAGATAGTTTCCCGGTTAAATCCTTAATGCTGTATCCGTCTCTTACATGTTCATCAATGAAAGATTCTTCTTTGTCGTTGTGAACATCTGATCCTCCTTTATCTGAAGGAGTTGATATTAATAAGATGCCATTTTCTTTCAGTGACTTGTAGAAGTTTTTAAAGACTAAAACATCTTCTTCGATGTGTTCCATTACATCAACCGACAAAATGATATTATAGCAGTTGAGGTCATCCAGAGCAGTGAGATCCACGGTGTAGAATTTTACTCTGCCCGAAAAACCTGTTTTTCCGAAAAACCTGTTGCAATCTTCTATCTGTTCACTGTTGATATCAATGGCTTTTATATTCCATCTGCTATTCATTTTACTCATGCGCCAGGTGTATTGGCCAAATCCTGAACCCGCATCAAGAACCGATGCGTCTCCTGGAAATTGCCGGACGATTTTTCGTAATGCTTTTTTTACATGCCAGGTGCGGAGGAGCAGGAGGTCAAGTAGAAAATAGAGGGTTTTTCTCATGAACAGAGACCCTGCGAAGAATTTACCAAGCGATCTTTTTATAGGTTCGTACTGCATATATACTATGATTTCAGTAACTTGTCTATTTTGTCAATATAGTCAAGGCTATCATCAATATGGAATGCAATATCAGGTACAATCCGAAGCTGAGATCTGACTTTTTGCCCCAGGTCAAATCTGATCTTTGAACTGTGCTCCTGGATAGCTTTTAGAATATCTTCCTGGTTTGTTGGAGGGAAGATACTTATATAGACTTTTGCAAAAGAGAGATCGGGGCTGACTCTTACTCTTGTGATTGAAACCAATTTCCTGTGCGCGAATTCATTTCCTTTTTTGAGAAAGATATCGGCCAGTTCTTTCAGGATTAAGCGCGACACTTTTTTCTGTCTTGTCGATTCCATGGCCAATTTTATTTAATCTGGTAAAGGTACGATTTTCCTGCAAATTCTTTTATAGGGAGAACCCCCCCTTTTTATTTCTGCATGTAAGTGTAATTCAACTAAATAGAACATAATATTCTCCCCCCTGGGGGAGATGCCGCGAAGCGGCAGAGGGGTTCTCCTACCCAAATGAAATGCCACTTTAGGGGAGATGAGGAGGATCTAATTCATAAATTTCGAAAAAAGAATTAGCTTTGCGGTAAATCTTTATTTTAGAGTACAATGGACACAGTAGTGAGTGGCATCAGATCAACGGGAACCCTTCACCTTGGAAATTATTTTGGTGCAATAAAGAACTTTCTTAAGATGCAGACGGAGAATAATTGCTATTTCTTTATTGCTGATTATCATGCTCTTACAACTCATCCTAAACCCGAAGACCTTCATGGTAATATTAAGCAGGTTCTGGCAGAATATCTTGCATGTGGTATCGACCCGGAAATTGCGACAGTTTTTATTCAGAGTGATGTTCCGGAAGTCTCTGAGTTATATCTGCTGCTGAATATGAATGCCTATGTAGGTGAACTGGAAAGGACTGCTTCATTTAAGGAAAAAATAAGAAAACAACCCGATAATGTCAATGCAGGACTATTAACCTACCCGGTACTGATGGCAGCCGACATAATAATTCATAAAGCGAACAAGGTACCTGTCGGGAAAGATCAGGAGCAACACCTTGAGATGACAAGGAGGTTTGCCAGGAGATTCAATATGATATATGATGTTAATTACTTTCCGGAACCTGACGCATATAATTTTGGTAAACAGCTGGTAAAAATACCCGGACTTGATGGAACAGGTAAAATGGGTAAAAGTGAAGGCAACGGGGTCTTTCTTGCCGATACACCGCAGGAAATAAGGAAAAAGGTGATGAGAGCAGTCACCGATACCGGACCGGCAGCCCAGGGGCAGAAGCCATCTGAGCCGGTGAAGAACCTTTTTACCATTATGAATGTTGTTTCGGATCCGGATACTGTTAAATTTTTCACAGAGAAACATGCTTCCTGCGAAATCCGTTATGGCGACATGAAAAAGCAACTTGCAGAGGATATTATCAGAGTTACTGACCCTATTCGAAGGAGGATCAATGATATACTCTCTGATAATAAATATCTCTCCAGAGTTGTTTCAGCGGGCGCTGAAAAGGCCAGGGCAAGTGCTTCAAAAACTGTTCGGGAAGTAAGAGAAATAATCGGTTACAGATCATTTTAATTTAAAAAAGAAAGCCAGGCTTTTGGCCTGGCTGCCCTGAGTGATCAGGGATATGATTGAGATTGCCTGTGTAATAACATTAGATCAAATTGTGTGCCAAAAGTGATTATTTTCTTGATCCGTTAGAGCTTAAGGGCAGGTATGCATCAGGTATAATCTTTTATTTGTTAATTTTGGAATGCAACAATTATTAATGATCTGATAGTGGGAAAAAGAGTCACAATCATTTTATTGGCACTCCTGGTTTCAGGTCTTGCCATAATGGGATATTTTTTCCAACAGGGCAGAAAAAACTTATTTACAGATCCTTACAAGGCAATATCTCCTGGTGCGTGTATTATTATTGAGACCGTTGACCTGCAAAACTTCATGAATTCTCTCACAACAGGGAAGGGATTATTTGGGGAGGCTGGTAAGATCAAAGAGTTTGATAGTTTTAACCGGAAGTTGAAATATCTTACCGATCAGCTTAATAAAGCGGGGTTTAAGAAGTTACTGGATGACGGCTCTTCGATTATATCATTTCATCCGACTAAGGAAGGAAAACTTCAGTCTCTTCTTTCGATGACTGTTCCCGGTGAAATCAGATACCGGCAGATTAAAGAGGTGTTGCGTTCCTCGGGAATTAAAGAGGTGATTGAAAGTAAATTAAACGGTAATCTGGTTCTTAAGATCCCTTTTGCAGTTAACAGCCAGAAAGACACCGCTTATATCTCTCTTATATCAGGATTAATGTTATGCAGCAGTTCAAAGGAGCTTCTTGAAGAAGCCCGTGTTCAGATGGGCAGGGAAAAGGATGTAAGAAATCTGCCGGGTTTTTCAAGAGTATTACTGGCATCGGGAAAAAACGAAGATAAAATATTTGTGGTTTTTGCTAATCTCCACAGATTATTTAAATCAGTTTTGGGAAAAGATGTCCAGGGAGTGGCAACGAAGATTACCAAACTGGCAGGTACCGCAGGAGGGGATATTTATATCAATGAAGATGGTCTTGTTCTGAGCGGTTATATTGAAAGTCCCGATTCATCGGAATTTCTTTACAGGTATAAATTTATTCCGCCACGGGAATTTCATACATATAAAATTCTCCCGTCATCAACGGTGCTTTTTGAAACACTTGTTCTTTCTGCTGAAAGTCCGGTCAGCAAGTCCGACAGTACTGTTTCACAGGAAGCAGTCGGTCTTGCTGTTAAATTAAAAGAATATACCGGGGAGGAAATTACGAGAGCATACATTAATATTAAAGAGAGACCGGTTGGCGATAACACATTGATTATATATGAATTATCTAACCGTGTTCAGGCTGAACAACTCTTTCTTGAAGAACTTGGTACCGGGAATGAAATTTTCTATTTTGAACCTGATGACCAGACCAGGATACCGGTTTACAAGACTCCTTTTAAGGGGTTGACCGGGGTTCTATTGCCGGGATTTGTCCCGGAATTTGATGAATCATATTTTGCTTTTTATGATAATTTCATGATAACAGGAAACTCTTATGTCACAATCTCAAAGTTATTGTATGACAATCTTCTCAACAAGACACTTGCAAATGATCTGACATATCGCGATTTCGAAAGTACTCTGCCCAGCCGTGCCGGGTACTTTTTCTATTGTGTTCCGTCGCATATTACAGATTATCTTGCAGGGTTCCTTAATGAAGATATTATTAAAGCCCTTAAATCGAATAAAAATTCAATTAGTAAGCTTCAGGCTGTCGGATACCAGTTCGCTTCGAGCAACGGGATGATATACAATAGTTTATCGATCAGATTTAAGGAAGTAGCCAGGGAAGAATCGACTACTGAATGGGAGACTTTGCTTGATACTATTGCAGGCATAAAACCATTCTTTTTTACCAATCATACTACAGGAGCAAAAGAGATTTTCATTCAGGATATGAAGAACAATACATACCTGATAAATGCTGCAGGACGTGTGCTCTGGAAGGTACCGCTGAATGAGAGGATTATTGGCACTATTTATATGATTGACTATTTCCGGAACGGGAAGTATCAGTTAATGTTCTCAGGAAAGAATTATATTCATCTTCTCGACAGAAATGGAAATTATGTTGAGAGATATCCGGTTAAACTAAGATCGCCGGCCACAAACTCCCTGGCCCTGTTTGACTATGACAATAACTTTAATTACAGGCTTTTTATTGCCGGGGAAGATAAAATGATCTATTCATACGATAAAACCGGGAATGTTGTAAAGGGTTGGAATCCGTTCCGTACTACAGGTTATGTGAAGGCCGGAATCAGTTATTTTAAAGTTTCAGGAAAAGATTACCTTGTAGCCTCTGATGAAAATTCGGTCTATTTTCTCGACCGTGCAGGCAATAAAAGAGTTAACCTGAAAGAATCAGTCACCAAAGCCAGCGGGTCGGCAATGAGATTGAATCCGGGATCAGAACCTTCGGTGGTATGCACATCGCCCGATGGTACTGTACAACATATTTATTTCGACGGCAGTATCAAAAAATTCAGCCTGAAGAAGTTCTCCGGTGACCATTCATTCGATAATTTTGACGTAGATGGCGATGGGTTTGGTGAATATATTTTTATTGACAAAGGTATGTTATATCTTTATGATCATAACAGATCAGAGATGTTCTCCAGGGATTTTGGCTCAATTGACCTTGGGGGACCGATTAGTTTTATTTTTTCAGGTTCGGACAGAAAAATCGGAGTATTTGACATTAATAAGAAGCAGATATATCTTATAGGTATAAACGGAGAAACAATGAATGGATTCCCTCTCAGAGGAGCATCTATGTTCTCAATCGGGAAACTGTCGGATAGAAGTGGCTGGCATCTTATTGTCGGCGGCACTGACAGGTTCCTCTATAATTATAAAATAGACACGGAGATTAAATGAAAAAGACTATGAAATTAAAGTTGATAGTAAACGCACCATTTCACTTCCCACAAACTGGAATACTATTAATTTAAGGTTAGGGATGAACCTTGCCTTTGGGAACAGGATCAAGAAAAAAGACGACAAACCGATGGTACTGGTTGAATAATTATTTAGTAAAGGATGATTTTAATTCGTTTTGTATTAGTCAGTTTAATAGTTTATCTGATAATAAGATCTTTTATGAGGTATGGGGAAGAGAAGCATACTTCTGTACCCAGACCCGAACCGGATAAGAGAAGTAAGATAAACAGCAAAAAAATTTCGAAAGAGATAGGCGAATATGTCGATTACGAGGATGTTAACAAATAATGTCATAAGTATTACTTTTCTTTGGATCTCAACTTTTTAGCAAGAGCATTCGCAAATACAAAATCATTCAATGTTTCACAATCTGAAATGAGGATCTCATTTTTATTGCCTTCCCAGTATTTCACCCCGTCGCTTATAAAAATGATTTTTTCTCCGATCTCCATAACAGAGTTCATATCGTGAGTATTTACAATTGTTGTCATTGAATACTCTTCAGTGAGCTCTTTGATGAGCTCGTCAATCAGGATGGCGGTTATCGGGTCGAGACCTGAATTAGGCTCATCACAGAAGAGGTATTTAGGATTTAATGATATTGCTCTGGCGATTGCCACTCTTTTCTTCATTCCGCCTGATAATTCTGAAGGAAATAATTTGTTGGCATTTATAATGTTGACCCTGTTGAGACAAAAATCAACCCTTTCATTTTTTTCAGCAGGACTTTTATCTGTGAACATATCCAGAGGAAAGCGTACATTCTGTTCAACTGTTAAGGAATCGAAGAGAGCACTTCCCTGGAAAAGCATTCCAATCTCACTGCGGATCTCTTTTTTGTTTTTAAAATCAAGTTTATTAAACAAGGTATCCTCATACCATATCTCTCCGCTGTCAATTGTATGAAGTCCGACAATTGATTTAAGCAGAACTGTTTTACCCGATCCGCTTCTACCGATTATAAGGTTAGTTTTGCCTGTTTCAAAAGTTACCGAGATATCATTCAGGACACTATTCCCATTAAATGATTTATTCAGATTTTTAACACTTATCATGACAGCAGAAGTTGAGTGAGTATTACATTGAATAGCAATATCAGTACACTGCTGAAAACAACCGCTTTTGTGCTGGCCCGTCCTACTTCAAGCGATCCCCCGTCGACATAATACCCCTGAAAGGCTGAAACACTGGTTATTATAAATGCAAAGCATACCGTTTTTATCATTGAATATGTAATATAATAAGGTATGAATGCATATTGAATTCCATAAATGAAATTCTCTGAAGTTATAACGCCTGAAAGGGTACCAGCCATCCATCCTCCGAAAATTCCGACTATTATACTGATAAGTGTCAGTACAGGGTTAAAGAGAAGGGTTGCAATTATTTTAGGGAGTATTAGGTAAGAAGCAGAATTGACTCCCATGATCTCAAGGGCGTCTATTTGTTCTGTAACCCGCATCGTTCCAATTTCAGATGCAATATTAGAACCGACTTTTCCGGCAAGGATGAGTGCAGCAACTGTGGAAGAGAACTCAAGGATGATGGAATCGCGGCAACCCAGGCCTATAAGATACGTTGGGTAAATTGGGTTTTCGGTATTATAAGCTGTTTGCAGGGTAATAACTGCCCCCATGAAGAAAGAAATAATGGCAATGATACCAATCGAATACAGGCCCAGATACACAAACTCCCTCATGGTTTGCCTGTAATAAACAGAAGGTTTCTCAGGTTTGGAGAAGACCTTTTTAAGAAGCAGGAAGTAAAGCCCGATCTGTGTAAGAAACTTAATCATGATATTATATTATTGCACATCAAAATTACGAATATTTAAGGTAATTCCGTTACCCTGGTTTTTGAAACCGGAATGCATAAATAATTATATATTTGCATAAGATTTTGCAAAAAATTATTCTCTTATGAACAATAGATATGTCATTATAATGGCAGGTGGAGTAGGAAGCCGTTTCTGGCCTCTGAGCCGTCGCGAAAAACCAAAGCAGTTTCTTGATATTCTTGGGAAGGGAGAGACCCTGATCCAACAGACCTTCAGGCGTTTTAAAGAAATATGTCCCCCGGAGAATATTTTTGTTGTTACAAATGCTGATCATAAAGACCTTGTAGTTGAGCAATTGGGTATTGATTCATCCCGTGTACTGGGAGAACCTTTTCGTCGCAATACAGCCCCTTGCCTGGCGTATGGAACGTTCAGGATATTAAAGGAAAATCCTGACGCAGTAATTGCTGTTACCCCGGCTGACCACCTGATTGTTAAAGAAAATAAACTTTGTGAAGTATTGCAGAGTTGCTTTGACTTTGCTGAAGGGAACGATGCCCTGGTTACTCTGGGAATAAAGCCTGACAGGCCAGAAACAGGATACGGTTATATACAGGCAGATCAGAAGAAACCTGTTAAAGGCTATGAAAATCTGCTTAAGGTAAAGACATTTACTGAGAAGCCGGATATTGACCTTGCAAAAGTTTTTTTGGAAAGCGGCGATTTTTACTGGAACTCAGGGATCTTTATATGGAATATCAAATCGATACTTTCAGCATTTGAAAAGCATCTGTCGGATACCTATACCATATTCGATGAAGGCAGAAATATTTTTGGAACGAAGCAGGAAAAAAGTTTCATTGGGAAGACGTATGCAGAATGCAGAAGCATCTCAATTGATTATGGGATTATGGAAAAGGCAAACAATGTATATGTTATGTGTACTGACATTGGCTGGTCTGATCTCGGAACCTGGAGTTCGCTATATGAGCATTCAACAGTTGACAAAAAAGGCAACGCGTTGGTTAGGGGGGATGTTTTTTCATATGACAATAAGGGAAATATCTTTAATATTGCCCCTGGTAAGATAGCTGTCTTGCAGGGACTCAAAGATTATATTGTTGTTGATTCTGAAAATGTGCTTTTAATCGTTAAGAAGGAGGAAGAGCAGAATATCAAGCAATACCTTGAAGATATAAAGAAATCGACCAAAGAAAAATATTTATAAAATTAATATTCCCAAAGATCGTGTTCAAAGTTGAAAAGTTCAGTTTTGATGCGTTCTGCTTCAAAAAGAGTGTACTTTCCAAGCTGGTAATCCAAAATCATCCTGTCGTTGTAGACATTTGATTCTCCGTAAATAACGCTTCCGAATCTTCGTTGCATGAAGAGGTCGTCAAACGATATTCTCTGAGCATCATTATTATTCATGTACACCTCTTGTTTTGCGAGGGCGTCTCTGACATCGTCATATATAATCCAGAATAATGGTTTTCTAAGAACGCTTCCAACCTGGGCATCAAAGGCCATATAAATAGGTTGAATAGCAATTATTCTAACATCGAGTTTTGACAGTTTTTTATCAAAATACCATTCTTCGTAAAGCAGTAATTGTTTTACCTCCTCAGGTTTAGCAATCTGTTTTACCAGTACACGTTTTATAGTACCATCGGGTTGCGGCACATCTATAGTGTCTATTCTGGCTCCCATTTTCCCTTCAATATCTGTATATGTAGTACTTACATTAGTATTCAGAGGGTCATATGCCTTAAGCGGGTGCGCCTTGATCTCTTCCATCAGGATATTAATAAAACTCTTTCTTCCGTCGCGAGTCATCGATGTTGGATAATATAAAGGCTGATTAATCTTCTCCCGCAAATCGATCAGACGGTATATTCTTTTTGACCAAACAACATCGGCCTCCCGCAGGTACGGGAAATCAATTTTCTTTGCATCCGGAATCGATTTCTGGTAAATATCACGGAAAGTCTGGGCATTAACAATACCTGAAAGTGAAAGGGCGATAATTACAAAAAGAATTTTCTTATTCATGATGCTATATTTATTTTGATATTA
>Ga0265292_1001455_pt1 | contig 20829 bp, 17 predicted proteins | sample Munlanlewell296A_FD_189080 | JGI IMG/M metagenome (GOLD analysis project Ga0265292, IMG submission 189080) | Leachate microbial communities from a municipal landfill in Southern Ontario, Canada - Leachate well 296A | ecosystem: Engineered > Solid waste > Landfill > Unclassified | place: Canada... | reverse complement strand
TTAATCTTTAGCGTGTCAAGCAAGAAGCGCCAGGTATCTTTGCCGGTGCGAAAGGTGGAGTTAGCCACGTCGGCCCACTCTACCGGAACTTCGCGGATCTGTTTTTTAAGGGAGCGGGCGATAATTAACAGCTCAATATCGTAGCTAAAACGAAAGATGGTCAGGCGTTTAAATATCGCCTGGGCGTCTAATGTATGAAAGAGTTTGAATCCGCACTGCGTATCTTTTATACCTGATAATAAAATAGACTGAATGAACCAGTTACCGGTGCGACTAATTAAGCGTCGGAGCGCCGGCTGTTTTTGAGTAATCTGGCCTTTATTGAGATAGCGTGAGCCGATGGCGATATCGGCCTGATTATTAGTCAGTACGGCCGCCAGTTTAGGGTATTCGCTGATGGGCGTAGCGTTATCGGCGTCTACGAGCAGGGTGTATTCCCCCTTAGCCGCAGCCACGCCGGCCGCGATTGCTCCACCTTTGCCGCGGTTTTGTTGAAGATTTACTACCCGTACGGCGGGATATTTTTGCGCGAGTTTGGTGGCTAGCGTCAGTGTGCCATCCGTACTTCCGTCGTTTACTACCGCGATCTCGTAGGATATTTTTTGGTCAGCAAAATAAGCCACGTCTTCGGTGATACTCTTTTCAAGACGGCGCTCTTCGTTATAGGCCGGAACGATAATCGACAGAAAAACCTTCATGAATCAGAAGTGGAGACGTATACCCAGCGCTTACTCATAGTGTAGTTCCATACAAACACAATAATAACAGAAACAACCTTAGCGATATTGTAATTTAATCCGTTGTTAGCCAGGCCGGTAACGATAAGGTCGGTAAACACCAGGCTGCCAAGATTCATTAAGAAGTAGCGGATTAGGGTACGTCGGTTGGGTGGCAGCGCGAAGGTCCAGTGGCTGTTAAGGTAGTAACCGGTGCAAAATCCGGCTAGAAAACCGACAGTTGCCGCCAGGCCGATAGCCGCGCCAGCCTGGGCCGCAACATTGAGGACAATAAAATCTACAGCGGTAGAGACTGCACCGACAGCCACAAATTTAGGCAACGTATGCATAGGTTGATTTTTTTCCTGAGCAGGGCTCGCAACATCCTGAGCTACGGGTGCGTGAGCTTTATCGTATCAGTCTTTAACAACTTTGACCTCTACTGGCACGGCACCCGGGGCATTCTGTAATCCGTAAATGAGTGATTCGGTTACGGCAATTATTAAAAGAAGCAGTCGTGGATGAATCAGTGATATAGTACCGGCACTGGCAATATAGCTGGTTGCCATCCATAATACTGCTCGCATGCGCAGATAGGGTGCGAACAGAACCGTAAAGGTTCGAGCAATATCCCCTGAAGTGATGCCTGATGCTAAGGTTCTTTTTTGAGCGAGATAAAAGGCAATAACATAGGTTAAACCTCCATAAATGGACAGAATAATAGAGGTAGTACTGAAGGGTAATGAAAGGATGAGGGGTAAGAATGATAAAGAGATGTAAATGGCGGGAAAGAACCAGCCAGCAATAAATAGTGAGTTGCAGCCTTGACCCACGCGTTTCGCTTCTTCGCCATTGAAAATAACTTTTTCCGTGTCGGGTTTTTTTGGTTGCCAAAAGAGTGCCAGTACTGCTGTGCCAACTACGATGATAAGACTGTATAGATAATAATAAAGAATAGTATTTTTAACGTCCCAGTGCTGATAATAAGACAGAATGAGCGGCAGTAGCTGTGACAATACGAAAAATAGCCCGGTTTTTGTGGTAAATAAAAACACAATAATGTTTTCAACCTTAATACCTCTCTGACCGGCCGGCTGGGTATTGTTGATATAGATTGACACAATCTTGCTGAGTTTTTGGTACGCCTGACAGGACTTGAACCTGTGACCTTCAGATCCGCAATCTGACGCTCTATCCAACTGAGCTACAGGCGCATACAAACAAGTGGCGGAGGGTGTGGGACTCGAACCCACAAAACGGCTTTTGACCATTTACGGTTTAGCAAACCGCTGCCTTACCAATTCGGCGCAACCCTCCATAAAAACACCGTACTACCCACATCTATCAGAATCACAGCATATTTCAAGTATACTGTAAGTAACTAGTAACTGTCTGTTATGGGATTTTTCAGCAAGCTATTTCACAAGCGGGGTGCCGATGAGAGCCTAGAAGTTACACCACCTACACCAACCGAAACAACGCCCGAACCTGAGGCGGTGGCTCCAGAGGTAGCCAGCACCGAGCCGGCTGCCGTCCCGAAAAACGACGAACCGCTAGCGATGCCCGACACCTCAGGGGCAGACACAACCGCCGCTGATACATCCGCCGACAGCGCTGAGTAGTCTATAGTGTGCGATCGAGCGTGCCTGATTGGGCACGGCGCAGATCGGCTTCGACCATCATGCGAACGAGCTGGTCGAAGTCGGTTTGGGGTTTCCAACCAAGCAGGGCGCGGGCTTTGCCGGCGTCGGCGAGCAGCAGATTAACCTCGGCTGGTCGAAAAAATGCTTCATTCACCCCTACTACTACCTTTCCGCTGGTAAGTTCGACCCCTACTTCGTCGGTGGGATTTGGACCGCGCTTCTCCCAACGCACAGCCATATCGGCGGCGGCAAAAGCGGCCTCGACAAACCGGCGGATGGTGTGGGTTTGGCCAGTACCGACGATATAATCATCGGGAGTGTTCTGCTGCAGCATCAGCCACATCGCCTCGACATAGTCTTTGGCGTAACCCCAGTCGCGCATCGAATCCAAATTCCCCAGTTCGAGCAATTCCTGTGTGCCGTGTTTAATTTTAGCGATCGACTGGGTGATTTTGCGAGTTACAAATTCCGAACCGCGACGTGGGGACTCGTGGTTGAATAGGATGCCAGAAACCCCAAACATGCCGTAGCTCTCACGGTAGTTTTTGGTAATTAGGTGTCCGTAAACTTTAGCCACACCGTAAGGGCTCCGGGGCCAGAGCGCCGTAGTCTCTTTTTGGGGGGTCTCTTGTACCATGCCGAACATCTCACTGCTACTAGCCTGATAGAAGCGGGCGTTGGGTGCCTCTTGGCGCAGCGCGTTGAGTAGTCGTAAAACGCCTAAGCCGGTGATCTCGCCGGTAAGCTCGGCCTGCTGCCAGCTGGCGCCTACGAAGCTCATGGCGGCCAAGTTATAGACCTCGGTCGGTTGGGCGGTCTTCACGGCGTTAATGAGCGAGGCGCTATCGAGCAGGTCGCCGTCGATTAGGGTAACTTTATCCACGATACCGGCCTCTTCTAGTCGCCAACAGTTTTGGGTGCTCTTGCGGCGGTCAATGCCGAATACGGTATAGCCTTTCTCTAAAAGTAGTTCGGCCAAATATGATCCGTCTTGGCCGGTGATGCCGGTAATTAAGGCGCGCTTCTCTTCCATACAAAAATGCTATTGATACTTTGCCATTCTAGCAGCCATTATGCGCCGGCCGCAACTAAAACCGAAAGAACTGCGAGATACGATCGTTAATGTAGATGGTTTCCGAAGTTTTTTCCGGAAGGTACTTACCCATAACCGTGCGGATGGTGTTTGGATCTTGATCGCCCAACAGCGCGCTTAAAGGGATCGTCCAACCCTTTTTGTGCCAGTCGATCGTGGTGTATTCGCGGTGATAGGTCAGATGGAATGCTTGGAGATCTTTGTAGGGGGTGAGGCGGCCGTTAATCTCTACGCCATCCGGTCGTATTTGGACGGCGATGTTTTGGGGTTTATGACTAGCGTTGCGCCAGACCGCCACCACGGCCACGACGATCAGGGTGACGGTTGTCCAGCTGCGCTCACTGCTGAAGATAAAATAGAGGATCAAGGCGGCAGCGGCGGCCAGCATCATTACAAACCACGCAGTGGTTTTTGGATAATAATAAAACTCTGGGGCGCGCCAGGTAAGAACAGGAGTAGAATCGGTTGGTTTCTGCTCGGCCATTACGAGTCTATTATATCACCTATCAATCTTTTAAAGCGGACGTAAAGATATCATCCCACCGAGAAGATCGCTGCATTTGGAGCAGGCCGGGTAGATATTCAGGTGAATGTCGTAGGGCATTAACAATCCCCTTGACTATCTCTTCATCGGTATCTGCTACCTCACCAGCGTGGAATTTTTCGATATCTTCGGCGATCTCTGGCACAGAAGAGACGACCGGAATCGTTAGGGTAGAGATGTACTCGCGCACCTTCATCGGATCGCAAAACCAGGTATAGGAGTCGGCGTCATTATATAGAGCGACGCCTACTTTAGACTGAACAACCAATTTTGTCGTTTCGAGGTGGGGTAGTTGGCCCCAGAACTTGACCGTTGCTGCCAAGTCACCGTCTTGAATCATTTTGACCATCTCATCTTTACCCGCTCCTCCTCCAATAAGCCAGAGCTGTGCTTTTGGCTCCTGCTCTATTACCCCCGACCATATTCGGAGCAGCTGCTCTATGCCTTTTGTCTTACTGATCGTTCCAATATAAACCACGATCATCTTTCTCGTACCAACCTCTTTTATTAGCTCATTAACCCCATTCGGGGTGTACTTCATCTTACCAACCTGCGAACCTTCGGCGACGCGGGCGGCAATTGCGCGTCGGCTGATATTAAAAGTGCTGTCTGCTAGGATAGCAGCGCGATGATCAAACCAGCGATATATTGAGTTAAGAACCGGGTTACTAAAGCGTCGGGGACTGTAGTCAACCGAATAAAAGATCGACTTATCTGCCTTAACTCTCGTTGAGTGAACCGCCAGATAGTTAAGCGGGTCTGCGCCTAAAAGGATATTTATTTTATACTTAGACGCGATCTCTTTTACCATCCGGCGAGTTACCATCCAGTCAGAAAAATACTGAAAGGGGCCGCTTAAACTACTCTTCCACTCCTTCTTTAGTACTAGTTTCCCACGATGATACTCTTCATATATACGATTGATCCCAAGTCGGCCATCGATCGGGTGTTTAATTAAAAAAACTCGATCGTAGCGGAGTTTTATCATATAATCAGCAAATGCGATGCTTGGGCCAAACAAACCACCGTAATGGGTAATTACCACTCCCACAGTCTTGCTCATATTGTTTATTGTCTACCCGGCATTAGTGATCAATGTAAACTTAATCAGAAGTTCATATCAATACCCAGTATATCAATCTGATATTATAATAAAAGCATTTAGTAACAAGATCCATTCTCATGTTCAAAAAAATTGGCTGGTTTATATTTACCTCACTTAGTTTAGACGCTGCTACGCTTAGAGATTTCCCGGCACCCGTGTATGAACGGATTATTTTTATAATCCAAAAATATCTGCTCATAATAAAACACCTGTTTACCCCTTTTAAATTTGGGCGAAACTTTATCAATCTTAAAGGAAAAAAATTCTACTACGACTCCAAATATGGGTTAGCTGGCTACCAGGGGATCTTCACCCGACATCGCAAACTACTGGCATTAATCAATAAACCGGTCAAAGTGGTAGTCGACATTGGTGCCAATGTGGGCACCTTTACCTTGCTGTCTAAAACTTTGTTTCCGAAGTCAAGAATCATTGCGGTTGAGCCAGTTAAACCAATATTTGATTTATTAGAACGTAATACTAAGGATGTAGAAGCCGAGGTTATTAATGCCGCCGTTACCGATCGAGAGGGAGAGGTAAAACTTGCTTACGATGAAAATGACTCAGCTATCAGTCATATCGACAGTCATGGTAGTCAAACTGCTCGGGGAATGACCTTGGCAACCCTAATAAAAGAGAAAGATATTAAAGAGATCTCGTTACTTAAAATTGACACAGAGGGGTTTGAAGATGCGGTCTTGGCTGGAGCGGGTGATATTCTCAGTAAAACAGATTACATTCACATGGAAGTAACGATCGATGACAACACGCGATATACCATTAGCTCACTCTTTAGCTATCTATGTGGTGATGGTTACGATTTTCAGCTGGTTGGTTTTCGTAACTTTTTAGACAAGGGTGAAGGGCATGTTCCGCTGATGGATGTTTTACTGGCGAATGTGAAACGGGTTAATTTGGAATAACTTTCTTACTAGGTCGTCTGATAACCAGTGCGGCTAAGAATAAAAACCCAATCAGCGAGATATACGCCGCCACCTTTATCTTTGCTACGGGACTAAAGATGAGGGTAAGCGACCCCTCTGTACCCGCCGGTACAAACCAAGCGTTCTGTTTTAACAGAGTAGAGAAGTGATCGTTAACAATCTTGCCATCCGCTGTCATTAACTGCCAGCCGGGATGGTATTCGTCGCTAAACGTCACTACTAGTCCTTGCGGGTTGTGTTTTATCACTACGGTTTTTTTCACCGGTGAATCATCGTGTATCGTGAATGCATCGGTGGTAAATACCGCTGGTTGGGGATCTGGCTCTAAGATCATCTGATTACTTGAGACTGTGCCTAAATCGTAAAGCCGTAAACGGTTGATTTTTATGGACGTGTCTTGGACGGAGTAAGGCAAGATAATTCCCAGAGTGGCTTTGGTAAATGGCCGAGGCGTGGTTCTTACCAGCTGGTAACCACCCTTCATCTGGCTAAATGGCAGGTTGTAGTCTTCTATGCCAATAAAATTCAAGTACAGCTTAGTCTGTGGATTATCAGTCTCTGTATCCTGATCAATTAGCAGAAAGTGCCGCTCTTGACTAAGGGAGAGCTTGGCTTGAAGGCAGCGAGTCTCATCTACTGCACTGGTGATAGTGGAGCGAGGGGAGGTCGGTGAGTTAAAGTATTGGTTGTTACTTTTCTCATAAAGCCTGCTTATGGGGCCAATGTCATCAATTATGCAGGGAGTCCAAGATGAGTTTTGGTTAGAAAAATTAGTCAACAGGGCAGAATCATCATTAAGAGTATTCAGTATCGCTTTTATCTGGTGCTGGCCGACTGTTAGAGTGCTTAGCAGATAGACACCATATCTTTGGTCGCCAATGATCCGCGCATCGTTTTTAACCAGTGGTTGATCGTCAATAGTGTAAGTCAATCCAAGTTCATCTTCAGGCAGTAAGAGTCGAAAAGAGCCAGTCGCTGGAACATTTAAGGGCCACATTAAGTAACCCTGATCTAGCCGGCTATCATCGTAGTTAATGTTTAAGATAACTTCTTGGGCACGGGTGAAGATAGAACCAATCCCATCTTGCGTTGCAGTTTGTGGATCGTAAAATACGAGGCTGTTCTTCAGTGGATTCACACTCGCCAGTTTAGACAAGGCCTTACTGTTAGCAGTGTCGGTAATGATGATGCTTTCAGAAGTAAAAAGCCGTTCCAAAGCGTTGGGGTTGTGCCAAATATGAGTAGTTTGCCCGTTTTCGTCAGTCACTATATTCTTTTGGTCAAAATGCCCAGTCTCGTCGACCTTGGCAATATACTGGTTTTGGGCAAAAGCATAATTATGCTGATAATTTTCTTTTTCGACAGTATCACCCGGAACAGCCAGATAATGTACCCCGTAAGCATTTAAAAGATAGCTTAGAAAAGGCGGATTTTCTTTTAAATCCACAATCCATTGATGTATTCCTGGTAGTCGTGGAGTGATCTCCATCATGTTATTTCCGGTGGCAATTATGGGCGTATGACGGCCATCAAAAGTTATATATTGATAAGTAGTTGGCCACCAAAATACCCGATACCAGTCATTATTATCTGGTTGAGCAGTAAACCAGTCGTTCACCTTGGTAATAATCTGCGGTTGCTTATTAAAGGTTCGTCCGATCTTCTGCAACCATAGTGCCTGGTAGCCAACGGCAAATAGTAGAAGCAGCAGTAAAGGGAATACTACTTTTAATATTTTCCATTTAAAACGGTTTAAGGTACTACTGAGTGTTGCAGCTCCCAACCCGAAAAGAACGGCGTAGGCGAAACTGATGATGGTGAAAAATTTCGCCGGATCTCGATAGGCGGAAAATCCGGGCAGGTTAAGAAATATCCAGGTATTTATTTCACTAAAGGGCGGGTTTGTTCCTTTTGACAAAAAAATACCGACTAATGCTAGCAGCCAAAGTGGTAAAACTACCTTAAACCATCTACGAGTGAAAAGGGCTACAAAAGATACAATTGGTAAAAACAAGAATATATAATTTGGTTTTGCGATGATGTTTTGCCCGGGTGGCCACCAGACGTGCTGCAGTAAGCTGGTATGCGTGACGGTGGCATAGCTTAAGGCTTTTAGCCAAGATTCTGTTGTATAGTTAGCCGAAACAAGCGATGTTCCCTCAACAAAATATGCCCCGTATATCCAAAAAAATGATACTAGAACAAAGAAAATTCCTGTTAAGAATAGATAAGACAGCAGCTTCAGGGTTAATTTATGCTGACACCAAGTTATCAATAGCCAAGCAAAAGTAATAATAATTGTGATAAGTAAGTACCGAGGCTCATAAATCCCTTGCAGAGCCATCCAGAAGCACATAACGGCGGCTTGTCTGGCTGTTGGTTTTGTTGCCAGTCGCTGTAAACTCCAAATGATCCAGGGAATGGTACCATAGGCAACCGCACCGTTGAGGTGCCCGCTGATCAGTAGGGTAATGATGTAGGTATTGACCGAAAAAACCAGACTTGCCCAGAAGGCGGCCCGGTGATCTTTTGTTAGATCCTTCACTAAGCGCCACATACCAGAAGACATTAGGGCAATCGGTAGCCAAAAGTAGAAGATTGTCATTAACAGTAAGGGAGAGATGCGAAGATACACGTTAAGAAAGCCAATCAGGGGGTCGATTAAAACGTGAAAAGCCAGGCCAGAATAACTATTTAGGTCATACCAGTTAAATAACGGAAGCCAGCCACTAAAGAAGAGACTGCGTGTTGGGTTTGGATACGCCCAGTCTCCAGAACTGCTGTATGCTGGCCACAAAAACCGGCCATAACCGATTAATAAGATCACCACCAACACTACTACATAAGGTGAGATTTTCCACTTATGACTCACTATATATTCGCTCCTAGTAGCACCTTACTTATTTAATGTTTGATATCTAAATAGACCTCAAATACCATATTAACAGTAATAACCCCCCACCTCATAAAAGCAAACTAACCTTGGCGGCTGAGCGTTGGTACCAGTGCTGACGCAAAACATGCCACTAAGGCGTCTCTGGTATTTTACAGAGCGTAGGTAGACTAAGAACGCAAAAACGCCGTTAAGGCGTTTTTGTGGCGGAGAGGGTGGGATTCGAACCCACGAGACCCTTGCGAGCCTACCAGTTTTCGAGACTGGCCTGTTCAACCAACTCCAGCACCTCTCCGTGCTCAGAAGGATACTACCGTATTAGACTATCAGTACGCAACTCCCAGTTAGTAGTTTGCAACAAGGGGGAGTCGAAGGTATAAGTCGTCGCGCTCTCGCCCGGTTGGCGCTGAATGAACAGTGAGTAGTCATCTTTACCGAGACCCTCAGGCAGCCGGTATCTGATTGTCGCATTCTTTTTACTCGCTACCGGGGTGCGAAACCAGCCTGATATCACGGTTTTGCCGGCTTCCTCGGCTACTTCGTGCAGCTCAAAGCTGCCTGCCGTATCTACCAGCTCGGAGCCTTTTGGAACTAAGATGCGCATGTAGTTGCTGTTATCGGCGTCGGGCCACTCGCCGTTACCGCGGTGAGTGCGGGTAATAACTAAGCTGTTCTCCAGGCGGCCATTAACCCACTGCTGTTTGACTGCGGTCTCCTGCACCATGTTCTTGCTCGATTTGCCACCACCAATATTAGCGTTGTTGATGTAGATATAGTCAGCGGGCGCATCTTTAACCCGGCCATCAATCTCTAAGTTGCCTAAAGCCGCCTCCGCTTTTTGGTTAATCACAAACGCCTGTACACTCTTGCGCTCCACGGCCTGCCAGAGGATTCCGGGCAGAGCCTGTCTCTTATCATCGGGCAGCTGGCTAACGGCGGTAAACAGCTTGGGAATAAAGTCGGCGATGATCGTTTTTGGCTCATTAATCTCTTTATTCTCGCTATTTTGGAAGTACTCCTTCTCTACTTTAAACTGCACGGTGTCCACAAAGTTATCGGCGCTCAATGTAGTGTTGTATTCCGGAAAGGGAATTGGACCGGTTAACTCAAGCAGGTCAAGTACCACGGTCGTGTCGATGGCGATCACCCCATGTGCCGGTTTGCCATAGATCCCTTGGTGAAAATCCAGAATCTGTTTGGCGGTTTCGCGAAAATCGATCGCCCAGTTGGCGTCGCGCATCCCCCAAACAGTGGTGGCGTCGCTTATCGGAAACGGTGGGGTAATGGGGGTACGGCTAGCGAAGGCCTTATCGGCTTTATATATATTGGTTTGCACCATGAAGTCAGAGACCTCACCCTGGTTAAAGGTCATTACTGCATAGGTACCAATAAATCCGCCGGTTGGACGCAGCTCGGTGTTGTTTTGAAAAAGCAACACATAACGGCGCTCCCCTTTAAGTCCAAATAGATCTGGGGTTTCGGTAAGTAGGGTGGCAGTTGCTCCTCCTTGGGTGATCATGGTCGGCAGCCGCGACTTCCAGTCGAGGATCTGTGACTTAATGCCGCTAGGTAACGATCGTGCGGTTACGGTCGATACAGCACCCTGCATCGCGGATAGCTGGGTGAGCACGTCGGCCACGTCGGAGCCATGGTTAGCGGCGATGGTGAGTACCCGGGTTGCGGCGTTGCTGGCGGCGGTTTCAACCGAGGTAGGTGCCGGGAGGGTGGGTTGGTCAGACAAGGCGCGTGATAGCGCCTCACCGGCGAGTGAGGCGTGGTATCCGACCTGTAATATCGACAACCCGTCGCGCGCCGTCGGAAAGACAAACAACGCCTTTGATACGGTGTTTAGCTGTTTTAGCGAAGCCGCGGTTTTGGTAAAGCTCTGATTTGATTCACTAAAGGACGCCGAGGCAATCTCTGGATGAGTAATAACGCTCGCCATACCAGTAAACAGTGATGTTACTCCGCTACTAGCAACAGTGAAGGCAGATGACAGCGTCTGCTGGTTCGAGGCGATTATTGTGGTAAAGCTGGCGGCGACGATGGTGCTAACGCTGATGACAGTAACAATCGCTTTGTGATGGGTAGGATGTAGACGCGCCTTATACCAGCGGCGGGGCTTGGTTGGCTCCACAAATAAAGCGGCCACATCAACCACCTGTGGATCGTTTTCAGGTCTATACGCCACGCCATCAAAACTTCGGTTTTGCATTACATCTCTATTCTAGCTTAGAATGAAGGGCGTGAAGAGATTTTTTTCTAGCAGCATGGTTTTAGTCGCCGGTACCATACTTATGAGTGGGATTAACTATGCCTATAACCTGTTTGCTAACCGACTGTTTACCCCTGCCGACTACGCCACCTATACGGCACTGCTAGGTATTCTGGCTATGGTACTAGTTCCGGCGGGAGCCCTGCAAGCCATCGCTGCCAAATATACGGCCGATGGACTAGCCGAAGCTGATCCGGGGCGAGTGGGCGACATGTTGCGCAAGCTGACGCGGCGGCTTTTGCCGTTCTGTGTAACAGGTGGTCTGTTATTCCTGCTATTTCCCCGCTGGTTGGCCGGCATCTTTAACGCCGGTGACGAATCCAGCATTGTGCGTGCCTTTATGATTATGAGTGCCGCCTTTATCTTTCAGCTCTTACTGCCAGTTAATCGGGGGATACTGCAGGGGTCGCAACGGTTTCGGGCGTTGTCGTTAAACTATATCGTCGATTCACTGGGGCGTTTCGTGGCCGGCATCCTGCTACTTATCCCCTTAACCGGTCAGTCCTATGGTCAGGCCCTGCCCGCGATCTTTCACGGACAGCTCAAGATCGTCAGTGATCTGGCAGTGCCGTTAGGTGTGGCGGCAACAATTATTGGTACGGTGGCCGCTTACGCGGTCGCCTTTCTGCCGATGGGGGAGTATTTTGCGAAGAAGAGCAAGCATCCCATTGATATCAAGGATATGCTGCGGTTTTCGATTCCTACCCTGCTGATGATTATCTTCTCGACCATTCTGTTTAATATCGACATTATTATGGTAAAACGGTTCTCCCTTATGCCGGGGGGGATCACCCTCGATAACGCCGGCGAATACGCCACCATCTCTACCCTCGCCAAGCTAATCTTTTATGTAACTGGTCCGATGGTGGCGGTGATGTTCCCGATGGTTTCTGATCTAGTGAAGCGCGGTGAGCGACATGTGCGATTGCTTTTCACCACCATCGTTGTCGTGTTGGCTGCCTCGCTGATTACCTTAGGAGTCTTTGCCGCAGCACCTACCACGGTCATCCGTATTCTGACCCCCAACTACGTACATGTCGCCAACCTACTCGTTCCCATGACGATCATCTTCTTGGTATACAGTTTGGTGAATGTTATGACCAACTACTTCTTATCAATCAAAAGCTACCGCTTCCTGTGGCCGCTGGGCGTGATGTCGATCACCGAGATTTTGCTGCTGACCGCCTATCATCCTGATATTCTGTCGGTGATAAAAGTGGTTATACTGTCTCAGACAGTTTTATTAGCCGCGCTTTTAGGGCTATATGCCTACGGCAAGCGGCGCCAAATAGTAAATATGGTCAATGCCTGGGCCTACCGAGACAGCCGCTAAAACAGTTTTAGTCGCCGGTGCTGCCGGCTTTTTAGGCTCACATCTAGTGGATGCCTTGTTGGCGCACGCATACCGTGTGGTCGGAGTGGACAATCTAATCACCGGTGATCTGAACAACCTCACGGATGCAAAAAAATCCGCCCGCTTTAGCTTTATCCAACACGACATCACGGAGCCGTTACCGGCTGCGATTACTGACCAGCCGTTTACCCACATCGCTAACCTGGCCTGTCCGGCTTCGCCGGTGGACTACCAACAGCACCCAATTGAAACTCTACGGGTCTCGTCGCTCGGTACCGAAAATCTGTTGCGGCTGGCCAAACAGTGCGGGGCGCGGTTCACTCATACCTCCACGTCTGAAGTCTACGGTGATCCAGTGGTGCATCCCCAAGTTGAGTCGTACTGGGGAAATGTGAACTCCTACGGCGTGCGCAGCTGTTACGACGAAGGCAAGCGCTACGCTGAGGCGTTGATTTTTAGCTACCGTCATACGCACGGCGTTAACACGGGTATCACGCGTATCTTCAACACCTATGGTCCACGTATGCGGCCGCACGACGGTCGAGTGCTGACGAACTTTATCGTGCAGGCGCTGAAGGGTGAGCCAATTACCGTATATGGGGATGGCAGCCAGACCCGCTCGTTCTGTTACGTGGATGATCAGATCGCTGCCCAGCTTAAAATGCTTGAGAGTACGGTTGAGGGACCGGTAAATATCGGCAATCCACACGAGTTTACGATACTTGAGCTGGCTCGCCAGGTAATCGCCCTGACTGAGTCAAAATCCACGATCGAATTCAAGCCGCTGCCAGGTGATGATCCCAAGCAGCGTCAGCCAGATATCACCCTCGCACGTCAACAGCTAGCGTGGGAGCCGAAAGTTGAGCTTGCCGTAGGACTACCCAACATGATTGAATGGGTGAGACAGCTAACTTAAAAGATGCAGATTGCGATTATCGGTACGGGCTACGTGGGGCTGGTGACCGGCACGGTTTTTGCCGAACTGGGTAACAATGTTATCTGTGTTGATATTGACGAAAGTAAGGTGGCCCAGCTGCGTCAGGGTGTGTCGCCGATCTATGAACCGGGACTGTCAGAGCTTATTACCCGCAACGTCGCCGAAAAACGCTTGCTGTTTACCACGCTTCACGCCGAAGCGGTCAGCAATGCTCAGGTTATTATTAACGCGGTTGACACTCCGTCGGCGGCGGATGGCTCGGTTGATCTGACCTCGATTAAACGGGCGAGTGAAGATGTGGGGCGAGCGCTGGCTGACCTGCCCAGCGAGCAGCGATTTTTTCGGGTGATCGTTAATAAGTCAACGGTGCCGATTGGTACGGCTGATCTGGTAAAAACAATTATCGCCGCGCATTACGACGGGGAGTTCGATGTGGTCTCGAATCCAGAGTTTCTGCGTGAGGGCCAAGCGGTGAACGACAGCTACCATCCCGATCGGATTGTCATCGGCGACGGACATCCAAAAAGTCATGCGGTGATGGAGGCGTTGTATGCGCCGTTTGAGGCGCCGATTTTATTTACCGATGTACAAACGGCTGAGATGATTAAATACGCTAGCAACTCCTTTTTAGCCACGAGTATCAGCTTTATCAACAACTTAGCGGCGCTGTGTGAAAAGGTGGGGGCGGATGTTGAGCAGGTGAGCGAGGGGATGCGGCTTGATCGTCGGATCGGTCGCCAGGCGTTCCTATCGGCCGGCCCCGGATACGGTGGCTCCTGTTTTCCCAAAGACGTAAAAGGGATTGTGGCGATCGCTCGCGACCACGGGGTTGATCTAAAAATTCTGCGGATGGTAGAAGAGGTCAATAACGAACACCGAGCCGCGTTAGTACCGCGTTTAGCCCAGATAATGAACGGATTGTCTGGCAAGCGGATCGCGGTGTGGGGACTGGCGTTTAAGGCGCAAACCGACGACCTACGTGAGGCGGCATCCGTAACAGTCATTCCAATGCTGCAAGACGGCGGAGCCGAGGTGCATGCTTTTGATCCGGTAGCCCAAGAGCGTGCGCAAAAGCTATTTCCCGAAGTAACGTTCCATCCGAATCCTTACGAAGCGCTTACCGATGCCGATGCGCTGATTATTCTCACCGAGTGGAAAGAGTTTATCTCGCTCGATCGTCTGACGATGCGTAAATTAATGCGGGAGCCGGTGATCTTTGATACGCGCAATCTGTATGATCCGGCGCAGCTACGGGCGGCAGGATTTTCTTATTACTCAATAGGAAGGCCGGTCGATAATAGCGTACAATCATAATAATGAAACTGTCTGTTATTATTCCGGCATATAAAGAAGAGGCGGCGATCAAGGCGACAATCACCTCTTTGAAGCAGGTTTTAGATAAGCTGCCGTATGAAAAAGAGATTATTGTCGTGGTTGATGGCAGTCCCGACCAAACCGAAGAGCGCGCCAAGTCGGTGCGGTGTGACTACCTAAAAGTGCTAGCTTATTCGCCCAATCGTGGTAAAGGTTACGCCATCTACTACGGGGTTAAACACAGTCGGGGCGAGATCGTGACCTTCTTTGATGCGGGTGGTGATTTTCATCCCGATCACATCGACCGTTTTGTTAAACTGATGGAGGCGTTTGATGCTGACATGGTGATCGGGAGTAAACGGCATCCGGCTAGTCGGGTAAATTATCCGCGTTTAAGGCGCTTCTATAGTTGGGGCTGGCAGCAGCTTATTAAGTTGCTTTTTCGACTCGATGTTACTGACACCCAAACTGGCTTAAAGGTTATTAAACGCACGGTGCTTGAACGAGTGATGCCGCGCGCCGTTGTAAAACAGTATGCTTTTGATCTGGAGTTAATGGTAATTGCCCGCAAGTTGGGCTACAAACGTATCTTTGAGGCACCGGTGGATATGGAGTTTAATACGGCCGGTGGCGGAGCAGCTAACGCGCGGGCGATCGGGCGGATGTTCCGTGATATGTTGGGCATCTGGTACCGATTGGTTTTTTTGCACTATTACGACAAAGAGCACTTTCATTTAATCGGCAAATAGGGCAATACTATGCGCGCGCTGTTTTTAAACTGGCGAGACACTAAACATCCCAAAGCCGGTGGGGCAGAGTATGTCACGCAGATGTTGGCCGAAGGCCTAATTAAGCAGGGGTGGAAGGTTGACTGGTTTACTGCCGGTTCAGCCAATTTGCCGCCAGTTGAAACGGTACATGGGGTGCGAGTAATCCGTCAGGGCGGTCCGCTAACTGTGCAAGGCGCGGCCCGCAGATGGTACGCTAAACAACCAAAGTATGATCTGGTAATTGACCAAAGTCATGGCTGGCCGTTCTTTGCGCACCGTTGGACCCATGTTCCGACCATGTTTTATATCAACGAAGTTACCGGAGAGATAGCTAAGTTTATGCTTCCTTGGCCGCTGAGTAGCTTATTTACCCTTCTCGAGCCGTGGCTTCTGTCGCAGTATGCCCAAGTGCCGGCGGTAGCAATATCTGACTCGACTAAGCAGGAGCTAAGACAGTTGGGGCACAAGGCGCCGATCACGGTAATCAACCTAAGCTGTGATGTGCCCGCCGTTAAACAGCTTCCCGACCTATCTTCAAAAGAGCGCGATCTGACTATTTTATTCGCCGCTCGTTTAGTGCCGCTAAAACGGCCTGATCACGCCATCCGCATGCTGGCCGAGGTGCGCAAAACCGATCCTAAGGCGAAGCTCTGGATTTTAGGTAAGGGGCCGGCTGATTATCAGCGCTATCTTCACAGTTTAGTCCGTAAGCTTCATATAGAAGATGGGGTAAAATTCTTCGGTTTTGTGAGTCCACAAGAGAAGATTGATCTGCTCGCTCGGGCTCACTTCGTAACATATACCTCTATTAAAGAGGGTTGGGGATTAGTAGTGCCAGAAGCAAACGCGGTTGGAACAGTGGGTGTTACCTATAATACGGCGGGTGTCAGAGATAGTAACCGACACAATAAAACCGGTATGTTATCACCTAAAAACACGCCGCAAAGTCTGGCAGAGACGATCATTACCTTGTATAACGATAAAAAGCAGTACGAAACCTTGCGCAACCAGGCGTGGAAATATGTTCAGACCCTGACGTGGGAGGCAGTTCACACTACTTTTCAAGCGGCTATAGTGACAACTATAAAAGAATATGAGCACAAAAAGTAAGGTTAGTATTATCGTTCCTACCCGTAACTCGTCGGCGACGTTGCGGGCCTGTTTGGAATCAGTAAAAAAACAGCGCTATGCACCGATTGAGCTAATAGTGGTAGATCGTGATTCCACTGATGACACAGCTGCAATTGCTAAAGAGTACTCAGATCACGTTTACAACCATGGGCCGGAGCGATCCGCCCAACGTAACTTTGCGGTTGCCAAAAGCACGGGCGAGTACGTAGTGATTATTGATAGCGATATGGAGCTCTCCTCAAAAGTTATTGAGGCCGCCGTCGCGGCAATTGACCGTCCAGGTGTGGTGGGCGTAATCATACCAGAAGAGTCATTTGGCAAGGGGTTTTGGGCGCAATGCAAAAAACTCGAGCGGTCGTTTTATGTGGGGATCGACTGGATGGAGGCCGCGCGGTTCTTTCGTAAATCGACCTATACCGAGCTAGGCGGATACGATCTAAGCATGACCAGCGGTGAAGACTGGGATCTTTCTCAGCGAGTTGCTCAAACGGGCAAACTAGCCCGCATAAACGAATATATCTATCACAATGAGGGGCGGATTAATCTGTGGAAAACAGTTAAGAAAAAGTATTACTATGCGCAGAAATTCTCTGCCTATCTTCATAAGCAAGAGGGGAAGGGCAACGTGCAGCAGCAGACGGGGGTGCTGACACGCTACAAACTATTCTTTAGTAAACCCGGGCGTCTGCTTCGCAATCCGATTTTGGGGCTTGGCATGCTGTTTATGAAAACCGCGGAATTTGCTGGTGGTGGAATAGGACTGGTATTGAGTAAGCTGCACAAAAACGCCTAATGGCACTACGATCGCTGGTTATTTTATGGAACCCAGGTGAGGCAGCTATATCGGCGGGTGGTTTTCGCCGCACCTACGAGATCATTAAACGGTTTCCCAAAGATGGAGGTGTTTTGCACGTGCTCGATGCGGCTCCCTCTTACGTCACGTCGGTTGCTAGTCAGTCCGTTGTGGTTCATCCCTACAAGATACCGAGGTGGATAAAACGCCTCGAGAGTAAGCTGTTCGTGGTCGAGCGTCTGCTGGAATGGGGATGGGCGATGGGCGCGATAGTAAAACGCGGGTGGCAGCTGCGTCGGCAGTATGATGTGATCTACGCACCGTACTCGGAGCTGATGGTGGTGACTCTACCGGCGATGGTGTTGCGCTGGTTAACCAAAAAACCGACTGTACTGTGTAACTTAAATACAGCCGGTAACTTTTTGACGCGCCTACTACAAAACAGCACGCATCGGCGAGCTGAGGTTGTTATGACGATTTCACACGATCTTGAATCCGCCCTCCATCGTCAAGGAATTAATCGATCGATGCCGATAAACTATACCGGTCTAGATGTGGAGTTTATCAAGCGACAGCCCGCCCAAACTAAAAAGCTAGCGGCAATTTTTGTCGGAAGACATGTCGCCACCAAGGGGATCGATGACTACCTTAAAATGTTGCCGATAGTGGTAGCGGCGATACCCGACTTTAAACTGATCTCGGTTGGTAGCTGTGCCCCCGATGTCGAGCAGTATATTAAGTCAGAACTTAAACGACTGAATCTAGCAGAGCATTGGGAATGGCGGGGGGTAGTATCAGAAGAGCAAAAGTACGCCCTGATAAAGCAGGCAAAAACCATGTGGTTTTTATCGACCCTTGAGGGGTGGGGAATCGTTCCGCAAGAAGCCCTGGCCTGCGGTACCCTACCACTCTGCTACGATCTGCCCGTTTACCAAGAGAGTATCGCTGAATGTACTGCGGTTGCTTTTGCCCCAATCAATGATTGGCAGACCGCCGCGCAGCAGGCGATCGAGCTGCTGCACTACTCCCCTACCCAGTTCGAAAAATTGACCAAGGTCGGCCAGCGGTTTGTGGAGCGTTTCGACTGGGAAGCGATCGCGCTGCGGGAGTATGCTATTATAGCCGAAGCAAAACGATGAATATTTTATTTGCTCCGGCCCATTATTATCTTTCAGACGGTCTTGGCACCGAAGTGTCGTGGCCGTTTTACGCAATGCAAGCGTTAGCAGAAAAGGGTCATACGGTTTATGCCATCTGTGGCTACGCCGACCTAACGGGCAAGCTGCCCGATAATGTTCATCTAACAGTTATCTTTCCTAAAAAACGGGGTGACAACGCGCTCGAAGAGTACCGTCGCAAGCTCTATTTCTACAAACGAGTCGCCCAAGAGGTGCGTCGGATCCGATCGGAAAATCCGATTGATATAGTGCACCACTTTGCCCCAATTAGCCCCCAGTCATCCAACATCTCAGCGATCAGGGGCGAGCTAAAAGATCTACCTTTCACTATCGGACCCGCTATGATCCCCGGCACAAAAAAATCTGAGCTGGGGTTGTCGCTGGGAGTTAAGCAAGACTGGCGGCTGCGGCTGACGCGACTCTTACTCGATATTATTGGGGTACCGGCTTTCTGGCTCCATAAAAAAACCTTACGCCAGGCCGACTGTATTATGGCCGCCACCGATGATGCCGCAACCTACTACCGGCAGTTTGTGGATGCAAAACGGGTAGTGGTTGAGCCGGCGGGAATTAGTGTTGAGACCTATGAGGTGGTGGGTAAGAAACATGACCCTAATATTGTGCTGTCGGTCTGCTATTTAACCCCCCGTAAAGGCATTGATGTACTGATTAAAGCCTTCGCTAAAATAATGCCTAAACATCCCCAGGCCAGACTATGGATTGTCGGTAACGGACCCCAAGAAGAGGAGTTGGTGCAGCTGGCAAAACAGGAGGGGCTGGGTAGTGCGGTGCGGTTCTGGGGATTTGTGAACAACACTCAGGTTGGTCGATATTACGCCGAGGCAGGCATTTTTGCCTCACCCACCCGCCACGAACCGTTTGGGCAGACGCTGCTAGAGGCGATGGCGGCCGGCCTGCCGGTAGTGGCGAGTCACACAGGGGCGGTTCCGAAAATTATCTCCAAAGAAGTCGGCTTTACCCACAAGGTAGACGATATTGCCCAAGTTGCTCAGCTGTTAGATAAGCTTCTGTCGGATCAAAAACTGGCTCGTCAGCTGGGTGAACGGGCGCGTGAACGGGTCAGAGAGCACTACTCGTGGTCGGTAATCATGGATCACTACCTGACCATCTGGCAAAAGCTGTTAAATAAATCCTAATGCGGATTGTTTTTTACACACCTGTTTCTCTGCGTAACGGAGCTGGCGCCGAGCAGTGGCAGATGGCGGTTGCGCCGGTGCTGCAGGCGGAGTTTGGTCATCAGGTAGAGATTATCGCCTGTGACTACAGCGGTGCCAACCTATCGCTAGCCGACGTAACCAAACGGTTGAAAGGTGTGGCTTATACTGAGCTACCGGTACGTTATTTACCCGGCAGAATGCCCCTGCCCGCGCCCGCGGCCAGGCGGCTACTAGCGTCTCGGTTAGCCCAGGCTGAGGCGATACACTACGTCTTTGGCTTTATGGGGCATGACGTTTTAGTCAACCGCTATACTGATCGTCGTAAAACCCAGGTTTACGCCGGATTTCACGCCCCTATTCTCACCAGCGGAGCGCTGCATAACATCTACGTTCAGACTGTCTCGCGCTACCTAACCTTGCCCCGTTGTAACGGCTTTTTTGTCTTTAATCCCGATCAAGAGCAGATGTTGCAAAATTGGGGCCTTACCCAGCCAGTTACTTCAATTGCTGGCTGTGTCGATCTAGAGCGTTTCAAACTACCGACCCGCCGGGCATCGACCAAAACTATGGAGCTGGTGCGCATCAGCCGTGTGGCGTGGGATAAAGGCAGCGACCTCTTATGTGACGCGCTACGACTCTGGTTTAAGCAAGACCCATCCGCGGCAGTTCACGTTAGCATCGTTGGATCTGGTCCGCTGGACAGTTTGGTCGATGATCTGGCGCGCGACTTTCCCGATAAGGTTACCCATGTACCGTATACCAGTGCAGTCGAACAGCAGCTGTATCTGGCCCATGCCTCGCTTATACCGTCGCGCGAAGAGACGTTTGGGATTGCTATGGTAGAAGCTTTAGCAGTTGGTCTGCCAGTTTTATCAACCGACGCCGACGGTCCGCGGCGGGTTATCACTGAGGGGGTCAACGGCTGGCTAGTTAAGCGTAACTCGTCCGAGGCGTTTGCCGC
>Ga0265292_1001454_pt1 | contig 20831 bp, 18 predicted proteins | sample Munlanlewell296A_FD_189080 | JGI IMG/M metagenome (GOLD analysis project Ga0265292, IMG submission 189080) | Leachate microbial communities from a municipal landfill in Southern Ontario, Canada - Leachate well 296A | ecosystem: Engineered > Solid waste > Landfill > Unclassified | place: Canada... | reverse complement strand
GGAAATCCCATCCGTAAACCCGGTTTCAAAATCCTCCGACAAAAGGATCGTCGCCGATGCCGTTCCCGCCAGAAGCGTTAAAATTAGCCCTGACACCATCATTCCCAATAGTACTCTTTTCATGTTTCGTCTCCTTGTTCAAAAATCAATAACACCACTTATTTTTAAGCAGGAACATCCTGCCTAAAACACAATCTTAACATGCTTGACCTACTGTTTTGCGGATCACCAGTTTCGTTTCGACCCTCTCCACCTTGGGTTCCCGCCAGCCATTCATCACCTGATCCAGAAGGACCCGGGCCGCCCGAATACCTATATCCCGCAAGGGATAATGAACAGTAGTCAAAAGAGGCTCTCCGAAGGGAACCCAACCCACCGATTCGATGTCGTCGAAGCCCACCAGACTGATCTGGTGTCCCGGTTCCATACCCAGTTCCCGCATCGCGTCCACGGCGCCGAAGGCGAAGGCATCATTTTCGCAGAATACGGCTGTAAATTTTCCCTGTTTGAGCAGTTTTGAAAAGGCATCTTTTCCCAGTTTCCTGGCATCGGTTTCCCAATGGCTGCTGCTTGAATCCAGAGGTTCCAGAATGATATTCTCCTGCGGCATCTCCAGCCCCAGGTTAAGGGCCAGTTTTCGAAAAGTCTCGAATCGGGGAAGGGGCACGGACCGACCTATAAATCCGATCCGCCGATGCCCGCAATCAGCCAGATGGCTGACCGCCTGGGATATCCCGGTTAGTTCGTCAGCCAGGACACAATTAATCCCAAGATTTTCCACGGCAGGATCCAACCCCACGTGCGGGTATCGTTTTTCCAGAATAATCTGAGCCAGTTCCCGGTTAACAATGCTCCAAGACAGAAAAGCCCCGTCCGCAAAATCCCGCCGATCAAACAACGAGGGTAACTCGGTCAATTTATCGGGGTCGGAAAAAAACGTAACAGACAGACGAAAACCGTTTTCCCGCAGAACTTCTTCCACGCCTTCCATGGTCGTCTTAATGATATAGGAGCTATGCCAGAGTTGTTCTTTTTGATCTTTGTTGATGGGCCAGACTATCACTTCGGCCCGGCGGGACACCAGTCCCCGAGCCGTTCGATGTGGCTGACATCCCCCGCTTTTTTTAATAACCTCCCGGATTTCCCGAGCCTTCGTCTCTGAAATCCTCAACTGCTGGTCCCCGCTCAATAGCCGGGATACGGTCGAATGGCTAACTCCTGCCTTAATCGCGATTTCTTTGATGGTTGAGGCCATTATCAGTTTTTCCCATTAAACTTTATTGATTTTGTTGAACATACGTATGTTCATGCCTATATTGTAATAAAAAATATATAAAAGTCAATAGATGAAAATTATAAAGATCACGGATTCCCTACCACGGTCATATTGGTTAAAAGGATCGATAGATCGGTTGAGGTAACCTGAGTATCTGCATCCAGATCTGCCCTTTTGTCAAACTGTGGATCACCGACCATAATGTCCATGGCTGATAATATGATCGACAGATCAATCGAAGTGATCTCGTTGTCGCCGTCGCAGTCACCGTTGACCAAGCCCAAAAAGTCGACGGTCACATCCGCTCCGACGCTCAGCTCGATGTCAGACTGTTTTTGGCGAAGCCAGTGTGATGCCTTAGCCGTCAAGTCATACATACCGGTTAGAGACGTATTGAAGACATACGAGCCGACGGAGGTTAAATGAACCGTGTGCGTCTCAAGGGCAGTCACATTATCGACATCGCGGATTTCAATGATCACCGGAACGGTGGTAACGTTGTCCGTAAAATCACCCAGCGTAACTGTGCCCTTGACGGTTACCGGTCCGGGAATTTGCGAGACATAAACATCGTCCCATACGGTCATGGAATCGGCAGAAAGATTGTTGTTTGACATCGCGAAGAATATTTCGTTGAAAGTCCAATTCAAGGAATTGGCGCCCTGGTAAAGCAGTCGTTTAGGGGAGACTCCGCCGACCGCGCTATCGGGATAAACGATTGACAGCTCCAGTTCCGTCGAATCGATGTTCAGAACGAGCATCTTGGCCTCGGTCGAAAGATTTCCCGTGATAATCGTGTCAAAATACACGGCCAACGTAGTCCCATCCGAAGCCATCCTGCGCAAAGAGACGCATAATTGCCCGCCGCCTGCTTCCTCGCAGACGAACTTCAGGTATTGCGACTTGTCACTGTTATAGACCTTGAGGATATGACCGTCTTCCGCTCCCTGCTGGCCCATCATCGCGGTAAACGTGATTTCGCCGTCACTCAGCGGGAACGCCTGGGTGGTAATAATCTCCTCGGTGCACCTGACCTGCAGTTTACCCGACGTAACGGTGGTTTGGGCAGACGGATTGGGATCGATCAGGCTAAACCTCGAGGGGTCCAACTGGCCGGAATTGAAGTCTTCATGAAAATACAGGTGATCCTTGGGCATTACCGTGGACAGTTGGGCGAGGGGTTCAAGAAGCTGTATTCTTTCCTGGTCGTATTGGCCGCTGGAAAGGGCACTGGCCGCCCGTCCCGTAATTTTGCTCTCGGCCCAAAGAGTGAAGGACGCGGGCACTCCCATCGCTTCGCATTGCCCAATGGTGGATTCCAGAAGACGGAAATACTCGCAGTCCTGGATTCCATCCCGCCAGGCGGTAAGGGTCTTGGATAGGGTGACACTGGTGGGGTTGGCAAAAATCATTTCGTAGTTGAATTGAGCGCGAAAATCGTCCCATGTGGTGCTCCAATTCTCATTCAGTGCCGCCCAGACTCCAATGTGATCCAGCCCGTACAGTGCGGCGTTCCACGCCAGCGATCGAAAATAACTCTCCGTGCCCCTGTACAATCCACCTTCCTGACATTTGAAGGCACCCAGTTCCTTGCCCTGGGACTGTAGATTTTTATAGTAGTTGTAAAGGTTCGTGTTGCCCAGTAAACAATCCAACTGGGGCATTATAATATCAGCGCCGGCTAACAGGTCCAAGCTGCCCTGATCCGACGGGATCGTCGTGTAGAGGGGGTTGGTGAATATTTTTAATTCCTGGGAGACTTCCTTCGCCATTTGACCATAAGCCGCGGCAATTCCATCCGTCGAGTTCCCTTTTGGCTCATCATACATGCAGAAAACAAACGAACTACGGTCCAAACCTCGATTGTCTATTTGCTGAACAAAGGCCTGGAAGAAGCTTTTAACCGCCGTTTGCCACTGGAGTGTTCCAAACGCAAATCCGCCGGAGTAGTAGGTATTAAAGGGTTCCGTCGCGGCGTTCAAATAGATATAGTATCGTTTGGTCGGTTTGCCGCTTGCCGCCAAATCATTCAGCCAGTTATTAAGGAGGTCAAAATTCGGCGGTACATTGTAGGTTCCATCCGAGTTGTATGTCCCATACGTGGAGCACACCCCGTTCGGGGCAAGCCAATGAGACTGCACCCGGTTTTCTTCAAGCAGAGACATGACCAGATTATTGTTTTGGTCGGTGATGACACTATAGCTGGCGGGAAGACTCGTATAATCCCAGGTTAAACCTTCCACAAGGGGAACATCCGGCAGACGTCCGCGGTAGACTTTAACCGTTACTAGCGTGATCATTGTCGAGCCTCCGGCGGGGGTTATTTCCAGTTGCCCTGAATACTCCCCATTGGGAACATTTTCCGAATTTACCGTCAGCCAGAGTTGGCTTACGGCTCCAGCAGGCAGCGTACAAGTCCAGGCGTTGTTCCCGGCGCCGGTCGCGTTGACCAGGGCGGTACTTGCGATGAAACGTTCCTGGGCTTCGGTAAATCTCACCACGTGTAGCGTTACACTGTTCGTTGGCAGCGAATTTCCGAACCCGGTGAGTGTTATGGCAACTGTCTTGGCAGCGTTGGTATCATTGGTGATGTTGACCGCGGCGGACCTGGATTCATTGCCGAGCATCTGAATGTCGATCGTTCCGGTGCCGGTAACGTTATCGGAATTGAACGGATGCAACGGTTGATACAACTGGGCGGGAGAAACCCTGAAGTCTGATCGGCCCAGAGAGGGATTTAGGGCATGATCCATCTCCCCGTTCAACGCCCAGATGCTTTGATGCAGCGACGTATAAGGCACGCCCAGGGTCATATCCAGCGAATTGATTCGGGCCATGCTCAACACCTGCTGACGCAGATTCTGTATCTGGGTAGCATACGTCCCGGCCAGGGGGTGACTCTCCAGTTCCTGAAGGTCCATCAACATGCGAACACGGGCAACCGGATCGTACCGCTTGGTTCTGGACCACGTCGCAAAATCCGAGGTGCCGCTCAGACGAGTAGAACTCTGCGGAACCGTGTTGGGATCGAAAGCCCCCCGAAACACCTCCATTTCATCGCAGAACATATAACCGCTGCCGCGGTAAACCGCCAACTTAACGTATCGGCCGGCCAACGTCAGATTATCGGCCAGGTAGCGATACACCCCTGTTGTCCGATGGATGGTCGAATTGCTTATTGGATAATCATTAGCCCAAGCCATCGAAAACAACTCGCCCCGATAGTCGTAGGTCGCATTGTCACTGCTCGTCCAGACATCGATGAAAGCGGGATGGCTGACGCCGGAGGAACCACCCGCGGTGCGAAAGGAAATGCTATTGATCGGTTCGAGTTGCCCCAGGTCCAACGTCAAAACAATCGCCCCGGTTCCATCCACCCACCCGACGGTGGACATGCTGGTCCAAAACATCCACATAGGATCGGAAGGGCTGAACACACCATCTGTCAATTGGGTGGAGTCTCCCGAATCGGTACACAACGAATAGCTTGGGGCAACGTTCCATGTGTACGGGCGGTGAAGGGCCACGTTCACCTGAGCTTGTGTTGTAACCGCAGCCACTAAAAGAAAAACAACCAGGATAAATTTTAGCAGATGTCTCCCCGATAACGACAATACCGATAAGTAACGTGTCCTCGTCTTAACCATCGTTTCCCTTTTCGTTATCGCCACCGTATTGCCTCCGCTGAAAAATCTTCGCAATTTATGCTTGAACATACGTGTGTTCATTGGTATATTGTAATAGATTAGATTTAAAATGCAAACAAAATTTTGTGGAATTTTGCGTAGTTCAGGAAAAGCGACTAGACATGATTGACAATGATAAAACAATTAACATTCGCATGATCCGGTTGGACTTGCAAAATATTCCCAGCATTCCCCTCCCGGGTGAATACGACAGGAGTGAAACATGTTCAGAATAGCCAAGCAGTTTGTCATTTGCCCGCACCTGAGTCAGGATCCGACGGTGAGTATTTTGCCCAACGGAGATTTGCTGTTACTTCATACCGACTACACCGATATTATAGCCAATCAGAAATCGTTTCTGCGGCGTTCGTCGGACGGAGGGTTAACGTGGAGCGAGCCGGAGATGACGTTGAACTCGGACTTGCCTCTGGGCGGTATCACGGGGGCGGTCTCCGCCATCGATAACGTGGTGCTGATTATCTATGAAGAGATCCAGGACCATAAACGTCATCCTGAAAACCCGATTCTTTGCCGGTTCATACGTTCGACGGATGGTGGAAAATCCTGGTCGCAACCTCAAACCCTGATCGAAGATTCCCGGCCAATTCATTGTTATTTCGGGCAGGCCATTCGAGTCAAATCGGGACGCATCCTTCTGCCGGTGTATTCGTTTTCCGAACATATAACCCCGCCAAGGGGACAGGTTATGATTCTCTCTTCCCAGGACGACGGTCAAACGTGGGCTTTTTTAAGCTTCATTGAGCAGGACAAGAGCACACTGGGATCAATGATTAACGAAACATCGATCATTGAATTGCCCGACGGCCGAATTCTGGCGATTTCTCGCACAGACCTATTCGATACCGAAAAAGGTTTTCCCCTAGGAACTCGATCCATCTCGCAAGACGGCGGCCTCTCCTGGACTCCCGCCACCTTCATCAATATCAACATCAGTGAAACACGGATGCGACTAACAACGGACGGACAACTGGTCATGGCAGCCCGGAGTTGGCCTGGAAATGTGACGACCCGCTACCGGCCGTTATTACCCGAAGAACGGGAACCCGGCTCGAACCAGCGATTTACCAGCCGACCGTTCCTCATGGACCGCTATTACTCCCCGATTCGCGATTGGGGGGTCCAAATATTCACGACCCAAGATGACGGGCAGACCTGGAAACCCGAACTGCTTTTGGACGGCCTTCCAGAACTGAGAATCCCCGAAGATGCCGACCTCTTGAAAAAAGCCCGATACTTCACCTCATACCCATGCCTCGAACATCTGGGAAACAATCGCTTTTTCGTCGCCCATCGTCAACCTGATCCTTCGATGCCGGATATTTACCCCGGGCGAACTTACAGCCATGTCTTTCAGCGTTTTCTTTTAGGAAATATTGTCGAACGTGTTGAGTAAATCGTTTATATTATCAGAAAAGGACGACAAATATGGACGAGTTAAAGAAGGCTTTGGATATCGCCGTTCGGGAACCCATTAAACAAAAGGCATTGGATGACTTTGGGCGACAGATGAAAGACTGGAACCTTGTCGTGCCTCCGGTTGAACCTTTAGTTTGGGATTTTGGCCTGAACGACTTTGCAAAGATCGGATTGATTGAATACTGGATCGCCAATGAAGCGGAGGCCGGTTATTGCGGAAAATATCTCTTTGTCTTTGCCGGACAGACCTGTCCGACTCATCGGCACCAGATCAAACACGAAACTTTTTTCATCGTTCGCGGCAAGGTCGAGATGATGTACGACCAATCGGTACGGGAAATGCATTCGGGGGACGTTTTGCCGGTGCCTGCGGGAAAAGTGCATCGTTTTACCGGAATTGGGTCGGCGCTGCTTCTGGAATTGTCCACACCCTGCCGCGTGGATGATAATTATTTTGAAAATACCCAGATTCCTATTGGGGGAAATTACAAAGGTTAAGGGGCCACGAAAACGGTACGATTCCGGTTTCAATCCGTTTGATCGGATCAGCCATCTAAAAGGGAATGTGTATACACCAATCGGACCAGCCTCCCGCCGTCCAAAGTTTTTGGCGATTGATCGACGGGGTATATGCTTCAATATCTACAAAACAGGTCGTCGTAACGTCAAAGGCATTTTCCGTTATCGTAATGGTTCTGACCTGAAACGGTGGCTCGACAAAGGCAGAGGTGGTTAAATGAACGCATCCATTCTGGTAAGTCCTGCATGTGGCATGACAATGGCCGGAGAGTACCAGTTTGATTTGTGGGTGCTCGACAACGAACTGCGCCATTTTTTCAGCATAAGGTCCTTCCGGTCCGTGGATCGGGAAGGGCGCTGCCGTCAAAGTCGTCGGCAAAGGATAAAGCGTTGCGTGCATGGCCAGGATGACCGGTTTGTTTTGTGATTGTTTAAGTTGTTTTTCCAGCCACGCATATTGTTTTTCGATCAGACCTGCCCATACTTTGCCATCACCGGGACAATAAAATGAGGGATCAGGCCCGTATCCATGCCAGCAATTCGTTACTATGATCAATAATGCGGAACCAATATCCAGTACGACATCTCCGGTTGCCGTCCCTTGCGAACCCCAAAGTTCCGGGCAGTATTGAAACCAGTTGGCCAAAGAATCCGGTAATGCCAAATCGTGATTCCCCAAACACAACCGAACAGAAGCAGGAAACGAAGATAAAATGTTATACGCCTGTTCCTGTTGAATGCGGGTTCCATTATGAATCAGATCTCCCCCGCATAAAACCAAATCCATGTGATTACATGCAATCCATTCCCTCAAGTCGGTCAGCAATTGAGGAACCAACTGTGGACAGGCCGGTTGTTGGGACCACATCTGGTCATCACCGCCCAGATGCACGTCGGTTAAATAGACTATTCGGCGGATTGCCTTCATCCTTTTTTACCGCCCTTTTTATTTATCGTATCCTATTGCACGTCTTGATCGGAACCGTAAAATCATCTTCGTTGATCCCTAATGCTTTAATCAGGTCGTCGGAAATAACATACCCGATATCCGATAGAGAATGCGCATCGGTTCCGATGGTAAATTTTACACCCAAATCGTGAAATGTCGAGACCAACTCCGTATAAAACCCGGGGAAAGTTGCGGCATGTTTTGGATTAAATTCAAAGGCGACATTTCGGTCGGCCGCTTTTTTCAGAATGGAAGTCAACGCTTTCTTATCGTACGCCGCCAGTGCCTGCCGGACATCCATTTCTTCCACTTTTGAGAATACGAATGGGTGTGAAATCATGCTGCAAAATCCCGTATCGAGAGCTCCCTCCAGCATTTTCAGATAGTGATCGGCATAGGCCGGTGGTGTTTTTTTTCTCGGATTTTCCACCTCAGGTACGTGATAATGATCGGCCGAGATGCTCACATAATCCAGTTGAACCGCTACGGATTGGTCGATCGTGACCTTCTCAGGTGAAACCATTTGGGCTTCACATCCAACCAAAACAGTTATGGAAGTTTCTATTTGGGTTAGACATCTTCGCGTGGTCAGGATCATTTCATTAAAATCCCTGTTCTTTTCATGGAGGTGATCAGACAGGCCGATCACTTCAAGCCCTGCGGCCTGCGCTTTCATTATAATATTATTCACCGTCATTTCACGTTGCGCACACCTGGATTGCAGCGTATGAATATGCAGATTAATTTTGGGACACATGAAACGGTTACCTTATTCGAAAGTCTTCCACAAAATCGGCATTCAATAAAAGAGTAACAAGATTCTCGATCTCATGTTTTCCAGGCAATCGCATTTCGTATTCCACATACAAAGCATGACCATGATTATCATTGCTTATGTTCATGTCGATTATCCACCACCCCCTGGCCTTGAATGCCTCACGCAAACGACCGATCCCATCATGAGACCCTTTCAGCTTTACCACTACGGTCTTGTACCAATTTCGTTTTATCTTTTTCTCGGCCCGGCCGAGAACCAAGAGCGTAAAAAGCATCAGAAAAGTACCGATAGTGGGAGTATAATAAAGTCCGAACCCATACCCCATTCCAATAATGGCTATCCCCCAAAGCGAGGCCGCCGTAGTCAGACCTCGGGCCGATACCCCCATCTTTATAATGGCCCCCGCACCCATGAATCCGATACCCGTTACCACTCCCGCAATAATTCGGCCCGGATCGATGTTTAGGTGGACCTGGGCATTCACGGGCTGGGCCATTCGAGCGGTCTCAATGGAGATCAGGGACACCAGAGCCGCTCCCAAGCACACCAGAATGTGCGTTCGTAATCCCGCCGGTCGACCCTGAAATTCACGTTCAATTCCCACCAGGGCACCTGCGCTCAAGGCAAACAATAAACGCGTCAATGCTTCATGAAACCAGGGAATTCAGATTATTGAAAAAATCGGCCTGCACCATCTCTTTCCTTTCAAATCATGATTTCCGTCTGGTTTGCTTTCCCACCTCAGATAGATGACGAAGCATCCGCAGTCGTTCTTTAATTTGCTCATACCGACCTTCGGCAATCCATTCTCCCGGCGTATAAGTACTTTCAATGGGTGGGCCGATGAATTCCATGGCCGCCCAACGTGGAATTTCCTGCAAAGGAACCGTTCCGGTAGGACAGAAGGTAATTCCTGGATAGCATTTTCCAAGAGACGTAATGTAAGGAGGTGTCATAAACTCCACCGGACACAACTTCAAAACCGATACCTTCCGGCCGATCCGATCAAACGCTTCCCAGACGTCCTGAACATCCTGCATTGTTGAAACGGCAGGGAGATAAGGAATCCCCGCCTCAATGCTCGCCTCCAATACACGCTCGCTAAAGGCCGGAGACACTAAAAAATCAGAGCCCGCCGCTATCGCCTGCTGGGCATCACCGATTGTTCGTATCGTCGCCAGCCCAATACTCACGAGTTTGCGTTGAGGAAGGTCTCGTAGTTCCTTCATAACCTCAACGGCACTATCCAACGGACGGGCCATCAGTTCCATCGCCAGATATCCCTCCTGAGAAAGAATTTCCAGGAATCGGCAAAATTTTTCCATACATCGGGCATACTGCGGATGAACAGCAACCAATATCGGAGACTCGGCAATATGGGCTAAAATATCCATTAAATAATCCTTATACTTATTCTAAATAGTGATTAGATTCGATTGACAAATACATATTTTATCTTTTCGCCGGCCTGCAATTGGACCGAATGCTTCGTTCCGCGAGGAATGATGACCGCCGCCGGTTCGGCGATTTGAACACGCGTATCTCCCAGATGTACCGTTCCCGTTCCGGAATAGATCAGGTAAACCTGATCGAAATCTTCGTGAACGCCCGGCGTCTTGTGAATCGGCCCTTCAAGCGTAACATGCCCCATACAGGTTCCAGGAATTTCGTTCTGCTTTAAAACCCATTGGAAAAAAGCGATTCCGGGTTCTTGCTGTTCATAAGGCTCCAGACCTGAAAAACGTCTGACCTGTGGTACCAATTTATCCATTCGTATATCTCCTTCGTATTGATTGTAGTCTCTTCTCTATCAAGGCTTTTTTCGGAACTCGCCGAGACCTATCAAAAAAGCAATTACAACTCCGAAAGAAATTGAAACGCTTGATCGTAAAATCCGGGCAGATGTTCATGTCCGAAATCCGGGTAAATCACCATGTGCCTGGGACTGCGAATTTTGTTATAGGCGGAAAATTGCGTCGATGGCGGGCAAATTTTATCCGCCAGTCCCAGACCCCAGAGCACCTGTCCCTGAATTCGTTTGGCCAAATGCTGAACATCGATATAACCCAGTTGTGTAAAGATTTCTTCTTCCCGCTCATGTCGAGGGTCGAATCGCCTGAAAAATGATTTCAGCTCTTCGTAGGCTTCGAGGGCAAGATCCATTTCCCATACACGTTTATAATCGCATAGAAAAGGATAAAACGGAACAAGCCTTTTAATTCTTGGCTCCAGAGCGCCGCAAGCCAACGTTAGCCCCCCACCCTGTGACTGACCGATTGCCCCGACGCGATCCGGATCCACTTCCGGCATCGCCATGACAATATTTGCCAACTGGGCCGTATCGAGAAAAATCTGCCGAAAAAGAAGATTTTCCGGCCGATCGTTCAAACCACGAATAATGTGTCCATGCAACGTATTCCCTTTCACCCCTCCCGTATCTTCTGACAATCCGCCCTGTCCCCGGCAATCCATCGCGGCCACAGAAAACCCCAGGGCCACATAACTGAACGTGCTCGACCAATCTCCGGCACTTCCAGAATAACCATGAAACATTAAAACCGCCGGATGGGGTTTCTTATGCCCGATGCCAATCGCCTGTTTGGGACGGAGATACAATGCATGGATTCGTGCCCCGCGAACTCCGGTAAAATACAGATCAAAGCATTCGGCAAATGGAACCGTAAATGTCGCGGGGATCAGTTCAACCTTCGAATCTGTGGATTTCATTTCCGCCAAAGCCTTTTCCCAATATGCGTCCATATCCTTCGGACAGGGATTACGGCCTTCGTATGTGTATAATTCGTTCAGAGGCAAATCAACCAACGGCATTTTATTCTTCCTTTCTTATTCTAATGCGATTGAAAGCATTCCTTCATACCAACGTTTCCAACGGTCCCGCACAGCCCGCTGCCCACCGGCGTCCACCAGTTCCTGCTCAACACACGGCAAGGCAGTAACGACCGAGCCGTGCCCCAAACGATTGACCAAAACCAGGGGAAGTTGACGTTGATCGTACACGACAGATGTTGCGGTTTTCATTTCCAGTTCCACCATCGTACCGCCCGGAAACGTTTTAAAGGACCAGCGGTCGGAGAACGCTTCAGCCAAAACCGAGGAAGTTTCACGAAAATCGATTGGAACAGCTCCGGTCAGTTGTGATTGCACCCCGCACCAGGCAGTATAAGACGGACCGTGCCAAATCAATGTTCCTCCCGATGCCACCCAGGTTTCCAGAGCCGTTGCTTCATGTTCATCGATCAGTGAACCGGGAATCAGAATCGTTTTGATCTCCGGATCAATCTGCCGGCCACCCCGCACCATCGCCGGACTGTGCCCCAGGGATTCCAGGATATAATTGGCCAGAATCAACCATGAAGACAATCGGTTCGGGAGGTTCCCCGGATTTTCCGGCACATTACGATAATAATAAGATTTTGGAATATATAGCCCGATGGAGGGTTTATTGTGAGAAGACAGATCGGGAATATTCCCTTCTTTCAACGACGCCGCAAACGTAAGGAACGCGGTGAGTGCGGGCTTGGGATGGTCTTGGTCGTCTACCAGACCAAGCGATCTTTCGAAGGGAACGCGAACATAGTTATAACTCGTTGCCCTAATATTCCGAAGGCACCACCAAAGAAACCCATTCGCCCCAACTTTTAAACAGGCGGGCAATACAGCTTGAAGATATCGATCAATCGCCTCCGTTCCATAGGAAATAATTGAACCAAATTCCTGAACCATCACGGGGCCAAACGCCCGGGCAAATTTTGTATAAAAGGGAAGTAACGATTGACATAAGGGGTCCGTAAGACCATCAAACGCAATCGCATTGTGCCATCCGGGCACCGGATACGCGTGCATGCTCACCAGGTCAAGGCCAAGATTTACATCCAGCCGCCAGGCGGTATCATCCTTAACTTGAACATGGTCATTTCCACTGATAATCAGGCAGCCTGGAAACGATTTGCGTATCGCTTCGTTCACGGCCTGGGACCAATGGACAATCTGATCGCATGAGGATTCGTGCGAATCCGGCAAACAATCCAACTCGTTTCCTTGATCGATAGCCAGAACGATCTTCCTGAAAGAGCCCAGCATTCCCGCCGCCTTACCGGCAAAGGCAACTGCACGTTCTATCATCAAAGGATCATGAAAAAGATTACGTGAACCTTTCCATGCCGGCCAGAACAGGCCACCGCTCATCCATCCGACAAACAATGTTGGCTGAACCAGCAAATCCCGTTCGCTGCACCAGGTCATGAATTGGCAGAGTCGATCAAATGCTCCGACATCATATTGGCCAAGCTGCGGTTCGAAATCCTGCCAGCGAAGAAAAAAACGCAGGCAGTTAAGACCCAACCGCCCTATCAAATCCAGATCATGTTTTATTTCGTCAACCGGCCAATTCTGCCACATGTCAACACCGCAAGACCCGGGCCAATAGTTCACACCGATAGGAAATATTCGCTGACCATCCCGGCTGAAGTATCCTTGTGAATCAATTATGAAATTTCCTACATTAATGTTCATTTTATTTTAGATACTCACTATAATGATTTTCTTCTGTGTAATTCAAAAATCCTCTTGAACATACGTATGTTCTTTGGTATATTTTAATTCCCAGCGGTTAAAAGCACAATGGGATTTTTATGAAATTTTATATTTTGCGCGTATGCCATGACGAATAAAGAACGAATGTTGGTCGCCATCCGAGGCGAAAAGCCGGATCGTGTTCCGGTCTGTCCGGACATCTCCAATATGATCCCCTGCCGGTTAACCGGTAAGACATTCGAGCAAATCTACCTGCATCACAATCCTCCTCTTGGTCAGGCTTATACGGAGGCGGTCAAATACTTCGGTTTTGACGGGTGGTATCAGAACTGGCAACCGAAAATTATATATAAAAACCGGCATGGAATCGACCCGACGATTACCTCCGAAATACAAACTCTGCCGGAAGGACGATGCAAACAAACCACACTGTACGAAACATCCATCGGTAACTTTAGCCAGCAGACACTGTACTACCCTGCCGATCCGCCTACGATAACAGAAAAGTTCATTAAGAATATTAAAGAGGATTTGCCGCTGATACTCCAGTGGTTTGACTCGGATGTAACCGATATCGATTGGTCCGGTGGACAAGAAAGTTATGAAGATTTCGGTGACCTGGGTATTTGGGGATTGGTCGTTGGCTGCCCAGGCCTGCATACATGGACCGGGTTATTCAATGGAGGACTGGAGGCGGCCATCGAAGCCGTTCTTGATTTTCCGGAGATGATGGACACTTTACTGAAGATCGAACAGAGGCTATACCTCGACGTTGCCAAACGCTACATAAACGGACCGGTCAAACCGGACTTTCTCATGATCGGAGCCTCCGGGTTATTATCCTTGTCGAGTCCCGATCTTTTTTGCAAATACTCTCTGCCCACGATCAAGGACATTACCTCTCTATGCCGCCAGGCGGGAATGCCAACCATGCTTCACGCCTGCGGAAAGAGCAAGTTCCTTCTTGAAACCTTTGTCGCCGAGACCGACCTGGACTGCATGAACCCACTGGAATGCCCTCCGATGGGAGATGTAGAGCTTGCCGACGCCAAAAAAATAAGCCGGGGGAAAATCGCACTGATGGGGAATTTGCAGACGACGGACGTGATGTTGCGAGGAAGCGTAGAGGAGGTCGTTCGAGCGAGCCGAAAGGCCATTGAGGACGCCGGTGAAGGAGGCGGATTCATCCTCTCCACCGGCGACCAGTGCGGGCGGGACACCCCGGATGAAAACATCCGGGCCATGATCCGAACGGCCCAGGAGTACGGACGATATTAATTTTGGAAAAGGAAAACAGTATGAATGAGACAATTACCTTACCGGCACGGGAAGTACCGGTTACGGAAAATTGTGATGTGCTGGTGGTAGGATGTGGATCGTCGGGGATCGGAGCGGCTCTGGCCGCCGCACGAAACGGGGCCAAGACATCCTTGATCGCGGCAGATTTTGGTGGCGTGATTGGCATGCCCTTGTTATTGACCAAGTTCCATGATGGAGCCGGTCGGCGAATCGTTGGCGGTATCATTTATGAAATTGCCCAGGAACTCCTGCGACAGGGCGGACTGGGTGTCGGCCAAGAATGCCTGGAGGATTTTGCCGAACGGATCGACTGGATCGGATACGACGGCGAAAAACTCAAAATGATCGTCTTAGAAAAACTTTTGCTGGCCGGTGTCAAACTTCATTTTCATACCCAGGTAAGCGATGTTTTAATGGATCAGAATCGATGCACGGGCTGCGTGACTCTCTGCAAAACCACCCGCCGGGCCATTCGCGCAAAAGTAACCATCGACTGCACGGGCGACGGCGATGTTCTGACACTGGCGGGAGTGCCGATGGAATACGGCAGAAAATCCGACAATAAGGCCCAACCCGCATCGATGCTTTTCAGTATGGCCAATGTAGACCTGAATAGATATGTGGAAGACCGGGAAAAAATCGGCGACGCTTGGGATCGATATGCCGTAACCCATCCGGTGCTGAATCCTTTGCGGGGGAGTAAAATTGCCCTGCAATGGCAGGTTCCCGGTCGGTCGGGTGAAGTTTTTTTTAATGCCACCCGAATCCTGAATGTCAACCCCACAAATCCGGATAATTGGACGGCCTCGGAAGTTCTAGGACGAAAGATGGTCATGGAACTGGTAACTTTTTATCGCGAGCATGTTCCTGGGTTCGAAAAGGCATACCTTGCCAAATGTGCTTCCTGCCTGGGTATCCGCGAGAGCCGACGCATGGTCGGAGAATATGTCCTGACGTCGGAGGACATCATGAGTTATCGAAAATTTGAGGATAGCATTGCCTGTAACAGCTATCCCATTGATATCCATAGCCCGGACGACGGCAGCACCTATTTTCCGGAAAAAGAATGGGTTCCGGGCCGATATTACACCATCCCGTATCGATCCCTCGTGCCGCAAAAGGTAGATGGCCTGTTGGCCGCCGGACGCATGATCTCCGCAACCCACGAGGCCCAAGCGGCGATTCGTGTCATGACCTGCACCATGTCGACCGGCCAGGCTGCCGGAACCGCCGCCGCTCTCAGCGTCAAGGAGAAATGCTTGCCTCGACAATTAGATGTCGGTAAACTGCAAACCCATCTAATCAACCAAAAAGTCATTGTGAGATAGAAAAGTCATGGAGAAGCAAAAAAGAGATTCCTCCCTCCTGGCCGCTGACCAAACGGTCGCAAAATGGGCAAAAAAGCTTCAGCCAAGATTATCATCCGTTTGCGGCGATACCGAAACTATCCTTTCCTGGAAAAAGCGAACGTCAGGTACTCTTCACCGTATGTTGGGTTTGACGAACCGCTCCAGGTCCGTTCAATTCCGGCCTATCGATGTTCGACGGCAGGGAACCCTTCTGGTTTCTCGCATCCTGGTTATTCCTTCGGATGAATCGGTCTGGGAGGCGGTGATCATGGAACCGGCGTCGAGAGATAAAAAACGTCCTGCTTGGCTTTGCCTTCATGGCTGCATTCCTGGGGGAATGGCGGCGGTTACCGGACTTGTGAATGGATCACCGGAAGGCAAGCGATCTCAGAAACAGTATGCGTGCGATTACGCCCTGCAGTTGGCGAACCAGGGGTATGTAACGATGAGTTTTCATTTCCCCGGGTTCGGCTCTCGAGGGTCCGGCGCCGAACTCGGGGCCTTGCCTTCCAACGATTGGATTCTCAGTGCCATGATGCTGGGAAAAAATTACCTGGGCTGGTGCGTCAGTGACGCACAGACCGCTCTTTCCGTCTTGAAAAACTGGCCGACGGTCAAAGCCGATAAGATCGGGGCGGTGGGTTTCAGTATGGGTGGAACTGTCTCGGCCCTTTTGGCCGCCACCGATCCCCGCGTCAAAGCCGTCGCCATCAGCGGACGATTTCCTTCCTGGCAAGAACGCATCGTACGGGGTGAACCGGTCAGCCAGGGAGCCATTGCCTGTATCCCGGGTTTCCTGACACAGTTGGATATCCCCGATCTGTTGGCCGCGATTGCTCCAACTCCCCTGTTTATCTCCCAGGAGGTACGTAAAGACCCGCTTCAATCTCGTCAATACCTGGCGAAAGTATGCCGGGTTTACCGGACACTCAATGCCGCACGGCAATTGAAAATATATTACGACCAAGCCCCTTGCCACCGCTTTGTCGGCGACCCTCTTTACCAATGGATATCCGGACTTTGGACTCCCTCATGCTGATTTAAACACGTATCAGAGGCTACCAATTATGATTACCGCATTCAATAATTGCTTTAAGATTGAGAATTCTTTGTTTTGTCGCGAAGTGCAAGTAGATACCGATGGGCTACGGACGGTATCTCTGCTCAACAAGAACAGCGGCCGTGACTATGTCCGCAATCCAGAAGTGGCCGAATTCCAGTTCTCGATCGATGGCCAGGTTGTCCGCAGTTACCAAAAACCAGTCTGTCTCGTCCGGGACGGCACTAAGATAGACAGTCAAATCCACCTGAAATTCCTGGGGCATCGGATAACGCCAGGCCGGCAAAGCAGCGAAATTCTTGAGTTGCAGTTCCAGTTGGTACGGCATTTGGCCCAGGTCAAGGTCTGTTACGAGATACACCCCGATCTCGCCGGCTGCATCAAGTGGTTGGAGATTACTGCCCTGACAAATGATCTGCACATCAGTAATTGTTTCTTTGAGATACTCAGCATTTGTCCGGGAACATTTACGGATGGGGCCTTCTACGGCCAACAAGGATTACGCCGTATGCCGCCGATGTTTGCCGCCTGTGGGGATGAAGATATCCTCCAGTTTCACGACGAGCGTCTTAACGAAGGATTTTGGCTTGGCAACGGGGCACAGGGTCCGCTGCGGTTCTTCATGGTTTACCCAAACTGGCCTGAAGCCATTGCCTGCGGCTATAGCATGAGCACCGGCGATTTTAACGCGTATCTTCAGAAGGGTCAGACCCTGGTCACGGACAAGGCGTATTTGTGTCTGTATACGGGTGACCGCAATGGAGTGGCCCATCGCAACCGATTCCGGGAGATGCTCCGCCGTGATCTGCCCGCCTGCCCGGATCCCGGCACAGTGATGTACTGTACCTGGATACCGTTTCTTAAGAATATCAATGAAACGCTCTTGTGCGAACTGGCCGATGTGGCAGGCACCTTGGGATTTGGCAGTTTTCTTGTGGATGATGGCTGGTTTGCCGGGAATTGGACGGTTGACACAACCAAGTTCCCATGCGGATTGGGCATCGTGGTGGATCGCGTCAAGTCAGCCAGGATGCGTTTTGGTCTGTGGTATTCCCTCGGTGCGAACATGCATGAGATCGGCGTGAGGCCGGAAAACCACTCACTTGACTCGTGCGGCCGACCCAAGAAGCTGGGCTGGAATGACTGCCCGACGTGGTGTCTGGCTTCAGGACACCGCGATGTTGCGACAAAGGAGCTCCTTGAATTGGCGGCCCGACATAAGGTCGATTACTTCAAACTGGACTTTAGCAGCATACTCAGCCCCTATGGGGTTTTGCCTCCGGGATGCTGCTCGACCCAGCACCCACACCACCGCAATGGGTTGGACTCCGTGTGGGAACAGTACCGGGCCCTGGGTTTTATTCGCGACCAGGTCAAGACTCGATTTCCCGATACCATGATTGATTTTAGTTTCGAATGCATCGGCACCCAGGCTCCCGGCATTGCGGCCCTGCGTCTCAGTGAATGGCACCATGCGTCTAATATGTGCACCAATGAATCCGAAGCATATCAGGCCCGAACGATCCGCAATACGCTCTACAGCTTCGGAACCGTTCTGCCAATTGAGCGTATTATGGGCAGCCTGATGTGCCTGCAAGGCGACAACGATGTAGAGAACCTGCTGACGACCTTTGTGGGTGCGCCATTGGTGGCCGGAGATTTGAGGCGGATCCCGGATACCAAGCGTAAGGTCCTAACTACCCTCTGTGCCCGGTATAATGATATCTTGCTCGGTGGAGCCTTGACGGAATTCTGCACGTTGCGGGACGACCGTGCGATCGACTTTGGAGACTGGGATGGCTTTGCTCGGTACCGCCGTGATGGCACAGGTATGATATGTATTTTCCGCAACGAATCGGGATCGCAGGCAGCCGAGGTGACGATTCCGGACCTGCCGGCGGAGATTGATTACCAATTGACCGATGCCCTGAGCGGCGACGACCTTGGGATGTGGACGGGCACTGAGTTTCGTGCCGGACGACATTTGGCATTTCTTACCGAGTCTAATTGCCGTGCGGTGATGTTCCACGCTGCGGGTTCAGGGGAGAAGACCTTGCGAAAAACAGACTGAACTTATATATTACGAAAAGGAAACCTGATGAAAAAATTAAACGCTGTTTTGATTGGCGCCGGAGCGCGAGGCTCGGATACTTACAGCCATTATGGCCTGCAATTCCCGCATAAACTGCGATATGTCGCCGTAGCTGAACCGGACGCGACCCGGCGACAAAAATTCGCCGACCAACATGGTATTCCTCCCGAACACCGCTTTGCTTCCTGGGAGGACCTGATGAGCCGTGATCAGTTGGCCGAGGCGGCGTTCGTCGTCACTGCGGACCGTCTGCACTTTTCCCCGACGGTTGCCCTGCTTGAGAAGGGGTATCATGTTCTCGTGGAAAAACCCATGTCCGTCGATCCGGTCGAGTGTCTTGCCATGGTCTGGGCAGCCGAAAAATTCAATCGGATTTTATCTGTTGGGCACGTTCTGCGGTTTGTTCCTTTTTATCAGGAAATACAATCGGCCCTTCACGCGGGCAAACTTGGACAAACGGTCAACATTACCCAGATGGAGAACGTCGGGTTCTGGCATTTCGCTCACAGTTTTGTTCGGCGGGAATGGGGACGTAGCGACCTGACCGCCCCATCGATCCTGGCCAAGTGCTGCCACGACCTGGACATTCTTCGCTGGCTGATGAACCAGTCGGTACGGGGAATCGCCTCCGTGGGCAATCTCTTTCAGTTTCGCCCCGACCGGGCGCCGGGGCCGGTTCCCGAGCGATGTACCGACGGATGTCCGTTTGAGCGGGAGTGTCCTTATTCGGCCTTGCGGCTTTATGTGGACCCGGGGCGGTTTTATATTAAAAAGGCTTTCCATGCGATGTGTGAACTGGCCGATGCCAAAGACCCTTATGAATATCTGAAGCAGACTTTCTGTTCCAGGTGTGTCTATCGAAGCGGGAATGATGTCTGCGATCAACAGGTTGTGACGATGGAATTTACCGGTGGCTCAACCGCGACACTGACGATGATGGCGCACACGCGGGACGATACACGCACGATTCGTATCAGTGGCACTAGAGGTGAACTGCACGGAAATCTGGTCAAGAATGACATTCGGATTCGAGACTTCCTGACCGACAAACTTGAACAGTTGACTCCGGAATGGATTGATAGCGGCCACATGGGAGGGGATATTATTCTGATTGATCAGTTTATTGAGAGCGTGGAAAATCCGTCAGTTTCCCATCTCTCATCAGCCCGAGAGTCTCTGGAGAGCCATTTGCTGGCCTTCGCCGCCGAAAAAGCTCGCATCGAATGCCGTTATATCCACATGGAGGAATTCACGAAAGAAATTGGAAAATTGGCTCGAACGCGATTTCTAAATCTGGCGCCTCAGGAATGAAGGGAAAGCTCGACATCTGGAATGAATTTACTTTTGACCATACCCGTAATGATTGGCGATATTGACGAACTTTTTCAGATCGTATCCATCGAGGGAAAACTTTTTTCCGGGATAATTCGGTTGGCCGCCATTATTCGCATCGGCACCGAGGACCGCTCGCGGATCAATATCTGCCTTCCAGAGTTCCCCGCTGCTGTGATTGTCAGTGAATTTACTCCACGGTTGGATAAACGCCATTGTAATTCTGGCTGTATTCATACAATGCTGTAAAGATTTGTTTCAGGTTTGAAGCACAAATGCCGCGTTTAGGAATTTCGCGAGGACCCATCTTCATAGGGGCAGTATTGCAATCAGTATAACGGCACCGATTATCACCGGGACTTCGATTAAATTCGTCGTCCCTGAAAAACAATTTAAGATTTTTTGAAATAAGGGGTTGCGTTTTTTTATCGGCGCGCTAAATTGCAGGAAAAGCTGATGGAACAGCTAAAAACCGGCAAAATAGGAGCGTTCGATGAAAG
>Ga0265292_1001453_pt1 | contig 20845 bp, 21 predicted proteins | sample Munlanlewell296A_FD_189080 | JGI IMG/M metagenome (GOLD analysis project Ga0265292, IMG submission 189080) | Leachate microbial communities from a municipal landfill in Southern Ontario, Canada - Leachate well 296A | ecosystem: Engineered > Solid waste > Landfill > Unclassified | place: Canada... | reverse complement strand
GACGCTGAAGTGTTCCGGCAACCTTGGCGCGGATGCGCCGTTTTCTTCGGGCCCGGAGCTGGTACTTCGTTGGACGCACAGACAGAAAGGAAGAGGAAAAAGGAATTATGCAGCAGCAGTAGCGGCCTTCGCTACGGCGGATTTGCCAGGCTTGCGGCGAACGATTTCATCGGTATAGCGTATCCCCTTGCCCTTGTAGGGCTCCGGCGGACGGAGGCTGCGGAGATTCGCCGCCACCTGGCCGACGAGTTGCTTGTCGATACCCTTGATGGTGATGAGGTTCTTGTTCTTTTCGTCCTGTACAACCTCGATGCCCGCAGGGAGCGGATAGTCGACCGGGTGCGAAAAACCCAGGCTCAGGACGAGGACATTCCCCTTCAGCTGGGCCCTGTACCCCACTCCAACGATCTCCAGCTGCCTTTCGTGTCCTCTGTCCACCCCCATGATCATGTTGGAGATGAGGCTCCGTGCCAACCCGTGGCGCGCCTTCGAATCCGCATTCTCGATCACACGCTTCACGCGCACCATTGCGCCGTCCACCTCCGCTCCCACTTCGGGCAGGAGCTTGTAGGTGAGCTCTCCCTTGGGACCTTTCACACGCACGACTCCCCCTGTCACCTCGACGGTGACTACCGAAGGAACCGGTATGCCTTTGCTTCCTATACGAGACATGGGAGTTGGATTATGAAACAGTGCAGAGAAATTCGCCCCCAACCTTGCGCTTGCGGGCCTCCTTGTCGGTTAGTAAGCCCGAACTGGTGGACAGTATCGCCATGGCATTGCCATGAAGCAGCGAACGAATGCCGGAAGTCCCGACATACTTGCGCCCGCCCGGAGTGGACACGCGCTTGAGCGTCAATGGCGGACGATCCTTTCGAAATTTCACAACGAGTTCTTTGTGTATTCCTTCGCCTTCGGTACGCACTTCTTCCAGATAACCGTGTTGTTTCAGAAGCTCGCACATGGCTTGTTTGATTTTCGACCACTGGACCCGGCACTCGTTCCTGCGCCCGTGCTGCGCATTGCGCATCCTGGTGAGAAAATCGCCGATGGGGTCTGTGAGGGGACTCATGAACAACGATTAGTGGAAGTTGGAGGAGGAGCTATTGGCAATTGGCTTTTAGCTAATTGCCAATTGCCTGCTTGGTATTCGAACGGCCGATAACAATCGGAAAATGGAATCATAATCACCATGAAGATTTTTTGATTCCGGGAACCTCGCCGGCGGTTGCCAACTCCCGGAAGCAGATGCGGCAAATGCCGAAGAAACGCATGTAGCCTCCTTTGCGGCCACAGAGGTCACAGCGGTTGTATGCCCGGGTCGGGAATTTCGGCTTCTTCCCGGCTGCATGTGCCCTGGAGAGCGCTTCGCTCTTCCTGCGCCAGCCGATGATGAGTGCGTCGCGAGCCATGAAGGGGAGAAAAACTGAACGGAGGTGAGATTATCGCAAGGTTATTCCTTCGGAGCAACTGCTGCTTTTCCGGTTTTTTTCGGCGGGCGCTTAAACGGCATGCCCATCTGCCTGAGGAGCGCAGAGCCGCGTTCGTCGTTTCCCGCTGTGGTCGTGATCTGAACCTGCATGCCGAAAATCTTGTTCGCTTCCGGAGAGGGCACCTCCGGGAAGATCGACTGGTCGGAAAGGCCGATGGCGAAGTTTCCGCGACCGTCGAGTTTGGGCGTGAGACCGCGGAAATCCCGGATCCGCGGCAGAGCGTAATTGATCAAACGGTCGAGAAACTGATACATCCGCTTGCCCCGCAATGTGACCCGCATGCCAACCACCATGTTCTCCCGGATGTTGAAGTTGCTGATGGACATGCGCGCCTTTCGGATGGAGGGGCGTTGTCCGGTGATCGTCGCAAGTGAATCCATAATGAACTGCTGGATATCTTTGGAGGAGTACTTCTTCTGGTTCAGCCCGACATTTACCACCACTTTCGTGATTCGCGGGAGCGCGAGGGCGTTCTCTACACCGAGCTCGCGCTTCAGCGCGGTTGCGATACCCGTCTTGAGCCGCTTCTGGAGGGGAACGAATGCCATGGAGGATTAGGAGCCGCGTCCTGCGGAACGAGTATGCGTGACCGTCGCTTGCGCGGGGCCGGCTTCGGTCTTCTGGCCACCTTCGCTCATCGCTTCGGCGCCGAACCCGACCTTCTTCCAGAATGGCGACTTCTTCTCTTTCGGACCTTCTTTCTTCACTTCCTTCGTGATCCCTGCTGCTTCTTTCACCTTCTTCGGCAGTTTGGTGCGGGCGAGGACTGACCCGCTCTTCTTCGCGATACGCACTTTCTTGCCCGTTTCTATGTCCACCTGATAACCGATGCGCGTGGGCTTGCCCGTCTTCGGGTCCACCACCATCACATTGCTCGCGTGCATGGACGCCTCGAAACGGACTTTCTTCCCCGCCATCTGCGGGGTTTTCTTCACGTGCTTCGTCGCCATGTTGATTCCGCTCACAATCACGCGGTTTTCATTGTGGAGAACACGCATGATCGTGCCCTTCTTCCCCTTGTCCTTGCCGGTGATGACGATGACGGTGTCGCCTTGGGAGAGTTTCATAGAGAGGAAAAATGTACATCAGAGAACATCCGGTGCTTGGGAAATGATTTTCTGGTAGCCCGCTGCCCTAAGCTCGCGCGCCACCGGGCCGAAGATGCGCGTGCCTTTCGGCTCGCGGTTTCCGTCAATGATGACACAAGCGTTGTCGTCGAACCGGATTCCGCTCCCGTCCTTGCGGCGTGTGAGCTTCTTCGTCCGCACGATCACGGCGCGCTCCACGGCATGTAGTCGAACAGTCCCGCGCGGGGAAGCCGACTTGATCGCAACGACAATGATATCGCCGATGCCGGCATAGCGGCGCCTCGTGCCGCCGAGGACCTTGATGCACATGCAGGTCTTCGCGCCCGTGTTATCCGCCACATTCAGAACGGTCTGCTGCTGAATCATGATTTTGGCGGGGAATCTTTCTTGCGTTTCTTCTCCGCGAGTAAGTCGCGGTGATCGCGCTTGGTCTGCTGCTCGACCTCCTCCGTCTTCATCTCCGCGACTCTCACGGCCTTCTTGCGGATCTCCGTCACGCGGAAGCGCTTCCGCTTGCTCAGGGGACGGCACTCCGTGATCACCACCTCATCACCGGTCCCGATGTCATGCCCGTTCGTGTCCGCCAGGAACTTCTTGCTCACGCGGAAGCGCTTCCCGTACAGGGGATGCATCACGGAGCGGTGAACGGTGACGACCACCGTCTTCTGCATTTTGGCCGATGTGATAACGCCGGTTTTCGTCCGCATTTGAAGGAGAAAAAGAGGATGAAGAAGATTAAGAAGACAAAGAGGATTTCCGGCTCTTGGTTGAGACTGATTTGGCGGCTGCACCTTGAGAGCCTGCACCTTTTACAGCATTCCCGGTTGCCTGTGAAGCCACAATCCCCTTTGTCTTCCCACTCTTCCTGTTCCTCTCGAGTTCCCTTAGCACCGTCAATAGCCGCGCGATTTCCCTGCGTTTGTTCCGGTAGAGCGCGTGGTTTTTCTCGCCCTGTGCCTTGAGGCCGATGCGCATCTTGGCGCATTCGGCTTTGCGGAGGATCACCTCCTTGCGGAGTTCGTCCGGAGACATGCGCCTGAGCTCGGCGGTGGAAATATCAATACTCATACGGCGTGCTTGTGAATGCTTGCGATGAACTTCGTCGCGACCGGCAGCTTATGGGCGGCGAGGCGGAATGCCTCCTTCGCGAGCGCTTCCGGCAGACCGTCCATCTCGAAGAGGATCGTCCCGCGTTTCACCACGGCCGAATAGAACTCGACGGAGCCTTTGCCGGCTCCCATCGGGACTTCGGGGGACTTCCGGGTGATCGGCTTGTGAGGGAAGATGCGGATCCAGATCTTGCCGCCGCGCTGCGCGGCGTGCGTTATCGCTCGGCGGGCCGCCTCGATCTGTCTCGCGGTGATCTCCCCTCCCGTCTGCGCCTTTAGGCCGTAGCTGCCGAATGCGAGCATCGCCCCGCGGCTGGCCTTGCCCTTGAACTGGCCGCGGCCACGGTGTTGCTTCCGGTACTTCGTTTTTAAGGGTTGTAGCATGATGATGAACAGTTGAAAATAATCTGATGTGCATTGTTACATTGCTGCATTGTTTCATTGTTTGCCCGTCCGACCGGACAGTCGTCCGGGCGGGCACGCAATAACCGAACGCTTCGCTTGCGAACAATGGAGCAATGAAACAATGAAACAATGTGAATCATGTGGCTTGGGAAAGAGAGGTTAATGCTGCGGACTTCGCCTCCTGGATCTTCTTGAACACCATGCCCTTGTAGACCCACACCTGGACCCCGATGGTGCCGTAGGTCGTCACGGCGTGGCGCGTCGCGAACTGGATGTTGGCCCGCAGCGTCTGGAGCGGGACATTGCCATCCCTGAAGGTGTCTATCCGCGCGATTTCCGCGCCGTTTAAGCGCCCGGAGACGCCGATTTTGATCCCGATGGCCCCCGACTGCTTCGCCCTCTCGATGGCCATCTTGCACGCGCGACGGTACGGCATCCGCCGCTCGATCTGCCCCTGGATGTTCTCCGCGATGCACGCGGCATCGGCATCGGGGTTGCGGATCTCGTGGACGTTGATCTCGAACGAACCGCCGAACTTCCTCTCCAGCTCCTTGCGCAGGTCTTCGATCTGCGCGCCCTGTTTGCCGATGATCACACCTGGCTTGCTCGTATTGATGAGGACGGACGTTTTCTTCCCCCGATCGATTTCGATGGAGCTGACGCCGGAATCCTTGAATTTCTTCGCAATGTGACGGCGGATCCGCACGTCGGCGAGAAACAGAGTGCGGTACTTGCTCTTCGTCGCAAACCAGGTGCTCGGCCACGAGTGCGTGATGCCGATCCGAAAGCCGTTGGGGTTCACTTTTTGTCCCATAGTTTGGTGGAAGTTCTCAGAGTACTTTTGAGGCGGGCCGGATCATCCGGGCGGGTTCTTGATTCTTGATTCTTCTTCGCTTCGGGAAATCCCAAAGTAATACTTATATGTGATAAAAACTTGCGGATCGGGCGGACGCGCCCGCGAGCCATCGGGATCCCCCGCCGGTATGCCGTTCCCTGGTTCACAATCACGGTCTTCAGCACGAGCATCTGCGGATCCTGCTTGAAGGTATGCTCGGCATTCGCCATTGCGGAGCGAAGGACACCTTCGAACAGGCGGGCGCTTTTCTTGCTGGTTTTGCGGAGTAACTCGACCGCATCGGGCACAGAAAGCCCACGGACCATTTTGGCCATCAGATTGGCCTTCTTGGGTGCGAGCCGTGCGGAGGAGAGATGTGCGTGCATGGGGATTATTTCTTCTCAGGAGTGGCAGGAGCGGCGGCTGGCTTTGGCGCGGAGGCTGCAGCTGCTTCCGCTTTGCTCATCTTGCCGCCGTGGACTCTGAATTTCGTGGTGAAGGAGAACTCGCCCAGCTTGTGGCCCACCATCTGCTCCGTGATGTACACGGGCAGGAACTCCTTGCCGTTGTGGACGGCGAACGTGAATCCGACGAATTCGGGCGGGATATCGCAGTCACGCGCCCAGGTTTTGACGATCTTCTTCTCCTGTTTCTCGATCATTCGCATGACCTTCTTCAGGAGTTTCTGATCAACGTAGGGGCCTTTCTTGAGAGAGCGGGTCATAGGAAAGAGGAATTAAAACGCAGTGGTCGTGAGGATGAATGCGATGGCGATGAGGGGAATGACGATCTTGTACATATGGAGTGGGGGTGAGGTGGAGAAAGGAAACAACCGGGAGATTCTACACTACTTGCGCTTCTTCTTCGCGCGTCGGCGGATGATGAGTGATTCGCTCCTCCGATGCGGTCGGCGGGTCTTCACGCCGAGGGCATGCTTGCCCCACGGCGTCTTCGGGTACTTGAGACCGATGGGGGAGTGTCCTTCGCCTCCGCCGTGCGGGTGGTCGACCGGGTTCATGGATTTCCCGAGGACCTGCGGCCGCCGCCCCATCCAGCGCATACGACCAGCCTTGCCGATGGAAATGAGGTGATGGTCGGGATTACTGACCGCTCCAATGGATGCGAAGCATTCCTGACGGACTTTGCGGACCTCGCCGCTCGGAAGCTCAATGATCGCAAACGGACTGTCGAAGCCGACAAGAATGGCACTGGCACCGGCGGACCGGACGATCTGGCCGCCGCGCCCGAGCTGGATCTCGATGTTGTAAATCCGGTACCCCACGGGGACATGTTCGAGTCGCATGCGGTTCCCCGGCTTCACCTTCGTGCGCTCCGCACAGACGACTTCATCGCCAACGCTCAAATGCCCGGGGGCGAGAATGTAGCGCTTGTCGCCGTCGACGTAGTGGATGAGCGCGATGTACGCCGAGCGGTTGGGGTCATACTCGATGGCTGCGACTTTCCCGACGATTCCGCGCTTGTCGACCTGCTTGAAATCAATCATGCGGAGCAGCCGCTTATGGCCGCCGCCACGGTGACGCACCGTCACCCGGCCGAGATTGTTACGTCCCGAGATACGCTGTTTCCCGCGGCTCAGGCGCTTCTCCGGACGCTTCTTCGTGAGCGCAGAGAAATCCGCGATCGTCATCTGACGTCGTGCGTTGCTCGTTGGTTTCTGCTGGATGACAGGCATGGGATTACGAGGTTTGGAAGTTCATGAGATCAAGCGCTTTGCTCTTCTTCGTGAGACGGATGATCATCCGCTTGCTGCGGTGCCGCTTCTCGATCGTCTCCCCCTTGCGTCCTGTGCGGTGCTTCGGGCGCGTGCGGAGCGCGCGGACGGAGGCCGCTTCCACATCGTAGTACTTGCGAAGCGCGTTCTTCACGTCGATCTTCGTCGCATCGGGGTGCACACGAACCACGTGAGTCCCGGACGTTTTCAGGCGTTCCGCTTTTTCCGTGACGACGGGGCCGATGATGACGGAGGAGAGATGCATGAGTTACTTTTAAGAGGTGACCGAGGGAACCGAAGGGGCCGAAGTGTCCGAGGTGGTGGAAGTTTTTTCAGATTTTTTTGCCGACACTCTCTTCGGCTTGGCGGGCTTTTTCGCAACTTTTTCAGCAGTCGATTGCTTCTCACTTGTTGGCTTGTTTTTGTTTTTCTTGACTCTTGGCTCCTTTTTCAAAGCTTCCCCGGCAGGCAAATCAGAGCCTGCACTCTTTGGTCCCATCGGTGCCTTCGGTCCCTTCAAAAAAGTTTCCTCCGCCACCTTCACCGCTTCGACGAGGAAGATGATGTTCTTCGAGCCCAGCACGTCCTCCGGGTTTAAGTAAGCCGCGAGGAGCGTCTTCACTCCCGGCAAGTTGCGTGCGGAGAGCTCGAGCCCACGGTGACGACGGGGGAGCACAATGGTAATTTTGCGACCGAGCGTCACGGGGAGTTTCTTGAGGAGTACGAGGCAAGTCTTCGTCTTCACTTCATCCGGGTAGTCCTCGAGCCCCAGGATCGCTCCTTCTTTCGCACGAAGCGACAAGCAGGAGAAGAGCGCGGCACGGCGCATCTTCTTCGGCATCTCCTTCCTGAAATTCGCCTCGTTCCTGGGTCCGAAGGCCTTGCCGCCGCCACGGAGAAGCGGGCTTCTGATGGGTCCCCGGCGCGCACGGCCAGTCCCCTTCTGCTGGAAGAGCTTCTTCGTGGAACCCGCGATTTCGCCGCGATGCTTCACATGGGCAATCGGGTGACGACGGTTGCTCTGCTGCCGCACGAGTGCCAGATGCATGAGTCCTTTCCGGATGGGGGCCTCGAACATAATCGCCGGGAGCTCCATGGAGCCCTTCTTCGCACCCGTTGCTGTGTAGACATCCATCTTCATTTCATTACTTGGTTACGGGAAGTTTCTCAACAGTGACATACACCAGGGCACCGTTCGGTCCGGGGATCGGACCCTTCACGCCCAATACTTTCTTCGCCTCGTCACAAACGACGATCGGCCGATGCTGGAGCGTGACAGTTTCATTGCCCATGCGGCCCGGCATGCGCTTGCCGGCCTGGATGCGGCCCGGCCATGTGCGCATGCCGACGGACCCCGGCTCGCGCTTGAAGTGCGAGCCGTGACTGGCCGGTCCGCCAGCGAAATGGTATCTCTTGACGACACCCTGAAACCCCTTGCCTTTGCCGACACCGGTGATCGTCACGAGGCTCTCTGCCGGAACGGAAGAAACCGTGATCTTCCCGCCGGGAGCCAGGCCATCGAGCGACTCGACTTTGAACTCTTTCTGATTCCGGTGTTTCTTCAGTTCTTTGCCTTTTCTCGTGCGGATGATTTCCTCGTCGATCCCCAGCACAATCGCTCTGTAGCCATCCTTCTCCTTCGTCTTCATCCTCACGATCGCATTGTCCTCGACTCTGAGGTATGTCACGGCAACGGCTTCTCCGGAGGGGAGAAACACGCGGGACATGCCGATTTTGCGGGCGATAAGACCTACAGCCATGGAAAATCTTGGAGGTTCCATCTCATCCGCTTATCCCTGATTAACCGGAGCGGGAATGCTTTCCCGCGGAGGCGGATCGGAACGTAAGTACTTGCTAAAAGCGCAAGCACTGTACTTATGTACATTTAACCGGTCAAGACCAAAAACTGTTTGCAATAGCATCTGTTCATGGATCGATGTTTCTGTTATAATAAATAGAAACTTACACAAAAAAACTCATGGCACCTCCGATTGAAGTATCTCAGCTTGAGAAAGCCGCGTCCGCACAGGAAGTTTCGCTCATCATACGCGGAGAAAATCTGAATAAGAATGAAATAGTCCAACGAGCAAAGGACGCTTTAAATGCTGCTGCCAAAGCATCTAAACTTGAGGACAAAAAAAAGCTGATCGAAGGCAGCCGGCTGGTACTTCAGAGTGAATTGGATGAAGTCGTTACCGAGATTCGAACAAATGCGGATACGAAACTCGTGGATTTGAAAATCGTGATACTGCAAGCCAAAGAAGAAGCGCTGAAGGAACAGCGTGAATTGGCCGGCACCGCCGAATCATTCGTAAACGAAGGCCGCGAAGTCATCAATGATGTGATGAATACGAAAACAGGAACGGATGTGGCAAAAACAGCCGGTTATATCCTGGCCGCTGGCGCCGGAGGAATAGTCGCTTACAAACTTACAGACAAAATCGTAAACGGCATCCAAATAATCTGGAACTACCCAATTGGATGGCTGATAAAGAAGGCTGCCGGCTGGATAAGCCCAAGTCTCCGGAACAGATTGGAAAAAATAGAAAACGGAATTTTCGGGACGCTGAAGGTGGGAGCGGGCGCAGTCGGAGGGGCACTTTCGGCGATTTTCCTGCGAAAAGGTCTCCGCGGTATTCCGACGCCGGGCGGCATCAGAGATTCTATTTGGGACTCGGCAAAAGAATTTTTCAATGACAATTTGATCGAAAATATTCCACTGATTCCGAAAAACGTGAAGGATAATATGAAATTTCAGGTTAAGAAAGAACCGGCGGGAGCGAATCCGACTCCGACCGGATCACCGGATCAAAACGATCAGAGGTCACCTGCTCATCCAAATCCCGCGCCTGGAAACGGGCAGCCGTCGCCGGAAAATCCTGAAGGGAAGAATTGGGGGGAAATCGCGTGGGATACGATCAAAAACGGAGGCGGATTGTTATTTGAAGGTGGGGTAGTTTCGCTTTGTACCGGAGTCAGTGTCATAGCTTTGCAGGGAAAAGCCCTCTATGAGATTGAGCAATGGCTTATGAATAAAAAAGAATTGGATGGTGAATTTTGGCTTGTCTACACGACTTCTGGAGCATCCTACTTAATAGGTCGAAGTGTCTGGAAACTTTTGATGTACGGTGAAAAGCCGCTGCCCAAAAATATTGGAGGATCATTGTGGTCAGTTGCAAAGGTTGGATTTGGCCCTCTCACCTTCGCCAAAGATGCGGCTAAGCTTTCAACTCACCTGCTTAAAGTACGCGGGGGAGCAAAATTTAAAGCTCATTTTCTTACTCAATCCATACCAGCAAGGACTTTCCGCATTGCAAGAAATTGGACTCGGCAACGTTTTCTGGAAATGGATATCAGAAACCCGGCGGGCGTAAGCAAAACAGCCCGATATTACGGAAATGTTTGTGACACGATCGAGCTCCTTGAAATGGATGGAAGTCAGACCAAAATAGATCTGCAAACACAGAAAAAAATCCCTCGTGAAGGAACCAAATTGGCCGATGCCATTAAGGAAGAAATTCACCTTAGGGACAGGCTGAGAGAAGGGCTGACAAACATGGAAGGGCGACAGATAGATGATCCGCTGGTCAGAGAAGCAATATCAAAAAGAACCGCAACAAATTTCCGTGCCGAATTTACGGAGATACGAACCAGATTGTCTCAATTACATAATGAAGCTTTGCCTCAGGCCACTAACGAACCCATCAACCCAGCCCCCGAATCCGAGCGGCGCATCGCTGAGCTCGAGGAACAGGTGAAAAGGCAATCGGCCGCGCTGGAACATTCGACCGAACATCTGAGTGGTACCAAAGATTTGGTTTTGGAAAAAAATGCGCACATACATGAATTGACGGAAAATCTGCGGGCAGCCAATGAACAGCTGCAGGCGGCACAAAAGAAAATGACTTCCGATTTGGAAGGACAATTGGTCGTGCAGGAAGGCTTGAAAAATAAAGTGTCGGAACTCCAAAACCGATTAACTGAAACGACTCAGGCAAAAGGAACCGAAACCGAAGTCGCGAAAAAGACACAGGCCGAACTCGCCGAAGCCAAGCAAACGCTGAAAGCTCAAACCGAACAAATCAAAGCTCTGCAAATCCAACTTAAAGGCGTTTCGGATGTGTACCATGAAGCGAGAGTAAGTCTCGATAAAGCCGACACAAAAATCAGGGATCTGGAAACCAGGCTTCAGGAGAAAGCGCCCGGAGTTCCCGGGGAAAAGAAAATATCAACATCTGGTCAAGCCGAAGCTACGGATAAAACAAATTCGAAGCCAGGTGCTGCCGAACGCGGACCCGGGCCAGGCCCGGCTGCAAGCGGCGGAGTGAAGCCAAATACGAGCCCGCGTACGGGACCCGGGCACGAGGGGGCGAAGGTTGAAACGACTGTCCCGCAGAGACCGCGTCCGGAAGCCCCTGGAATTTTGGGAGTCGAGAAAACTCCAGTGGATTCGGCAGTCAGGGCTCAAGGATCACTAGCCAAAACCGGGCTCAAAACTGGAGAAGAAAGAACCAGACCTTCCGAGGAACGGGAAAGAGCAAGGGAATCGGAAAAAGGGAATCCCAGACCAGAAGAACGAACCAGAGTGAGACCCCGTGAAATAAAATTTAAAGGTAGATGATTTTCTTGGGCCAATATGCAACTTGATTCGCAATCATCCGGAGAAAATGCCGGGGTGAAAGAACCTTCTTTCATCCGGCAAAGCGAGTCACTGGAAAGCATCGATACCGAGACCGAAGAAGGAATAAGACGGCTGGGTTACGCGGTCAAATACCCGCCGGATATGCCTCCGGACGGAGCATCCGATGAAATAATCCGGGCATTCAAAGAGCTGAAGAAAAAGCGCGCCGCACTGAAAGGAAACGATGATGTGTCAGGTTTGTTAACCCAAAAAAACATATCAGTAGAAAGAAAAGATTTGATCATCAGCATTTTTCAGGAATATGCAGACAAGCTGAAGGATTATGAAAATAAATGCATCAGCGCGATGTATCCCTTATTTCTAAAAAAACTGGGGATAAATTCTGCCGATCCGCCGGCTTTCGACCTTTTTCTGAAATCCCTCGACGAGCCGACACCGCCCGTGCCTCCCGCTTCGGACAAACGTTTCACGGATGAACAGCGCCGGATACTGAGCGAACAGAGAAAAAATCTGGAAGAAACGAGAACGGGAGGGAGGGGAAATGCCGGCCTCTTTTTCGCTATCCAAAGCGAACTGAGCAATCTATGGGCAAAAAAAGGGGCGCGTAATGAAAAAGACTGGCAGGACTTTGCGAATGAAATAACCAAATATCAGACCGTCAGGAAAATGTACGACGAAGCGATCCGTACCGCTGAGCTGCCGCCGTCCTGGATTGGCATCGTCGGCACGGTCTCAACCCAGGCAGCGGCGCTGAGTTTTGCCGAAAGCAAAGTCCGGTTCGGGAAACCTCTGGTTCTCAAAGGGTCTGAAATAAAATTGTTACAGGGGCTTGACGAAGGCGTGAAACAACGGATCCTGGCAGCCGATCTGAAAATTCATGAAGCTCTGAAAGCCCGCGGCATCCAACGCATACCGAACATCGCCGACGTTTTGGCGACCATGGAGAAAAATAATCCCCACGGCGGAAATTTGTTTCGGGACATGTTGAAGATCGGAAGTCCCCTGACGGTGATTTTTTATGCCTACATGCTTCATGAGGGAGATAACAAAATAAAAACGACTCTTGAATTCGCCGCTTACATGGCGGCCTGCGGCGGCTCGGAGGTAATGCTCCAAACCACGGAACTGGTGCTGACGTACGGCGCTGCGATGGCAAAGGGCACGAAAGCCGCGCGGACACTGGAAGTTCTCGCGAAAATACCTGGTAACTCCGTGGTCAAGTTCGCGGCAGCGATCGGACTCGTAATGCTGGGCGCCGAAAAAATCGATGAATTCACGACCTGGCTGGATGAAACGGTTTTGAAGAAAACGATGGGCACCGCAGTCCATGACGCAGCCGGAGTCGGGATCTCGGTCGCCTCCGGAGATGCGATTTTGTCCGCGGCGATTTACGGTCTTGAGGAAAAGGGCTTCAAGTTCGTCGATCCCGAGCACGACGCCTTCCGTTATCTTTCAGCCGAATTCCCCACGATCGAGCGCCGGACTCTGGATACCAGGATGACCAGAACCGAATACGACTGGAACGATCTGGTAGAAAGGAACATGCAAAATCCGGCTTATAATCCCCTCCGGCGCAGGCTCTGGGAACTCGAAAAAATCGATCCGCATTGGTTCCAGCGCGAGGCGGCGCGGCTTTATCAGCAAGTCGCGGGGCTCAGGAATTCGGATAAAGAGCTCGGCGCCGAGCTGAAAAAACATTCCGTCATTTCCGACCCGAGAATGCTAAATCTTTCCGAAATAGTCACGGCCGATGACGGTTATGAAAACGTCAGCCGGTCACTGAAAATGGCGCTGGAAAACCCCGGCCATTCAGCCGGACGGGCCAGACGATATTTCGAAGGTCTTCCGGATACCGATCCGAATAAACAGGCCTGGCGGCAGTATGTTGCCGAAGCGCGTACGGTCGCGAGATCGGTGACTCTTTATCGCCATCTCAAAATGGTAACTTTTAGCCGCGATCGGTGGGTCGGGAAAGGGGATGAGATGCCACCGATGGCCGAACAGGGATTCATCGAAGAACTGGTCCACACCATGCGGAGAGGTGAGGTACTGAGGCAAGTTGCCCGCGAAGGTTCGATGAGCCGCAAGGATTATGCGAAAAACCTCGCTTCGATGCTTGAGCCGAATTCGGAAAAAACCAAAATTCTGGGCTTCAGCTTCGAAAACAGCCGGCCGGGTTTTTTCAAGCGGGCTCTGACCAATGCCGCCGAGGCCGCAGCGGCTTATCTGCCGGAAAGCACGGACGCGAATATTTTGTTTCAGGATATACAGCACCAAGCGGTAAAAGGCGGGGAGATCCCGGAATCGGAAATGCTCCGTCTCAGAGATGAGCTCACCGACTCAATCCGCACGGAAGCCGACAAAAGAAACCGACATTCCCCTTCCGACGAGTCATTCCGAAAAACGGCCGGCTTTACTGACCCGGCACAAGTGCTGACGTCATTCGAGATCAGGATAAAACTGGAAAATTATGCCCAATTGCCGGATACGGAGCTTCTTGGCCAAATATTTAAAAATGCTTTCGGACAGGAAATCGAGCGAGACCAAAACGAGGGGGGCAAAATCTTTTTGTGCCAATGCATAGTCCCGGAAAGCGGCCTCGCGGTTTTGACCCTTACCAGCATCCATCCGGCAGGTCCGGACCAAAACGAATGGCGAGTAAAAACGCACCGCTACAATCTGCCGAGATGGGAACGTATGGGTTTTTTAAATCCGCATGAAATAAATCCGAACCGCGGCCCGAGTGACGAATCTTCGCTGCTTAACTGGATGTCGGACCATCCCAAGGCTGCGGAAATGATAAAGGCGAAGCTCGATGAACTGGCTCAAAAAGAACAAAAAACTTTTGCCGAAAAGGAAACTGAGATTCATGAAGCCGTTACACTCGCCGAATCCCAGGAAAATGCATTCATCCGCATCCCGCATGTGAACCAATATCGAAGAAAGTTCGGGGAAGCGTCGGCAATACTGACACGGCTTCCCAACATCCGCACGTTCAGCGGAAGCATGAATAAATCTTACGGCCCGGACCCGGTCGAAGACTTTAGCGTGCTGATACGTAAGTCCGGGCAAGCCGATCTGTCGCTTACTATCGGAGGTGTTTCCAAGCTCAATGAACAAACACCCGAGATGCAAAAGACTATAACCGAGATGCTTACGACGCCAGTCGAAGGGCATGACCGGGAATCGATCGCGGGAATCCTCAATATGTTCGAAACCAAAAAAATTCCAAGCATTCTTAATTACTTTGGCACACAATCGGAATTCGGATATCGGGCGCTTTTAAAGGAACTGCTTCCCGAATTTGAGAAAGCAAAAAATAAAAAATATTTCCTGAAGCGCCTGCTTACGGAGCTGATTCGTTTCGGAAAAATAGACAAGGAAAGCACGGAATTTTTGACGCAGTGGTTCAAGTCGAATCCCGATCTGTTTAACGCGGACGCCGCTGATCTAAAGCGCTTCGAGGCGGGTGAACGTATTCTCGGCTCACCGGAACCGGACGGCTTCTATGTCTTGAAGGACGGCAAGAAAGAACGAGGACTTTCGCTCTACTACAGCCCGGAGTATCACGAATGGCTGTGGAGCCTGGACAGGGAGAATTGGGAATCGGTGAAGCAGCGGCACACGACCATCGGACCGCGCAAATATCAGTCGCCGAGCACGGAGAACATCCAAGTCATCGAGAAGCTTGCCAAGGAGGCGGCATAACTCATGTTCATAACCATTGAGTCAAGCTTTACGCGCCTCGGAGAGGCGCTCCCGTGGATGGAGGACATTTTTCAACATAGGTATGAACACTACTTTAATTCTTGTCTGGCACCTTTAGTGACACTCTCGCTATGCTGTCGGCATGGACCCTGTCCGTTCCGAGAAAGTGAAGAAGCTCCGATCACTCGGCCGCAATCCGTACGCCGAACGATTCGCGCGCACGGCTAGCCTGAGCTCCACTTCAAAGCTCGCCGACGGCAAACCGGCGAAAATCGCCGGGCGCGTGGTTCTTTTTCGGGACATGGGCAAGCTGACATTCGCAACACTTCAGGACTCCACCGGTCGGATGCAAATCGCATTCCGCGAAGAAGTGCTCGGCGCCGATGAGTACAAACTGCTCCTGAAGCTCATTGATCTCGGAGATTTCATCGGCGTTGCCGGCGAGCGGTTCTCGACGAAGAAAGGCGAGCCCACCATCCTCGTGAAGGAGTGGAAGATGCTCTCCAAAGCTCTCAGGCAGCCGCCGGAGAAATGGCATGGAGTCGCCGACCAGGAAACCGCTTATCGGCAAAGGTATCTGGATCTGATGAGCAATCGTGAAAGCTTCGAGCGGTTCATCTTCCGCTCAAAGTTCATTCAGGCAATGAGAGAATTTTATTGGAAGAACAAATTCATCGAGGTGGAAATACCGGTTCTGGTAAATGCGGCTTCGGGTGCTTTGGCTACCCCCTTCCTGACTCATCACAACGCTCTGGACCTGGACGTATTCCTGCGTATCGCACTCGAAACCCATCAAAAAGAATGCCTGGTTGGCGGTTTCGACCGAACCTTTGCGATTGGTCCGGTTTTCAGGAATGAGGGGATGGACCCAAGCCATCTGCAGGAATTCACAATGTGCGAACATTACGCGGCTTACTGGAACTACGAGGACAACATGCGATATACCCAGGATATGTTCCATGACCTGCTGAAAGAAACGCTCGACGGCACGAAGGTCAAGATCCCCGATCGTTCCGGGAAAATCATTGAAGTGGACTTCGGCGGAGACTGGCCGGTGGTTTCGCTGCGTGAAATCATCAAACGTGACTGCGGAATCGACTATGAGGATTACCCCACCGCAGAAGCCCTGAGAAAAATCATCTTTGCCAAAAAAATCAAACTCGAGGTTGATGTAAGCCGGCTTGGGCGCGGCAATCTGATCGACCAGCTCTACAAGAAAGTCAGCCGTCCGCAGATCGTCCGCCCCACCTTCATTACCGAACACACCATCGACCTCTCGCCGCTTGCCCGCCGCAATGACACGAATCCAGCCATCACTGACCGATTCCAGCTGGTCGTCGGCGGCTGGGAAATCATCAATGCCTATAGCGAACTCGTGGATCCGGTAGATCAGGCACAGCGATTCGCAGAGCAAGCGGATGCGAGAAAGCACGGCGACCACGAAGCGCACTGCAAGGACGATGAGTTCGTGGAAGCCCTCGAATACGGTTGCCCGCCCTGTTCGGGATGGGGCATGGGGCTGGACCGGATCGTTGCCCTGCTCACGTGCCAGGAGAATCTAAGGGATGTCGTTCTGTTCCCGCTGATGAAGCCGGACAAGGTGAATAAGGGGAACCCGAAGAAGTAATTGTCCATTTTCCATTATCCATTCCACATGACCCTCCTCCTCCAGCACGCCGACTACGGCCACCTCCTTCCTGCCGCACACGGTCTCCTCAAGGAACACGCTACCCAGACGCACGCTCATCTCCTCGCGACCGGCGCGGTCATGGAAGCTTTCGCAAAGAAGTTCGGAGGTCATCCTGAAACGTGGAAGGTTGCGGGAATACTCCACGATCTCGACTGGGACAAGCTCGACAAGGATTTCGAGGCGCACTGCGGGACGACGCTCGAACAGATGCTTAAGTCCATCGAGGCGCCAGCCGAGCTCCTCGCCGACATCCGGGCGCACTACGCAGAGAAGTACGGAGAGAAGCACCCGCTCGACTCGATGCTTCGGAAATGCCTCTACTGCGTGGATGAGCTCACCGGATTCATCATCGCGGTTGCGCTCGTGCGGCCGAGCAAGAAACTCGCAGATGTAGAGGTGAGGAGTGTTACGAAGAAACTCAAAGACAAGGCGTTCGCCGCACAAGTGAATCGCCAGCAAATCCTGAAGTGCGAGGAGCTCCTCGGCCTGCCGCTGGATGAGTTCATCCAGATCACGCTGGATGCGATGAAAACCATTGCTCCGCAAATCGGGCTTTGAATGACGCCGCGGCCGGGGACGGCCGCTGCTGTTATGTTGTTTATCGCGAATAAGGGCATTAATCAGGGGTTCCCTAGCTTTACCTTGCACCAGCCTTGGGCTCTGTGCATGCTGCAACCGTGCTCCAATCAACGGAGATCGTCGGCTGCACCATCGTTTCGAGGAACTACCTCGCACAAGCGCGCGCCGCAGCAGAGAGCTTCCTGCTCCATCATCCCGGATGCCGCTTCGTAGTGTTGCTGGTGGACAGGAACGAGGGCAGCATCGATCCCTCGGGGGAGGCTTTCGAACTGCTCGAGTACAAGGATCTCCCGCTGCCTCACAGCGAGTGGATGGCTTTTCGCTACACCGTGATCGAACTCAACACCGCCGTGAAGCCGTTCTTCCTCCGGCATCTGCTGCGCACTACGTCCGCCCGGGCAGTCATCTACATTGATCCCGATACGCTTTTCTTCTCCCAAGCTTCGCTGCTCTTAGAGCTCCTCGAAGAGCATCCCCTTGTCCTCACGCCGCACATTACCTCCCCGATCAACGATGATCAGAAACCGACGGAACTCGATATCCTCCTCGCCGGAGTCCATAACTTGGGATTCGGGGCTTTCCGGCGCTCCCCGGACATCGATGCCCTGCTCGAGTGGTGGAGCAATCGACTGAAGATGCATTGCCTCAACAGACCGCAGGAGGGTCTCTTCGTCGATCAGCGGTGGATGGATTTCGCCCCCGCGTTCGTCGAAGGCACCTGTCTGCTTCGGGACCCCGGATACAACATGGCTTACTGGAACCTCCATGAGCGGACCCTCCGCAAGGAAGGGAATATGTACAGTGTGAACGACAGGCCTCTCGTCTTCTTCCACTTCAGCGGCTATCTCCCCGACCAACCCTGCGAGCTCTCCAGGCATCAGACGAGGACGCTCATAGCGCGACATCGCGCTCTCCAGGAACTCCACGACCACTACAGCGATCTCCTGCGTGCACACGGGTACGAAGCGGCACGAACACTCCCCTACGCATTCGCCAGTTTCGCTGGCGGCATCCCCGTGCCACAGGTTGCGCGGCGACTCCACCTGTCACTCGGGGAGAAAGCGGACCGATACGGAGATCCCTTCCAAACCGGGGGAGAGCGTTCGTTTTTCTCCTGGCTTCAATCCGCCGACGCGCGCTCGGCGGATCCGCGCATCACGAATCTCCTCGCTGCCGCCCGAACGTACGGCGGGGAATTCGCGTGGATCCCCGACGATGCGGACGACAACGCCGCATTCATCACCTGGCTTTTGTTCGAGCACGGGGCGCAGCACCTGGGGATCCACCGGGATTTCCTGCAGCATCTCCGAGCGACGTCTGTTCCCGCGGTGTCTCTCCCTCGTGCGCTGCGACTCTTCCTGCGACACAGACACTCCTGGAAACCATACCAGCGGTTCTGCCGTTTCATGAAACGGAAAATCGGTGAGAGGCCCTTCCAGGATCTGAAGCAGATGCTCTTCGGATGGGAACGCCGCCCTCTCATCTCCCAATCGAAACGACAACCAATGGTTGTGACAGGGCTCAACATCGTGGGATACCTCGATGCAGCAAAAGGAGTCAGCGAGGTCTGCCGGAGCATGATCCAGGCTGCCGAAACTGTCCGGATCCCCTATACGCGCACGAGCGTTGATCATCGAAATCCTCCACTCTCTGCGGAGAGTCGTCTTACGCCGTTCCCCCCGCCAGCGTGCCACAATGTGAACCTCGTCCACGTCAACGCCGATGAACTTCCTTTCGTGGCCGCCGAGCTCGGTCCATCATTTTTCGCGGAAAGAAAAACCATCGGATACTGGTGCTGGGAACTCCCCGATTTCCCCAAGCAACTCCACCAGGCTTTCGACCTCGTGAATGAAATCTGGACCCTGAGTTCCTTCAGTCAGCAATCCATCGCGGAGGTTTCACCTGTGCCTGTCATCACCATGTGGCCATCTCTCGATACCACTATCCATGGCAAGGCCAACCGAGCCCGCTTCGGCATTCCCGATGACCGATTCGTCGTCCTCTTCATTTTCGATCCCTCGAGCTTCATCGAGCGCAAGAATCCCTATGGTCTCATTGAGGCGTTTCGGCAAGCCTTTCCCAAATCGGACAAGGCGACTCTCGTGATATCCATGCCGGGAGGAAGAGACGCAGTGCCAGAGAAAGAATTGCGTTTGCGAAGAGCGCTCGACGCGGTGGGCGGCCTGATCCTCACCGAGAGACTCGAGCGAGCCGATGTGTGGAATCTGATGGCTTCCGCCGATTGCTACGCCTCCCTCCACCGCTCGGAAGGCTTCGGCCTCACGATCGCGGAAGCGATGCTCCTCGGCGTTCCCGTGATGGCAACGGACTACGGAGGAAATACCGATTTCATGTCGCCGCACGACACCTGGCGCATCGGATATCAACTCAGAGAACTCGAGCGTTCCTACGGCCCCTACCACCAGGGGAGTTTCTGGGCCGATCCCGACACGGCACATGCCGCCTGGGCTCTGCGGCACATCGCAGAGGATCTCCCTGCGGCGCGGGCAAAAGCGGCGCGGGCAAAATTGTCCGTCGCGGCTCAGCTCTCTCCGGAAGCCGTAGGTCTGCGCATGAAGAAGCGCCTCGCTCATCTGCAGTGGTAGCGCCTCTGCTACACTCAGTCCCCTGATGTACCGCTTCTGGTCGTCGATCATCGAGCCGGCTCTCTCTGCCGCCCATGCACGCTCGATCGTGGAAATCGGGACGGCCGATGGCAAGACCACCCTTCCCCTTCTCCGCTACGCAAAAAAATACGGCGGATCCGTCCACTGCATTGATCCCAAGCCACTCTTCGACAGTGCTTCCTGGGAGCAGGATTTCCCCGGAATCTTCCGCTTCCACCGGGGACTCAGTCTTGATGTCTTGCCGAACCTTCCGGCGTTCGACGCCGTGCTCATTGACGGCGACCATAACTGGTACACCGTTTTCCACGAGCTCACGATCATCGCCAACCACGCAAAGAATCGCGGGCGTTTCCCTCTCGTGCTCCTGCACGATGTCTGCTGGCCGTACGGCAGGCGTGACCTGTACCACGATCCTCTCCGCATTCCCAAGGCCTTCCGCCATCCATGGGCACGGAAAGGCATGTCCATCGGGAACGACGCTCTCGCAGACAACGGGTTTAACGATAATTGCACCAACGCGATTCACGAAGGCGGTCCCCGGAACGGCGTCCTCACCGCAATCGAGGACTTCCTCGCGGAACATGGAGAAACCCTCCGCTTCGTCATCGTTCCGGGAAGCTTCGGCCTCGGGATTCTCGCCGACTGCCGCTCATTTGAGGAGCATCCGCCTCTCCAGAAGTTCTGGCGCTCCCTCACTCTCGCCGCACCCATCCGAAACCATATCGAATCTCTCGAACGCGCGTTCATCACCGCGGAAACCTGCGACCAGAGATGCCTCCATGATTTCCAGCGGCTCGAACAGACAACGACTGCTCTCCGCACCGAACTGGCACAGACTCAAAAGCAGTTGACTCAGCATCATGCACAAGCGGCTGCTGTTATCTCCCGGATGAAGCAGACGAAGAGCTGGCGCTACACCGCTCTGTTTCGGCATATC
>Ga0265292_1001452_pt1 | contig 20849 bp, 19 predicted proteins | sample Munlanlewell296A_FD_189080 | JGI IMG/M metagenome (GOLD analysis project Ga0265292, IMG submission 189080) | Leachate microbial communities from a municipal landfill in Southern Ontario, Canada - Leachate well 296A | ecosystem: Engineered > Solid waste > Landfill > Unclassified | place: Canada... | reverse complement strand
GCGCGCTTTGCGGAGTGTTGCGACGTTGTAGATGCCAGCGACCCCGTCCGAGATCGCCATGAGTGCGGTCGCGACGGGCTCCCCGTCCTCCTCCGTAAAGTAGAGCCGCGCGCCCGCGCTTCGCCACGCTTCCGTCATGTCCAAGAGCGCGGGGTAGAAGCGCCGCGGCATGCGAAAGACCTCCATCACGATGCCAATGAACTTGGCCGTCTCGTCCAAGCGCGCGAGGCGCACGTTGACATCAGGCGTCTGGCCAGGGAGCGGCCCAGGAGAGCGCGCGAGCACGTCCAGCGTGGACGAGGGCGCGCAGCCACGCATCACGAGCTCGCCGTGCCAATCGCGAGCGGGCCGGAACGATGACAGCACGACGTTCCACGAGCACTCACGCTCGCCAAAGAACGTGGTGGCCTCGCTGAGGAGCTTCGCGACCTCAAGTGGCGTCGCCGTATCGACGACGGCCCGATTCATCGTGGGCGCGTCCAGTCCAGCAACGCCAGTAAGGAACCACCCCTCGCCGCCCTTCTGGAAGTGACGGTGCGTCGTCGCGGTCAGCTTGTAGTACGCGCGCTCCAGCCGCTCGTTGAGCACGTTGTCACTCTCGCCGGCTTGGAGCACACCCCAGATATGACGGGCGTCCTCCTTTAGCATATTCCTGGGTGCCCACGCGCGGGGCCTTGGTCCGGACGGGGTTGGGGCCAGCAGGATCGCTCCAGCAGTCTGGCTTCTTGGAGTCTTCGTGTCTTGGCGAGAGTAACGCGCGCACGCCCGTCTCACCAAGAACCCAAGAAGCCAAGACCCCAAGAGCGCGGAGTACTCACTAACTTGCCAGACGATCAACCGACCAAGTGCCCCAGCACCTCGCGCAGGTCCTTCCCCTCGACCACGTGCCTCGCATGATGCCGCACGGCGAAGTCGCTGGGGTTCACGGCGATGCCGTAGGCGCACTCTCGGAACATGCCGACGTCATACATGCTGTTCCCCACCGCGGCCGCGCGTTCCCGCGGGACGCGAAGGCGCGCGAGGAGGTCGCGCGTCACGCGCGACTTGTCGCGGATCTCGACGAACACGAGCCCCTCGTGGGAAACGTGCCCCGTTCCCAGCAAGCGCAGTCCGTTGGCCACGTACATGTCGAGGCCCAGCTCTTCGCACACGCGCCGCGCGAGGATGTCGATGCCGCCCGAGAGCACACAAGTGGCTATGCCGCGCTCGCGCAAGCCCTGCGCCAGCTCGTGCGCGCCTGGCATGAGCTTGGCCCTCGCGAGGACCTCCTCGATCTCGCGGACGTGCTTGCGCTCGCCATCCCCCACATGCCACAGCGCGATGTCACTACGCATGAAGCCGGCGTCGTCCAGCTCGCCGCGCTGATAGCGTTCCCAGTTCGCCTGGTTCGTGGTGCCGAAGGCTTCGTGCACCATCTCCCAACTGGAGCCCTCCACGAGCGTGCCGTCCATGTCGAGGAGCACGAGCTCGAGGCCGGGCTTGGCGCGGTCCACGTCCGCCTTGGGGTCCGCGTGGTGTGTGGAGAGGACTTGCAGCCAACCGTCAGCGAGGCTCGTGACGTCCCCGCGGGCTGAACGGTGGGTGGGAGTGGGCATCGGGTCGAGTCGGCATCGTTCCCGCTTGGTCATCAGGCTTGCCAATGGGGGGTCTGGGGGGCGAACCCCCCAGGAGTCGGGCCCGGCGTGATAGCTGTACAGTGTGCGTCGGCACCGTGAGCGCGCGCTCACGCGCGCGCCGGACTCTGGGGGGCGAGCCCCCCAGACCCCCCATTTGGTAGAAGAAACAGTTAAGCGCGCCCCGAAGGAGTCAGAGCAATCCCCCATGCCGCGCTCGACCAACAAGGTGGCTTCCATTCGCCGCTCGATCCAGGTGGCCGCAACGCCGCAGGATGTTTACGAAGCGTTCCGCACGGAGGAAGCGCTGAGCGCTTGGTACATGGACGGTACCACGGTCCACTTCGTGGCGCCTGATGGCTTCCTCTCGTTCGATGGACCAGAGGGCGCGGTCCGCGCGACGCTCGCGGAGCTCGTGGAGAACCAGCGCGTCGTCCTCGACTACCACGCGCCTTGGTGGGGCACCGTGACGTGGGAGTTCAGCGAGACACCCAAGGGCACGCGGGTGAGTCTCGTGCACGAGGGCTTCGAGGGGCACGAGGATTGGCTCGACCGCTTCACGTGGGGCTGGGAATCGTTCCTGAAAGCGCTGAAGGCGTTCGTCGAGGGGCGACCTATCAGGTGATGGTCGGTCAACGTTCGACCGATGGTGACGGCACATTGGCGCTCCCCCCTTACCAAGTCCTCCGTACTGCCTGCGGCGCTGCTCCCGCGGACCCGTGGTGCTCGCGGCGCCCGAGGACGAACGAAGGAGACGTCCGCGGGCGCCACGGGCGACGCGGGAGCGCGGGAGCTCCCCGCGAAGCGGCCCGAGGACGGCCATTCAAGTGACTTGTCGAGCCCGCGCTCATTGACCGCGACGTGGGTTCTCAACCGAAAGCCCAATGCAGCCAAGATCCCCGTACTGCCTGCGGCGCTGCTCCCGCGGACCCGTGGTGCTCGCGGCGCCCGAGAACGCATGGTGGGGTCGTCCGCGGGCGCCACGGGCGACGCGGGAGCGCGGGAGCCGCCCCGCGCAGCGGCCCGATCGCCACGAGGAACCAACGTGGACGGAGGATCACGACCACTCGGAGGGCACGGCGACTGCGATGTGGGCCAAGCCCGCTCAGTCACAAGGACTCAAGTGGGAAGACCGCGCATCGCCGCTTGGCGCCATGATGCATGGCTTCGAAGTGAGCATCCCCAAAAAACGCGATGACCGAATTGGACTTTGCTGAGCGCCATCCAATCTTCTTCACACGACGCACACTTCGCTGGCGCTGATGAACGCGATGCGCTCGACGATGCGCGCGTTCGCGCGCTGCTCGTGGATGGCGGCCTTGTCGCCGCCAAGGAGCGCGTGAACGATGTTCGCTATGTCCATCACTGGGACCGACTTGTGGATGTAGGCGTCCACGTTCATCTCGACGACACGCGTCATCGGGGCGGGGACGTCGTTGTAGCCCGTCATGAGCACGCGCAAGCCATGCGGGTTCGTTTCATGCGCGGTCTGCAGGACGGCGACGCCGTCCTTCTCCTTCATCCTGCAATCGCTGATGACGAGGTCGAACTTCTCGCTGCGCAAGCGTTCGATGGCTTGGGAACCGTCCACTTCGGTGACGAGCTCGATGTCCTTGGACGCGCGCCCCAGCGCTTGCTGGATCAGGAAGAGGATGGCGGGGACGTCATCCACGACGAGGACCCTCTTGGTGATGGTCTCACTCTCCTTCGCATTCGACGTGCTTGCCCAAGTCGAGCGTGAGCAAGGGCGGCTGGTGGCCCCGCGACCCGCCTCGCGTGAGGACGTTGGCCACGTGGTCAGCGTCCCATGACGTGCAGCTGCCCCAGACGAACGCGGCGGCCCCGGCGGCGAAGGCGGCGGCTTCGCTCGTGCCCGAAGCAGCGCGATAGCCGCCTGGCACCGTGGAAGTGATGCGCTCGCCTGGCGCAAGGAGGTCGAGCCCCTTGCCCGTGGACGTGAAGGTGGTCGCTTGGCCATCGGGCCCGGCGGCTCCGACCGCGAGCACGCGGGGGAACGACGCGGGCGCGCTGACGCAGTCCTTGCAGGGGCCGGTGTTGCCGGCGGCCGCCACGACGAGCGCGCCGTGCTCTTGGGCGCTCCGGACTGCCTCGCGGAAGTCCTTGGTGGGTGCGTCCTCGCTGAGGGCGAGGAGGATCACGTTGCTCCCGATGTGGGAGCACCACCTGATGCCGGCGCTCACGTCCGCCGTGCGGCCCAAGCCATCCGGCCCGATGGCTTTGGCCACTGCGACGAGTGGCGAGCCCACGCCGGGCCATGGCGAGTCGCGCGATGCCGCGATGATGCCCGCGAGGAGCGTGCCGTGGCCCACTTCGTCGCGCACGTCCGTCGAGCCGTCGATCGCGTTCCAGCCGTGCTCACCACGCGGCCCTGTCCAGAGGTTCGCTCGGAGGGCGGGGTGCGTCACGTCGATGCCGGTGTCCACGATGCACACGAGACGGTCGTGCGTTGGCGTTCCTTTGGCCCACGCGGCTGGAGCGCCGATCGCGGCGAGTCCCCAGGGCGCAGGGAGTCCCTGGAATGACATGCTGTCCCACGCCGCCGTGTCCCACGCGGCAGTATCCCAGGCAGCCGTATCCCACGAGGCCGTGTCCCAACCGGCGGTGTCCCACGCGGCGGTGTCCCAGCTCGCCGTCTCCCAACCTGCCGTGTCCCAGCTCGCCGTGTCCCACTGTGCCGACGCGACCTGAGCACTCTGACCGCCAGCCGTGGCGATGGGGGCAACGAGGAGGGCACACAACAGGACCGAGGAGCGGGGGAAGGCGACGACCATGCGTTGACCGGGCAGTCGGTCTCCCAGTTCTGGCACTTGACCATGTGTCAGCCCAACTTCGGGTACCAAGAGGCTAAATGGTAGTTCCCGGCAAGACCTGACCCATATGTCGGGGGCGCCCGGGCTGACGGCTCTTCCCGCCAAGCCACGCGTCTTCCTCGTCTTGTGCATCGTGGCTGGCGTGGTCACCATCAGTGTTGGAAGCGGCCTCGCCGCGAGCGGCCCCCAAATGACGATGGCCCAAGCGGCCGGCCTCGTCGCGCTCGTCGCTGGCATCGTCATCATCCAAGCGCGCGCCCCCTCCCTCGCTTGGCGGGGCCGACGCATCGCCGTGCAGCCGGACGAAGCGCTCCTCTTCCTTGGCGCGTGCTTCGTGCCGCCAGGCTTCGTCCTGATCGGCGGAACAGTCGCCGCCATCGTCTCCCAGCTCGCACAGCGCAAGCCCCGACTCAAGGCCGGCTTCAACGTGGCCACGCAAGCCATCTCGACGGCGCTGGCGCTCGCCGCCTTCGTCGCGCTATCGAACTTCGGCGTCCCCCGCCAGCAGGCCGCCTTGGTCATCCCATTCATCGTGAGCCTCACGAACCAATCCCTCGTGGCTGGCTTCCTTACGCTCCTTGCCGGCGAGCCGCTGCGCTCGGCCGCACGGCCCGAGCTCGGCACGAGCATCCTCCTCACGACCATCGCGGGCACCACGCTGGGGGTCCTCGCCCTCGCGCTTTACGGGTGGCAGCCCATCGCCACGCTCGCGCTGATCCCGGCGGGCTACGTGCTCATGCGCGCCATCGCGACGGAGTACCGTCACCAGCACGAGCTGAACGCGCGCCGAGCGCTGGCCGACGCGAGCGCGCGCCTCGTCGCCGCGCCAACAGAGCTCGCGATCGTCGAGGCCTTCCGGCCAGTCTGCTTTGATGCTTTCGACGCGACCGAATGCCGCATCGTGGTCAACGGGGGCACGGACCGCTCGTGGACCGCGCCAAGCGTGGGCGGCGCCGTGCGCACGCTCACGAGCGAACTCGTGGCGTCCGGTGGCGAGGTCCTCGGCCACGTCGAAGTCGTCGTGGGCTGGAAGGACGAGTCCAAACTGAGTGACGACCGCGCGCTCCTCCATCTCATCGCGAGCTACATCGCGCTCGCGCTCGCATCCCAACGCGCGGTCGAAGCCCGCCGGCGCGCGGACCGCCTGGAGTCCGTGAACGCGCTAGTCATGGGCATCGCTCACGAGATCAACAACCCCGTCATGTACGCCGCAGGAAGCCTTGAATTGCTGGAACTGGACATTGCCGACGCGAAGGAACGCGGGACCCAGCTCGACTTGGGTCACACCACTGAGGCCGTCCGCAGTGCGCACGCAGGCCTCACGCGCATCGGCCACATCGCGCGGGCACTCGCGCAGGTCTCCAGCTCACACGCCGCGAAGCGCGCGCCCTTCGACGCCCGCGAGCTCCTCGACCCCCTCGCGACGCTAGGCGTGCGCGTGGATGCCGGGACGCGCGCGCTCACCGTTGACGGGAACGTGAGGGAGCTCACGCAAGCGCTGCGCGCGCTCATCACCAACGGGATCGAGGCCGCCGGTGCGGGAGGCGTGACGGTGACCGCGCGGGATGAGGGCGCCTTCGTTTGCATCCGCGTGACGGACACGGGGCCAGGCATCACTGCGGCCGCGCGCGACCACCTCTTCATGCCTTTCTTCACGACGAAGAGCGAAGGCGTGGGGCTCGGCCTCACCATCGCGATGCGCATCGCGCGCGACCACGGCGGCGACATCCTCGTGGGCGACGGCTCACCCGGGGCAACGTTCGAGCTTCGGTTGCCCAAAACAGCCAAGTAGCGGCCCAGCCTCCCGCATTCGACAGGCGGGGACCCAAGCCATGGACCTCAAGCAATTGGAAACGACCGCGAGGACGATCGTCGCGCCCGGCAAGGGCATCCTTGCGGCCGACGAGAGCACGGGAACGATGGGCAAGCGCCTCAAGAGCGTGGGCGCCGAGAACACGGAGCAGAACCGCATCGCGTTCCGCGGCGCGCTCTTCACTGCGCCGGGTTGGGAGCAGCACATCAGCGGCGTCATCTTGTACGACGAGACCATCAAGCAGAGCGTTGACGGCACGCTCGTGCCCAAGCTCCTCGCGTCCAAGGGCGTCGTGCCAGGAATCAAGGTGGACACGGGCAGCAAGCCCCTCGCGCTTGCACCAAACGAAGAAGTCACGGAGGGCCTCGATGGCCTCCGCGAGCGCCTGATCGCGTACCACGCGCTGGGCGCGCGCTTCGCCAAGTGGAGGGCCGTCATCAACATCGGGGCGGACTTCCCGACACAAAGAGGCATCCACGCGAACGCGCACGCGCTCGCGCGCTACGCAGCGCTTTGCCAAGAGAACGGCATCGTGCCCATCGTGGAGCCTGAGGTCATCGGCGACGGCGCGCACACCATCGAGCGCTGCTTCGAGGTCACGGACGCCGTGCAGGACGCGGTGTTCGAGCAGCTCAAGGCGCACCACGTGCACCTCCCCGGCATCCTGCTCAAGCCCAACATGGTCGTTCCGGGCTATCGTTCTGGGCAGCGCTCGAACGCGCAGCAAGTCGCGCAGTTGACGCTCGACGTGCTCCGCAAGAACGTGCCCGCAAGCGTGCCTGGCGTCGTGTTCCTAAGCGGCGGCTTGAGCGACGAGGACGCCACCGAGTTCCTCGACGCCATGAACAAGGCACAAGGCCCCAAGCCGTGGGCGCTCTCCTTCAGCTACGGCCGCGCGCTCCAGCACGCGCCCCTCACGACGTGGGCCGGAAAAGCCGAGAACAAGGCCAAAGCGCAGGCCGCGTTCATGAAGCGCGCGAGGCTCAATGGGCTCGCGGCGATGGGACGCTACGATAGGGAAATGGAGAAATAGAGCCGGCTGACCACCTCGCTGGCCAAGACTCGCTCCGCTCGAAGTCGGGGAGGACATAGAGTTGTGCCTTACCGTGTTTCTTGTACGCGAAGCCGCGAAGAGCGCGAAGAAACCGAATCCTGCCTTCGCGTTCTTCGCGCCTTCGCGTACCAGAAGAAAGGCCCCTCACCATCCTAAGCGACTGCGAATTGAGCCGTCATGGTCGAGGCTGTCGCGCACTTCGAGCGCCGTCATCATGTCCTTGCGTCCTCGCTGTCCTCTACGGTTTCCGGGCGAAGCCCGGGGTGACCTCCGGACCAGGCGATCTCGCGCGTTTTGGCGCACGCATCTCAGCGCCAGCCACCCACGAAAGCACCCCAACCTATCGCGCCAGCGCCTGATATCGTGCCTTCGCCGAGGCGACATCCAGCTTCGCGGCCTTCGCGAGCTTCTCCAGCGCGGGGCCTTCGAGGTCGCTCGCGTGGATGCGGGCTTGCAGCGCGAGCGCGGCCTTCCACGCGCCGCCCTCGACGTCCACGCGCCGGACGCGGACCTTGCCCGTCGCGGGGTCGCGGAGGTCCTCGAACTTGATGGGGACGAGCTGGCCGTTCTGCAACGATATCAGCGCGTTGCCTTGGCCCTTCGCGAGGAACTCGACGGCGCCGTAGCCAAGCGTGCGCGTGTACTGCACGTCGAATGCGACGGGGTCAGCGCAGCGCAGCTCGTAGCCGATGATCTTCGTGATGAAGCCAGTTTCAAGCCCCCGGGGCTTGAAACGAAGGAGCAGCACGTCGCGCACGACGCGGCCGAGATCGATCTCGCTGAGGCGCGCGTTGTTGTGCTCATCGTGCTCGAGCGTGACGAACCTCGCGAGTTCAGTCGGGTCCATGCGGTCCAGGAGCCCCTCGGCGAGGACGACGAGTCCCCAAGGCTCGCCCTGAGCCTCGCGCTTGACGATGCCGCCCTCCACGATGTCCGCGATCGTGTCGAGCCTGATCGTGCCCGCGGGGAATTCTTCTGGGATGATGACGAGTTGCGAGCCCGAGCCGACGGCCATGCTAAGCGCCAGGTGGCCAGCGCTTCGGCCCATGGCGGTCACGAGGTACCATCGGCTCGTGGTCTGCGCGTCCACGAGGAGGTTCTTGCACAGTTGCGTGCCGAGCGCTTTGGCCGTCTCGAAGCCGAAGGTGGGCGCTTCGCCCGGGAGCGGGAGGTCGTTGTCGATCGTCTTGGGCACGTGCACGATGCGCATGCTTCCTGCCGCCGCGGCGGCCTTCACGGCGCTCGACGCAGTATCGTCGCCGCCAAGCGTGACGAGGTCCGTGACGCCGAGCTTCTGGAGCGCCGCGACTGCAGTCTGCATGTCCTCCGGCTTCTTCGTGGGGTTCGCGCGGCTCGTGAAGAGGATGCTGCCGCCCTTCCCTTCGATGCCCGCGACGTCCTTCTCCGTCAGCTCGCGGACGCTGGAGACGTCGCCCCTCATGAGCTGCGAGAAACCCTTCGGGATGCCGAGCACTTTCCAGCCGCGCGAGCGCGCCGCGATGGTGACTGCGTTGATGACGCCGTTGAGGCCGGGAGCTGGTCCGCCGCCCACGAGCATGCCGATGGTGCGCTGCTGCGCCATGCTGCGGCGAGCCGGTGGTGCGTACTAAAGACTTTACGCGACTTCGTCATCGCCCCGCCGAATGCCGGTTCCCCCTGCGGCGACCAAGAAGCGGTCGGGGAACGGCCTCATCCTTACCGGGTTGATGCTCGGCGTGCTCCTTGGCGCGCTGGACCAGACCATCGTGGGCACGTCACTCCCCAAGATCGTCTCCGACCTCAAGGACTTCGAGCACCTCGCGGCGCTCATCACGGCGTACCTCCTGGCGAGCGTCGTCGTCATCCCGGTGGCCGGCAAGTTCTCTGACAACTACGGCCGCCGCCCCGTGTACCTCTTCGGCATGAGCGTCTTCCTCCTTGGAAGCGTCTTGTGTGGTCTCTCGGGGCAATGGGGCGACTGGCACATCGGGTCCCTCACGGTCACCGGCATGTACCAACTGGTCCTCTTCCGCTTCATCCAGGGCTTGGGCGGCGGCGCCATCTTTCCCGTGGCCATCGCGACGATTGGTGACCTCTACGCGCCAGCCGAGCGCGGCCGCGTGCAGGGCCTCTTTGGCGCCATGTTCGGCCTCGCGTCCGTCATCGGCCCCTTCATCGGCGGCTGGATCGTGGACAACGCGACCTTCGTGAGCGGCATCGCGCCGTGGCGCTGGGTGTTCTACGTGAACTTGCCCGTCGGTGCCGCGGCCCTCTTCATGGTGTGGACGCACTTCCCCCGCAAGAGCGAGCGCCACCCGCACCCGATCGACTGGATGGGCATCGCGACCATCACCACGTTCCTCGTATCGGTGATCATTGTGGCCGAGTGGGGCGGTGACGGTGAGGCCGCCCACGCGTGGGGATCCACACTGATCGTGGGCCTCATACTCCTCGCTCTAGTGTGCCTCGCGCTCTTCGTCCTCATCGAGAGCCGCGTGAAGGACCCGCTCATTCCCCTCGCGCTCTTCAAGGAGCCCATCTTCACGGTGTCCGCTGTCGCGAGCATCTTCCTGGGCGCTGCCATGTTCGGCGTCATCTCGTTCATGCCCACGTACATGCAGGGCGTCGTCGGCATCAGCGCGACCTACTCGGGCGCTGCCATCATCCCGCTATCGTTCACGATGATCGCTGGCAGCATATCGAGCGGCCGCATGATGAAGCGCTTCGGCTACAAGCCGTTCATGGTCATCGGCCCACTCATCGCCGCGAGCGGCTACGGCCTTCTCTACGAACTGAGCATCGACACAGCGCCGCCCGTATGGCAAGCCATACTCGTCATGATGTATCTCGGCGTCGGCATAGGCTTCACGATGCAGACGTTCGTCGTCGCGTCGCAGAACGCCATCGAGCGCCGCTTCATGGGCGTGGGCACCAGCAGCATCACGCTCTTCCGGACACTGGGCGCCACGTTGGGCATCGCGGCCTTCGGCGCCATCCTGAACCGCCGCCTCGAAACGCAGTTGCCCGCGCACCTCTCGCAAGCGGCGCTCGAACGCCTGCTTGCGACGCCGGGTGTGGACGGGCACATCGCCCGCATCCCGCAGCTCCTCACCACGCCGCAGTTCATGGACGCGCAGTTCGAGGGCCACGACGCGCTGGTGCAAGGCATAAAGGACGGATTCGGTGCCAGCATCGGCGCCGTGTGGGTCGCAGGTGCGATCGCGGCAGCGCTTGGTTGGCTCATCGCAGTCTGGATCCGCGCGAAGCCACTCAAGACCGCCGCGGAGTACGACGCCCCAGCCCCTGCGGCGCACTGAACGCGATTGCAGAGGCTTATGTCCCGCCTCCGAGGTGCGCGGAGCATGAGCGATCCGGCGGTCGTCTTCCAAGACGTCATCAAGCGCTACGAGAGCTTCGCCGCGCTCGACGGGCTCACGTTCAGCATCAAGGAAGGCGAGCTCTACGGCCTGCTGGGCCCCAATGGTGCCGGCAAGACGACGGCTATCCGCATCCTCACGGGCTTGCACCGCGCCACGGCAGGCACCGTCAAGGTCCTCGGCCACAAGCCCACAGACCCCGCCGTGCGGCCGCTCGTCGGCTACATGCCTCAGGAGACCGCGCTCTACATCGACCTCACCGTCCGCGAGAACCTCGACCTCTACGGGCGCCTCTACGGCATGAGTGCAGACGAGCGCCGCCGCCGCATCACGGAACTCGTCTCATTCGTCGAGCTGGAGAATTGGGCCGACGCAAGCGTCACAAAGCTATCAGGAGGCATGAAGCACCGCACGTCACTTGCGGTCGCCCTCATGCCCAAACCGCGCCTCCTCGTGCTGGACGAACCCACCGTGGGCGTTGACCCAGAGCTTCGCGCCAACTTCTGGGAACGCTTCGACCACATGTGCGCCGAAGGAACGACCATCCTCCTCACGACGCACTACATGGACGAAGCCAGGCGCTGCCAGCGCGTTGGCCTGATGCGCCGCGGGAAGCTCCTGTGCGAAGGCACGCCTGGCGAGGTCATGCTCAAGGCTGGCGTTGACAACCTGGAGGACGCGTTCCTCAAACTCGCGAGCCGGACTGTGGAGGGAGTGGCTTGACCCTTCACCACGGAGACGCGGAGACCGGAGCTTGCACACGCACCAGTGACGGATCTGGAGAGAGACGGAGCATGCTTTGCACTGCGCCTCACTCCTTGGCGTGCAACGGTCGGCCGATTCTTAACGGGCTCTTCACCACGGAGACCCGGAGACCGGAGGAAGAGACCCTCCGTCTCTCTCCTTGCCGAGTCGATCGAGAGAACCTCGTCTCCGTTCTCCGTGTCTCCGTGGTGTGTGGGGGCGACCAGCCATGAAACTCGCCCGAAGCCTCGCCATCTCCCGCAAACAGTTCCTCACGCTGCGGCACGACCCCAGGAGCCTCGGCCTGATCCTCGTTGCACCCATCTTCGCGATGCTCGTGTTCGGCTTCGCCTTCGGCGCCGAAGTGTCGCACGTGCCAGTCGTCATCGTGAACCATGACACAGGCGCCGAGGCCGCAGCGTTCATCGCGAAGCTGGACAGGACCGCGCTCGACGTCCACACGACCAACTTCGATTCGGAAGCCCGCAGCCGCGTGCTCGACACAAGAGCCGTCGCCGCGATCACGTTCCCCGCGAACTTCACTGAGGGCGTCACACCGCGTGCCGGAACGCCCCCCACGCCAGGCGCCGGAGGAACGCCCGTCGGCGCGGCCCCCGGCACCGCGCCGCAACCGCCCCCCGGAACGACCATCACCGTGTTCATGGACGGCACGAACACAGCGGAAGCCCAAGTCGTGGCGCGCGCGCTCGCGATTGGCGCGAAGGCGTACGCCGAGAGCAAGGGCGGCACTTCGCCCATCGCCATCGACACGCAAGCCGCCTACGCGAAGGACGCACGGTTCATCGACTTCTTCGTGCCAGGCGTCATGGGCTTCGCCGCGCTCATGTTCACCACGCTGCTGACGCTGCTCGCGTTCGTGGGCGAACGCACGAACGGCACGCTGGACCGGCTGCGCGTCACTCCGGCCACAGAAGCCGAGATCGTGCTGGGCTACGTGATCACGTTCGGGCTCGTGGGCGCGGTCCAAGGGCTCGTGCTGCTCTCCGCAGCCATCCTCATCTTCCACGTGCTCGTCGTCGGCAGCATCCTTGTCGCTGGGCTCGTGATCGTGCTCCTTGCCATCGACGCGCAAGCCATCGGCATCCTGCTATCAGCCGCCGCGCAGCGCGAGGGCCAAGCAGTGCAGATGATCCCGCTCATCATCCTCCCCACGTTCCTCCTCTCGGGACTCTTCATCCCAGTGAGCAACCTGCCCAACTGGCTCCAACCCTTCGCTTACCTGTTGCCGCCGACGTGGGCGATCGACGCGATGCGCGACGTGATGCTGCGCGGCTGGGGACTCGAAGGCATCTGGTTGAACGTGCTCGTCCTGCTCGGGTTCGCGGTGGGATTCACGGGGCTTGCGATCGTGAGTCTCAAGAGGGCCCGGGCCTGAGCGCGGCCTATCCGCGGAGCTTCGCGCGGGCCCACTCATGGAACCGACGTGCCTGCTTCTCGATCTTGCCAGCGGACTTCTCGTCGAAGTCAACGTCCTCGTACTCGATGACGTTCTTCTCGTTGATGACGCTGAACGCCTGTTGCGCCTTCTCCTTCGCCTCCTCCAACGGGAGCTGGCGCAGCAGGTCAATGACGTCGAAGTGCGAGTCGCCCGTCGAGCGCTCGCCCAAGTAGAAAGTCGTGAGGGCGTCGGCGGCGCTGATGACTGTGTGCACCGCGTTGAGGCCGACGGCGTTCCAATCCTTGCGCGCGGCGGCGTCCCTCATCGTGCGGTCGAACTCCGCCGTCTTCTTGAGGTAGATCGCGTACCGCGCCTTAGCCAGCTTGCGCGTCTTTGTCAAAGAGGCTCACCCCGGATCACGATGCCATCGTTCACGATGCTCGCCGCGAGCGCCGTCTTCCGGAGCCGCGGGAGATCGCTCTCTGCGTGGACGATGGGGGAGAGGCGGAGACCAAACCGCGTTCCCACCCGGATGGAGAGGGCGTCGAGTCCCGCGCGCACGGCGTCCACTTCGCCAAGGCGTCGCGCAAGGATGAGGAGGTCGATGTCGCTCTCGGGAGTCTCGTTGCCACGAGCGAAGGAACCAAAGAGGATCGCGCGCGAGATGCGCTCGTCATCGACGCCTTCCCGCAACTCCTGGACCAAGGCGTCGGGGAGCTTGTGTTCCTGCTCGAAGACGGGCGCGAGGAGTCGAAAGAGCTCGTGCTGGCGATTGGCCTTCCAGACGTGGGTCCGCCCGTGGGTCTTCCTTGTGACGATGCCGATGGCCCTGAAGCGCTCAAGCTCGCTGATGACCTTCGATGGAGCGCCGCCGGACATCGAAGCCAGCTCCCGGCCCGTGAACTCCTTCTCAGGGTAGAGGCTCAGCGTCCTGAGGACCCGAACGCTCGTCTTGCCACCGATGAGGTGGTCGAGAGGCGCGTGGACTTGCATGACGAGATGATGTTCTCAATTGGTTATATGTGTTCCCGATTGTGAACATACGTTCGTGATTTGGCTTCTGACGTTTCTCGTACGCGAAGTCATATCAGCGCCTTCATCCCAGTGCGAAGGCCTCAGGTGACTCGTAGATGCCAGCACCAGACACTACAGGACGCGTCGAGCGCCCCGCTTCCCCTTCCCAGTTCGCGAACATCGTCGCGTACCACTTGCTGATATCGCTCGTGAACCTCCTCAACCTCCCGCTGCCCAAGGGCACCTTCATCCCGCGCAGGGGTTGGCAACTGCACGTCATGAACGCGGACGTGGAGCGCTTGCGCATGCTCAAGCGCGAGCTGGACACGAGCGACCCGGGCGCGGTGCGCGGGTTCCTCGTGGGGGCGAAGGCCACGCTCTTCGAGCTGGAGGTCTGCTTGCACCAGTGGCCCGACCTCCAGCGCAACCCCAAGTTCGAGGCGGACTTCGCGCGCTTGTCCAACCTCGTCGCCCAGGCCAACGCGCTCGATGACGCGGAGGAGGCGCGCGACCTTGCGTACAAGCTCAGCGTGATGCTACCCTTCTACGAGGACGAGGCCGCGATGCTGGCGCGGAACAAGACGGCGGACGAGTGGTTCGCCACGCAGCAGCGGTGACGACGGATGGCGAGGGGCCCGTCGATGCCTGGTGCGTGCGCCCGTGATCGCCCAGGGACGCGATTCCCTCCATGGTTCTGCGGGGGGATCTGCGCCGCGTTCCAGTCGACAGCGTGATTCGCGTACCGACTCGTCGTGCAGAGCCAGCGATTGGCGTGACTCCTTTGGCTCTTGGCGTGACTTGCACGCGCGTAACCCCGCGCGTCCAAGGGAAGCATCGTGCCCCGGGGCCCAGGGCAGGAGCCACGGGGGGCAAACTTCCCCTTGCAACGATAGGTTTGGAAGCTCGGCTTGTCTGATAGCGACAGATTCGTGATCCACGCCAAGAAGCGAAGACGCCAAGACGCCAATCGTCGGGCAAGCTCGCAGTCAGCTTGGATTCTTGGCTTCTTGGCGTTGGGATCCAAGTGAGACGTTGTGCCCCGGGGCCCAGGGCGGGGAAGGATTTATGAGAAGCCCGCCATCGGCGGCGTGGTGAATGTCCAGCTGGAGGAGGAGGGATCTCGGTCCCTCTCCTCCAGACCTCCCCCTTTCCATGGCCGAGCCGCGCGTCCTGACTTATGGCGACAAGGTGAGCTTCGCATTCCAGTCTCGGCAGATCTTCTCGGGCGCCTCGTGGGTCATCCGCGAGAACGAGCGCGTCGCCCTCGTGGGCCCAAACGGCGCGGGCAAGACCACACTCATCAAGCTGCTCCTGGGGAAGCTCCAGCCTGACGTGGGCGAAGTCGTGATCGACGAGAACCTCCGTTACGGCTACATGACCCAGCAGTTCGAGTTCCCGCCAGACACGACCGTGGGCGCGCTCATCACCGAGCTGCCGCCACAAGCCAAGTCCATCCAGGAGCAGATGGGCGTCATCGAGACGCGCATGGCGGAGCCTGCCTTCTACGAGGAACTAGGCTACGAAGAAGTGCTCACGCGGTATGGCGAGATGCAGCGCGAGTTCCAGCTCCTTGCCTCCAAGGGCGACGAGAACGCCGCGCTATCGTTCCTCCAAGAGCTTGGCTTGCCCGACGCGACGCTCGAAACGAAGATGAGGACGCTCTCGGGAGGGCAGAAGACGCGCGTCCTGCTGGCGAAGGCGCTGGCGAACTACCAGGACATGGATCTCCTCATCCTCGACGAGCCCACGAACCACCTCGACATCGAGACGGTCGAGTGGCTCGAAGAGTTCCTGCTGGAGCGCTATCGTGGCGCGCTCCTCCTCGTCGCGCACGACCAGTACCTCATGGACAACTTGGCGACGAAGGTCCTCGAGATCGACGACAAGAAAGTCTGGGAGTGGGAAGGCAACTTCACGCAGTACCAGGAGCAGAAGGAGGCCACGCTGCGCGCGCTCGAAGCACGCCGCAAGCGTGAGACGGACGAGTTCCAGCGCCAACTCTCCATCATCGAGGAGATCAAGCGGCGCAACCGCTTCGATCATCAAGCACAGAGCAAGCAGACGCGCTTGGAGAAGATGAAGAAGGACGCGCACGCGGCGGCCGGCCCGAATCGCTCGCGTGGCGAGGCATTCAAGCTCACGCTGAAGTCCGTGCAGAAATCGAGCAACGATGTCCTGTTCGCGGAAGATGTCAGCAAGTCGTTTGGCGACCAGCGCGTCTTGGACCACGCGTCCTTCAGCCTCGGCAAGGGCGACCGCGTCGGCCTCATTGGCCCCAACGGCACTGGCAAGACCACGCTGCTTCGCATGATCATGGGGCTGGACAAGCCCACGAGCGGCCGGATCGACGTGTCGCCCGGCGTGAAGGTCGGTTTCTTCGACCAAGAGCACTCCGGCCTGATGCCGGGGCGCTCGCTCATCGACGAAGTGCGGTCGCTCAAACGCGGCATGGGCGAGGAGGAAGCGCGTGGCCTCTTGGGCCGATTCCTCTTCAAGGGCGACGAGGCCTTCAAGACCGTCGAAAAGCTATCAGGCGGCGAGAAGGCTCGCATGGCGCTCCTCAAGTTCCTCGTGGGGGAGACGAACCTCCTCATCCTCGACGAGCCCACCAACCACCTCGACCTCGCTTCGCAGCGCGTCGTGGAGGAAGCCCTCGCGAAGTACGACGGCACGCTCCTCGTCGTCTCGCACGACCGCCACTTCCTCGACGCCGTCGTGAACAAGATCGCCGTCGTCGCGCGGCGCAAGGTCGGCATCTTCCCTGGCAACTTCAGCCAGACGCGCACGCTCACGCACCTCCAGGAGTTCATGGGAGCTGGCGAGAGCGTGCCGCACGTGATCCGAAAGTCGTTCAAGGACTACGATGCGGGCAAGCGCTACACGACGGGCGAGACCGTCATGGTGACCGGCGGGGAGACGCAGACGACCAAGCGCCTCTTCCGGCTCGCCATCGAGCGTGGCTGGATGGAGCCTAAGTGAGTGAGCCCGCGTCTGCCGCTTGCTCTTCCGCCGTGTGGGCGGGGGGCGACGTCTTGGACTTCGTGAAGTAGATGTCGAGCGCGAGGCTCACGGTGTCGGCGAGGCTCTTGCCGCGGAGGATCTTGAGCGACAGGAGCTGGCGGTGAAGATCCATGGGGATGCGGACGCGAAGCTCGTGAAGTTCATCGCCACTAGGCGAGCCCAGGGCCGACGTGGGATCGCCCATGCTCGCCTGGGACGTCGGCGGAGCCAGCGACTTGCCGTGGGGAGGAAGCCGTTCCAGCATACGGCCATGGATTCGGTTCGTACGAGTGATAGGATGATGGTTGTCAGGGTTCGACCAACAACTTCCCCTGTGCCCCGCCTTCAGCGAGACGCCGGTAGGCTTCAACCCCCTCCGAGAGGGGGTAGCGCGCGTCGATGACCGCCCTCAGCTTGCCCTCGAAGACGAGATCCATCGCGGTGTTGAACTCATGCGGGTCCCCCATCGTGCTGCCAATGACGCTGAGCTGCTTCCAGAAGACCTGGTTGAGCTCCGCCTTCGGGTCGTACCCGGTCGTGCCGCCCACCGTCACGATGCGCCCGCCCCGCGCGGCAGCGCGCAGGCTCTTGCCCCACGTCGCTTCACCCACGTTGTCCACGATGACATCGACGCCACGCTTGCCAGTGAGCGAGTGGACCTCCTTGTGCCAATCGCCCCTCGCGTCCATGATCGCGTCAGCCCCAAGCGAGCGCGCGAGGTCCCCCTTCTCCTTCGTCGTCGCCGTGACGAGGATCGGCCCTGCGCCCGCGAGCTTCGCGACCTGGATGGCGGCCGTGTTCACGCCGCCACCAGCGCCGACGATGAGCACGCTCTCCCCCGCACGGAGCCGCGCTCGCGTGATGAGCATGCGCCACGCGGTGAGGAAGACGAGCGACGCTGCCGCGGCCTGATCGAGCGGGAAGCCATCGGGCACGCGCTTGAGGTTGCGCGCTGGCACGACGAGGTACTCTGCGAAGCCGCCCCGCCTGTGCTCACCGATGAGCCGGTGGTTCAGGCACATCGATACCTCATCGCGGCGGCACGACTCGCACTGCCCACATGACGTGCTGGGATAGACGACGACGCGGTCGCCGTGCGCCCAGCCCGAGACGCCAGCGCCTGCTTTGTCCACGAGTCCAGCGACGTCGCTGCCTCCCACGTGCGGCTTCTCGAGCTCTAAGCCCTTCCACCCCTTCAGCACGAAGAGGTCGAGGCGGTTGAGTGCGGCGAACTTCACGCGCACGCGGACCTCGCCTGGCCCCGGCTCGGGCACGGGCAACTCGACGACCCTCAGGTTCTTCCAGTCGCCGTGCTCGGTGAAGCCGAGTGCCTTCATCAGCAAGCGAGCCGCCCGCTCAGGCAAAATGGTTCTCTCACCACGGATCTGGGAGGACTCTTCTAGAAAAGCTAAGAGGGGTTGCGGCTGGGGGAGCCTCATGCGTCTGCTCGTCAGCCTCCTCGTCGTCAGTGCCCTCCTCGTGGGGTGCGTGTCCCCCGCGTCCCAAGTGACTCCCGCGTCGGGCGCGCTTCAGGTCGCGACCGGGGAGGTCACGGGGAACGACGGTGTGATGCACTTGAGCCACGAGGGGATCGTGCCGATGGACCCCGCCGTGCCCCGCCTTGTGGGCGGCGAGTTCACGTTCCCCGCCTCCGCGACCGAGCCAAGCATCGGCGCGGACCTGAAGGGCGGCGTGTACATGACGGGCTTCGGGTCTGGGGGCGCCACCGCCGCAGCCGGCCGCACGACGCCCACCATCTGGGCGACGTTCGACCACGGCGCCACCATGAAGGACGTCGGGCCCAAGCTGCCAACCGGCGATGGGCGCCACGCGAACACGAACGACCCCATCCTGTTCGTGGACCCCATCACGGGCCGCATATTCATGGATGATATCCTTCCTCTTTCTTGTGGTGTCCTCTCTTGGTCAGACGACAAGGGCGCGTCGTGGACGACGAACCCGTACTCGTGTGGCAACTCGAACCTGAACGACCACCAGACCATCGGCACCGCGAAAGCACGCGCCCACCCCACGGTCGGCTACCCCGACGTGGTGTACCGATGCGTGAACAACGTCGCCGTGACCGGGTGCGCGATGAGCTTCACGGGCGGCCTGTCCTTCACGCCGCAGGTCCCGGTCTTCGTCATGGGGCGCGACGACTGCAGCGGCCTCACGGGCCACCTGAAAGCCGGAGCCGACGGCAAGGTGTACTTGCCCAAGGCGGACTGCCCCGGCGGCCCGCTCATCAAGGTGAGCGAGGACGACGGCATCACTTGGACCGACATCAAGATCAAGACCGACCGCGAGGTCACCAACCACGACCTTGGCCTCGCCATCGACTCGAACAACGCGCTCTACGCCACGTTCGAGAGCGGCGGCATGGTCTGGTTCACTGCCTCGCCCGATGGGGGCAAGACGTGGCTGCCCGAGCGCAACGTCACCGCGCCAGGGGTCACTGCCACGATGTTCAACGCGCTCGCGGTGGGCGCGCCAGGCAAGGTCGCCTTCGCGTACGTCGGCTCGACGATCCCCGGCGGATACGAGGAGAAGGGCATGGGCAACGGGGGGCTCGCGGGCGACCTCCTGGGCCAACCCAGCTTGCCCGAATGGGACAACGCCACGTGGAACGCGTACTTCGGCGTCATCACGGACGCGCTCGACCCCAATGCCCCCGTCCAGAGCGTGATGGCCAACGACGTGCGGGACCCGCTCGCGCGCGGCCTTTGCGGCGGGACGCGCTGTCACGGCATGAACGACTTCATCGACATCACGGTCGATAGCGAGGGCCGCCCGTGGGCGAGCTTCGTGGACGTCTGCACGCAGAAGTGCGTGACGGACCCCACCGTGAAGTCGGACAAGGCGCTTGGCGCAATGATGACCGTGCGCGAGGGCCCCAACCTCCGCATGAACGAGACGATGCCCCTCGCGAGCATACTGCCGCAGCCCGTGAAGTGATCACTGCGCGAACATGCCCGCGTGCAACCACTGGCCGCCGTCGATGACGAGGCAATCGCCCGTGACGTACGAGGCCGCGGGGCTGCTCAAGTACAGCACGCCCAGCGCCATCTCCTCGCTCGAGCCGAATCGGCGCGCGGGGATCGTGGCGAGCAGGCGCTGCTGCGATGCCTCGTCCGCGTAGCCCAGGTTCCCGCTGGCGTTCTTCGTGATGACGGCCCCAGGCGAGAGCGCGTTCACGCGGATGCCGAAGCTGGCCCACTCGATGGCCAGCGAGCGCGTGAGACTCAGGACGCCCGCCTTCGCGGCCCCACTGTGCGACACGAAGGGCGCGGCGCCCCACGCGTACGCGGCGACCATGTTCGTGACGGCGGCGCCCTTCTTTGATAGCAGCGGGAAGGCGGCCTTGCTCACGTTGAACGTGCCGTTCAGCACGATGTTGACGACGGAGTTCCAGGCGTTACGCGACATCTGATCGAAGGGCACGAGGAAGTTGCCAGCCGCGTTGTTCACGAGAACGTCGAGGTTCCCGAACTCGCGCTCCGCGAGGTCCATCACTGCTTGCACCTGGTCTGGCTCGCGGACGTCACACGTCTGCCAGAGGACCTTGCGGCCCGTGAGCTTCTCGATCTCGGAGGCGGTCGTCCGGAGGTTCTCCTCTTTTCGGGAACAGATCAGGACGTTCGCTCCGTGCGCGGCAAAGGCGTGCGTCATCGCCTTGCCCATGCCAGTCGCGCCCCCGGTGATCAGGACGGTCTTGCCATCGAAGAGGTCAGGACGGAACGGAGAGCCGGGGAACATGGCGTTGCGAGGCTCGACAGCGGGGAAAAGGATTGCCCACGCACGCATGAGGTGAGAACGGGATGGACAGGATGAACAGGACTATGGGAGTCTGTCCACCCTGTTCGTCCTGTTCTTCCCACGTACTTGCGCGCCCCATTATGGTCGGTCCCGTGCGGCCACGAGCCTCGCAGCGGGGTCGGAAGGGTCCCTGGTCGGAGGGGTCGGAAGGGGCGGGTCCGAGGGGAGGAGGGGCCGTAGGGGCACGAGTCGCGGCCGCGGTCCTCATT
>Ga0265292_1001451_pt1 | contig 20859 bp, 16 predicted proteins | sample Munlanlewell296A_FD_189080 | JGI IMG/M metagenome (GOLD analysis project Ga0265292, IMG submission 189080) | Leachate microbial communities from a municipal landfill in Southern Ontario, Canada - Leachate well 296A | ecosystem: Engineered > Solid waste > Landfill > Unclassified | place: Canada... | reverse complement strand
GAAAACAATATTGTCTTTACCGATAAAGTGGATCAGGCGGCTATCTTCTGATTTCCAGTATTTTTCCCAATCGGGGGTGAGCTCCCGTGTAGCCGAGATATATCCGATCGGTGCATCAAACCAAACATAGAGGACCTTGCCTTCAGCGCCTTCCACCGGCACCGGAACACCCCAGTCGAGATCCCTCGATACGGCCCGGGGCTGAAGCCCCTGATCGAGCCACGATTTACATTGGCCGTAAACATTTGAGCGCCATTCGGTGTGATCTTCCAGTATCCATTTCTTTAGCCAGGCTTCATATTTATCGAGGGGCAGGTACCAATGCTTCGTTTCTTTTAAAACCGGAGCATTACCGCTGAGCATTGATTTCGGATTGATCAGATCCATCGGACTCAGTGAAGTCCCGCACTTTTCGCACTGGTCGCCGTACGCTTTTTCATTGCCGCAATGGGGGCAGGTGCCTGTGATATAGCGATCGGCGAGAAATTGCTGATTGGCTTCATCAAAAAACTGTTCCGATGTTTTTTCGACAAACTCACCGGCATCATTAAGTTTCCGGAAAAAATCCGATGCGGTTTGGTGATGAATCGGAGATGAGGTTCGGTGATAAATATCAAAGCCGATCCCGAACCGGGCAAATGCATCTTTATTGATGCTGTGATACCGGTCGACCACATCCTGAGGGGTAATCCCTACCATCTTGGCTTTCAGTGTGATAGGAACTCCGTGCTCATCCGAGCCACAAATAAACAGTACATCTTTTCCATTCTGGCGGAGATATCGCGTATATATATCTGCCGGAACATATACTCCGGCGAGGTGACCGATATGAACAGGGCCGTTTGCGTATGGCAGGGCGGCTGTGACGAGGAAGCGTTTGTAATCAGACATCAGGCTAAATTAAGATTCGCAAAAATAGTAAAGAAAATGGATGAACGGAAGGATTTAGGGAAAGCGGGAGAACAGCTGGCGGTTGATCATCTCCTGGCCAAGGGTTTTGTCATTCTGGAACGCAACTGGCATTTCAGTCACAAGGAGATCGACATAATTGCCCGCGACCATAATGATATCGTGGTGGTTGAGGTGAAAACCAGGAATGCTCCGGTGCGGGAATTACCGGAACAGGCCATCAACCGGCAGAAGAGGCAGTTCCTGATTTCGGCGGCCAATGCCTACGTGAAGTACAACCGGATTTCATTGGAAGTACGGTTTGATGTGGTTAATGTGGTGTATGAAAGGGGCTTGCCTGAAGTAAGCCACATCAGGAATGCGTTTTTCCCTACTCTTTGGTGAGCCAGAGGGCCAATCCCGAAAAAAACTATTCACTGATGACGCTGATTACACAGATGGCAAAAGCGAAAATCAGTGTTATCCGGGTCATCTGTGGACAGTCATTCTTGAACCTTGCGCCCTGGGCCTTAAACCATCAGATTGCACCCCCTGAGCTCACTATTGTCAAACCTTCCCATCACCTCAAAACTGCCATCTGCCTGTTTACGGCCAAGGTCCTGTGTCTGTATGAAGGAGCAGGAGAATTGGTTGGCAAGGTCGATGACATCTATACCCCCGGATTTTCCGTCGGGCATACGCCGGAAGGGATCGTAGGGATTGCGGATCAATATCTTCATCAAGGGTGGGGTGCGATAGATGCCGTTGCCGGTTGACCAGGCCTGGGAGAGGAGTTCGGTCATGCCGTATTCGGAGCAGACCGATTCCAGACGGAATGCCTTTTTTAAAATATCATGCAATTCCTCACGGGTCAGCTCTTCGCGCCGGCCTTTCATGCCGCCGGTTTCCACAACCATGGTGTTTTTCAAAGGCATCGGAAACTGTTCGGCCAGGTCGAGCAAAGCGAACGTGACCCCGATCAGCATCGTTTTTTGTCCCGATTTTTCCAGGGATTCGAGGTTTTTGGACAGTTCCTTCCGGTTATGCAGGTAGAATCCGCTAAGAGGGTGGTGGCTTTGGCGGATCAGGTGATCCATCATGAAGACCAATGAAGAATTTTGACGTTCGAGGTAAGAAGGCAGCAGGGCAAGAAAGCAGTAAGAGGAAGGCTCTCCGAAGAATTGACGGAACCCGGATTCGAGGCTATCAATATAGATTTCATCGTTGAGGATATAATGTTTACTGGTTTGGGCTCCGGTGGTGCCGCTCGACTCGAAGACCCGGGTTTCATGGCCCGGCCCGGTGACCACCCTGTGGCTTTTAAAAAATTCGATCGGCATGAACGGGATCTGGTCGATCGCTGAAACGCCTGCAGAATTGCAATCCAGAAGCTCCAGATACCTTTTGTATACCGGATTTTCTGTTGCCTGGAAACGGAAAGTTTCGAGGGCTAGTTGTTCTTCAAACCTTTTATCCACAAATTGCTCAAATTATCTCACAAATTGTCACGAATCTCATTACTTACCCCAGACTGTAGAGACGCATAATTGCGTCTTAAAAGCATAATTGCGTCTTAAAAGCATATTTGCGACTCTACGGCTGCCCTGCAACCGATAACTGATAACCGATAAGAAAGACGCAAGTATGCGTCTCTACGATATTAATACCCCCTGATCGCCTTGATTCCCGGAAGCACCTGTCCTTCAATGTACTCGAGGAGGGCGCCGCCGCCGGTGGAAACGTAGGATACCTTGTCAGCCATACCAAACTGGTTAATGGCGGCTACGGAATCACCCCCGCCAACGAGCGAGAAAGCTCCTTTTTCGGTGGCACGAACAATGGCCTTTGCAATCTCAACGGTTCCCTTCTGGAAGTTTGGCATTTCGAAAACGCCCATCGGACCGTTCCAGAGGATGGTGTTTGACCCTTCGATCACTTCGGAGAATTTCGCAATGGTTTGATTGGCAATATCCAATCCCATCCAGCCATCAGGCACCTGATCAATCGGGGATACCAAAGTTTGGGCATCATTGTCGAATTTATCAGCATTTACTCCATCCACCGGGAGATAAAGGTTTACTCTCTTTTCGCGGGCAATGTTCATTACTTTCTTTGCCATCTCAACAAAATCTTCCTCAACCAGCGAATTCCCGACCTTACCGCCCATGGCTTTGATGAAGGTGTAAGTCATGCCGCCGCCGATGATCAGATTGTCGACCTTACCGAGAAGGTTTTCGATTATGGTGATCTTGGTGGATACTTTGGCGCCGCCGAGGATAGCCGTGAAAGGTTTTTTCGGATCGTGCATTACTTTATCGATACTGCTGATCTCATTATCCATGATGTATCCGAAAAGGGATTTGCCCGGGAAAAATTGAGCGATGACCGTGGTGGAAGCATGTGCCCGGTGAGCGGTGCCGAATGCATCGTTAACATATACATCAGCCAGACCGGCCAGTTTTTTTGCAAATTCAGGATCACCCTTTTCTTCTTCCTTGTAGAAGCGGAGGTTTTCGAGCAGCAATACTTCACCTGGTTTCAGGGCAGCGGCCATCGTTTTAGCCTCTTCACCGATACAGTCGGGTGCAAATTTCACATCCACTCCGAGTTTGGCTTTCAGATCAGGAAGGAGGTGCCTTAAGCTGTACTTATCAACCGGACCCTCTTTCGGGCGGCCAAGATGTGACATGAGGATGACAGAACCGCCATCTTTCAGAATTTTCTGAATGGTTGGGATGGCTGCCCGGATGCGGGTATCATCGGTAATTTCAAAACTGCTGTTGAGCGGGACGTTGAAGTCGACCCGGATAATCGCCCGTTTGCCCGCGAAGTTGAATGAATTCATTGTTAGCATAATATATCTTGAATTAGAGGTACTTCAAAAAGCCTGACAAAGTTAAAAAATGTTGGCTATTTTTGGACCTATGCGCTTCAATGAAATACCAGGTCAACATGCTATCCGGGCACGCCTGTTACAGGCGGTTAAAACCAACAGGGTAAGTCATGCCCTGATGCTTTCGGGCAGTCCGGGGTGCGGTCATTATGCCCTGGCTCTTGCCCTGGCACAGTACCTCCAATGCACTTCCCCGCTCGGAGATGACTCTTGCGGCGTTTGTCCGGCCTGTCATCAGGCGGCCCAATTTGTACACCCCGATATCCACTTTGTGTTCCCGGTTGCCCGAACCGCCAAAATCAAGGATGAACCCTCGAGCGATGATTTCATCACGGAATGGCGGCAGTACCTCACCGGTAACCCCTATCCATCGCTGGATGGCTGGTATCATGCGATGGGTATCGAAAACAAGCAAGCCGGTATTTTTAAAAAAGAGGCTCAGGATATTCTACGCAAACTCAATTTCAAATCGTTCCAATCGGATTATAAAGTGATCATCTTCTGGATGCCCGAAAAGATGAACACTACCGCGGCCAACAAACTGCTAAAGATTATTGAGGAGCCGGCCGATCATACCGTATTCCTGTTTGTCACCTGCGGCACCGATGAGATATTGCCCACGATTTTATCTCGTACCCAGCTGATCAAGGTGCCAAAGATCGGAGCCGAACATCTGTATAAAAAACTGGCGGAGGAGTATCCCGGTCAGGAGAAACTAATGCAGCGAGTGGTACAAAGATCTCAGGGCGATTATTTGCTGGCGCGGGAGATGATTGAGCAGAGCGATCAGAATATGCTCAACCGCGATTGGTTTATCCGGTGGATGCGGATTTCCTTTGGTTTACAGATCAAAGAAATCACCGATTGGGTTTCCGAAGTATCCGAAATTGGCCGTGAACGCCAGAAATGGTTCCTGCAATATGCCTTGAGCATGATCCGCAATAATTTTATGGTGAACCAGGGCTTGGCTGACCTGGCCACCCTGGATGAGGAGGAATCGGCCTTTTCATCCAAATTTAATGCATTCATTCATCCGGGTAATATTGAAGGGCTGATGGAGGAGTTCGATCTGGCGATTGCCCAGGTAACCATGAATGCCAATCCGAAAATCCTCCTGACCGATATGAGCCTGCAGATCCACCGGCTGCTCAGGGTGCCTGCTTCCGGTGCAAAGGGCTGATGCACACCGCTGCATCACAATTCAGCGGGATTAATTATCTTTACCGCCATGGATACATTACAAGACGCGATATTATTCAGGGGTTGTCCCCATTTAGATACTGAATCGGAAGGAAAACCCTGCCAAAACCAGGAGGGATGCACCAAATTGAGTGTGTTCGACTGGCTGAGAGACATACCACATGGGATCAGCGAAGAGGATCTGGTGGAAGTGAGATTTAAGAACACCCGAAAGGCCTATTACCGGAACGTTAATTCTTTGAATCTTAAACCTGGCGATATGATTGCCGTGGAGGCTTCTCCGGGCCATGATATCGGGATGATTTCCTTAACCGGTCCGCTGGTGTTGAATCAACTCCGGAAATACCGGATCAATCCCGACGAGTATGAGTTCCGGAAAGTATACCGGAAAGCCAAGCAGGCTGACATTGAAAAATGGAAGGAAGCCATTGCTCTCGAACATTATACCATGCTGCGAGCGAGGAAGATCACGCAGATGCTGAAGCTGGACATGAAAGTTGGCGACGTTGAATTTCAGGGTGATAAAACAAAAGCCATTTTTTATTATATCGCCGACGACCGGGTGGATTTTCGTGAGCTTATCAAATATATGGCCGAAGAGTTCAAAATCCGGGTGGAGATGCGCCAGATCGGCGCCCGTCAGGAGGCTGGCCGTATCGGCGGGATCGGTTCATGCGGACGGGAGCTGTGCTGTTCCACCTGGCTTACGAGCTTTGTTACGGTGACTACCACCGTGGCCAGGAACCAGGAGCTGTCGTTTAATCCACAGAAACTGGCCGGACAATGCGGTAAACTGAAATGCTGCCTGAATTATGAGGTTGATGCTTATCTCGATGCCCAGAAAGATTTTCCATCAGCCGAGATTGTCCTCGAAACCAGGGAAGGCAAGGCCTACCATCAGAAAACAGATATTTTCAAACGGATGATGTGGTACTCCTTTGATTCATCGGCTGCCACAAACCTCATTCCGATTACCGTGGAACGGGTTATGGAGATTATCCGGCTGAACAAGCAGGGGATCATCGTGGAAAAACTCACCGATGTTGATTTGTTCAAAGTGGTGGAAGAGGTCGGGTATATGAATGCGGCCGGTCAGGAAAGCCTCACGCGGTTCGACGGCAAAAAAAGAGCGCCGCGTCGCCCACAGGCACCGGTCAAGCCCCAGGTTCAGGCTGCACCCGAAGACCGTCCGAAAATCAAGGTTATCAAGAAATCATGAACCGACTTGCAGGATCGGTGATGGCAGTGATGATGGGAGTCCTATTTGCTGCCTGTGGCCAGAAAGATTTCTATCTCCGGAATGTTCCCATCGAAAAAGGGGTATGGCCGGCCGACCGATTTTACCGGTTTGAGGTACCTGTCAAGGATACCGTCAGTTCATACAATATTTATCTGCAGGTTAGAAACGACGGCCGATACGAATATTCCAACCTTTGGCTTTTTATCCGTACCAACTCGCCCACCGGGGCAAATCTGCGCGATACCCTGGAATGCCGCCTTGCCGATGAGCAGGGTCGCTGGCAGGGAAGAGGCTCGGGGGGGAGGTTCAGTCTGGAAATACCTCTGCGATACCGGGTTAGGTTTCCGAATCCCGGAATCTATATTTTTGAGATTGACCAGGGAATGCGCAATAAAGAACTTAAGTATATCACTGATCTCGGATTGAGGATCGAAAAAGCCGGATAATTTTGGGCAGGATCAGCAAAATCAAAAGATTTGATGAAATGCGGGAATTTCCGCATGTTTTTGAGCCGGATGGCAACGCTATCCTAACGTCGGATTATGAAATGAAAGGCTGTTGGAACCAGCAGTTCTTCCGGAATGAGAAACCCATCATTCTTGAATTGGGCTGCGGCAGAGGCGAGTACACCGTTGAGCTGGCCAAAAGATCTCCGGAATTCAATTTCATCGGAGTCGATATTAAGGGAGCCCGGATGTGGAAAGGGGCACAGGAATCGCTCCGGCTGAAACTGGACAATGTCGCTTTCCTGCGTTGCCGGATCGAGTTTCTTTTCCGGATGTTTGCGCAGAAAGAGATTACTGAAATCTGGATAACTTTCCCTGATCCTCAAGCCCGGAAGCCACGTAAAAGGCTTACATCCAGTCGATTTATCAACATGTACATGGATATGCTGAATCCCGGCGGAAGAATACATCTGAAAACAGATAGCCCGATCCTGCATGAATATACCGTTTCGTTGTTGAAATGGAATGGACTTGTGCCCGACCGGTGCACGGCCGATCTGTATGCTTCCGACCTGGTTGATGAGGTACTCTCGATCCGCACCCACTACGAATCGGGATTCCTCCAGGTTGGAAAGCCCATCACCTATTTATCGTTTGTTCCCGTTCATGGCCATCGCTGGACCGAACCGCGCGAAGAACCCGAACAGCTATGACCGATACAGGATTTTTTGACGGGGTTTACCAGGTAGTGCGGTATATTCCGTACGGCCGGGTTTCCACCTATGGCGCCATTGCCCGCTATCTCGGATCCCCACAATCCGCCCGCATGGTCGGTTGGGCATTGAATAAATCCTTTGACGGAAAGGGGTTTATCCCTGCACACCGGGTGGTAAACCGTTTCGGATTGCTTACCGGTAAACACTATTTCGGCTATTCAGATACCATGAAACAGCTTCTAGAAAGCGAAGGCATCATCGTGAAAAACGACCAGATACTGGATTTCGACCGGATTTTCTGGGATCCCGTAAAAGAAATGCCTGAAGCCGAAGCGGAAATCTGGAAAGATGCTTAATTTTGCTCTTTATTTAAACTAAATAAAAATAGATGGAATTACTAACTGCTTCTTCCGTGCTGAATAGCCTGAAGGAGGTTATTAATCCTGATAACGAGAAAGATATCGTTAGCCTGGATATGGTCAGGGATATGAAGATTGTGGGGCGGAAGATCAGTTTCTCCCTTGTTTTCCCTAAATCGAAAAACCCATTTGCCCAATCGGTCAAAAAATCATGCGAACAGGTCATATACACACGCCTGGGTAAGGATATCGAAACAGATATTAAAATTGATGCTCAGCAGATTGTTCATAAAGACCGGCCACTGCCCAACGTGAAAAATATTGTGGCGATTGCCAGTGGCAAGGGCGGGGTAGGCAAATCGACCATTGCCGTAAACATGGCTGTGGCACTGGCCAAGCTGGGTTATTCGGTGGGTTTGATAGATGCCGACGTATATGGTCCCTCGATTCCAAAGATGTTTGATCTGGAATCGGCTAAGCCGGTATTGAAGCAGGTCGATGGAAAAGACCGGATCATCCCGATGGAAAAATACAACGTTAAAGTGCTGTCGATCGGGTTCTTTGTTGATGAAAAAGAGGCTCTTGTATGGCGCGGGCCGATGGCCACGAGTGCGCTGAAGCAATTGATCCATGATGGATACTGGGGCGATCTCGACTATCTGCTTATTGATCTTCCTCCCGGAACGGGCGATGTACATCTTACGTTGGTGCAGAGCCTGGCTGTTACAGGAGTGGTGATAGTATCTACTCCCCAGGCAGTGGCATTGGCTGATGCGATCAAGGGGATCAGCATGTTTACAGGCAAATCAATCCGGGTGCCCGTTCTCGGACTGGTGGAGAATATGGCATGGTTTACCCCGGAGGAACTCCCGGGTAACAAATATTATATTTTCGGCAAGGATGGATGCAAAAATCTGGCTGCCGAAATGAAAGTTCCTTTGCTCGGTCAGATCCCGCTGGTTCAGGGTATCCGCGAAGGGGGCGATGATGGCAGGCCGGTGGCTGACGATGAAAATTCCATCAGCGGTCAGGCTTTCATGGATCTTGCCCGCGAAACCGTCCGCCAGATAGGCATCCGCAATGCCTCGGTCGATCCGACCGAAATTGTACAATTAACCCGATAATTTAAATTCAATTAATATGGTAGCTAAAGAGATTGAAGATAAGATCAAAGCAGTTCTGGAACAATTGAGGCCTTACCTGCAGGCAGATGGCGGCGACCTTGCCCTGGCCGAAATCACGGATGATATGGTGGTGAAAGTTAAATTGATAGGTGCATGCGGGTCGTGTCCGATGCGCACCATGACCCTAAAGGCCGGAGTTGAGAATACCCTGAAGAAGCAAGTACCGGAAGTTAAATCCGTAGAAGCAGTTTAAAGCTCTCCGCCCTTTATCATATTGTAAATCTTGGATTTGCCGATATCCAGTTTTTTTGCCACCAGTACCACATTGTTGTTGTTCTTTTCGAGGTAGTGCGCGATGATTTTGCTTTCGTATTCCCGCAGGCTCATCTCCTGAGCGAACAGATCGAGACCGGTATTGGTAGGGCTGAACATCACATCGTCCTCATCGATAATCATCTGGTTTGACATCACCACAGCTAGTTCCACGATAGCTTTCAGTTCTCTTACATTGCCCGGGTAGTGATAAGTCAGTAATTTATTTCGGGCCTTTGCCGAGAACTCTTTCTTGGGCAGGTTATTTTCCTTGCAGAATTCCTTGAGAAAGTGACTGGCCAGGATAATTATGTCGTTTTCGCGCTCGGATAGTGGGGGAAGAATGATCGGCAATCCCAGAAGACGGTAATAGAGGTCTTCGCGGAAACGGCCTTTCTTAACTTCTTCCTGCAGATCTTTATTGGTAGCCGTTATGATCCTGACATCCACCTTAACCACATTGGTGCCGCCAACACGGACAATTTCCCTTTCCTGGATCGCCCGGAGGATTTTAACCTGAAGATCGATCTCCATCTCGGCGATTTCATCGAAAAAAATGGTTCCGCTGTTGGCCTCTTCAAATTTTCCGATATTCCGGGTGTAAGCACCGGTAAATGCACCTTTCTCGTGCCCGAACAGTTCGCTTTCGAGCAGTTCGCGTGGTATGGCACCCATGTTCACCGCAACAAAGGGCTTGTCCTTGCGGATCGAATTGTAATGGATGGTTCGTGCCACAAGCTCTTTCCCGGTTCCTGTTTCGCCACGGATGGAAACCGTCATGTTTTGCACCTGTATCGCCTTTTCAATCAGTGAGTACACTTTTTTCAATGCTTTACTATCTCCGAGAATAGCCTTGGAAAAGTCATATTTTTCAGAAATCTGCGTTTTTAACTGGTTTACCTGATTTCGTAATTTCTGGGTAGTCTGGATATTATAAATGGTATTCAACAGCCTTTCCTTGATATTCTCATCTTTTGTGATGTAATCGTAAGCGCCCTCTTTTAAAAGTTTTACGGCGATGGAGATATCTTCCTGACCTGAAATCATTACAACATGAATCCAGGGGTCATACTTTTTAACCTTTTGCATCACGTCATGGCCATCCATATCGGGCAGGCCAAAATCCAGGGTCACGATATCAGGGTTCTCCCCCAATTTGTCGAGAAAGCTTTTACCGGTGAAAAATGTTTCAACCTCAAAATCGGGATTAAGGCGCAAGTGATGCTCTATCAGTTTATTGTAGAACTTGTCGTCTTCAACTACGAAAATTTTCATTGTGCTTCCGAATGTAGTTTTATCTGTTTATGGTCTAAAGGTCTAAAGTACTAATATTTTAGATTGATAGGGTTTTTGTCCAAGTATAAAATAATTTTGCATTGTTAAAGTTATTAATAAGAATTAAACTGAAATCAGAATATTGAATAAGGTGTTTCGTTTTGCCATTCCGGTAATCATTTTGATGATTGCCGGTTCCTGTTCGACCAAGAAGAATACGGTCGTTACCCGGAGTTATCATAATCTTACTTCGCATTATAATATTTATTTTAACGCGTATGATTCATATTATCAGGGAATTAAAAAATCAGAATCCAGTTTCAAGGATGATTATAATAACCAGTTGCCGCTCTTTACCTACAGTTCCAAGGAGGCAGCGCGGATTATTTTATCCGACATGGATAAAACGGTAAAAAAGTGTTCCAAGGTGATCGGGATGCACTCGATCAAGGCCAAGCCCAAGTTAAAAAAGGGTACCAGGAGCGATCGTGAGAAGGAATTTTACCGTCAGAATGAGTTTGTAAAGTGGGTGGATGATGCTTTTCTGCTGATGGGTAAGGCCTATTTTTACAAGCGGGATTTTTTCCCTGCAATCGAAACATTCGAATATATTCTCAGCCAGTTCCCTGATGGCGGCCTGACTGATGAAGCCAGCCTGTGGCTCGCCATGACCCAGCTGGAGCTCAAGCGCTATCCCGAATCGCAGCAGATTCTGAACCGTTTGCAGGGTGATCCCAAATTCAATTCAAAACTGAAACCTCAGCTGGAGGCTGTATATGCCGACTGGTATCTGCGGCAGGGTGATCTTGCAACCGCTATTCCCCTGCTCGAAAAATCCGCTGAGGAATATCCCGGGAAGAGTCAGCGAATACGGATCAGCTATGTTTTAAGCCAGGTTTATGAAAAGTCCAAAGATTCGGTAAATGCATCAAAATGGTATGCCAGGGTTAATGAGATGAACCCTGCTTATGAGATGGCATTTAATGCCAGGATCAATCGTGCCCGGTTGTACCAGGGTGGGGATCAAGCTGCAGAGGGGATACGGAAGGAGCTCATGAAGATGCTGAAAGATGCTAAGAATATTGATTACCTCGATCAGGTGTACTTTGCACTGGCTGAGCTCGAAATGAAGGAGGGCCGCGAATCTGAGGGGGTTGACTTCTATAAAAAATCCATCTGGAACAATACCATAAACGCAACACAGAAGGGAGTTTCCTATCTGGCTCTCGCCAGCTATTATTATTCGAGGGAAGAGTATGTGCCGGCTGGTGCATATTATGACAGCTGCAGCCAGTCGCTTCCAGATACATACCCGGATTACCAGAAGATTATTGCACTTGCCGAGGACGTAAGGATGTTATCTGAAAACATCAGCATAGCTCAGCGGGAGGATAGTCTTCAGATGATAGCAAAAATGACGGCAGCCGATCGGGAAAAATTGATTGCCGGTCTTGTTGGCGCAGCTCAGCGTAAAGAAGAGGAGGCAAAAGCTGCACAGGAGGAAGAACGGTTAAACGTACAATCGGGCCGGATGAGCGGGATGAACAACAGGGGCACCTTCGGTAACCAGTTGAGAAATCCGGGCGGAACTCAGCGGGGACAAGGAAACCAGATGAGCAGTTTAAGCCAGGACTATAATTCCGGTGAGTTTGGAAATGCCAGTCCGGGCGGTAACTCTGACATGTCGGGATCCAGCAGCTGGTACTTTTATAACCCGGCCGCGATCAGTTTCGGCAGCATCGAATTCATCAAATTCTGGGGGCGCCGGAAACTCGAAGACAACTGGAGAAGATCTAACAAAAAAGTTGTTTCTGAAGCCGGAGACCTCAGTTCCGAAGGTGAAACAGGGGAGATCTCAACTCCCGCAGCCAATACCAAAGCCAATGCCTTTAAGCCTACCCAAAGAGAATTTTATCTGAATGATCTACCGATGAATGATACCCTGATGCGGGAATCCAACAAAAGGGTAGCTCAGGCTTTTCTGAACGCTGGTAAGATTTTCAAGGATGAATTGAATCGTCCGAATGAAGCCATTCAGTATTTCGATCGGCTGAACAAGAGATTTCCGGAAGATGAAAGGCTGCTGTTCTCGTATTATAATATGTATCAGATCTATACGGCCCTCAAGATGGAGAGCGAAGTGAAAAGGTACAAAGACCTGATCCTGCTGAAGTTCCCGGATAGCCGTTCTGCAAAGATCATCAGCAACCCCGATTATTTCAAGGAATTGGACGAGGAACGGGCTACCGTGATGAAGTTTTATGAAAATACTTATCTGGATTATAAAGGAAAATCATTTGCCAGCGTTCTGGCTAATTGTGCAAAAGCGGATACAGCCTTTAAAGTTAATCCGATCCGCGATAAGTTTGGCCTGCTGAGAATTATGGCTTTTGCCAAACAGAATCCGGCTGATACGGCTGGTCTGGTGAAATCGATCAATGACCTGGTTTTTAAATATCCAGAAAGCGAAGTGGCCGAACCGGCAAAAAATCTGTTGAATTATATTCAGAAAGGGCCGTCCAGCACAATCGGAAAAACCACCCGTAAAATTCAGATTGGCATGGTTGACCCGACCCAGGAACAGGCTGCTGTAGAGTATTTCCCGGATGATGCTGCAACGCACTTTTATGTTGTGGTTATATCCGGAGCCAATGCTGATGTGGGAAAGCTCAAGTTCCGGATCTCCAATTTCAATGTGGAAAAGTACAACGAAGACTTCTTCGAAGTGGCCTCTTCGGTTTTTGATGAAGAATTGCAGATTATCACCGTCAAGAATTTCAACAAAAAAAAAGACGGAATGGATTATTACCAGTCCATCACAGCCGATCCAAAGGTGTATGAAGGCATGAAAGATACTGATTACAGGCATTTTATCATTTCAAAAGATAATTACACCCGATTATATAAGAATAAAAATGTGTTCCAGTATTTCCAGTTCTTCCGCGATAATTATCTGAAAGAATAATCCATTCCTATGACCAAATCCCTTTCCATTCTTTGGGCAGATGACGAGATCGACCTGCTGATGCCCCATATTCTTCTGCTCCAGGGCAGGGGGTTTGAGGTTATTACCGCTAACAATGGCGAAGATGCCATCGAACGGGTAAATGAACGCGAGTTCGATCTTATCTTTCTGGATGAGAATATGCCCGGACTCACCGGCTTGCAGGTTCTAAACCGAATAAAAACGATCAGGCCAAACATTCCGGTGGTCATGATCACCAAGAGTGAAGAAGAAGATATCATGGATGAGGCCATCGGCTCCAAAATTGCCGATTACCTGATCAAGCCGGTCAATCCCAAACAAGTACTGCTTACCATCAAGAAATTTGTGGATACCAAGCGATTGATCAGCGAAAAAACCACCTCAACCTACCAAACAGAGTTTGGAAAGATTGGTATGCAGATCAGTGAGAGCCTTTCATGGGAGAATTGGATTCAAGTGTATAAGAAATTGGTTTATTGGGAATTAGAACTGAAGGGATCTGCAGAAACCCCAATGGATGAGGTATTCCGGATGCAGAAGGCCGAGGCCAATCAGAATTTTATCCGTTTTATCCGGAAAAATTATGTACACTGGTTTTCGCAGGATATCGGCCAGCGGCCTTTTCTTTCCCCGGATATTATGAAGCACAAGGTTTTTCCTTTATTATCCAGGAATTTGCCTGTGGTGATGCTGGTTATTGATAATCTCCGGTATGATCAGTGGAAGGTACTGGAGCCGGTTATTTCTGAAACCTATACCGTTGAACAGGATGATATCTACTTTTCAATACTGCCTACAGCAACACAGTATGCCAGAAATGCCCTTTTTAGCGGACTAATGCCCCTGGCGATCTCTAAAATGTATCCTGACATCTGGATGGAAGATTTCGAGGAGGGCAGTAAGAATATGCATGAAGAAGAGCTTCTCAGGAGCCTCATGCAACGATTGAAAATCCCGGCCAAATTCGTTTATGACAAGATTAGCACCAATCGTGCCGGGAAAAGGTGGGTTGAGCATCCGAACGAGCTGACTGACATGCCTTTATCGGTTCTGGTTTATAATTTTGTGGATATGCTTTCCCATGCCCGCACCGAGACCAATATGATCCGTGAGCTGGCCGATGATGAAGCCTCATACCGCACCCTTACGCACACCTGGTTTATTCATTCGCCATTACTCGAACTACTTCGGGAATTGGCTAAGAAGCAGGTTACGGTAGTGATTACCACCGACCATGGTACCACCATGGTAGAGGATCCCATTAAGGTGATCGGCGACCGGATGACGACAACCAATCTTCGGTACAAGCAAGGTAAAAATCTGAATTACAATCCAAAAGAGGTTTTTGAAATTACGCGGCCCGAAGATATCCAACTGCCCAAATCAAATGTAAGTTCGAGTTATATCTTCGCCACAGGGGCGAATTTTTTCGCTTATCCCAACAACTACAATCATTACGTGAAATATTACCGGAACACCTTCCAGCACGGAGGGGTGAGCCTGGAAGAGATGCTGGTTCCTTTTATTGTGCTTCAGCCGAAGTGATGACCGCATGAAAGAATTGGTTTTTCACGCTAAGCGTCTGCACGACCTCGACGGGATAGCCGCCAATATCATCAAGGCAGCAGGTAATGAGCGTATTATGGCCTTTTACGGCCAGATGGGAGTGGGTAAAACCACCCTGATCAGGGCCATTTGCAGGAGCCTCGACGTAATGACCGAAGTAACCAGTCCCACCTTCGCCCTCGTGAACGAATACCCTTCCGGTGACGATCCGGTTTTCCATTTTGATTTTTATCGGGTAAACCGGATCAGCGAAGCGCTTGATTTCGGGATTGATGAATATTTCGACAGCGGCCACTGGTGCCTGATCGAATGGCCCGAAAAAGTGGAAGAACTTTTACCGGAGACCGTGGTCAGGGTGCTCCTCACTGAAAACCCCGATGGCAGCCGGACGATCCGGGTTGAAATTCCCGCATAACAGATTCCCGGGATATTTTGTAAATTGCTCTTCTTTATGGAGGTTGATTATTAAACACTATGGAAGAGACTGGAAAACCCTTGTCATTCTTTCAGCATGGGATGATGCCTAAGGAAGAGACCCTTGATCGCGAGAAAAAGGGAAAGCATTTTGTGATCGGATTACCCAGGGAAACGGATCCCCAGGAAACACGTATCTCACTGACTCCCCAGGCGGTGCACCTTCTGGTTGAAGGGGGGCATCGGGTGCTGATCGAGCGCGGTGCGGGCAATGGGGCCAAATTTTCGGATCATGATTACTCAGAGGCCGGCGGTGAGCTGCTTGGTGATAAACCTTCCGTTTTTGAAGCCTCGATTCTCCTAAAAGTTTCGCCTCTTACCAAACCGGAAATTGATTTACTCGGACCGGGAAAAACGATCATCACCAGTCTGCATCTGGCTACGCGTGATGAATCCTATTTCCAGGACCTGATCCGTCACAAGGTTACCGCGATTGCCTTTGAACTCATCGAGGATGAAGCACAGGAACTGCCTGTTCTCCGATCGATGTGTGAGATTGCCGGAACGGTTGCCGTGAACATCGGATCCGGATTACTCAGCAGTGAGAACAATGGGAAAGGTATTCTTCTCGGCGGGATAACGGGTATTACGCCCACCGAAGTGGTTATTCTGGGTGCCGGAACCGCGGCAGAAAATGCAGCCCGCACAGCTCTTGGCATGGGGGCCATTGTTAAAGTGTTCGATCGTTCGATCACCAATCTGAGGTCGCTCAAACATTTTCTGGGCCAGGAGATATTCACCTCCGTGATGCATCCGCCGGTACTGAAAAAAGCGTTTGAAACAGCCGATCTGGTTATCAGTACCTTGCAAAGGCTCCATCAGGATTCGTTTTTTATGATTCCCGAGGATATTATCATGTCGATGAAACCCGGTTCCATATTAATCGATATTCATGTGGATCAGGGATCGAGCTTCGAGACAGGCATTTATACCTCACGCGAGAAGCCTGTTTTCTCCCGGCACGGGGTGGTTCACTATATGGTGCCCAACCTTCCGGCCAAAGTGGCGCGAACAGCATCTATCGCACTGAGCAATGTGCTGATGCCCATTTTGCTGGATAAAGGCAGGAGCGGTGGGATTTTGCAGCTGATCAAGGACGACTGGGGTGTAAGGCACGGGGTATATCTGTACAATGGGATTCTGACTAACGAGCTGATAGGTAATCAATTTGGGATTACCTCAAAGGATATAGACCTGCTACTGTCGGCATTTTAAAACACCGCCCGCACCTGGAACTGAGCGTTATGAACCGCCTTTCCGCCGCGGACAATCCTGCCTTCATAAACCCCTTCGAGAACAAGGTTTTTCCCCAGTTTGTAACGGGCCGATAATTGGGCCACTCCGTTATGACCATTGCCGAATCCCCTGAGCATGGCATATCCGGATGGTGAATCAGCCAGGCCATCAAACTTCACATATACATATTGTATAGAAAGGCTGATCTGTCCCTTTTCCGGAACCTGCGCAGTGAGTATTGATTCCAGACGGTTCGAAAGCAAACTACCCCCATCGGTTTTATTCTTTTCCGACCGGAATTCCCAATCCATCCCGATCCTAAAGTTCGAACCCGCCTGGCATTCGATCTGGAGGAGCTGCGACTGGCTCACCAGGATATAATTCCTGGCGGTAAAAAATTCAGATACCGATTCCTTTCTCGACCAATCGCTGTTGGAATTCAATTGCCAGGCCGTGTGGAAGCGATAGCGCAGGAGGAGCGAATTCGACCAGGTTACCTTTCCATCAGCACCGTTGAGCAGGGTGGTACGGGTGGATTGTTTCTGAGTGACCAGGTCGGCATTGAATTTCGGGCCTGCCCTGTTGAACGACAAGCTATGCCGCAATTGTGAATTCAGGTTAATCAGCCGCTGATCGTTGAGATCATTGGTGAAGGGATTCACTAAAAAAAGATAATCCCCGCGCGGGGTTTTCTTATCGATCCGGTAAGCCAGCTGACTGGTAAACCGCGAAGCAAATCCTTTTTTTGGCTGAATGGTAAACACCTGGTTAAAGCGATTGACCAGCGTAGGAATGAACTCGGTTCCGAGCCTGAAGATCCGGATAAAAGCGGCCTGATCTCTGAAAAAAGCGGTCTCAAATTCATTCAATTCCTTGATTCCGTTGCCGTTATAATCTTTCCAGGTATAATATCCCTGTCCTGCTGCCACCTCCAGGTAAGAATACTCCGGCTTGCGGTCGTAACCCGATCCCACTTCGAAAAAGGTTTGGGACCGGACCAATCCTTTCCAGGCTTGCCAGCGGTTTTCGATTCTGCCCGTGACTGTTTTCCCGGTTTCGCTTGTGGCGAGGCTTCCGGAATCGGCATCGAGTGCCCGGAGGTGGAAGCCTGCACGGAAGGGGAGGGCCGGGTTTTTCGAAAGATCGAACCAGCTTTCGGCATCCCATGCGCGGGTGGCTGAAACCAGCCGTCCGGCCAGAGGCAACTGATCGGTACGCCTGCTGATCCTGACCATCCAGGGCTGACGATCGCCATTCTTTTGAGCGGCTTCAAAACGAAATTCCTGAAAGGCCTGGCTGTTCGCCAACAGGGTATCATTATCCGGTTTTTTCCAGCGGTTATTCTCGGCATTTTCTACCACCTCAAGATTTACTTTTCCCAATTCGCGGCGATAACGCACCGTGTGCCTGAAAAATGATGTATTGCGATAGTTATCAGCCGATAGCAGGTAGCTGCCCGACCAGGAAGTTTCCCATTTTTTGCCCCGCAAACGACCGTTGGTAAACTGCCGCAAACCGTTAAAGTTGGAGTGGAGGTTGAAGTATTCCAGCCGATACGAGGCCTGCAGACTATCCTTACCTGTCAGGATGAATCCGGATTCCACAAAATTCTCCTGCTGACTGATCCCTGTGGACGGGAGATTCCAGTCGCGCTCGAATTCCACCTCCCGAAACCGCTCAACCGGGTCGAACAGCATACCGGTGAAACGATAGTTCACAAATGTATTGAGCAGCAGGCTGCTATCCCGTTTCAGGTAATCCTTCCTCGATAAGTTTGTTTTCATTCCTATTCCCGTATTATTCCCATCGTCCAATGAGGAGAATGTGTTCCGGTCGTTGCGGGTGACCGACCATTCCATATTCACCCACATCCGCGATCCCAATGATTGGCGGGTTCCGGCCGAGAGTACCTGTTTGCTTTGGGGCATTACCAGTTTGGCTACCGGCTCATATCCTCCTTTGAGTATGCCGTTTTCAGGGGCAATCCAGCGGAATACCCGTCCGTTGGCGGCCGACTGGAGCGGTTCATAATTTCCATTCCCGGCGCCAACAAAGGAAAATCCGGCCTCATACTTCGCACTATCGGGGTTAAAGCTTTGAATCAGAATGCTATCATAACGGATTCCGTTCACCGTGGTATCGGCTAGTTTATAAAATACCCGGTCGTTCCGGAACATCGATTCGCGGATGGCGCTCACCCTTGCCAGGTTTGAATTGTCGCCGATCGAGGCCAGCAATTGCTTGTTTGCATCCGTGAGATCCTGCAGCAGAGGCTGGTTTTTGGCATCATTTTCCGAAAAAATGCTCAGGTACCAGGAGCCTTTTTTGGTAGACCAGCGGTTCTCATTATAAAACAGGAAACGCGAGTAGCTACGCTCGGTATATTCGAATTCTGCCGCGATTCTTTTATCCTTGGTGATGAGGATTTTCGGGGTAAAACGAATTTCGGCGGTATTATAATCGATGGTATAATCGGCCTCTTCGCCGCGCATCAGGGGCTGCCCATCGATATAGATTTTTTCGCTTCCGGCTATAATCTGGATATAATTTTCACCAGCCGATCCGGTGAGCATGTAAGGTCCCTGGTTGCCTTCGCTGCCCTGTATATGGTTGCGGGCGTATTTTCCTTTTACCACGGCTGCCCCGGTGCTCATCCGGAAGCTGGATTTTCCTGATTTCGCAGCGGTTTCGGTGGTGAACCTCGCTCCCTGCACCCGTTTATTCATCTGCAGAAAATAGCCGGTAACCGGTCGGATATCGAAGTCGCCCGCCAGAATCTCATTCCGTGGGCTATAGATGCGAAGAAACACCTTGTCGAACTCCTGGATCTGCTGTGTATTGCCTTCCGGTTGGATGGGAATATTGGCATCGGTCAGGGTGGCCTCGATGCGGTAATCCTTATTCAGCCTGCCTTCGAGCTGCAGGTTCAGGTTTGAAGTGAGTGAAGCATCGCGGGTATTTCCCATAGCTACGCCGCGGGAAAGACTGCCGCTGCTCCGGAGAGAGCCCTCCGACAGACGATCGAAGCTTTCGCGGGCTTCCAATCCCGTCAGAGGCCGGTAAACCGGAGGATTTATGCGGTTGAATTCAGGACTTTTATGCAAGTAAACCTTATTCAAATTCAATGGATAAACTTCATACTCCACCCGGATGCTATCGGGTTTGGCAAGTATCCCCGGTTTGAAAATCAGCATGGATTTTACCCAGTCGACCGTATAGAGGCTGTCAGCCAAACGCTGATTATCAGACTTTAATATCTTCCAGGAGTTAGGCACAAGCGATAGGGTGTCGATGCGTATGGTATCTGAATTAACAGACAGCGTGGTTGTTCGAAGGGACTGGGAAAACAGGGCACTAGGCGCAAGGCTCAAGGCGCAAGTAAGGATTAAAGTAATAAGGGGAATAAAGGGAATATGGGGAATAAGGAGGTTATGGCTAAACCTGCTCGCCAGGCCGGGGGAGAGCCGTTGGCAGCGGAAGATACGGGGAGATATCGGTAAGCGGTAAGCCATAAATCAAAAGTAGACAAAAAGAAAAAAGGGATAAGAGCCCTGGGTCTTATCCCTTATAACGTTATGGTTTAGGATTCCTTATGTCATGGGATTTGAGGTATCCAGGTGAATGGAAGTAAGAATTTTGAGATTCGAAGACCAGTTCTGAATTCTGAAGTTGGAGATTGAAGTGTGCCCAGACTCAAATTCACCCACACCCACACCCACACCCTTCTCTGTAATGACATTTCATTGTAGGGGCGACCCTTGCGGTCGCCCATCAAGGTTGAATGGTTATCGCCGCTGCGGAACACAGTACAGCGTCAGGAGGTCCCGGCCTTCCTGGGATGAGAGGAAGCTTGCGTTCAGCGTGAAGGGGTCCCCGCTTTCGGGGAAGACAAGGCTTCACGGGGAATTAAAAGGGCGACCGCAAGGGTCGCCCCTACAAAATAATGTTATCCCTGAAATGGGTGTGGGTATGAGTGTGGGTGTGTGTGGGCTACCACTTCGGTATTTCCCTGCCCGGAGTCCACGGATATCCCAGTTTGTCGAATTCCTTTTTGAGTTGGTCGACCGACTGTTTGATCTGCTGAATCTGCGGGAGTATTTTAACCATTTCGCCGGCAACGATATCATACTGTTCCACAGCACTT
>Ga0265292_1001450_pt1 | contig 20868 bp, 24 predicted proteins | sample Munlanlewell296A_FD_189080 | JGI IMG/M metagenome (GOLD analysis project Ga0265292, IMG submission 189080) | Leachate microbial communities from a municipal landfill in Southern Ontario, Canada - Leachate well 296A | ecosystem: Engineered > Solid waste > Landfill > Unclassified | place: Canada... | reverse complement strand
AGCGGTCGCACCATCCCAACGATTCCGAGAGCGATTCCATCCGCCCCCGCTGCCAAGACGCGTTCGGCGTCCTCCACCGATTGAATGCCGTTACCGGCGATGATCGGCTTATCCACACCCGCCCGGCGGCACTGGTAGACGCGTTCGAGGGCATGAGGCAGACAGGCCGGGCCCGACAACCCGCCCGGATCATTCAGCCCCCGTCGGATGAGGGGCGAAACGGTACTGCCAAACAGCCGCTGCCAGTCGATGCTTGCATGACCCCACGGGATCGTGTTGGCGATCCAGAGCGCCTCACACTGCGGCAGCGCCGCAAGCTGCAGCAGCGTCTCGATTGGCGTCACGACGCTGACGTTGACGATCAGCGGCATGTTCAGACCGCTTGCGATCTGTAGCCAGTCTCCGATTTCGGCCGCGCTCAGCTCATCCGGTCGCCCAGTGTTCGGACAGCCACAGTTGAGCTGCACCGCGAACGGGGCCCGAAACGTGGGCCGGTACCGGCGGGTCAGTTCGGTCAGGGACGTGATCTCGTATTCTCGCTCCACACTCGTCACACCAACCGCCGCCCACGACAGCACGAACGGTTCAGTACGTTGCTGCCAGCGATTCTGTGCCAGCAGGAACCGGACACCAGGACCACTCAAGCCTACCCCGTTTACCACGTGACCACTGATGGGATCAACGTAGATGGAACGGGGGAACAGTTCCTGAAGCGTGATGCCATCCGCCCGCAGGGGCAGGTTTCCAGCCCGCTGCTGCAGCGTGGTCGTTTTGGCGGCAAAAGTGACGCCCTGCCATCCGTCACCGAACAGCCGCCGCAATAGGTGGGTGTACCGGTATCCCTCGCCAAAGAAGCCGAGGGCACCAGGGGCACAGAACACCGACCCGAACGGGATTCCGCGTAACCAAACCATCCTTCGGCTCCTTTCAGCAGTTTTCCGCTCCCTAACACAATACTACACAACCTTATCTTAGATCTATCTTGTTTTTCTGGGTTAGCAATTAACTATAAACAGTGCAGATCTAGGATGGGGAACGCCGCTGCACACTGCAGCTTATCGACGCTCCCCCAAGACTCCTTCTCCCCCATCCACTGCTTTACCGCTGGGGAACCGTCAGGATGACCGCCCGACGGACATCCACCGGATCACCGTCATCATCGTGGTCGTCCACGATGATCACCACCGTGGTGATCTCGGGGTCCTCGTGCAGCATCTGGCGAACGGAGGTACTAGCCGCGACCGTCCGCAGGTGATACTCGGGCCGAGTAATCACCAAGATTCGCATCTGGCGATCGACACAGCGAGCATGCCCCGACTCATCGGGGTCGGTCAACAGCTCCGTGGGATACGACCCCGCGTTTGGAGACGCTTCCCAGTCGAGATAGCCGTCGAGAACGTCCTCGACGACCGTAGCTTCCCCGATCCGATCGGGGAGCGCTGGATGTAAAGCAGCCAGATCCACCATCACTACCTCTTGTCCGTTACTCTAACCCACGGTACCAGGGTACTATGAGCGGTGGCTAATCCGCCGTCAAGCCGCATGCCAACCGACAACGACCCGCATTATTACACTATTACGCCTCTCTGTCAACCTGTTAGAGCAGTTTCTGCTTGGGTAAATGTCTTGTATTAAAACCGTATTTAAAAAACCCACACCCACCGCAGTACGTCGCGGTGGGTGGATATGGGGTTGTGGCCGGACTCAGTCGGCGACTGTGTCCAGAATGGCCAGTTTGGCATTGGGGAGAAAGCCGTGGAACCGGGTGGCCAGGTGCAGTTCGGCCTGGCGCCGATCGACCGGCTCGGGCTGCTCTTCCGTTAGCCGTTCGGCCGCCGTGATCTCGTCGGGGGTAGCGCCACACTGCTTCCACAACGCCTGCCGCCGAACGCTATTCGGGCAGTGTGTCGCATCGCAGATCAGCACGAGTAGCTGCTCGGGGCTGTAGTCGTCGGCCGCCCCTTGCGCAGACATCACGCTGAACTCTTGCTCCCACCGCCGGTGGTGGGCACGAATCAACGTCAGTAGCTGTCGTAGATGATCGCAGATCACCGCACCCCGGTTAAGCCCGACTACAATCGCTCCCAACTGACGCGTCTCGATCATAGCGATCTCCGTACGTCCTTACTTAGGTGTAGTCTTACCCAGTCATCATGTCAATTTCGTATCCGAGACGCTTCATAAGCGGCGCGATATATTGTTGGAAATAGGGGTTCACTTCAGCGATTCGCTGTCGGTGTTCCGGTTTCTTCCAGTTTCCAATTGAAGCTCGATCAATCGGCCGAAGACCGTTGAGTGCCCGAGTCAACTCGGACTCTGCATTAAACTTAGTATAGAACTGCTCGAGGTGGCTAGTATTATAGCTTTCACCGATGAAAAGGGCCACCTGATCCATTACTGTTTGCGGGGTTGTTACTAGCTCCTCATAACGCACCACGAGAACGTGCGGATGATTCATAATCGCCATCCCCCGCTCGAGCGACAGCCGACACCGCAGCGGAGACACAAAGTACCGGTCGGGATAGCGCTCATGCTTACTAACTAAAATGTCGCGCGCGTCCCGCACACAAAGCAGGATCAGCCAATCATAAAGATAGTTTTGCAGATAGCATACCGACGAGTCGTCGTAATCAACTGGACTGCCAAAGTCAGCGGTGGGAGTTTTGCGCCCCTGAGGCAGCTTGATCACCTGTCGTCGGTTGTAAAACTGATCGATAAAATCCACCGGGCTACGCTCTGTATCTAGGTGAACTTGAAGACCGGCAAAACCGTCCATTAACAGGGTTAGTAGACTGGTACCAGTTCGAGCACAGCCAGTTATAAGAATGTGCGGCTTTTTTGTGGCGTCCATACTACCCATACTACGCCATTTTACCCGCGCTGTGACTGGATTACTGAGACGGGTCCACGATATATTCGCCTAACCCCTCAACTTCTGTCGTGAATTTCTTAAGATCGAATGCTGAATCATGTTCAATGATAGTATTGCCGGTTTCAAAATCAACCTTAATGGACTGCACGCCTGGAGACTCACTACCAACTTCTTCAATGAGCAGCTTGCAGGACTGACAGTGGGTACCTTGAATGTGTAGATTCGTGGTCATGATTTATTAGCTAGTGATAGTAAATTCGCCCATACTAATCCCCATTGGGCACCACCGTAATTGCCGCTCCCCGCGTCGTCATACCCATGGAACAGCTAAAGGGGAAGGTGCCGGTTTGCTGTGGCACAAACTCAACTACCTGCTCACCGTTTTGCGGCAATATCACAGTTATATCAAAGCCGTCGGCGATCAGACTCCGCGCACAGCCTGCCGCCTGACTACCATCTATATGCCATTCAACCGGCACTCCTTGACGCACCGAAAATGTCGCCGGCTGATAATCGTAGCCAACCACCTTCATCGAGATTACTTGCTTACCGTTTTCTAACGATGCTAAGGCAGACTGTTCTTGACTATTTGCGCTGCGGTTAGTGAATAACGTACCCAAATTAATATCTGTGCCAGCTAGGGATAATCCGTTACCGATATTTAAGATACCAAGCAACACGACCACGACTCCCACGAAGCGAAAGAAGTGCCGCTGGGTAGCACCCTTGAGAAAGCTCGACAAGGCGCTTAGAGACAGCAGGGCCGGCAGTGTACCTAAAGAGAATACCAGCATAGTTAGGGCGCCCACCGTAAAACTTCCTTTCGATAAGATATACAGCTGTAGCGCTTGGGTAAATCCACAGGGCAGAAAGAAGGTTGCTGCCCCCAGCATGAACGGTGCCGTTGGATGATCGGCGCTCTCAGAAGCTCCGTGCACCTGATGCGCAATAAACTTCGGCAGCTTCGGCTGAAAACGACGCAGATCGGGAAAGATGTTAAGCAGCTGAAACCCTAAAAAGATCATGACTATACTAGCGGCGATCGTCAGCACTCCGGTTAATCGGGTTGACAGGGTAAAAATTGAACCGGCGGCGCCAATTAGGCCACCCAGCAGGGTGTATCCAACAACTCGCCCCACGTTGAAATACAGGTGCGGTCGAAACTTTTTAATTCCCGTCATGTGAGGGTGCGCCTCGGCGTAACGCCCGGCGACCGCCAACAGTAATCCACCGGTAACTGCTAGACAGCTAGAAACCGCTGCTACCAGACCAATCGCAAAGATAAAGCCGTAGCTCATATTTTCGCCTACACTTAAACCTTCTGGAATTAAATCAAACCGGTTTAGAATGAAATAGATTGCGAGCACCACTACCAACACCCGGATTGTTTCATGATAGTCCTGAGCAGTGGTGGTATGGGTCGGTACAGCTGGCTGATCGCCTGACCGTGGCAGTGACACGGTATACTCGGTGTCCTGCAGGGCTGTTTGCAGCTGACTAACGGTAAGCGAGCCCCCGTGCGTCACTTCAGCCATACCAGAGGACAGGTTTGCTCGAACCGATTCTACTCCCTCAATCTTGCTAAACTTTCGCTCAATTAAAACCTCGCAGCTGGCACAGTGCATCCCCTGCACTACAACCTGCATTTTACGGTAACTAGAATCTTTGTTACGCTTCCGACGTTTATTACCCATTACATTTTTTGTTTAAAGAAGTTATTAACCAGCCACTAACTTTAGGGATTTAGATAATTTCTTACGCGTAAAGCAGCGGCCGAGCCTTGCCCGCCGCTAGGAACAGGGAAAAATAATCACGTTCACTATCGTCAGGCGGGTCTTTAGCTCCAATGAATAACGCCGGTTTGTAACCTAAACGCTCCTTTAATAAAGCAAAAACCACGCCCCCGGCTAACAGGGCGGCGATAAGGGCTAGTAAACTCAAAGTGGAGTTACCCTCAACGGTCGCCGTAAATGTACTGTTCCACCACGCTAAGTGCTCACCCACACCCATAACACAGGTTTGGGGGGCACTTTGTATGGAGCAGCCCACTCCAACCGAATGATGCATCGCCATGTCAATCGTGGTCAGACCAACAAACAGAAAGGCCGCTGCTGTTAAAGCGGTCAGTATCCGCAGCCTGATTGTTTTGTTTTGTCGCTGTTGAGTCATCGTATTTTCCCAAGCCCCACTATAACATACTAGCCCATCTGGGAGCTGAAGCGGGCAAAGGCGATAAACATACCGGTGAAAGCGACAATCATTACCAGTGGTGCAAGAGTTGAGATTATATTTCGACGTCCGGGTTTAAAGTAACGCAGGGTTAGTGAATTAGTCACGACTGAAATAGAGCTAAGAGCCATTGCTAAGCCGGCCAACTCTGGTTTTAGCACCAGTCCGAAAGAGATAAAGATTCGCGCGGCAATCGGGATACCAATTATGTTGTAAAACAGGGCGAAAAACATATTCTGCTTAATCTTCGCCATCGTCTCTTTTGAAAGCTGAAGGGCCAAGACCACGTCGGTAAGATCGTTCTTAATAATTACAATGCCGCCCGCTTCCATCGCTACATCGGTTCCCGAACCCATAGCGATGCCTAAATCCGCCTGGGCGAGGGCCGGCGCGTCGTTAATACCGTCTCCTACCATCGCTACCTGCTTACCGTCAGCCTGCAACTTCTTTACCTCATTCGCTTTGTCTTCTGGTAACACCTCAGCCAAAACGTGCTTAATACCTACCTGTAAGGCGATTGCTTCAGCGGTACGGCGGTTGTCGCCGGTGATCATATACACCGCTATCCCCATCTTCTGTAACGTGGCCACCGCCCGAGCCGAAGTATCCTTTACCGTATCCGCAACAGCCACTACCCCGATAAGCTCTTTTTTTGTCGCCAGGATCATCGCTGTTTTTCCCTGATCTTCCAGCTGCGTCAGCTGGCGTGAGACCCGGCTTAGCTTAAGCGCTAAAACCTCTTCGATTAATCGCCGGTTACCTAGATAATACTGCACCCCGGCAACCACCCCCTGTACACCGTGCCCGGGTATCGCCTGAAAGTCAGTAACCTCACCCAGCGTTACCTGCTTGGCTTGCGCATGGCTATAAATCGCTTCCGCTAGGGGATGTTCAGACGACTTCTCAAGCGAGGCGGCCACGGTTAGCACTTTATCGTCATCAACGGAGCCAAAGTGAAGAATATCGGTTACCTCGGGCTTGCCCTTAGTGATAGTGCCAGTTTTGTCGAAGATAACCGTGTTTATTCGATGGGCTGCTTCGAGCGGTTCACCGCCCTTCACTAAGATGCCGTACTCTGCCCCCTTGCCGGTGCCAACCATAATCGCGGTTGGGGTGGCTAAACCCAGAGCACACGGGCAGGCGATAACGATAACGGCCGTGAAGGCCATCAGCGCAAACGATAGCGTTGCCCCGAGCAGAAAATACCACACTAAAAAAGTGGCGATGGCGATGCCGATAACAGCCGGCACAAACCAGGCTGATATCTTGTCAGCAAAGGCCTGGATGGGGGCTTTTGACCCCTGCGCCTCTTCGATAAGCCGAATAATCTGGGACAGCGCCGTTTCGGATCCAACCCGCGTCGCGCGAAACTCAAAACTACCTGTCTTATTGATCGTCGCACCAATAACTTGGTCCCCCACGGCTTTTTCAACCGGCAGGCTCTCGCCCGTCAGCATTGACTCGTCTACTGCCGAAGATCCTTTGGTAATTTCACCATCCACCGGCACCTTCTCACCCGGACGAACCAAGACAATATCTCCTTCTACTACCTCGTCAATGGCAATATCTTGTGTGACGCCGTCGCGCATAACCCGAGCAGTCTTAGCCTGCAACCCCATCAAACGCTTAATAGCATCGGATGTTTTAGCCTTGGCCCGTAGCTCTAGTAGCTTGCCTAACACCACAAAGGTGATTAGAAAGGCCGCGGTTTCAAAGTAGATCTCTGGAATCTTACCAGCTAAACCAATAAACGAACCGTTCTTAACCACGTACGCTATATAGTTAACCAGACTGTAGAAATAGGCGGTTGAGGTACCAATCGCGATCAACGAGTCCATATTGAACGTGTGCAGCTTCAGCGCCGACCACATACCCTTATAGAATCCCGCGCCGGCGATAAACTGGACGGGCGTCGCTAAAATTAGTGAGACAAGCGCCACATAAGGAGCTATCGTCATGGCTCCCGGCAACCCCGCAAAGAAGTCCGCTAGCATGAAGTACAGCATTGGCAGTGAGAACAAAAAGCTAAACCAAAACAAACTTTGAAGTTTTTTGAGCTCAAGCGCACGCTTACGGTTCTCATACTCAGTATCTTTCTCGTCTAGCACCACGGCGCTGTAGCCCGCTTTTTGCACCGCAGCTGTTAGGTCAGATATGGATGCTGAGTTTTCGTCAAAGGTTACCGAGGCCTTTTCGGCCGCAAAGTTCACATTTGCCTGGGAGACGCCCGGAACCTTCTTCAGACCACGCTCGATTAACAACGCACATGAAGAGCAATGCATCCCACTGATTGATAGCGTCTGTTTTTGCGTCATAGCTATTTATTAGCCAGCTTGGTCACGTGCAAAATCTCCCCGATCATGGTCTGTTTACGGTCGGCCGTGTCAGCGTCTACTGCCTCTCTCAGACAGTGATTGAGATGATTTTCAAGTAAAGTGGCGTGAGCCGAGCGCAGTAACCCAAGCACAGCCAGGTTTTGTTGAATAATATCGATGCAGTACTTATCGTCTTCCACCATCTTGATAACTTTTCCAAGGTGGCTATGGGCTTTTTTAAGAGCGGTCATCACCCGTTCATCTGGTTGGTGCATAGACTTATCTAGTTGATTATATATTACCTATACCATAGGTGCAGGTATTAAGTCCATACAACACCCTTGGGTTGTTACGCAATCACCCTACGACTTGGCCACTGTGGCCGCATTTCAGAGTATATCTACTGCGGCTGCGCACGCCCAGCGGCTGGGCCAGGTACAGCTGCAACCCTTCTTCGACGGCCAACGATAACTAGACCGATAATCAGTGCTAATAAAAACGACGCGGCTCCGCCAAAACAGAATGTCCACCACGGGTTAGTCAACGGGAGGGCTGAGCAGCCAATCACCACCTTACCGGGTGCCGCGCAGTAAAACCGCACTAGAATTGGAATAAAATTACTCCAAGCAAAAATAGTTGAAGCCAGTAGCAGCCAGTTTAAATTGACCTGTCGGCCTCGTTGCGTTTCAGTCGCGGCAAGCGCAATTTTTACCGACCACACAAAGGCGATAAAGAACGCGATGGCCCCGTATAAACATGGGGTAGCAGCCGGATTTTTGCCAATTCCACCACTAAATAGTCGATAATCCACCTGCACCGCCCGGGTGGCAATACCAAGACCCACCAGTAATACCACGCTATTCAACCAAAAAAGTCGCTTTTTCATATTCTTACTGTAACAAAAATCTGGATTACGCACTCTTCCGAGCGTGTGCACAGGGGGGACCAGCCTAACAACGAAGCTAGGTATGAGCTCATAGGTATTTTTCACGAAAGTAATTGATGGCTACATCAATTACGGCAGTGAAAAATAAACAACCTGCGAATGAGTATCTAGACTCTCTGTTTTAGGCTGGGGGTTCCGTGCCAGGGAGGAAGACGTGTGTAATCCAGCCCTACCGCACCTTCTTCTGCCGATACCGATCACCGGCCTTCAAGATCTTTTTACGTAACCGCAGATGTTTCGGTGTCACTTCAAGCAGCTCGTCGTCTTCCAAAAAGTCCAAACACTGCTCTAAACTAAGCTGTGTATATGAGGTTAAAATTGTCGCGATGTCAGACGTCGAAGAGCGCACATTGGTCAGCTGCTTCTCTTTCGTGACATTCATGTCAAGGTCGTCTTCGCGGGAGTGCAAACCAAAAATCATCCCTTCGTAAACTTCGGTTTGAGGTGGAATATAGGTAGTACCACGCGCCTGGGCGTTGTCGAGTCCAAAGATCGTGGCCTTGCCCTGCTCGCTTGATACCAACACGCCGTTGCGTAGTTTAGGGATCGGTGATCCCACTGGCTCGTAGCGGATAAACAGGGTGTTCATCACCGCCGTACCGCGTGACATAGTAAGTAGCTGGTTACGGATACCAAGCAATCCACGGGTGGGGATTTCAAACAGCAGTCGGACTGTACCATCCGCATTCGCCGTTTGACTCTGCATGATCCCGCGACGCCGGTTCACCTCACCAATTAGTCCGCTGGCGTACTCGGGTGCTACGTCAATGGTGAGCTCTTCAACCGGTTCACTTAATACTCCGTCAATTTCCTTGGTGATCACCTGTGGTTTACCCACCTGCAGCTCAAATCCCTCACGTCGCAGCGCCTCGACAAACACTGACAGATGCAGCTCACCCCGACCCGATACAATGTACTCGTTAGTATCAGATATAGACAGTCGCATCGACACATTCGTTTCCAGCTCTTTTTGGATCCGTTCCAGCAGATGACGGGCAGTCACATAGGATCCCTCACGCCCCGCAAACGGCGAGGTGTTGGCATACATCGTAATACTCAGGGTTGGCTCTTCGATAGCGATGGTAGGCAGTGCTTCGGGAGTAGCCGCGTCGGCCACCGTGTCACCGATAGATACACTCTTTATACCGGTAATCGCGACAATATCACCCGCTTCAGCCTGCGCCACCTCTACCCGTTTTAGGCCAGCACTCACAAAAACCTTTTCGATCTTGCCGGTTTCACGTACCCCTTCCTCTGTGACGAGCGCTACTGACAGGCCGGGCTTAGCGATACCACGGTTGATTTTGCCGATCGCGTATTTTCCGCTGTAGCTGTCAGCATCTAGTGACGAGACTAACAGCTGGAATGGACCAGCCACATCACCAGATGGAGCCGGAACATCAGAGATGATCGCGTCAAGGATCGGAATCAGATCGGCAGGCTGCGTCGGATCAGTGGGCAGCTCGCTCCAGGACTTACCTTCACGTCCAATCGCGTAGTACACCGGAAACTCTAGCTGCTCCTCAATCGTTGCTAACTCCAAGAACAGATCGTAAGTACGGCTAAGGGTGGTGGCGATGTCGGCATTCACCTTATCGATCTTATTGATCACCACGATGGGGCGCAGTCCAAGGTCAAGGGCTTTTTTTAAGACAAACGTCGTTTGGGGCATTGGTCCTTCTTGGGCATCGATAACCAGCAGCGCTCCCTCGGCCATACTCAGGGTACGCTCTACCTCGCCCCCAAAGTCGGCGTGCCCGGGTGTGTCAATGATATTAATGCGCGTTCCCTTATAGGCGATGGCGGTGTTTTTGGCCAGAATCGTGATCCCCCGCTCCCGTTCTTGATCGTTGGAGTCCATAATAAGGGTTTGCGAAAATGCCGCCTCGTTTTCACGAAAAGTGGCGGACTGTTTGAGCAGCCCGTCGACAAGAGTCGTTTTGCCGTGGTCAACGTGGGCGATAATCGCCACGTTTCTGATCGAAGTTGACATGACCAACAAAGTCTAGCGGGTTATTGCCATCAGGTCAACAATCCCCTAGGATGTGGACTAGCTCCTTCGGGAGCTGAATCTGAACAACCGACGACACCCAAGGAGGTGACCTATGTCCGATCTGTCGCCCGATCAGCTCCACGCCGTCGCCGGCATACTGTGGAGCCATCACGGTGAGCAGCTACGCAGCATCCTCACTGGCATCCTGCGTCGAGTGCTCGACGACACGGCCGATTCGGTTGGTTCCCAACTGGCCGATGGCCTGGCGGAACCACTCGCGGCTGGGAGCGCCCGCGGCTTCTTCGTACCACCGGTGGGGCTGCGCTACTTCTGGAACTGCGGCATATCAGCTCTGGCGGTGATCGAGGAATCACCCCACTGCCGCACCCTATCGTTCAACCAGAGCTTCACCAAGGGGCACAGCAACCGCAACTGGCGGGGGCCCGATTCTGGACAGTTCCATCTGGCATTCCCCTATGTGGTCTTCGTCTTCACGCAAGACGCTGACCGTCTGCGAGAGCTGCGCGTCTTTTTCCGTACTAAGCGCTGGGAACGGCTAGACAACAGCCTGCTGATCCCCTGTCTACCCAACGTTCACACCAGCTGTGACGCCTGCCTGTACGACTACGAATCGCCTCAGCACAACCCCCTCGAGGCTGCCACCGACATGATCGGCTACTTCTGGCAAGGTAGCCGAACCAACGAGCTGTGCGACGGATACAACAAGGTATCAACGCGGCTACCTGTGCTTCGGGTGCTTGACCACTGGGAACATCGCAGCCGTCGCTTACCGCTGTTCATGGTGAACGAGTACCCGCAGCTTCGGTCGGATGTTACGGTCGCCAAGCTGCTGTACGACGCACAAACCGAAGCGGTTACGGCCGCCCATAGCTGGGTTGCTGGTGAGTGCGCCGCGTTGATCAGTGCCCGCAACCCAGAACAGCAGGTCCAGCAGGCCCTGCGACTGCTCACCGGTGCACTTACGGAACCGCCACCCCTCCCCCAGCAGGTCATGAACGCCATCCACGACCTGCTCACTGCCCCGAAATAAGAGGTCTCACATGGCACGCACCATCAGCCTGATCGGTTTGGGCGGTATCGGCGGGGCAGTGGCACGCGCCTTGCCCCTAACCCTCGCCTGGCTGAATCAGGTCGGCACCCGGTATGTGGTCAATCTGGTGGACGGCGACACGTTCGAACCGCACAACGCCCACCGCCAAATCTTCCACCGGGCTGGTCCCAAGGCCACAGTGACCGCCGAAGCGCTCGGGCGGGACTACCAACCAGACAGCCAAAACAGACTGCCCCCCATCAGCTTCCGTCCCTTCGTCGAATATGTCACCGCGCAAAACGTCGCCAGCTTCGTGATCGGCACCGACGTGGTGCTGCTGGCAGTAGATGACCATCATCCACGCCGGCTCGTCAGCGAGTGCGCCGCCGGCCAGTCCGACGTGGTGGTGATCTCGGGCAGCAACAACCAGTTGACCAGTGGCACGGTTCAGCTGTATGCTCGCTCCAGAGGTCGTGATGTTACGCTACCCCTGCACAACGAGCATCACCCCGAGATCGCGGATGCAGGTAGGCAGTGGCTGTTCGGACCCGGCTGCGACATGCAGTTCGGAGCAGTGGGCAACGAACAGCTGTATGTCGTCAATAACCGGGTGGCAGCTACCATGATGGAGCTGCTTCACATGGTGCTGACGGCCGACAGCAAAACCGTAGCTAGCTGGCCCGACGAGGTCCGGCTAGACACCGCACATCTGGCGCAGCGTGCCGTTACGCTACGTCAGATCTGACCACCGCCGCTTCGGCGGCCCGGAGGAGTACGGTAGTGTCCACGACGACGATGGAGAAGCCGACCGTCACGGTCGGTCACGGGGCATTGGTGACCGAAGTCCCCCGCACGCAGATCGAGGGCAGGCTGGCCGACGCTGCCCGCCGGGCGGTCGAGGCCGCCTTCGCTCAGCCGGTTCCGACCGACGCGGCGGTCATTGCGGACGGGCGGACCCTGCAGGAGGGCGATCAGATCGGGCGCGGTGTGCGCACGCTCGAGATCGTCGAAGAGGTGGGGCGGCACGGCTAAGCGCCGGCCACGACCCATCCTTCAACCTACCCCCAGCGGGCGGGCACGCGACAGCGCGTGCCCGCCCGTTCGGCATTTTTGGTACAATGATTCAGATATGGATCAGAAGTTTAACTATGCCCACGATACCAACTGGCGGATCTTCCGTATCATGGCGGAATTCGTCGAGGGATTTACCTTTCTGTCACAGTTTGACCAAACCGTAACTTTTTTTGGATCAGCGGTTTTTCCGCAAGATAATCCCTACTGCATCGCGGCGCGTGAGTTGGCCAACCGTCTCGCTACCGACGGCTACACCGTTATTACTGGGGGCGGACCAGGTATTATGGAGGCCGCCAACCACGGAGCATACGAGGCTAACGGTGAGTCGGTCGGGATTAATATCCAGATCCCTACCGAACAGCGCACAAATCCGTGGGTTAAAAAGTCGGAAGCATTTAACTACTTCTATACCCGCAAGGTAATGATGGCATTTTCGGCTCAGGCTTACATCTACTTTCCCGGTGGATTTGGCACACTAGACGAGCTGTTTGAGCTGTTAAATCTGGAGAAAACGAAAAAGATTGAGCAACAGATCCCCATCATTCTCTATGGCAGCGACTTTTGGCAGCCGTTAGTTGAGTGGATGCATCGCTCATTGGCGCAGCACCACCAGACCTTAACCGAGACCGATCTTAAGCTGCTAGATCTGGTTGACACCATCGAAGACGCCTACCAGATTATTAAGTCGGTTGGCCCCCGCACCATCCATCCATTTTCGGTAAATGATCAATACAGCCACAACGACCTAAAACACACCCAGTAATATTTTTATGCAACCGTTTTGGCCCAGCCGCGAGGAGTTTATGGGGAAGCCGCGCCGGGTTTCGCGAGTATTTGTGTTACTGTTTATCTTCTCGGCCACCCTTAACGGAATACTAGCGATCAGCTTTGGCTACACTAAACTAGCGGCCGCGCGCCTCCAAACGACCCACGATGAATCAATTTCAAGCGCCCTAAAGCAGACCACGCAGTACAAACAAGAGAGGGATGACGCCCAGGCCTCAGTAGCCCAAAAGAACGAACAGCTCACTAACCTTAACGCGGAGCTGTCGGCTAAAACCAAACACCTTACTGAGGTTGAAACACAGCTCGCCTCTACCACCGCCAAACTCAAGACCCAAGAGGCGCAGCTGGCGGCGAACAGCTCGGAGCTTGAGCAGCTGCGGGGTCGTCCGCCCCTGTTTAGCTTCCAAAAATCGACTAGCCGCGACGTAGCCAGTGACGAGGCGGATGTGCGCGCGATAGTAACTGCCGCTTATGATACCATCGCCGCCGTTTACGGTGATCCATATATACTGCATCAGATAACGATCAATTTTGTTGATACCGACGATCTAGACATCCCCGGAGCATCGGCGCAGATCACCATCAGCAACTCTAGTCAGGGACTCACGATGGAGGTGAAGCTACCAGGATTCGACAAAGACTCGTTTGAAAATGTTAACACCATCGTGCACGAGATTATTCACGGCTTTCACGGACTGGCCGCCCTAAACGCACCCGTGATGGAAGAAGGGATAACCGTTGCCGCTACCGACACTGTGATGTCTAAGCTCTTCCAACAGGGTGTAATCACCCACAGTGAGAACTTTATTACCCTAACCGCCGAACAGGCCAACCAGTTAAATGGCTCGCTCGACCAGCCATCCGCCACCAGCAGCTTCTATCAATCCCCTAGGGTTGGTACCTACTACAACCTGGCTGGCTGGAGCTGGCAGCAGTTTTATGAAGAAGACAGCCAGTTTTTCAGCAAGTTTAATACTGCACTTTACAATAAGTCAGTAGCTGGGGCCTCCCTCACACCCGCCGTTGTTAGAGAGGTTATCGCGCAGACTGTTACGTCGGTTAACGGTCAACCAGTCGCCGACTTCGTCAACGGCCAGATCACCCTCAATCCAACGTCGTCTTAGTACTTACCGCTTTGTAGGTTACGTGAAAGCTGCCTAAATATTTACCGAGCATTAATCGGGTATGCGCTTCGATTGACGGCAGCGACGCCGCTAGCACGATTGAGGCGACGATCTGAATTGGTAGCAGTAAATAATCCCAGAGCAGATACAAACGTGACCACGGCTTACCAGGAAAACGGGGCGGCACCAGGGAGATTGAGATAACGGCACTAATTAAGATACCCAACAGCGCATAACGTAGCGATCCGATATAGAGCGAGCGAAAATGCGTCCCTAAAACGGTCGAGGTTAGCGCGGTGGACTGCAGCGGGATCCACCCCACTACCCCCAACATCACCGAACTAGTGGCGAGAGAGAAATGCCCTTCCCAGTGGCGTAGAAAATCAATTATCGCTCGCGTTGAACGGAGCTTTTTTTGGAACCACAGGTGTGAGACCACGTACGGAAAGTCAGATATACCGTAGTGCCAACGCCGACGCTGCAGATACTGCTCGCGCAAAGTGCCTAAAAACGTTTCGTGCATTACCGCGTCGCTATACACCGGCATTAACACCATTTTTACACTGTAGTCTTTGCCGAAGGTAAATAAGCTGCGCCAGTACTGATGACCATCCTCAACAATGCTGATTGGCGAATAAAAATCCGTTTTGGTCAGCGCCGCTAGGGTTTGAGTTTGGGTCATCACATTGTGCAGTCGTGACGTCCAGACCGAGGTGGCCATCATCCAAAACGTGCTCGAAAAATGAATAAACCGCACCGACGACGGCACATCCCAGACGTTATTAAAGAACAGCGCCACCGAGACATAGCTTGATTTTAAGGGATTTGGGTCATTTAAATAGGTATAGGTGAGCGCCGAAAGATATTCTGGATGCAGCCGGTGATCAGAATCAATTGAGGTAACCAACACCTTGTTTGGATCCAAACCGCGCTGGTTAACGACATCGCGCACCACCCGCCCGGCCCACGAAATGTTGCCACCCTTACCTTTTACTTCACCGGTAATATCGGCCGGGTGCTCGGTAACGATAAAGTCGTGAAACTCTTTACCAAACTTTGCGCGCAGCTGTTTGGCCACTGCTTGGGCGTGATCGTGGTCGCGCGCTTCGGTAGCGAGTACGTAGATAATCTGGTCATGCGGAAAGGTGGATTTGGCCAGCATCGCCAGGGCCCGTGCTAAGGTTTCGTACTCCTCTTTATAGGTGGCGGCTAAAATAACGTGACATACCTCGTTTGAGCGTTTTTTTAACTCAGGATCGGCTTCGATCTTTTGCTGCCAAGGCACCTTAATACTGCGTAAAAAGGCCGGGTAAGAGCGCAGTAAAAAGTAGCTGAAACGGATCGAGCGCAGCAGCCACGACAGCACGTAAACGATCATGAACACAGCGATCGGGATCGGAAAAAAATATGCCAGAAGTGACATGCCGATCATCACCGTCCACACTAATAAACCGGGAAATATCTCGGCTGATCGGTAAAACCGAACATGCTTTAGGCGAAAACCCTCAACGGTGTCTACCGCTGCCTGTGCCTCAGATCGGTACTTGGTCGCTTGTTTAGGTGTAAGCACTGGCTGGTATACTACTGATCCTATACACCACAATGCTAAGAATAAGGGAAAAGTACAAGAGCGTGGCCAAAATGGCGAACACCCGTGACGTTAGCTGATACTGATCGGCTTTATACCACCGCCAGCTTATCAGGTGTCCAACCACGACGATTAGCGCTAACCAGACAGACGGACGCACCGCCGTACTAAACAGCTCCCACACTACCGGGGTCGCCCGGGTCTCGAAGACCCGCACGATCACCACGGCCAGCAGATTGATAACCAGACTAAGTGGGACGATCATGGTTTAATCATAACAAGTTGCAGCCATCATGCGGAATTGCTAGCCTGAAACTGCATGATACGGATTGTGATGCGGGTATAGTTCAGTGGCAGAACGCGTGCTTCCCAAGCATGAGACGCCAGTTCGATTCTGGTTACCCGCTCCATCAAAACGCCTAAATGGCGTTTTGACACCGGCACGGGCTACCGACGTCCGGTCGGAACAGAGTCAGCTTGCTTAGGTATCCTAAACGGCATTTGCACGCCGACCCCGGACCCCTAATTTCAGGTCGGCCAAGTAGAAATTTGCGAAAAGTGAACAAACGTATCCTCTATTTCATCCAGCAGGCTGGCATGCTGATGCAGATGCCGCGCACCCATCAAAAAAATTTGGGCACCACTTTTGATACCGTCGCCTCCCATAGCCACCACACGTCTATCATCGCCTACTGCCTAGCGCGCATGGAAAATCTTTCCCACGAAGACGCATTGAAAGCGATGGCGATGGCCAACCTGCACGACCTACAAGAAGCGCGAACGGGCGATCTGGATTTTGCTGGAAAAAACTACTCCGCAGTTGACGAAGATCGGGCGATCAAGGACACCTACGCCGATCTCGATTTTGGGAAGGATTTGGAAAAGATGGTCACCGAATACGAAAAACGAGAGACCGTGACTGCAAAATGTGCTAAAGACGCCGACTTGGTAGAGCAGATGTACCAGGAATGGGTATTGATGTGGCAAGGCAATAAACTGGCCCAGCGTTGGTTTGAGGGGAAGCAGGTCCACACCGTCCCCAAGCTGTACACCGCTTCCGCCAAGCAGGTAATCGAAAGTATGAAGGACTCCAACCCGCACGAGTGGTGGTGGAGTGAGTTTGTCGACAAAAACTACAGCTCGAAAAATCTAACCGGCCGACCATGAAGATCTACGTCGCCCACTCTAGCAGTTTTGACTATATGCAAGAGCTCTATGCCCCACTGCGAAACTCAGAATTGAATGCTCAGCACATGATCTTTCTACCACATGAGACTGACGCCCGCATGAATACAAAAGAGGCAATTGAAAAGTCAGATTTAGTGATCGCTGAAGTATCGTATCCCTCTACCGGTGAAGGTATTGAATTAGGTTGGGCGGACGGCTTTCATAAACCAATCTTGTGCGTTCATAAAGCCGGCATGGAGCCATCCAACTCACTTAAGGTTATATCGAACACCATCCTGGCATACAGTGATGCTGCTGACCTTATCAGTAAAATTGAGGACTATCTTTCACATGCATAATCATGCGCCCGACAGTTACGTCTGCCCAATCTGTTTAGCGATCGAAGGAACCGAGAGTGAGGCCACAATGATGCTGCAAGACGACATTTTTTATCGGGATGATCTGGTGATGGGAGTGGTTAATTCGAAGTTTGTCGGCAAGAATCCCGGTCACGTAATCGTCGTTCCGCTCAAACATTACGAGAACCTGTACGATCTGCCAGAAAAAGAGGCGGAACGGATTATTCTTGTTGCGAAAAAGATCGCCGTAGCCTTAAAAGCCGTCCGCCAGTGCGACGGCGTGATGCTACAACAGAACAACGAACCGGCCAGCGGCCAACACGCCTTCCACTTCCATCTACACCTGTTTCCCCGCTTTGAAGGTGATGAATTCACCAAAAACTCCTCGACGGTTTGGGTTGCCACCGCCGAAGAACGCCATCCGTACGCCCAGGCCCTACGCGAGTATTTTGCCAAACAATGAAACATCAAAAAGTCGCCCAACTTGTTCAAGAAGCCTACCTTTCCTCAAAAGACGGTTTCGCACGCTGGATGTGGGATAACCACCTGCAGGTAGTAGCGAAAGAAGCCACAACACTCGCGGAGGAACACGCGGCGAATGCCGATCTGGCCGTGGCTGGCGCCTGGCTGCATGATTTTGGCGACGCCTACGTCCACCGTCACTCCCCTGAGCATGAACAGATTACCACAACGGAATCGACACGGGTTTTAACAACAGCCGGATATTCCGACGTAGAGATCCAAAACGTTTTAGAAGATGTGATTGCGCCCCACTCGTGTAGGGGGGGGCAGCTGCCAAAAACCCTAGAGGGCAAGGTGATGGCCACCGCCGACGCCATCGCGCACCTATCCACCGACTTCTACCTGCAGTTTTCATGGATGCATCTGCCGGAAGGCAGAACCTATGCGGAATATATCGCCTGGGTGAATGAAAAACTGGATCGGGATTTTAACAACAAAATATTTTTTGAAGACTCCCAACAGACTATCAAGGGCCGATATGAGGCGCTCAAAGAGGTGCTTAAACTTACCTAAACTATGGCAATCACTATTACCTACTTTGTCCACGGCACCACCACTGATAACGAAAAAAACATCGCATCGGGCTGGTTCGACGTTGGTCTTTCGGATTTAGGCGTCAAACAATCCATCGAGCTTAAGGACCAGTTAGGCGGAAAAACCTTTGACGTCGTCTTCTGTTCCGATCTGAAACGGGCAGTCGATTCAGCTCGGTTGACGTTTGCCGATACCGTACCAATCATCCCCGACCCCCGGCTGCGGGAGTGCAACTACGGCGATTATAACGCCAAACCGGGCACAATAGTGGGACCGCTACAAGATTTGAGCATAACCAAACCCTTTCCCAACGGCGAAAGTTACGATGACGTCAAAACGCGGATCGCTGACTTTTTGGCGTTCTTAAAGAAAAATTATGACGGCAAGCAGGTAGCAATCGTGGCCCATCGCGCCCCGCAGCTGGCACTCGATGTGCTACTCCACCACAAAACCTGGGAACAGGCCTTTGCCGAAGACTGGCGCAAAAGAAAGGCCTGGCAGCCCGGCTGGGACTATGTCGTGGAGTGAATAATCGCTTGGAGCTGGCGGTGGAGTTCAGGTGATCCAGCACAGATGGTGTAGTTTTTGTCTGCTTTAGTTAAGGGATGCGAATAGTCCATCGGTTGACCCCAAAATTCAGTCACTACCCCACCCGCTTCTTCAACAATGGGTTGGAACGCCACGTTATCCCAGATCTTACTGGTTTGATTAAGAAAGCCGCCGCACCGACCAGCCGGAATTTGCACCATATCGAAGGCGCTGTTGTTGGAACGGAGATTGCGGATGTTAAGGATGATCTTCGCCAGAACCGCCACCTCGTTCAAGGTTCGCTCCGGCTCTTCCTGGTGCCCATCGATGCCGTATGCCACTAGGGTTGAGAGGAGTTTGGGCTCATTTGTAACCAAAATCGGCTGGCCGTTACACCACGCCCCGCTTCCCTTTTGCACAACATATAGCTGGTCGAACGAGGGCAAGATTATTCCGCCTGCCACCGCCTGGTCTCTATCAAGTAGTCCCATCATGCAGCCGTAGGTTGGTAGTCCGTTGGCAAAGTTGCTCGTGCCATCGATTGGATCGACTACCCAGGTGCGGTCTGACTTTTTATCAATTACCCCCGCCTCTTCGTCAATAATATTGTCATCAGGCCAGGCGGTCTGGATCGCATCAACGATCAGACGACCGATCTCTAAGTCGGTTTCGGTTAAAACTTGGTTGTTATCCCCCGCTTTAGTTGAGGATTGCCCGACCTGACCAAAGTTACGGGTCGCGACCTTGGCTGCTGCCGACAGCGTCGCGCCGATGAATTTCATATAATCAGTTTGCATGTCACGGTAATGAGCTATATACCGTAAGTATAGTGGATAAAATGGTAAGGATCCAAAAATACGCTCGACCACGAAAACGCGTCATCGACCAACAGGCGGTTGCAAGTTTTTTATATAGCTTGGGATTTGAAACTGAAACGATTACCCAAGAGTGGCGCCATCTGACAGCGTTTGGAAGATATCGCGGCCAGTCAGCCGTGTTTAAACTCGCCTCGACCCTGCGCACCAACCCCTACACCCGCAATGAGTGGCGTTGGAACGAGGCCGTCGGGCAAATTCCAGAAGCAAAACGGCCGCATTTAGCCGTTCCTCGCAACCTGGACGCCGGCGAGTTTGAAAAAAAATTTTACCTCATTACAACCCGATTCCCTGGGAATCACCTGGTTAAACCCAAACAATCCCTGCCAGAATCGGTACACAACCTATTACCAAAAGTTGCGGCCGCGACTCGCGAGCTTGAGCTGTTACCGCTTGCCACAGATACAATTTTCGCTCGTCAAGGCCTGATACCTCATACCAAAGCTGGTCCCGAGATTCTTGAGTCAGCGACAAAGTGGGCTTCATATGTGCCGATTGATTTGGATCCTTTTTTAAAAATTATTGATCTCGCCAAAAACAGCATCCGCACCTGCCCTATTCATGGCGATTTTGTGCTGCGACATATGTTCGTCGTCCACCAAAAAATCGGCCTCATTGATGGAGAACACGCCCGACAGTACGGCCCGAACCATTTTGACGTGGCCCAGTGCTATATTCGAATACGCAACGATCATGCGGCTCCGCGTGCCGCACAAGAGTACCTGCATTATTTTTTTAAACTGTTATCAACCGTCGATCAGCAGAGTTTTTGGCAGGAGTTGAAACCGCTCCTCATTCAACGGTATATTGGTGACCTATGGGGCGCCGCCAAAAATCCGCGCCGTTTGGCCGAGCTCGCGCAATTAGGTAACGAAATTCTCCATGATACTGTCTTGGATTGAACT
>Ga0265292_1001449_pt1 | contig 20879 bp, 26 predicted proteins | sample Munlanlewell296A_FD_189080 | JGI IMG/M metagenome (GOLD analysis project Ga0265292, IMG submission 189080) | Leachate microbial communities from a municipal landfill in Southern Ontario, Canada - Leachate well 296A | ecosystem: Engineered > Solid waste > Landfill > Unclassified | place: Canada... | reverse complement strand
CAGCTCAATGATAACAATTGAGAAAGTATTCATTAGATATGATGCCATGACTATCCTATGCAAAAAAGCTATATCTCAATGTGAGGAAATTGTTTTTTCAAATAAGGAATTTAAAATTCCTAAAGAGATATATGGGGATTAAGAGTTCTTGCAAAATGCAGTTTTACTTTTTAATACCTCTCACTTCCACCAAAACTAATTTTCCTTCATCATCTATGAGAAATAAACTATCTCCTGAAGGTTGTGCTTGATAATAAGATATAATACTATATTTACAAAGTATGTTTTAATATAATAACTGCCTCTTCTAAATCGAAATAATCATTCAAATTCAAAAGATTTAAATAGTATGTATTCAATACATAATGTATGCAAAACATAAAATTTATTGGAAGAGATAAGGAGTTAAAAGAGATAAAGAATATCAAGGGAAATTTCTTCTTAGTTGTAAAAGGAAGAAGAAGGATTGGGAAAACGCTCCTTTTAAGAAAGGCATTCCCAAATGCAGTTTACATTTTTATATGGCCTGATAAGTCTTTAGATTGGATATGTCAGGAGATTTGCAGGGAAAATAAGCTCCCAGAATTTAAAAATATAAAAGATATAATTGAATATCTATTAGATAAAGATAAGATAATAATTCTTGACGAATTTCAAAACTTTCTAAATGTGGATAAATCTGTTTATGGGGAAATACAAAAAATAATTGATGACAGAAAGTTAAATAAAAAATTCCTTAAGATTGCAGTAGCGGGTTCAAGCTATTCTCTTATGAACAAGGTTTTCAATGATTCTGCTTCCCCCCTTTATGGTAGAAGAACAAATGAAATAAATCTTGAAAATCTTCCCTTATCTGACTTATATAATGAAATGAGTTTTTCAATTGAAGAATTTATAAAACTATGGTCTGTTTTTGAAGGGGTTCCATATTATTATGAAATTCTTGATAAGAAAAGTTCTTCAGTGAATAATATAAAAAAATTGGTTATATTAAAATCATCTCAATTAAAAGAAGAAGGAAAAGTAATTCTTTCTGTTGAATTTGGAAGAGATTCCAAGACATACAACACTGTAATATCAACGATATCTGAAGGAAAGACAAAACTCAATGAAATTGCAAGTTTGTTTGGAAATAAGAAAAATGAGGTGGTTAAATATCTTGATATATTAAGAAAAGATTTTAACTTAGTAAGAAAAACAACACCAATTACTGAAAACCCCAATAAATCAAGAGAAGGAAGATATGAAATAATAGATAATTTTCTCTCTTTTTGGTTCTTAGCAATAGACAAACAAAGGGGTTTAATAGAACAAGATAGATTTAAGGAAGTTGAAGAGAATTTTGTGAATAATTTTGATGCTTACTTAGGAAAAAAATTTGAAAAGTTTGTGATTACTCTTATAAAAGATAAAATTCTTCTTAAAGAGAAAGATTTTGATAAAATAGGAAATCAATGGGGAAAATTTGATGGAGAATCTGGAAGAAATAGTTATGAAATTGATATTCTTGGATTAAATGAAAAAACAAAAGAAGCAGTATTTGGTGAATGCAAATGGAAATATAATGTTAATGCTTTAGAAATATTAAAAGATCTTGATAAAAAAACAACCTTTGTTGATTGGAATAAAGAAAACAGAAAAGAAACACTTGTTATCTTTGCAAAGTCATTTTCAAAAAAGGTTTTAGAATTCAATGGAAAGAAAGTTTTGTGTTTTGATTTAAAAGATATAGAAAAATGTTTAAAATAATAACATCAACAAAGCGAATTACAGATAACTATTCCTTCCCCAAACCTTAAATGAAAAATAACATTATAGTAATCCCCCTTGCTCACCCTCGAAGAATTAATTAATGTTAAAACAGGAGGGTTATTTTATATTTGTCCTGTATGATTTTACAATGATAACTACTTCTTTCTTAACCCTCAACACATCTACATTAACTATTTCACTTTTTCAATAGATGAAATAAAAGCTCTTTCAACTTTTATTCTATTAGTTATTTTCTTCATTTTGTCAAGAAATAAATTTTCATTTTCAGGAGAAGTTTCCAAAACTCCTGGATAAATTATTTTTCCACCATATTTCTTTAATAGCCCGTAATTTCCACCTCTTCCGTTTAATAAATAATTAAATCTCACCTTGTCCTTTTTCTTGAGATTATTAAGAATATAAGAGATTCTAAGTTTAGGAATAATCCCGAACTTTTCAGAAAGGTTTTTTCCATTTAACAGGCTCTTTCCATAAAATAAAATCCCCTCTCTTGCAAAATTACTTTCATTAAAAAGCGAGGAGACATCAAAAGATTCTATATGCACCGGAAGTTCAGTTAATTCTTGAATTTGTTTTTTTATCTTTTGTCTCTCTTCAAGCTGCATTTTTATTGGAGTTTTATCAAAAATAACCGCAATATCTATATCATTAGGGCTGCTTTCTTCTAAAACAGAAGACCCAAATTGGGCAATATCAAGGACTTCATTAGAATAACTCAATTTTAATTTTGTCTGCCATAGTTTTTGCATCTTCTTTTATGACCTCCGCAAGTTCTTTGCTCATTAGTTGAACATAACTATTTTGATAAAATGGAAAGTCTTTATCAATTAAATCATATTCTTCTGGAAATTTTTCTTTAAGAATTTTAAATCTGCTTATATGTGAAGAAGGAGCATTTCCAGTTTTTCTTAAAATATAAATATCACATAATGAGACAAGACATTTAAAGAAAAGCACAACTGCAGAATTGTTTCTTCCTTTTTTTAATTCATCCTCTCCCGAATTAAAATATTCTTTGCTGTTCTTGATTAAAATTTTTTCTTTTTCTTCATTCATACCAGATAAGAAGATATATTGAATTTATAAACTTTTTCTTACCTAATAAGATTTCTTACCTAATAAGAATATTCTGAAAAATTTTGTATTTTTTCTTACCATATAAGAAAATGTTTTATTCTTTATATTATTAAAATTATTTCTTTTTTCCACCTCCTAAATGAAAAATAGTAATCCCTCTTGCTCACCATCCCCCAAGGAGAATCGTTAATGTCTAAAACCCAAATGATTATGATATAATAATTAATTAGTTTTGCTTATTATAATTGCAATATAGGATTTTACTGTGATAATTCATTCTCCATGTGGGCACATATTTATACACATCTTTATTTGTGCCCATATAAGATTTACCCTATAGGATTTTATTAAGATAAATCTTATGGAAAACTATTAGATTGTTTTTATATTAACTATTTCTTCTTCGGTCCAGTTTTCTTTCTTGAAAATATTGAAACCAGCGTATCGTTCAGCTTCGAATCATAAGGAGATTTTTTATTGGTTTGATTTATAGTGCTTCTTCTTAATATATCCTCAATTTGTTCAGAAACACTAAGCATATTCTTTTTTGCTCTTTTTTCAAGAATTCTTATTAATTCATCACTCAAGAAAAGAGTAATTTGATTTTTATTAACATATTTTGGAGCAGCATAATTGAATGCATTTTCCACTTCTATAAGAGGCCACCCGTAGTCTACCAAAGCTTTTTTTATATCAGCATCTCCAAAACTTCTTTTTCTTGATTCCTTTATAAAATCTACCAGTTTTTTATTAGCCATTTTGAATTGTTTTATTTTTTATCTTTATTTATCTAAGGTTTTATTTCTTCGTCGCTTTTGCAGTCCCAACATAAACCTTTTGCACTGCAAAGCTCTTATAAATTCCTTCAAGAATATCTGTTCCGGCGTAGCCCGCAAGCAAAGACAATCTATAATCAAAATTAAATATTACTCCTGTAAAAATTCCTATAACTACGGCAACAAGAACAGTTATTGCATAATATCCCCACAATATTTTTCTTCTAAGCGAGATTGCTTTTAACAATCCCACAAGCCCTCTTGTTAAGCCCCCTATTCCTCCCAAAGCAGCCGGAAGAAGAATAGCAGACAGTTGTTCTGAAACCATTTTTCTCTTATATGAATAAGAGAAATGTATTTTATAAATATATTGAAAGAATTAAATTTGTTAGTTTTATTTCCATCCAAAGGAAGTAATTAATAACTAAACCTCATCGTGTGTAAATAGTGATTAATAACCTGTTATGATTAAATGATAAGATTTTACTAATATAACAATTTCTTCTTCCACCAGTTTTTCATCAATCAAAAGATTTATAGCAATTAATTCTTTTATGTAATAATGGAAAAAGAGGAAAAAATAATAAATTCAAAAGAAGAAGAGATAAATATTAGTGATAAAAAAGAAAAAATAATATACATGCTTATAGGACTTATATTTGTTCTTTTGATAGTTGCTTTCTTTTTTTCAATCCCAAAGTCTTATGATGAAACATCTCAATTTGAAAATAATACTGTAACAAGAGTCATAGATGGAGATACTTTTGAATATTACGATGGAAATTTAAATGAAATAGTAAAAGTAAGACTTTTATGTGTGGACACTCCAGAAAGAGGTAAAGAAGGTTATCAAGAAGCAAAAGATTATCTTGAGCATCTTATATTATACAAAGAAGTAATATTAAAATCTTCCATAACTGACAAGGATAAATATGACAGACTCTTGAGATATGTTTATGTTAATAATGTAGGAAGTATTTTATTTGTAAACAAACTTATTTTAGAAAATAATTACGGGGAATTGTTGATAATCCCCCCAGAAGAATGCAAAGAAATGAAATAATTTTAATTAAGACCAATTCTCACAATTAGAGAATTTAATTATCTGCAACAGTTTTTATTATATTTTGAGTAAGTTGAGCAATGAAGGAAATTATAATTTACTATATGATTTTACTAAGATAACTTAATTTTTATCTTTTTTTATAACCAAATTTCTTATAATAATCTGGATGATTAATTATATCTGTCTCCTCCATGCCAACAAAGAAATACAGTTAATGTTAATCCATAGTTTGTAAATAAGTTGCTTATAAAATAGAATATTATACCCTCCATACAAGATTTATCAATATAACTTTAGATTAATAATTAAAATTTATGATTTTACTAATATAACTTATTCTCTCCTCAAGAAATTTTAATTAATTGTAAAACAGCGGGTTATTATTAAATGGTTATAAGATTATAATTGCAGCTTATGATTTTACTTTGATAATTATCTCTTTTAATATACCTCATTTTCTATTTTTTATTACTTTCTATATCCCAAAAGATTTAAAAACTTGATTATATAAGTTTATACAATGGAAAATATATTACATTATCCTCAATTAGATTCTATTTTAATGGTTGAGAATATAATTCAAGAAATGAAAAAATATCCCACAAGAATGGAGTTGTGGAAATCTCTTCCAAGAAAAATGCAATATCAAACATTTAAATTAATATTAAATTATTTGGAAATATCAAATAAGATTATGTTTGATAAAGATAAAATTGTCTGGATATTTCCAAATAGCAAAAAGCTAAATGAATTAATTCAGGGAGCGATTAGTGTTTAATGAAAAAGGAATTTGTAGTCTAATTATCTCCAGAATTGTTTAAAGCTAAAACAGATATTGAAGCAGAATTGCATAATGGAAATAAGACTAATGAAAAACTTTATTCTCTCATATTAAAAGCAATTGAGTTTTTGAAAGAAAAGAGAACAGGATTGCCAGTTTCAAAAAGTCTTCCCATTTACAATTATTATGAACGCAAATATGGTGCAACAAATCTCTTTATAATTAAATTAACACGCGGTACAAGAGGTTTTTACACAAATGTTTCTGGTGGTCAATTAAAAATACTTCAGATTATATTGGAAGTTGAAGAAGATCATAAGAATTATGAGAGGAAAGGACACTATTAAAGATTAAACAAAAAATAGATTTTTGTACTCTGGATATTTCTATTTTTAATATTCTTTAGTCTCCCACAAAACCAATTTTCCTTCTGAATCTCTTAAAAATAAACTATCTCCTGAATAAGTCCAGACATAAGTTTGATTCTTCCAATACAATCTCTCTTTCGTATTTGTTCCCTCTCCAACAATTATACTAACACTCTCAAGATTTTTAAGAGTAAAATTGCCAAAAATAAATTTCTTTCTTCCTTCGTCTTTTATTGTCCATTTATTAAAAGAACAATCAAAATCACATTTATTATAAAAAACAACTTTTTGACTTTCAAAGTCCCATTCTTTAATATCAATGCATGAAGAGCATTTATTCAAAGATTTTTCACACAGGTTTTTGTTTTTTTGAATACATTCTTCCCATGCTTCAGCAAATTTGATATAGTGGGCATCTTTTCCCTCGGGAAAATAAGTATTTGCATAACCTTCTCTTACCAATTCTAGATTAATATTTTTTTCTCCATCATATAAATATGCAAGTTCTCTCCCATAAAGATCTTTTCCTTTATTTTCAGCTATCAAACTTCTATTCAATGCACTTGCTTTAGTATAATTTGTTGCTTTTCCATATAGATATTCCCCTTTTTCTGGAGTATTTATTCCCAAAAGCCTGAAAGAACTCCCATTTACAACAACAGTATCCCCATCAATTACTCTATCAACTACAATTGTTTCCTCATTTGAAAGGTTTTTTATTATAAAACTATCCAAGGAAGTGTAATTTAGAGCGATGAAAACTGATAGCACAATTATTAACAATATTATTTCTCTACCCTTTTTCATTTATTTTCATATTGTATATATTATAAATAAATATCGTTCTTTTGGAATAGAATTAAATTAATCATATATTTGCTGTCTATGTCCAATCTTAATAATTTTTATTAAATTTCTATCAAAGATAAAAATAATTCTATAATCTCCAACTCTTAATCTATAGTCATCACTTGCCTTTAACTTTTTAATATCGCAAGAAGATGGATTTTCTGACATTTCCTCAATTTTTTTTATTATTCTTCTAGAGATAGAAGGTTCTAATTTATCTAATTCCTTTAAAGCCTCTTTTTCATAAAGTATTTGGTAGGTCATTATAATCCGTATCTTTTTTTAACATCTTCATGAGAAATAAAATCTTTGCTCTTTCTTCTTTCTTCTAATTCTTTCTTAGTTCTTTCATTTATATCTAAATCATCTTCAATCATTCTTGCAATTATTTCGTTGTAAGTTTCTCTTTCTATCATTTTCATTTTATCTAAAACTATTTTTACTTTATCTGAAATTTGTATCGTAGTTGGCATCTTATAACTCCTTGTAACTTATTATAGAGTATTATAGTATTTAAACCTTTTGATGAGGATGAAGTTAACATAGATATTATTTAATCCTCATAAGCACAAGAATTAATATCCCAAGTAAAACCTTATATTTCCTATTTCGCATATATTAGAATATAGCAATTAATATAAATGGATTTCTATATTGCAAATTATGAAAGACGTTGTTCTTCTCGCAGACTCAAAAACTCCTGCATGGGATTTTGCAAAGAAAATTCAAAAACATATAAATGAGACTAAAGAAGAAAGCGTCCCTCTTTATGAAATAAATATAGAATATTTTAATAATAAAGAGCTTAATGTTCATGTTCCAAGCAATATAAGAAAAAAGCATATATATTACATTCATGATTCTTCTAAGAATCCCCAAGAGTGGTGGGTTGAATTGCTTCTTGTTAAGGATTTATTATTAAGCGCTTCTGTTGAAAGTATAACTTTTGTTTTACCCAATATGCTTTATTCAAGGCAGGACAGAAAACACATGTCAAGAGTTCCTATTTCTTCAAGAGCTCTTGCAGAATCAATATCTCCCGGAATAAAGAGAATAATAACAGTTGACCTTCACTCTCCTCAAATTCAGAATGCTTATCCTGCAAGTGTTCCCCTCGACAATCTTCATAGCTTTCCGTATGTTGTGCGTTATATAGAAGAGAAACATATGAAAGAAATAGAAAATCTTGTAATAGTTGCTCCAGATGTGGGCGGTGTTGATAGGGCAAAATCTTTCTTAAAAAGACTGGAAAATTTCAATGAAGGTTTTTTTAAAAAGAAAGATTATTCACTTGCACTCATAAATAAATCTCGTTCAAAACCCGGAGAGATTTCAACAATGCAATTGGTTGGAGAGGTTTATGGGAAGGATGTATTGATTGTTGATGATATTATAGATACTGGAGAAACAATTTGTAAAGCTGCTGATTTATTAAGAGAAAAAGGGGCAAGAAAAGTAATGTGTTATGCAACTCATGGAATTTTTTCAAAAGGGCATGAGGAATTGACAAAAAAATTTGACGTTGTGATGACAAGCAATACTCATTATAAGGAATCAGATTCTGTTGAAGTTATAGACCTAGCTCCTTTGTTTGCAGAAGCAATATACAGAGCACAAAAAGGCTTGTCTATTTCTAAATTGTTTGAGTAAAAACTATTAAAAATTAATTAAAAAGTAAAAATAAAAAATAAAATTACTTGAAAGCTTTCTTAGCTTCATTGCTGAAAATTAAATATATTGCAATAAATCCTCCGATTATAAGATTTATTATTTGCATAAATGCAAAACCTTTAATCATTGTATACACCGTGTATATAATGCATACTATTGCAAGTATTATAGCAAGAACTCTTGCCCAAGGTTTTAATTTCCATAATCCTCTACCAATGAAGAAAAGAAGGACACCTATTCCTATAAGTAATATTCCAATTATTATAAACATTGTGCCAGTTATAATAGATGCTAATTCAGGAGTTGAATCAACTACAAGGGAAACAAGTGCATTTGCACCAATTATAAGGAGCAATCCAAAGAGCACACATAAAGCTGCACTTATATAATATAGAATAGAAACTACCTGCACTCCCACAGGAATTTTTTTAACAATTTCAGTCTGTTTTGCTTTAACCACTTTTTTTGCTTTAGCCATTTTTCACCTCCTTTCATTTCACCTACAATTTATATTTATTATGGTATTGTTGTTTATAAATATTGTTTTCGGGGGGATATTAGTAAGATTTATAACTATTTTCTTAGAAAAGAATTAAATTTAATTTAAACTTTAAGTTTCATTTTCCATGAACATTGAAGAAAGTTTTTTAAATAAAGATTTATTCTTATAGAAAGAATGAGTAAGACAAGATTATTTTATGATATAGCTACTTTGATTTTAGTAGGATTAGGCATAGTAGCACTAATTACTGTTTTTTCAGGTCCTGTAGTCTCTTCTTTTGATCAAACTAAATCTTTGATGTTGTCAAGTATGAGATGGTTTGCTATATTTTATTTATATTCTGTTATATATGCAATATCTTTAATTATATTGGTTGCTATGAAAGAGAAGGGTGTTGTAAATGCTGTTGTTATGATTATAGGTTGCCTTATCTTGCCAGGAATCTTACCCTTATTTTATTATTTATTCTTTTTAAGAAAGAAATTGTGATTTTTCAATCCATTAAAATATACATTTTTTAACATTAAATTTGACTTAATCGATAAATTTATAACCAATTCTTGAATTCTTTTTCCGTAGGCGGGTGTGCCGGAGTGGTCAAACGGGCTGGACTTAAGATCCAGTGGCTTAGTGCCTGCGAAGGTCCGAACCCTTTCACCCGCATTTCTATGATAAAAAAATCGTTCAATGAAAGGTGTTATGATTTATTGATAAAAGTCCCAATGGGAAAAGTCATAACTTACAAAGAAATTGCTGAAAGGCTTAATTCTAAAGCATACAGAGCCGTTGGAAATGCTATGAATAAAAATCCATATGCACCAAAAGTTCCATGCCATAGAGTTGTTAATTCAAATGGAGAAGTCGGAGGATTTGCTTCAGGAACAAATAATAAAATTAAAATGTTAAGGAAAGAAGGAATTGTTATAAAAGATAATAAAATTGATTTAAAAAAATATTTATATTTCCCGCCTTCGTAGCTCAGTTGGTAGAGTGCCAGTTTCGTAGACAAAAAGTAGGAAACTTTTATCTATTCTGCAAAATTGCCGAATAAACTGGAGGTCGCGAGTTCAATCCTCGCCGGAGGCTTTTACGATTGGTTTAAAAAGAAAGCATTTAAAATTAATTTAATATTAAGATATTAATGAAAGTAATTTGGATAATTGATATTCTTCTGGTTATAATCTACATTTATTTTATATTTATTCGTGGATATATTTTAGGCAGGAGAAAATTCAAATGTTTAAGATGCGGAAGATGCTGTGGGTTTAGAGTTAATTTGCCAGAAGAAGACATTGAGAAAATAAAAAAGGCAGGATACAAAGATTTCTTAGAAAAAAATAATAGATTAAAAAAAGTAAATGGTTATTGTATTTTTTTAACTCTTGACAAAGGAATATCTTCCTGTAAATTAGAAAATTCTGCAAAACCAAAAATATGCAGAAATTTTCCTCATATAAAAGGATGTTTTGGAAAAGGATGTGATTTCAGGTGCAGTTCTTTTTGGAAATTTTGCTGAAGGCATTTTCAGTCAATTTTAAAATTATAAGATGAAATAGCAAGATTAATAAATATTCTATTAATTATTTGTTCATTATGGATGTCAAAACTAAAGTACAATTGATTAAAGAATTTGCTGAAGAGATTGTTACAGAAGAAGAGCTGAAAAAATTATTTGAGACAAATCCTCACCCTATTGCTTATGATGGTTTCGAACCTTCAGGTAGAATTCATATAGCCCAGGGATTATTAAGAGCAATAACTGTAAATAAATTAACTTCTTTAGGAATTAAATTCAAGTTTTGGGTTGCCGATTGGTTTGCAATGCTAAATAATAAATGTGGGGGGGATATGAAAAAGATAAAAATTGTAGGAGAATATTTCATTGAAGTATGGAAAGCTTGTGGAATGGATTTAGAAAATGTTGAGTTTATTTGGGCTTCTGAATTTATTAAAAAGCACCCAGAATACTGGGAAACTGTTTTAAAATTATCTATGAATGCAAGTGTTAATAGAGTTTTAAGGTGTGGACAAATAATGGGTAGAGAAGACTCAACAGATAATTCTTCTGCTCAAATTTTATATCCCTTGATGCAAGCAGCAGATATTCATCATTTAAATGTTGATATAGCCCAGCTTGGAATGGATCAAAGAAAAGTTAATATGCTTGCAAGAGATATTTTTCCAAAACTCAACTTGACTCCTCCGGTTGTTATATCTCATCATATGCTGCTGGGTTTACAATTTCAAGAAACAGACAAGACTGGGATAGATAAAAAAATCGCTTTAAAAATGTCAAAATCAAAACCAGAAACAGCAATTTTTATGACAGATTCCAGAACTGAAATTTTTGAAAAATTTAAAAAAGCTTACTGCCCTGAAGGAAAAGAGGAAGACAATCCTGTTTTAGAATATGCAAAATATATTATATTTGAAAAATTTAAGAGTATAACAATAAAGAGACCAGAAAAGTTTGGGGGAAACTTAATAGTTAAGAATTACACAGAACTTCTGGATTTTTATTTAAAAAAAGAAATACATCCTTTAGACCTTAAAACAACAATAGCAGAATATATAGATTTACTATTAGAACCAATAAGAAAGCATTTTAAAGAGTCAAAGAAAGCTAGAGAATTAGAAAAACAAGTCTTATCTTTCGCAGTTACAAGATAATTTTTATAATTGTTTCTCTAAAGAAATAGTTAGCTGTAACAGTCTGATTATAATGTCATAATAATATAATGTTGAACAATTTTATGATTTTACTATGATAATTGCACTTTTAGAATTAATAGATAATCAAGGTTGGATTTTATCATTAATTATATAACTTACTTAAAATAACTGTTACATATAACTTATATTAAATTAAAAATTGTTTTCACATTAACTATATTATTTTATTTATTGCTTTGCAGAATTCGTTCTAACTTTCACACCAAGTTCTTCAAGCTTTTTTATATGAGCTTGCATGAAATTTTCAATTTGCTGAATTATTCTTATCATTTCATTTCTCTCATTAAGAAGAGTATTTAGAGCACCCTGATGAAATCCTATTTCCATATCTTTTGGAACATCGAGAACTTTTTTCTCTGCTTTGCCATCTGTTTTCCCAAGAGCTTTTTCAAGATTGTCCTTTTTTATTTCCACCATATTTTATTTAAAATAATTAGTATTATAAATGTTTTGATTATCTTTTTTATTTATTTCTTAAGAATATTTATATATTAAAAGATATTCTCTTTAAAATGAAAAAGACAAAAGAGGCATTGAAATGGATTGTTAGTCTATTGCGTAAAAACAAAATTGCTTTTGAAATAACAGGAGGTTTTGCTTCAAGAATTTATGGCTCTAAAAGACCCCTGGCTGATATAGATATAGAAGTTTCTGATAAAGCAATCTCCAAAATACAACAATTAACAAAAAAATACATTATTTATGGTCCAAAAGAATACAAAGATAGAAATTTTGATTTGCTATTAATGACTTTAAGTTATAAGGGGCAAAAGATTGACATTTGCGGGAAAGATTCTGAGGAGTTATATGATAAGAAAAAAGGAAAATTGATTAAAGAAAAAATTAATTTATCTCATGTTAAAGTTAAAAAAGTTAAAGATTTATTTCTCCCAGTAGTCCCATTAGAAGATCTTATATATTATAAAAAAGAACTTGGAAGGAATGTTGATAAAAAAGATGTCAGAGAGTTATCAAAAAAGAATATTAAGAATTCTTAAACAAATAATCTTATATAACTAACAATTCTTATTTATATCATGGGGAAAAATATTAAAATTTTAAAGCTTAGCTTTCTTTATCCTTGGAATTTTTTTCTTTATAAATTCTAAATTAAACATCACTGGTGCGATTATAGGAAGTTCCAACATATCCCCAATTTTTAGTTCAATATTTGGATTGGTTTTTATTTTAGTTTCTGTTTTTATATTTGTTTCTTCAAGTAGATTGGAAGATAGCTTAAGTGATGTAGAAGAAATAGAATTAGAACGTGAGCATCCAGTTATAATTGATACTAATTATCTTATAGAAGATTGTAGAAACTCCTCGGAGTATAAGAATATATTAAAATTTATAAAAAAACGTTATGATTATGGGCAACCAGTTATAGTCCCAAAAAGCGTATATTCTGAATTCAAATTTGGGTCTAAGAATCCAGTTGAGGCAAGTAGAGTAAAAAACTTAAAAGAATTTTAAAGAATATTAAGAATAAAACTGAAAATCAGATTAAGATTATTACAACAGATGGTTTAACAGCTTATACAAATATAGTAAAGAAAACTTTTGGCTATAACAATAAAGAAGGAAAATATACTATAAAACATAATGTAGTTAATGCAAGCCAAGGAGAAGGTTTTAATCACCCTATTGAAAGATTACACAATTCAATAAGGCATAGAACTAAAACTTTCCGTGGATTTCATGGTAGTATAGATAGCGCAAAAGCAATTATGAAGGGGTTAGAGATATATTATAACTTCATAACAAAACATCAAGCTATAAATTGCTGTCCTTATAAATTAGCCACAGACTTAAAATTAAATTCTTCTAATAGGTGGTTAGAATTAATCCAGTTATCAATTTAAAATAGTAAGATTTATATAATAATGTATTATTAAAAATATTATAAAGTATTGATAATAGAAAATGTTGATAAATAAAAAAGAGGAGTATATGAAATGTATTATTTTTGGAGTTTTGTTAATAGTTCTTATATTTCCAATAGTAAACGCTCAACAAATTGTGACGCAAGATCCCGGGGTAACTCCAGATAGTTTTCTTTGGGGTTTAGATAAAGCATTTGATCAAATAAGCTTACTTCTTACGACTGGTGATACTGATAAAGCAAAAAAAGGATTAGAGATTGCAGAAGAAAGATTAGCAGAAATTAGGGAAATGATTGAAGAAAACAAACTAGAAGCAGCAGAAAAAGCAAAAGAGGCTCATGGAAAAACCTTAGTAAAAGTAAAAGAAAAAGTTGAAGAAGTTGAAGAAGATGATTCACTAGAGGAAATAGAAAAAGTTATTGAAATAGAAAAAGAATTAGAAGAGCATGATGAAGACGTAGAGCAAACATTCGGAGAGTTAAAAGTAAAAATTGAGATTGAAGGAGAGATTACTCAAGAACAAAAAGACTTAATTGATTCTATTTTAAACAGTTTAAAAGGACAAATAGGAGAAGTTGAAATAGAAATTGAAAGTAAAAAAAACAAAATCAAGATTGAAATTGAACAAGAAACCGGCAAGTCAGAAGAAGAAGTTGAAATAGAGATTGGGGGCATAGAAAAGGAAAAAGGAATTAAAAAACAAGAAAAGGCTTCAGAAGCTATAAAAGAAGCAGAGGAAGAGCTTAATGAACTTTTGGAAGATGCTGAAGAGGAAAACATAACTATATCTCAAGACTTAATAGATCAATTTAGTTCTTTACTTGATCAGGCAAAAAATCAATTTAGTCAAGGTAATTTTATAGATGCGAGAAAATTAGCAAAGCAAGCTGAAAAATTATTGGATGATGAAAAAGAAGAAAATGAAGAAAATGAAGAATTAGATAAAGATAAAATTGAAGTTGAAATTGAAGACGGGAAGGCAGAAATTGAAGTTGAAATAGGTGATTCAGAATGGGACTTTGAATTAGATACTACTAATTTAGATATCATAATTAATGAAATATCAACAAGAACTGGTTTAAGTGCTGAAGAAATTAATGCTATTATGAAAGTTGAGATAGAAGAAGAAGAGCAGGAAGATGAAGAAATAGAGTGTGAAACTGATGCTGATTGTAAAGAAGGCAAAGTGTGTATTGAGGGGGAATGTGAGAAAGTAGAAGAAACAGATGAAGAAAAGAATGAAACTGAAGAGGGTAGTAATAAGAGCGAAGAAGAATGAGGTAAATTTCTACATTGAATTTTAGTTTATATGTAATAACTTATTAGATCCCTTTAATGCAATAATGTATTAATATTTAAATTCTAAGTCCCTTTAACTTAACAATGCACTCTGATTCTATTTTATAAAATATTCTCGGATTTTCTTTCCAATTTAATAACATTTATTAATCTTTTTTGTTTAACAATTGTACAATGAAAAACGTGATTTCAAATTTAATTGTTAATGCTCTAAAAAAAGAAGGAATCATTCTCAAAGAGGAAGAAGTAGAAAAGCTTATAGAAATTCCTCCCTCGCAGGAAATGGGAGATTATGCTTTTCCGTGCTTTTTTCTTGCAGGCAAATTAAAGCAGTCTCCGGATAAAATAGCCATTAGCATAAAAGAGAAAATTGAAAATTCTCCTAATGAATTAGAAGACATACAAACAAAAGGACCTTACATAAATTTCTTTGTGGATAGAAAGAAGATAGCTTTGAATTTAATAAAAGATATAAAATCTCTTGGAAATGAATATGGGAAATCAACTTCAACAGGAAAAAATACAATGGTAGAATTCCCCTCTCCAAATACAAACAAACCTCTTCACCTTGGACATTTAAGGAATATGGCAATTGGAGAAAGTACTTCAAGAATACTTGAATTCAACGGAGAAAAAGTAATTAGAGCAAATCTTAACAACGACAGAGGAATTCATATATGTAAATCAATGGCTGCTTACAAGTTTTATGGAAGAAAAAAGACACCAAAAACTGCAAAAAAGAAATCTGACCATTTTGTAGGAGATTTTTATGTTATGTTTAACAAAAAAGAAAAGGAAAATGAAAAAATGGAAATAGAATCTCATAAACTTCTTCAGGAATGGGAGCAAGGGGATAAAGAAGTTATGAAGCTCTGGAGAATAATGAATAAATGGGCTTTGGATGGATTTAAAGAAACTTATTCTAAATTTGGAATAAAACACGACGTTGAATTTTTTGAGAGCGATATATACAAGAATGGAAGAGATATAGTTGAAAAAGGATTAAAGGATAATATTTTTAATAAAAAAGAAGACGGAGCAATAGTTGCGGATTTAGAAAAAGAGGGATTTGGGGAAAAAGTTCTTTTGAGAGCAGATGGAACTTCAATATACATGACTCAAGATTTGTATCTTGCAAAATTAAAATTTGAAAAATACAAAATAGACAAATCAATTTATGTTGTTGGCAATGAGCAAGATTATCATTTTAAAGTGTTGTTTACAATATTAAAAAAATTAGGTTTTAATTTTGATGGGCTTAAACATCTTTCTTATGGAATGGTGAATCTTCCTGAAGGAAAAATGAAATCAAGGGAAGGAAATGTTGTAGATGCTGACGATTTAATTGAGCAAGTCCAAAAGCTTGTAAAAAAAGAACTTGAATCAAGAGATAAATTATCAAAGAAACAAATTGAAGAAAGAAGCCTTAAAATTACTCTTGCTGCCATAAAATATATTCTTCTTAAAGTCGATACAAAAAAAGATATGATATTTAATCCAAAAGAGTCAATAGATTTTGAAGGAGATACAGGTTCTTATATTTTATACAGCTACGCGAGAGCTTCAAGCATACTCAAAAAATTAAAGAAAATTGAAAAAAAATATTCCATTGGAGAACTTGAAGAAAAGGAGATTGCTCTTGTAAAAAAATTGTCTGAATTTAAAGAAATTGTTTTAAAATCTTTCAGAGATTTGAATCCTTCAGCACTTGCTAATTATTCCTATCAGCTTTCCCAAATATTTAATGAATTTTATCATTCTTGTCCTGTATTAAATTCAGAAAAAGAATCATTCAGAGCAGATTTGGTAATTTCTTTCAAGCAAGTTTTAAAAAATTCTCTTTATTTGTTAGGAATAGAACCGCTGGAGAAGATGTAAATGGGGTTCTTTAAAAAAGAATGAGAAATTCAGGCGAACACCTACGGCGTTCGGAAGAACCTACAATGGTAGAAAATGGGGATTTCTTGGGAAGAAATCCTACAATGGCAAAGAATCAAGAAGAAAAAAAATAAAATGATAAAAAACATATTAAGCAAAATTCTAAATTTTGTTGCTTGGCTTACAGGAGTTTTGGTTTCTTTGGCTGTAGCTTTCGGAATGATTGATGGTGTTCTCTCAATAAGATGGATACCCCAAGCAGTAACCGCCATATTTGGATGGATTGTTGTTGCAACAACTTTAATTGGAGCAATTATAGGAATATTTAAGATATTTAGCAGAGAAAAGTGAGAGAGAATTTAATTATCATACAACCCAATAATCTTGTTCAACTATTAAATTAATTAATATAATAATAATGCAGGATTTTACTTTGATAATTCTAATAATTCCTTCAAATAACTTTTTTAAATGACCTTTCTTAATTATAAATGTACAATATGATATACAAAATTGGAAATATAAAATTAAAAAATAGAGTTTTTCTTGCACCCATGGAAGATGTAAATGATATTGCATTTAGACTTTTATGCAAAAAAGCAGGTTGTGGATTAACATATACAGGAATGATTCACCCTTTATCAAAGAAAAGAATTTACCTTGATGATAAACCTGCTTTGCAATTATTTTGCACAAACACAAAAGGAATAAAAGAGTTTATTAAAAAATATGATAAATATGTTTCGCTCTGGGATTTAAATCTTGGATGTTCTGCTAAAACAGCAAGAAAGCACGAGTTTGGAAGTTTTTTGAAAGATTTGAATATTATAGAAGAAATACTTAAAGAGATGAGGAAAAGCACAAAAAAACCTCTTACAATTAAAATAAGGAAGTCTTATATTACATTTGATATTATTAAAATAGCAGAAAAATATTGTGATGCTATATGCATTCATCCAAGAACTCAGGCACAGGGTTACTCTGGAGAGCCTGATTTGGCATTTGCAGAAGAAATAAAATCAAAAACAAAACTTCCTGTTATTTATTCGGGCAATGTAAATGAAAAAAATTACAAACAACTTCTTAGTAAATTTGATTATATTATGATTGGGAGAGAGGCAATAGGAAGACCAGGTATATTTGCAAGAATTACAAATACAAAATTTAAAAAATCTTTTGCGGATTATTTAAAATTGGCAAACAAATATAAAATAACTTTTAGACGCATAAAACTTCAAGCAATGAACTTCACAAAGGAGTTAAGAGGTTCAGCAAAACTTAGAAAAGAAATTTCCCAAGTTAAAAATTTGGAAGAATTGAAAAAATTAATCTTTTAAGATTAATAAAAAATGTAAAAGAATTATAAAATAAAAAATAAAACAAATTATTTCTTCTTGCAACATCCAGCCATAGCAACTATCATTAAGAGAATAACTATTCCTAAATATATTCCCCAATGAACGCTCAATAATACTCTATTTAACCAAGGCCAGACTGTTATCAAAAATAACAAGAAAGCCATGCTTGCAATTTTTACTAAGAAAATTTTACAACCATGTTGCTCATACATACCACAACATTCTTCCTTAACAACCTTTTTTTCACTTCTTTTTTTCGCCATTTCTCACCTCCTTTCATATCATTTAAAATATTAAAAATTTTAATATAACTATATACTCTAAAGTATATTTTGGTTTTTATATGTTTTGATTTATTAAATAGTTGTATCAGTAAAATAGTAGAATGTAATAATGCTCATGTGAGTAAGATAATCCTCTTCCAACCATTTGGAGAGTTTAATTATCTATAACAGCTATTTTATATTAATTAGTTGCTCAACATATTCTTAATTGTAATAAATTATATGATTTTACTAACATAATTAATTGTATAGAATTATTTTACTTAACCGACTTCATCTCTTTCCAAGCCAACTCAAACATCTGTTCCAATGCCTGAGCAAAGAATTCAGTGTTAATCCATATTCCTATATCGTAGTTAGGATGGAATTTCTCATCATCCAAAAGCATGAACATTATTTGATTAGAATCAATTATTATAAATCTTGCCCTTATATTTTCCATATTCCTCATTTCAGCAACTCTTTTCAATTCTCTTGCGACTTTTATATTGTTGCTATTTATAGGAGCAGCAATTCTTATCTTTACTCCTCTCTTCTTTGACTTTTCTAAAACAGGCATAAGAGCTTCAAATTTTCTATTAAGTCCTTCAGCCGTTGTTACAAATGTAATTGTTTTTTCCGCATCTCGTATCATCATATCAAGATGATTGTAAAGGTTTTGCCTTCCTTTCAAACTGCCAGATAATTCGCTGGGTTCAACAAATTTTATTCCCTTTGTGAATAAACCATTAAGTTCTTCCAAAACCTCATCATTTTTCAAAGTTTCCAATCTCTTTGTCCTTTCTTGAGCAAATTTAACAAGATTTTTTTTAACTCTTTCAACAACTTCATCAGGTTTTAAAGCAATAAATTTAATAGGTTTTCCAAGTTTCATAACAATAAATCCCTTCTTTTCAAGACTTTCAAGTATGTCATAAGTCCTTGAACGAGGCACATCAGAAATATTACTTAGCTCTCCAGCAGTTGAAGTTCCCCTCGACAAAAGAGCAGTCCAGACTTTAACTTCATAAAGATTTAAATCAAAAATCTTCCTTAATCTACTTAGGAACTCATCTTTTACTATCATTTTATATAATCTGTTAGCAACATCCCCTTTTAAGCTTTGTTATAATAAAAGAGTAAATTTATTGGATTACCGGTGGGTAGTCAATTTATGACAATTCCAATCTGTCCTCTTTTATCTCTTATATTAAATTCTGCAGTGTTTTTAAATTTTTCTTTCTTGAGGGTTGTGACAAAGTTCACTTTTTTTGAGTTTGTTCTCCCTTTTATAAATTCTGTTTGATTACAGATTATATCTTTAAAATCGTCGCTGGAAGCAATATAAAGTTCAATTAATTCTCTTTTATTAAGTCCTAATTTTTTTCTAAATTCTTGAATCTGCCTCGTGAGTTCACGTGCATATCCTTTGGATTCCAGGTCTGGAGTGATTTTTGTATCAAGTTCAACTTTTAATTCCTCGCCATCTTCAATTATAATTTCTTTTACATTCAATTGACTTTTTAATATTTCAATAAGTTCATCATTAATGTCCACATCTTTTCCATATATTTTTGCTTTTTGCAGAGGCCATTTGAGTCCTATTTGAGCCTTGTCTCTTTCTGAAAGGCCCCCCTCAATCACCTTCATTGTTAATTCCATTTCCTTTTCCAATTCTGCATTAATTTTCTTTTCATCATGTTTTGGCCATTCGGATAAATGAACAGATTTTTTTGAAAAATCTTTGTAAATATATTCAGAGATGTATGGAGCAAAAGGAGCTAATAATAAAGAAATTTTTTCTAGAATTTCCCCGACAATCTCTTTTGTATCTTCTCTATCTCGGGTCATTTTAATGTATCCTCTTGAAAAATTATTAACCACAAAATTATTTAGTTTATCAAATGGCTTGCTCAATTCATAATTATTTAAGTCCTGAGAAACTTCTTTTATAAGATTGTTGAGTTTGCTTAAAATCCATCTGTCTTCTATTTTTTTTGAACATTTTTTTGAATCAAGCTGATTATAGAAACTATGACAATTGTATAATACATTCAAAAATCCTATAACGCTCTCTTTCATTAATTCATATGAAAATCTTTTTTGACTTCCCGCATCTGAAGTAAAAAATTGTAATCTTACTGCATCTACACCTGTTTTATCGAGTATATCTCTTGGCTTTATTATATTTCCTTTTGATTTTGACATTTTTTCTCCTTTTTCATCAACAATATGTCCTGCACATATGCAATTTTTGTAAGCGGATGTATCAAATAAAATTCCTGCAAGAACGTGCATTGTATAAAACCAACCTCTTGTCTGATCTATTGCTTCAGCAATATAATCATAAGGAAATCTTTTTTCAAATTCTTTTTTATTCTCAAAGGGATAATGAAATTGTGCAAAAGATGCACTTCCAGAATCATACCAACAATCAATCACATCACTTATTCTTGTCATTTCTTTTCCACATTGACATTTCAATTTTATTTTATCTATCCAAGGTTTATGAAGATCAATTTTTTCTTTTGGAAATTTTATTGCTTCTTTTTTTAATTCTTCGACGCTTCCTATTATTTTTTCTTTTCCACATGGACATTTC
>Ga0265292_1001448_pt1 | contig 20881 bp, 20 predicted proteins | sample Munlanlewell296A_FD_189080 | JGI IMG/M metagenome (GOLD analysis project Ga0265292, IMG submission 189080) | Leachate microbial communities from a municipal landfill in Southern Ontario, Canada - Leachate well 296A | ecosystem: Engineered > Solid waste > Landfill > Unclassified | place: Canada... | reverse complement strand
GACTTAAGGCTGAAGTGCGCATCGCCGATGCCACGGTTCCCTTTACAGATAATTTTCCTAAAGTTGACCTTTCGTTCACCCAAGCTGTAATTATGCATATTCATACCGGAGAATCTCATCTAACGGCTCTGGCCAATCTATTTAATATATCAAACAAATACGTTATGTTAATGGAAAGATGGAAAAATCACAGATTTATGGATGATATTAAGCTGCTTCGTGAGCAAAAAAAAATAAAATGGGACAACTTATATTTCCATTATCGCATTTCCGCGGAAACAAAGAGGCCCCACCTAATGATCTGCTCAAACCAAAAACTGGATTATCCTGCTTTAACTGATTATACAATTTTAATGAACGAATAAATATTAATTGATAACTTAAGATGTCGAAAAAAATATTATTAATATCAACTAATTTTGAAGAGGTTTCTTTAATTACAGCTTCCAAGAGCCGATTCAGTGGCCTGAAAACCACTGATATGTCTCACTATCCAATTGGATTGGCATATTTACATTCTTGTCTCGAGCTTGACGGTCATAAAATTCAAACTCTCTTTTTAAATAATTACAACGAGACAACGTGTTTCGAGTCGGTAATAAAAACTATAAGAGAATTTTCTCCTGAAATAGTTGGTTTACAAATCTTAACCGCTAACCGAGTCAGTTCTTTTAGATTAATTGAATATTTACATAATAATTATCCTGAAATACAAATACTTATTGGCGGAATCCACGCTACAATAATGTACCAGCAGATTCTTAATAAATTTCCTTATGTTATAGCGGTGTTGGGCGAAGGTGAAATAACCTTTTCTGATCTAGTCAATGAACTTTCGAAACCAAATATAAATTTTTACAAAATAGATGGCATCGCCTTCAATGATAACGGTGATATTATAAAGACAAACCCAAGAACGCTGATAGGAAATTTAGATGATTTACCTATTCCCAAACACGAAATATTTTTTAATAATACTAATAGAACAACCGGCTGTATTTTAACTGCCCGGGGCTGCCCCTTTAACTGTAGTTTTTGTTGCCTGGATATTCTTTCCCGGGGAAAGGTGAGACTAAGATCAGTCGCGAATATAATTGCTGAAATTGAATGGATGATTAAAAAATTTCCTCAAATGTCTGATATCTGGATTCATGATGATACTTTTTTTATTGACAATAAAAGAGTGGTTGAATTTTGCGATGAAATCATCAGGCGTAAAATAAAAATTAATTTTACTTGTAGCGGCAGAATGAAACCTTTGAGCCAAGAAATGGTAAATAAACTTGAGCAAGCTAATATTAAAAAGGTTTTGCTAGGACTGGAAAGCGGCGATGAGGGTATCTTAAAATCTTGCCACAAAGCTATAACTCAACAGGATGTAATTAACGCAATTAAGCTATTTTCAAAATCTAAAATAACGGTTACTGCCTTTTTGATTGTCGGATTACCGGGCGAAACCTTGAAAACAATTTTAGAAACTGCAAAATTCGTAAAAAAATTACAAAAAATAAAATACTTATATTTTAGCGAGACAGCAATTCTTACGGTTTATCCGGGTACCGAAGTTTACGAAATAGCAAAGACGGGAGGAATGATTGATGATAGTTATTGGCTGACCGACAAACCAACGCCTTTATTTACTTTAGAAAATAGCGAAGAACAACTAATAAAATTTAAAGAAATTCTCTTAAATCACATCTCGGTTGACAGATTTTTTACTCCTGCCGGTTTTTTAAAACAATTTAAAATGACTCCTTACGTTATAAAATATATTTTAAATCATCGAAGCGTTCTTAAAAATATACTGCATAAAACTTTTAAAACAATCTTGCCAAGAAGAATTTTCGAATTTCTAATTAATACCTACAAAAAATTATAATAAAGGAGAAATCAAAAGAATATAAACAAACAAAATCTTCTGTTCAAAATAATGAATAAATTTAAAAAATAAAATTAACTATGGATATCAAAAAAACAACAAAAAATTTTGCGAAACATATTCTTTATTTTGTAAAAAATCACAAAGCCTTTTTCCCGCCCGATGGAAAGCAAAAAATTTTAATAGAAAAATTAAGAAGTGAGGTGATGCGTTCGTCGATACAAAAAGTCTACAAGGAAGATGTGGCAGGTACCCCATAATTCGGACACTTTTTACTCAAACGGCGGCAATGGGCTAAAATATAATTAACCAAGTTAAATCATTGCCAACGATATGAATAAAAAAATAGATCCCGATATCAAGGATCGGATAATCAACAAAATCAGGAATGAGGGATTATCCGTCAAAGAAGCCTCAGCCGAATTCGGCATTAGCACCAACGCCATCTACAACTGGATCGGCACTAAAGGCCGGGTCCAGCCCGGATTACTGGAGCTTGCCAAGCTCAAGCGGGAAAATGAATGTCTGAAACAGATCATCGGCCAGCTGTTGCTCGACAACGAGCGCGGGAAAAAAAATCGCTAAGATCAAACGGCTGATGAAATCGGACCAGGCGGTAAAACCGCCCAGCAAGGCCGTGCTGGCCAGGAAACTTGGCATCGCCCGGTCGACGCTCTACTACCGCTCAAGAAAAAGGGAGGCAGACGAAGCGGACAGGCTGAGGATTGAAACGATTATCGAATCCAATCCGAGCTACGGCCACAAACGTGTCGTCCTCGCACTCGGCGTCAACCGCAAGAAAGCGCTCCGGCTGATGAAGAAGTTCGATCTGAAGCCGAAAATCTGCCGCAACAAAAAATTTTTCAAGCCGGGTGACATCAGGTTGCCGGAGGCAATCTACAGAAACGAGCTAACCGAAATCGAATTCATTGAACCGGACATTGCCTGGGCTGGCGATTTCACCTATATTAAGTACAAGAGCTCATTCATCTATCTGGCGACCATCATCGATGTCTGCACCAGGGAGATCATCGGCTCGGCCATCTCCAAATGGCATAGCCGCCATCTGGTCAAGTCAGCTTTGCTCGATGCCATCAGGAAAAAAGGCCGTTTGCCGCGATACTTCCATTCCGACCAGGGGTCGGAGTACCGCTCCGAAGAGCATGCTGATTATTTGCAGAGGCTCGGGGTAGTCGTGTCAATGAGCCGCAAATCCAGTCCCTGGCAGAATGGCCGGCAGGAATCGCTTTATTCACAGTTCAAATTAGAGCTTGGCAATCCAAATCGCTTTGAAACCGAGAACCACCTCTGCGAGGCGATCTGGCGCCAGATATATTATTACAATCACAAACGGATACATACCGCGCTTAACATGCCGCCCGCCCAGTTTTACGCCCTAGCCGCCAAAAGTCGAGTTTGAGTAAAAAGTGTCCGAAGAAATGGGTACCTGCCAATACGACACTTACCAAAATTGAAAGCAATGTTATTACTAAACCAACCATTCAAACAGTAATGAAAATTGCTAAAGGGCTAGGGATTGGCATTGATGAATTAATAAAGTAATTTAATATTTGGAAAAATATGTTTATCAAAATCATTAAAAAATTAATTTCTCCAATATCTGGCAAAAGAAAACTTCAAAAAATATTTGAAGCCCTAAATCAATTTTCCCTTATTGGCATGAACATTGGCGGTGGCTCAGACCCAAAGGATAGTGGTGAAAAATCTGCGTTAGATTATATAAACAATCGTTTCATATCTTTGAGTGAAATTATATTATTTGATGTCGGGGCTAATGTCGGGCATTATTCAATAATATTGAAAGAAGTTTTTGGAAAGAAGGCCACGATACATGCTTTTGAGCCTTCACATAAAACATTCCAGAAATTAGAATCAAATATTAGTGATAAGACGAAAATTAATTTATATAATTTTGGTTTTGGGAATGAAAATGCAAAAACTGTTTTATTTAGTAATTCGGACGAATCTGGACTAGCAAGCGTCTATAAAAGAAAACTAGATCATTTTAATATCAACATGAATCAGAGTGAAGAAATTGAAATCAAAACATTGGATTCTTTTTGTGAAGAACACAAGATTGAACGTATTCACTTTCTTAAATTAGATGTTGAAGGGCACGAAAAAAAAGTCTTAGACGGTGCTTCAAACATGTTAAAATCTGGTGCAATCGATTTTATTCAATTTGAATTTGGTGGTTGTAATATTGATTCAAGAACCTACTTTCAAGATTTTTATTACTTACTAAACGACAATTATAAAATATACCGCATTGTAAAAGACGGCTTATATCAGATAAAACGATACAAAGAAATGTATGAAGCATTCACAGCAACTAATTATTTGGCGGAAAAGAAATAATTTTTGTCACTTTAGAATATGAGAATATTCGTTCCTTTCGATCCCTAGACCCAAATCACCTTAGGCCATTTATTATATTTGAGAATATTTCGTGAACTAAAAAGAAATTTGCCGCCAAACCGAGCGAAGCTCGGAGTTCCGCTAATAGCGGAACGAAAAACTTTAAATCGTCCAATCCGAAAGGGTCGCTTCTGCTGGCGGGCGGAAGGGGGGGGAATTCCGCCCGCCCTACAAATTTTGGGCGAAATCTGTTCGAATTTTTTCGAACGCACACCTGGCGTACCGACAGGGATTTAATGGCAGCTATTTAATATATGATTTACCGGAATTTTTAGCTTTACAAAAATATTATTTAAGCTCGATAAACGAAACAAATTTTCTACTATCAGATAATATAAGAAATAATGTAAATACAGTATCTTTTTTTTCCAAAAAAGAAAAACTCATGGATTCGTTAAAGCGCGCTCAAAACATTGATTTGTTTATAGCCATGTGGTCAATAAGTGAATCGCCTCTTAAACTTCGAGAGAATTTGTTTGAAAAAATTTTTAATACCGCAAAAATCAAATATGTTCTAATCGGATTTCAAAAAAAATTTGGTGATATTGATAACTGCACCTACTTCAAAACTTTTATAAATAAATATAACAATTATTCCTGGAAAATTGAGGAGATCTCTCATCTAAAAGATAACTACTACCTACTTGGAAAAAACAATAAATATGATAATCATTAAATTATTGGGTGGCCTGGGAAATCAACTCTTCCAATACGCCCTAGGGAGAAACATAGCTCAAAAAAACAAAACGCAACTTAAGCTTGATATAACTCCGTTTGAAACATACTCAAAACACAGGTACAGCCTGAATCATTTTAATATTCTAGAAAATTTTGCAACCAGGGAAGAAATTAATGGGTTTAAAAAATTTGATGATAATAATATTATTAATAATTTAATAAGAACCATAGAAAAAATAAAACCGTTTAAAATTAGAACTCATATCAAAGAAAATAATTATTATACCTTCGACCCGAAAATTTTAACTCTGGGCGACAATGTTTATTTGGATGGGTTTTGGCAAAACGAAAAATATTTCAAGGGCATTAAAGATGTGCTACACGATGAATTTACCTTAAAAGAAAAATTAGAAAAAAATTTATTGGAAGTCATTATGAAAACTAATTCTGTCTCAATCCACGTAAGAAGAGCAGATTATGTAACGAATCCTAATGCAAATAAAATATACGGCGTTTGTAGCTTGGATTATTACAATAAAGCAATCGCTACAATTACTGACTTGGTTACAGCGCCTCATTTCTTTGTTTTTTCAGATGACCTTGGTTGGTGCAAAAAAAATATAAGATTGAATTTTCCGACGACTTTTATAGATAATGGGGCGGATAAAAATTATGAGGATTTAATTTTAATGAGCCGATGTAAACACAACATAATTGCCAACAGTTCATTCAGCTGGTGGGGCGCCTGGCTTAATAACAATGTTGATAAAATTGTTATTGCGCCAAAACAATGGTTAAATAATTCTATAAAAGGCACTAAAGAAATGGTATTAGAATCCTGGATAAAAATCTAAATCGTTTATAAATAACATGGCAAAAAAAATTCTAATTACTGGCGGTGCCGGCTTTATCGGTTCTCATCTGGCGAAAAAATTAAAAAAAAGCGGCTACGAAATAGTGCTGATAGACAGGTTCACTGCCCACAGTGCTAAATTAAAGCGCGATAGATTGAAAAAATTGCTCCATCCGGGTGAATACACATTCTATGAGGCCGAGCTGTCTGATTTGAACAAAGTAAATAAAATATTCAAAAATCATAAATTTGATCTAATCTGCCACCTGGCCGCTAAAACAAACCTTCAATTTAATTCCCGCCTATATAATCGAACGAATACCCTTGGAACAATAAATATTTTTGAACTTGCCAAAGATTATGATGTTCCGAAAGTCGTTTTTGCCTCATCTTCGATGGTTTATGGAAATAATGATAATCGCTCTTTTGGTGAAACCGATAATACTGATCGCCCTCTATCAATTTATGCGGCTTCAAAAAAATCAGCTGAAATTCTCGCGTATACGTATCATAGCCTGCACAAGATTGAAATGGTCGGCCTTAGGTTTTTTACCACTTATGGACCGTGGGGCAGGCCGGAAACGGCCATCAGCAAATTCACAGAACAAATCATCAATAATCAGCCGATAGTAATACAAAATTTTGGAAAAATTAAAAAAGATTTCACCTACATTGATGATGTAATAAACGGCATAACCGCCTCGATAGAGAAAAAATTCAATTATGAATTAATTAACCTGGGATCCGGTAAGAGCGTGGAATTGGAAACAATAATCGATCTAATTGAAAAAAATTTGAAAATTAAAGCGCAAAAAAAATACACCGCGATGCAGCCGGGCGATCAGTTGGAGACCCGCGCCAATATTGAAAAAGCAAAAAAAATGCTTAATTACAGACCCAAGATTACCATTGAACAAGGCATTAAAAAATATATAAACTGGTATAAGCAATATTATTCGTTAAAATAACCGGATGGATATCAATTATCGAAAAAAAATAACCGTCGCAATGCCGGTTTATAACGGGGAAAAATATTTAGCCAAGGCGATTGACAGCGTTCTGGCGCAGACATATCCTGATTTTGAACTGGTAATCGTTGATGACGGATCAACCGACGGCAGCGCCAAAATTTTGGAAAAATACGCGGCGCAGGATAAACGAATCAGGGTGCTTTACAATGAAAAAAACATGGGTATCGTTTTCACCAGAAACCGATCTTTTGACGAAAGCAATTCGGAATATATAGCGATTTTGGATCATGACGACATTGCATTACCGAACAGATTGAAAGAGCAAATGGACTTTCTGGATTCGCACCAGGAGTTCGGTATGGTCGGTTCATGGGTAGAACAAATTGACGAAAATGACAAACCAAATGGCATTGTTTGGAAATACGGCGTTGGTGCAGATAAAATCGCAAGTCTGATGTTATTTTCCAATTTTTTTGCCCAGTCCGCGGTAACCATCAGAAAAAAAGCGTTGCCTGTAATTCCCTACCGTCAGGATTATATTTACGCGGAAGATTATGATTTATGGACAAGAATAGCCGAAAAATGGAAAGTATGGAATTTACCTAAGATTTTAATTAAGTATCGTGTTCACACCGCGGGTATAACGAAAACCAGGCCTGATTTTTCAATAAATGCCGCGATTAAACTCCAAATGGGCTTACTGAATAATCTAGGCTTGAATCCATCCGAGGATGATATATTAATTCACCGGACAAATTTTACCTTTAAAGGTGAAAATCTAAAAAAATTTATAGACGAAAGAGAGAATTGGCTGGAAAAACTGATAATAGCCAACAACAAAATCGGCTATTACCCAAAGCGTGAATTTTCGGAGATCGTGAGCGAACGCTGGCTCTATAGTTGCGACTCCAATGGCGAAGCCGGTTTTTGGATCTGGAAAAAATTCTGGCAGTCGCCTTTAAGCAAAAATACTGGCCCTGGAGACTGGAAACGCCTCCTTAAATTCTTTATTAAGTGCCTGCTTAAAAAAAATAAATTCAGTTGACTTTATAAATCAGGTTGCTGCCTATCTGTGCAACCGGCACGATAAAACTATATCTGCCTAAAATATCTTGCAAGCCTCTATATTTATCATCATTAGTATCCAATAAAATGTAATCAAGCTCATATTTTTTAAGAGCCGTGCGCGGGTCTTCTTTTTTTATTTCGTTATACTTATTTAAAACTCTGGCAACATATTCCGGCGGAACCAAAATTGGCTCTGCTGTTTTTTTTCCGGTCAATGCCTGAATAATTTTATTTCTAACCACCTGATTTTGATATCGATCAATAAATTTATTTAGCCAGATTGACCGCTGATCAGCTAAAATAAAATCTCCATCAACTTTATCTTTAAAGATATTCTGCCGCGCCCATCGGTCTTCCAATTCATCATCAGAAAGAAGATAAGCGGCACCGTAGCCTTGCGCGTAAAGATTATTGCGCGTATAGATTGATATTAAATTGCTTTGACTATCACTTCCCAAAAAATAAATTACCGAATCCGGCAAAGTATTTTGATTTAACCAATCAAACGTTTTGCCTCCCTCCTGCAGTTCTGCTAATTGTTCGGCCGGTAAATTATTTATAAAACCGATTTTTAAATGTTCCTTTTGTTTATAAACAAGCAAGGCAAGAAAAGCGAGCGCAAATACTATGGCGAGCCAATCAGTCTTATTAAGCCCAACCCAGCCGTTGTTTTTTAGGGCAGCACGGAGATTTTTGAAAATAATCGCTAAAACCAAAAAGGAGAAAAAAACCGTTACTTGATAATAGTGACTGGAAAACTGCAGATACTTGCCGGTGATTATGTTTTGCCAATTAAGCCCCCAGGCGGCTAACAATAAGGCAAGGGAAAAATAAAATTCTTGCTTAGTTCCAATCAACCGCCGGCACAATAGCAATGCCAGGCCGGTCAGGGCAATCAATAAAACATTAAAGTAGCATCCGGGCCAATGAATATTAAGCAAACCCAGACGTGATAATGATTCATTATAAAACGGATTTTTAGCGAGCGCCGCAAGCGATCTAAAATATGGTAAACCAAAAATTAATGCGGTAATAAAAAAAACTGAAGAATATTTTATAGTTTCAAAACTTTTTTTGACAACCACACCGGCGAGTAAACTTACGATGTACAGCACAAGTACGGCAGTCCAATAATAGGGATAGACATATAACAACATTCCGAAAGTCGCGCCAAGAAAAATATTATAACAAACCAGCCGGCGACCGCTTAAGTCCTTAAAAAATATTTCCCAAATTAAAATTATACTCAAAACTAAAAAAATAAAGCTGAATTGCGGATTGATCGGACGGCCAAAAGAAAAAAGAAACAGCAAATAAAAAAAGACGGAAAACCCGGCTGCTATTTTTTTCTCGGCAGTTATTCTTACAAACAGCAAATATAATAAAACAACGCCAAGAAAAGGTAAAATAAAATCATTTAGAAAAAAAGTTGCCGGCACCGTAAGGCGAAGCGCTTTCGCCTCTTTGGCAATAAGCCATTCAGCCAAATCCGGCATTAAGGGTAAATCATTTTGATGTTCTTTTAAATAAACATTACCAAGGGTGCGGCCGTCATACAACCGCTTGCTCATAGCCAGGTAATGCTCTTCGTCGTCGTTTAAAATCGGATAAACGCCATTAAAATTTTTCCAGCCTGATTGGTAAATGGCAAAAAGCGTCGGCCGCACCACCAGTAAGCTGATGACGAGCGCCAAAATAAAAATCGGCCAATGATTCTTTAGTATATTTTTAAGCATTCAGTTTACCTCCAAATTTCCAAGAATTGCCGTTACGCATAATGATATAAGTTGTTTTTTGATCAATCTGCGGATAACTTTTAAGCCAATTCTCAACGGTTGCTTTCTTAATATAAGTTGTTTGCGGCGTTACCAACTGATCAAAAGCCACGTGGCGGAAAAAAGTAAATTCCCTTTTGGCGATCCATAAACTATAATCAAACAATGGCAGTTTACTTAACCAGTTGACGTTTTTGAATTTGTATAACAATTTGGCGTAGAGATAATAAGGAAAAACCAAGGGTGTCGCGATAAAATATTTCGTTAGCCACCAAGGCAAGCGGGCGGCGATTTTTCTGATCGGATCAACTATATAAATAATCAAACCATTGCCCTCGCGCGCGTAGACCCAGCAATGAAATCGTCCGCCCGGCTTGACATTACTGATAACCGCATCCAGCCCTTTTTTCGGATCCGCTAAATGATGAAGCACACCGATGCAATAGACCAGATCAAAGCCCGTGCTAGTGTAGGTAATCAGATCAGACTTTACTACTTCCCAATTTTTATATGGCAGTGCCGATAAATTTTTTTTCGCCGATTCCACCGAATCACCCAGGTCGGTGCCGACAAGACGCGCCGGCTGCCACTCTGCCATATAGACCATCAAGCTGGCGTTGCCGCAACCAAGTTCCAGAACGAATTTACCGGCTACCTCGGTCTTGATGATGGGTGCCAGCCAATCTTCAAATTGCTCCTTAGTGTAGACCGAGCCGAGCGGAAGATTATTCCAGGAGTTTGCGAACGCGTCTGCAGTTTTTTGGTCTTCGTTATTCATAAAATCTTAATTTTGCTTGGAAAAATTGAATTCAATCTCATCAAATCCGCCGACCCAATAGCACCAGACGCGACTGCAAAAATTAGGCGAGAGGTTGGCTAAAAAAGAAATAAAAACGTTAAGCGCTTTTAAAAAACCGATGCTGACCGGGCCATAACCCATACTGGGCAGAAGATGGAAAAAAGCCAGCCAAGATAATCTTGTTTTTTCCAGCTTGAATTCAACTCCGAAAAATCCCGATTTGGTAAAGGCCGGGTTGAAATATAGGGGAAAAGTAACGTCAAAACCGTGGCTATGCTCCGCGTGAGTGAAGCCTCTGCTGAAATGAGGAACTTTGACAATCAATTCTCCGCCGGACTTAAGAATCCGATGCAGTTCTTTCATCACTAAAAACGGTTTGTCCAGATGTTCCAAGATATGAGAGGCTTCAATCAAATCAAATGTGCCGTCGTCAAAAGGATAAGGAAACGAATTCAAATCATGAGTCACGTCCGGTTGTGCCAGCGGATTCCAGTCGATGTTGATATAACCGATCTTTTTATCCTGTCCGGCGCCTAAATTCAATTTTTTTAAATCCTCCGCCATAAAATTAAAGCCATTTCTCCTGCCACATCTGGAAAACCGCTAAAGTCCAAATCAGTTTCCGGTTGTCCGTGCGGCGGGAAAAATGGTCATCAAGTAATTTATTAATATATTGATAATTAAAGAGTCCCTGCTCATTAATTTTTTTCTCTGAAAATAATTCTGTGATTAGCGGCTCAAGATCGTCAGCCAGCCATTCTGCCAGCGGCACGCCGAAGCCTTTCTTCTTTCTTTGCACGATCTCTTTAGGTAATTTATCTTCCATTAATTTTTTTAAGATAAATTTAGTCGTTAGGCCGCGTAGCTTTAAATTTAAAGGAAGGCTGTTCGCAAAGTCCACTACTGTGGTATCCAGAAACGGCGCTCGCACCTCCAGCGAATTGAACATGCTGGCGCGGTCTACTTTAACCAAAATATCATCCATCATGTATGTGCGTAAATATTGATATATCAACTGTTGATAATAATCCCCCGTTCCCGCTTCCCGGCCATACGAATCAATTTCCGCGAATTCATTTTCCTTTTCTAATTCCCGCCAAACATCACCGATAAAAAGTTCGGCCCGTTCCGGACGGTCAAAAGCGCCGAGCCAGCGCTGGTTCCGATATTCTTTTGCGCCATAAAAACCGCTGATAAATTTTTTAGCTTTAAAATCAAAGCTGAAATTTTTGAACGAAGTCGGCAGATTAAGCGCGACCCTTTCAATCAAACTCTTCCGTAAAAACAAAGGTAGCTTTTCGTAAATATCGGCCAGGCGATGTGCGATAAAAGTATCATAACCGCAGAATAGCTCATCCCCGCCATCGCCCCCGAGTGCCACCGTTACTCGTTCGCGGGTAAATTGGGAGAGTAAGAATGTCGGGATAATGGAAGCGTCGGCCAGCGGCTCATCAAGCATTTCGGCAATTCTCGGTACGAGATCCAGACTATCCTTGGCGTTCAAAATTTTCTCATAATGCTCCGTCCCCAAATGCTCGGCCACCCGCCTGGCGTAATGCGCCTCGTTAAAACTTTGTTCTTTAAAACCAATGGAGAAGGTCTTGATCTTCTGGTTGCTGTTTTTCTGCGCGTAATATGCGATGGTACTGGAATCAATCCCGCCGGAAAGAAAAACCCCGAGCGGCACATCGGAAATTAAACGGTCTTTAACGGCTTTATCCAATCTTTTGCCTAATTCTTTGATAGTATCCGCAACCTGAAAACCGAAACCCTGCCCGCCGGAGAGGCGGGCTGAAACATGGAACCTATTAAATTCAATATTCCAAAACTTCTTCTTTACCGCTTCCCTCCCGTCAAAAGTTAAATAGGTCGCCGGCTCTAATTTAAAAACGTTTTTGAAAATTGAGTGCGGTGTGGGAACATATTCATAGAGTAGATATTTATTTAGCGCACACAGATCTAATTCTTTTTTAAAGAGCGGGTGCGGCATCAAAGCTTTAAGCTCGGAGCCGAAAACAAGCGTCTCACCGAAGCGGCCATAATAAAGCGGCTTTTTACCCATGCGGTCGCGCGCCAAAAATAACTTATCAATCCGCTCATCATAAAGCGCGATAGCGAACATACCCTCAAGTTTGGAAAAAACCTCCTGGCCAAGCTCTTCATATAGATGCAGTATGACTTCGGTGTCTGACTGGCTCGCGAACAGGTGCTTGTCCTTAAGACTGTTTTTCAAATCCTTGAAATTGTATATTTCACCATTAAAGGCGAGCCAAACAGTTTTTTCTTCGTTCGCCATCGGCTGATGTCCAGCCGGCGAAAGATCTATAATCGAAAGCCGACGTTGCCCCAGGCCGACTCGCCCGGAATTATAAAAACCCTCGTCGTCCGGTCCGCGATGAACGAGCGTTCGCGTCATTTTTTCTAAAACATTTTTATCTCCTTGACCGAAATAGCCGACAATGCCACACATAAATATTATTTCAATACTTCATATATCTCAATAAACGGTCCGCTTTTATCCAGAAACACGAGCGGTAACATATCTAAGGGGTTATTCAAGTAATCATTAACACCGGTTTCAATTAACTTTTTATTTTCGGTTGGATAAAAAATTTGTTTGAGCTCTATCCTATGATATTTTTTCACCTTTTCAATTATTTCTTGAGTTGATTGACGTGTTGGTATGTCATATCTTTTATTTTTAGCACCACTCTCCCAATAAGCATTAATTATATATTTAGTATTTGACCCGCCCAATTCCTCATATCGTTCAAAACCCAAATCATACAGCAAGTTAACCCCGTGATTTAGATAATTTTCTTTATGATTTAAAATATAATCTATTTTCTTGGATCCGGTTACCATGTTTTTTTCTTTCTGCCAGCGAGCCGCCTTATAGGACAACGGAACATCCAAATAGAAATCAAAAGAATATGCAACTTCATCCCTAGAAAGATTACTTTCCAGCCATTTTGCCGCTTCGTTTCTGGTATAGTCATTTAAAAGCATGTTCCAGCGGTAAGAAAAAAAAGCGTTCGGTAAAATTAAAATTAACAAAATAAGCCAAATAATTTTAGGTGGTAATTTTGTTTTACTTAAGTAATCCGCCAAATAGCCGGCTGAAATAATAATCAGCAGGATAATAAACGCCAATAGCCATCGAATTATAAAGGGTGCAGCGAAAACCGTCGCCATTAATAAATAATAAAAAGCTAAGCCGATTAAGACATACCGTATATAAACATTTCCCCAAATTTTTTTACCTTTAAATAAAAGCAAAATCACAAACAAAGCTACAAAAATAGGCTCCACCATAAAACTATCGCGCCACTCATAATAAAACCTTTCCAGATTACCCGCCGGAAACATCCCCATAAAATTATTACCAGTTATTTTACCGATATCTCGCGCAAACATATTGCTCATTCCCTTGATGTTCGGCCCAAAAAAAACAATTACTATAGTTAAACTGATTAAAAAAGATTTAATAATAATTTTTCTATCAATGAGCTTCCAATTAAATATCAAGGCTGTAAGTGGAAAAATAAATGAAGCAATTCCAATATAATGGATACTTAATGAAAACCCCGCGGTTAAAACGCTTAAATAGAAAAATCTAATTTCCTTTTTTTCTTCATATTTTAAGGCGTAGAATAGAGAAAGAATAAAAAAGAAAACCATAACAGTATGAGCCTTTCCCCAATGAGCCATAGCCAGCGGCGCAAGGCTTACGGCGTAGACTAAAGCTGCAAAATATCCGCTCAACCTGCTTTTAAAAATCAAATTTGATATTTTATAGACCAAAAAAATAGTAGCCGTTCCAAAAAAAACTGAATACCAACGGGAAACAATGTGAATATATCCTAATCCGTTTGCTGATAAAAAATTAGTTAGCGAATCAACAGAGGTCAGATGGTTAACTAACATTAAATATAGTATTTTAAAAATTACCACCGGAATATAAAGTAACGGCAATAAAATCGGATAAGGGCCAAATGCTTGAATGAAACTTCTATGCTGAAGCAAATCAATAGTATATGACATATTATATGTTTCGTCCCATATAGAATTGACGCCTAGGGGATAATCAAAATATATACCATAAATCCTATAAAAAAATCCTACGGCTATTACTAATATAAGTATTTTATTATTTTTGACGTATTCTAATAATTTCTTACACATAAGTTTATTATGAAATCAACACAAATATCTATTTATTAAATTCGCCATTACTTTTATTTTTCAGCCCCTCCAGGGCTTCTTTCCGGGTGCTGTCTTCCAACTTTCTTCTTATTCTTAAAATAGAAATATAATTTGAAAAAGAAAGATAAAGAACAAACATGAATCCAAGAATGGTGAAGAAATCCATCCCCCTTAAAATACCCAGTCTATGAACTACGCCGGATGTAATGTTTGGAAATAACACAAATATAACATACACAGTCCAGATAATTTCCCACATTATAAATTGGATCTTTGAAAACTCCTTGCGCGAATAATTTAGAAAAACAAAATAAGCCATAAAAAGACCGAAGATTAAACCTATTATTTGAACTCCTAGTATCATAGTATTTTCCACTTTAATAAATTAATTAATATTATTATACCATCAATTATTGTTGTACCTTTGTACTTATCTTTATAAATTGTTTTTATTCCCACGCTTTCGTATTTCATATCGTATTTACCGGCATTAATTATCATTTCTGTTTCAACGGAATAATTTTGTTCTTGCCATTTTATTTTTTTATATGCGTCACTAGTTAAAACTCTTAAACCGCATTGAGTGTCACTTAGATTAATCTTGGAAAATAATTTTATAGTAAAGGTAAGTAATTGATTGCCCATCTTCATCATAAACGGCATATCATCATTAAATGTCCTTTCTCCAAATACGATATCCAGCTTTTTTTCTATAAGTTTTTCAACTAATTTCATCATATCTTCAGGCAGATGCTGTCCATCGGAATCGATCAATGCTAAAATGTTCGCGCCTCTTATTAAAGCCGCCTCGCAGCCGGTCTTAAGGGCTGCCCCTTTGCCCAGATTAATTTTATGTTTTAAGACAATTATATTTGAATCAACTTTTTTTGCTATTTCATAGGTATCATCTATTGAACCATCGTCTACAACTATAATATTATTAGTATACAAAACTATTTTTTGTAAAACTTCCCGGATATTTTTTTCTTCATTATAGGCAGGAACTATAACAAAAAAATCTTTTAATTGTTTGCTGTCCATTTATTTAAAAGTTTATTTTCTCTTTGATTTGATAAGGATCTTTCCCTTGAGATTCGTAGTACGTTCTCATTAATATCTCGGCGACGACGCCCAGCGCGGCCAACTGTACGCCGACGATGATTAAAAGGGCCGATAAAACGGGCAACGGAGTATCAACGATATGCCTGATACCGAAAACCCTCAATAAAATAGAGGCCAGACCGGCGATAATACCCAGAAACAAGGAAATAAAACCCAGGCCGCCGAAAAAATGCATCGGACGGTTCATATAACGTGATAAAAATTTTATTACTATCAAATCCAACAGCACCCGGAAGGTCCGAGAAATACCATAGTTGGTTTTGCCGTGAATTCTTGCCCGATGATTGACCTCGATTTCCGTTACCCTGCCTCCCTGCCAATTTATATACGCCGGTATGAATCGATGCATCTCGCCATAAAGATTAATACCCTGGATCAGTTCTCTTTTGTAGGCCTTCATGGAACAGCCGTAATCATGAATCTTGACGCCGGTGATCAGCCCGATCAGCCAGTTCGCCAGCCTTGACGGTATTTTTTTTGAAAGCGGATCGCGCCGATTTTTCCTCCAGCCGGATACCACATCAAATCCCTCATTGATCTTATTCAAAAATTGAGGAATGTCTTTCGGGTCGTTCTGCATGTCGGCGTCCATCGGAATGATGATATCGCCTGACGCGGCCTTAATGCCGGCCGACATAGCGGCTGTTTGGCCGAAATTATATCTGAAATTTATCACTTTTAACGCGGGATCAACACCGGCGATTTTTTTTAAAATCTGCAGACTGCTGTCTTTTGAGCCGTCGTTAACGCAGATAATTTCGGCCCCTGTACCGAGCTTCCCTAAAACCTCTTTCAGTTCCTGATAGAGAATCTCAATATTCTTTTCTTCATTATAAATCGGCAGGACGATTGAAAGTTGTGCTCCGTCAGATGTAGATTCGTTGTTGTTCATATTTTTGTTGCCCCGCCGGGTGACATCTGACGGGGTAAATTTTTCGTATTATCTATAAAATTTAAAATAATTTGCGCTCGTTTATCCCAGCTGAAATTTTTTAATTTTTCAAACGCTCTGGCTGATTTTTTTTCAGCCAGCGGCTGATCATTCAGGACTGATTTTATTCCCTCGGCCAACGCTTCCACGTTATCCGGCCGGACCAAAACGCTTTCTTCTTCACTTATTATTTCTCTGATGGAATTCAGGTCGCTCGTGACAATCGGCCTGCCGCTCGCCATATACTCTAAGATTTTCATCGGACACATATAATAATCATAATGATCCTGCTTCGGAAAAGGGGCAATCAAGACGTCAAAAGCCTTTAAATATGATGGCACCGTTTCGTGTTTTACCCAGCCGACAAAAATCGTTCTCTGGCTTAAGCCGGCATCCTCGGCTACTTTTTTATATTCTTCAATATCTTCTTTCCGTCCGCCGACCAGAACCAAGAAAGTTTGATTCGATAAATATTTAAGCGATCTAATGGCGGTTTCTATGCCTTTCTCCATACTCATAGTTTTAAGCATGCCAACATAGCCGACCAATATCTTTTCTTGCGGCAGGCCGAACTTCACCCGGGCCTCCTCTTTGGAAATCATCAAATCAAACTTTGCCAGATCGACGCCGTTCGGTTGGGATATTACTTTATTCTCTGTTAAGCCGAAATCGCTGATTAATTTCTGTCTTTTCCATCTATTGGTGGTGATGACGCCGGCGAGATTCTTGAACAGACGGCGATAAAAATTTAACCGTCCGCGGGGGAAATCATGGATGTCATATATTGTCCATTTTCTGATAAAAGTGGCGGGGTAAAGCGAAATCTGGTCATGCGAAAAAATAACATCCTCTTTTTTGGAAAAAAATAGCAGGTAGAAAAAGGCAGCCGCGGCGAAGCTCACGGCCTCCAGCCAAAAAATAATTTTACTGTTGAAAAAAGGGATTAAATCAATCGCCGGCAAGCGCACTAATCTGAATTTTTTTTCAATATTATAAAAACTGAAAGGATCTTCTTTTATTTTATTAAACCTTACGGGCGCAACCATGACAACTTCTGCTGTTTTCGCCAAAGCCTCGCAGAGTTTCATCGCTTCTATCCCCTCGGCTTTTTCGGTCGGAATTCTTGAATTTATCAAATAAAATATTTTCATTTTTTTTGGGAAACAACCACTAAGGTTTCCATAAACTTTGCAGTAAACCTCGAGGCGATAAAATACCAAAAATTTAAAAATTTCTTTTTCCAGCTTTCCTTGAAGTCAACGCCCGGATCATAGAGAAAAGATATCTCACCGACTGTAAAATTATTTTTTCCAAGCAGTTTTGAAATTGTTTTAGTATTGAAATAGCAGACATGGTCGCTGTTTACTGTCGGTTCGGCCTTGGTGATCTTTTCAGCTATATTAAAGAAGTTAAAACAGTTTGGCGTGGTGATGATCAGCCGGCCGTCGTCTTTCAGATTCCGCCTGCAGCTTGCCAAAAAAAGGCCCGGGTTGGAAAGATGCTCAATCAGGTCGCCGGCGAAAATAGCGTCAAACTTCACCGGAAAATCAAAATGCTCCGCGCTGGCTTTGAGATAATGGTCGCCGGAAAATTTTGTCTGGTTAAAATCCAAATCCAGACCGTAGACCTCTTTGGCCTGTTCCCTAATCAATTTATGCGGCCAATTATTCTGGTACGATTTTATGCCCTGCCCCCAAAAACCAACATCCAATACCACATCATCGTTCTTTATGAAGTTTGTGATAAGCTCTTTTTTGTCTTTATAAATTTTAGGCATAGTTCTTAATGATTTTTTCAATTAAACCTTTCAATCCGTGCTCGGTTTCCACGATTTTACGCAGGCTCTCGCCGTATTTTATCCGCTCCGAATTCGATAATTTAATGAAAAATTTGATGCGCTCCGCGAGCGTCCGAAAATCTTTTTGCGGGAAAACCATCTGCTCCGCGAAGGCAGAAAGCATCTTTACCGCCGCCTCGTTAGAGGTCACAACCGACAGACCCGCGGCCATCGCCTCCAGGATTGCCTTGTCCAGGCTACCGGTCTGGCTCATATTCGCGAACAGATTGGCGGCGGCAAGATAATTCATTATTTCTTCATGCGGAATGCCTCCGGCAAAAATCACTTCTTCGCCAAGACCCAAGTCGGCTACCATCTTTTTTAACTCGCTCAAATATTTTTCCTGCTCCGGCGCGCCGACGCCGCCGATAATTTCAATTCTAAAACGCAAATTCTCTTTTTTTAATATTTCAGCCGCCCTGATCAAAGTTTCATAATCTTTAGCCGGAGAAATCCTGCCTATAGTTATAATTTTAAATATATCCCCCGTAACTTTTAACTTTGAACTTATTTCTGGATCCCCGCTGGAGTTTATCCTCGCTCGGCGGGGGCGGGGATGACAGCTGTCGCTGTCACTTTGAACTTTGAACTTTTCTATGTCTATTCCCTGCCCGACAATTCTGATTTTATTACTGTTTAGCCGACAGCCCTCTACGGTGGAGGTGAAGATCAAATCGGTTAATTTTTCCGCAACTTTCAAGCTGAAAGATACCTTTCCGTGCGCGTACCATAAGCCGATTTTCTTACGCCAGAGCCGCCAGAGCGGTGCGCCCAGTATCACGTAAATCTGATTCATGTGAACGAAAACCGAGTCATAATTTTTTCTCTCTTGCCAGATGTATTTATAAAATCTGTAAAGATATTTAAGGCGCGATGTGCCACTTTCCTTGCCAAGCGACAACAACCTAACGTTGGCCGGCAGGTTATGCTTGCCCTGATATAAGCAGATCGCCGTCACCTGCTCGCAATGACCAGCCATTTCGGCGAGCCAATCATTAAAAAATCCGAGCACATCGTCGTTTAAATCTATTTTTTGGGTCAATACCAGCAGTTTCATGCGTTTATTTCCTAAACTTTACGATGGTTGAAATTATTTTTTTTATTACCCGGTTGGCAAAGCTCTTTTCGCCGGAATAAAGATAGATGTCCCTGATCCTTGAAAAAATATAAATATCAAACGGAAAAGAAAAATTCAAATTTTCAACTCTTTTTTTGAGCAGAAATTTCAGCGGGCTGATATCCCTTTTATAGGCCATCGCCAAAAGATTGACAATTTGCCGCGTAAATTTAACTGCCTTTTTGTAATCCCAGGTAATCCATTCCATTTCATAGTCCTGGCGCCAGCGGTTGAACTTCTCCCAATCCTCAATTCGCGCAGGCGGCACAAAGCCCAGCTCTTTGGCTTTGTCATATAGTCCGGTGCCGGGAAAAGGCAGGTACCAGCCGCAGGTGAAAGCCAAATTTTTGTTTATCTCCAAGAGCTTGACGATAAACTTCATGGTTTCTTTGTATTCCTCGGCTGTTTCCGTCGGAAAACCGAACACGAACGAACCGGAGGCGACCATGCCCGTATCCTTAAAAAGGGTTACCGCGCGGATTATTTCCTTGGTGGTTGTTCCCTTTTTTACGACTTCGCTCAAAATCCTGTCCGAACCGGATTCAAAGCCGAACATCACCTCCTGGCATTTACTTTCTTTTAACCGTCTCACGAATTCTTCATCAACGAATTCAACCCTGGCCTCGGCAAAATATGGCAGGCCGAGTGCGTTCACAATTTTGAAAGCCCGTTCTTTGTTCACAAAAAAATTGTCATCAAAAAACCTGATGCCGTCTATCTTGAATTTTTCAATCAACGGTTTCAGGTTTTCTATCACCTTCTCCGGCGAGTGCGCCCGCCAGCGCCGTTTGTTGAACACCTGATTATAGCAAAATTGGCAGTTGAATGGACAGCCCCGGGAAGTGGTGACAGTAAAAACCCTTTTGAACTTAAAAAAATACGGAATCAGGTAATCTTCAACGTTAATCAGCGACCAGTCAATCAGATAGTCATCCAGGTTGGCAATAAAATTTCTTTCCGGATTGACAGATATTTTTCCCTCGCGGTCCTTCCAGCCAAGCCCGAGAATGGATGAGTATTTGCTTTCGTCGCCGAAATTTTTCATCAATTCAACCAAAGTCTCCTCTCCCTCGCCCATGACGACAAAATCAACATAATCCTCGCGCAATGAATCCTCGGGCAGTAAAGACGCGTGTGCGTTGCCTAAAGCGATTTTATAGCCCCTCTTTTTCAATTCACGGCACAGCTCGGCATAGGCGATATTGT